>Ga0105248_10000923_pt1 | contig 32713 bp, 30 predicted proteins | sample KBSS34metaG_FD_81524 | JGI IMG/M metagenome (GOLD analysis project Ga0105248, IMG submission 81524) | Switchgrass rhizosphere microbial communities from Kellogg Biological Station, Michigan, USA - KBS S3-4 metaG | ecosystem: Host-associated > Plants > Roots > Rhizosphere > Soil | place...
ATAGCTCTGCCGGGTACGTCAATCTTCACGCGCTCGAGAAACGCTCTTGACGTAATGACTGTCTGGATTGAGCACTGCCGCGCGCACGATGCTACGCCTTCGCTCGTCAGGGTGTAGTTCAGATTGACCGGAACCTTTCCGCAGATCAGCGCTGCAAAGTTTACGAGAGCGCCTGCCAGCGATGGCGGAAGAAGAATTCCGACCATGTCCTGACCGGCCCACTCGCGTTCGAGCCTTTTCGCAAGCAAAAGGGCACGGGTCAGCGCAGAGCCGAAGCGGAGCCGCTTCGTGGCATCGGCCATTGCGATACGGAAAGGATGCCGTCGCGCGTTTCGAATAAAAGCGTACGGCAGCGGCTTGAGGCGTCTGCCATGCTCTCTGTAAGCTTCGGTCTGCAGTTCCTGCACAGCCTGACGCACTTCGACAGCCGTCGCGGTGGATGGAAGCGGCTTACCGTAGCTGACGGTGATGGGATGCAGTGCCCGGTGCGGAACCTTCCAGATGTAGCGCCCGCGTTCGAAACTGAAGATGCTTCCCCAAACGCCATCCAGGTGAACCGGAATTATTGGCGCATCGATATTCTTCATAATGCGCTCGAAACCGCGTCGGAACGGAAGCATTTGCCCGATGCGCGTCATTTGTCCTTCCGCGAAGATGCAGACGACTTCTCCATTGCGGATGGCCTCGCTCGCTGTCCGCAACGACCGGATCATTTCTCGCGGGCGCTGATCGGAGGAGATCGGGATCGCTCGCGCCGCCCGCGCAAACAATCCGATAATCGGGCGGTCGTACAGACCCTTGAACATCAGGAAACGAATGTGTCTGTCGGTGGAACCGCCGAGAAGCAACGCATCGACCAGGGACAAATGATTGCACACCAACAGCGCGCCGCCTTTCGCGGGGACATTTTCGCGACCCTGAACCCGCATGCGGTAAATGGAATGGACGAGTACCCACACAACGAGCCGCAACAGCGCATCCGGCATCAGTTTGATAGCGTAGATCGTTGCGACCAGCGTCATGAGGCCGCCGACAAGGAACACCGAAGGAACCGAGAGGTGCAGCAGTGCCGTGAGACCGGCGTAAATCACGCCGGCCAGTCCGACGCCAATGAATGACAGCTGGTTGGACACGGCAATGATTCCGCCTTTTCGGGCTGGATCCGGCCGATGCTGAATAATCGCCATGACGGGAACCGCAAAGAAGCCGCCCGCGAATCCCAGAACTCCAACCAGGAGCGCAGCAGTGACGAAGTCCGGGCCGCGCGAAAAGAGAAGGGAAAAGAGGGTCATACCGGCGGCGCCCAATGGGACGAGTCCGTATTCAATCTTTCCGCCCGACAGATAGCCGGCGGCCACGCTGCCCAGGCCGATACCGATCCCGATGGCCGCAAGCAGGTATCCGGTTCTGTCCGAGCCTACCTTAAGAACTTCGAGTCCATAATCATTGACGGCGAGCTGCAGCAGCGTGGCCAGCATGAAAAAGTACGTGATGCCGAGAACTGCGAGGAAAAGCGTTCGGTCCTGCCTCATCGCTTTCCATTCTTCGCCGAGTCCGCTGAAGGGATTGATCCGGAGCGGCTTGGTTCCTCCTGCCGGGGGAACGCGGGGAAGGGTTGCCGAAAGGAGCACGCCAATCAGCGTCACGGCGAAAAGAATGATCCCGGCATAGACCAGCTGACCGGAGAACCTTGAATACAGAGTTGTGCCCGCGACAGTTCCCGCGACGATCGCGATGAACGAGCCCAGCTCCACGACGCCGTTACCCCAGGAGAGCCGCGCTTCCGGAAGAACTTCAGGCAACATGCCGAACTTCGAGGGGCTATAGCAGGAACTCTGGATGCCCCGCAGGAACAGCGCCAGCAGCATGATCGGCAGGCTGCCGAGCGCCAGACCTGCGAGTGCGACTCCCATAACGAGCATTTCGGCGAATTTCGTGCCGAGGATGACCAAGCGTTTGCTGTATCGGTCGGCAAGGAATCCACCCGTGGGCGAGAACAAAACGAAGGGCGCGGCGAAGAGAATCCCTGCGAGAGCCTTCAGGTATTCTCGCGTCGACTCGGCGTCGATGGCCATATGCGTGACGAAGGAAATCACGAGCCATCGATACGCCAGGTCGCTGAAGGATTCCTGGAACTGCGTTGCCCAGATGCTCCAGAAGCCGCGTTTCCAGGATTTGTCTGAGGTCTCAACCGTCATGTGGTGGATTGCATGTGCGCTCATATCGTGCTCCTTACAAATGATGGTTGTCACGATAAAGGCGCAGCCGAGGAGCAACCGGAGCGCGCGTGACAGTTTCTGGAGTGTCACGGGAAGTGTGAATAGAATTACCGCCGGCATGGAGATCCATATCGATGGTTCGAATGACGTTCCGATCCGGCGTCAGCTGACCGAACAGATCATGTTTTTAATCGCAACGCAGCGGTTGAGAGACGGCGAACTGTTACCGAGTGTTCGCGAACTTGCGCGTCGATTGAAGGTGCATCACAACACCGTGAGCGAGGCTTATCAGGACCTCGTGCAGCGGAAGTGGCTCGAGCGCCGCCGCGGCAGTCGCCTGGCTGTCCTCACGCGCGGCACTCAGCCTGATGCTGTGACACTCGACGATTTGATTAATAAGACGATCACAATGGCGCGCGCGAGCGGCTATTCGCTGCAGCAGCTGCGCGAGCGCGTCCGCGAGCGCCTTCTTCTGGAACCGCCGGATCATCTGCTTGTCGTCGAGCAGGACGATGGGCTGAGAGATCTGATCCGCGAGGAGTTTCGGGCAGCCGTGAAATGCGTTGTCAATGGATGTACGCGTGAGGAGCTGGAGGCGAATCCCGGGCTGGCGATAGGCGCTCTCGCCGTGACGCCCCATCATGCCTACAGACAGGTTCAGGCCATGTTTCCGAAGGATCGTCCCGTCATCGATATTCGCTACGCTCCGGCCGACGAACATTTAAAGACGATTCGATTGTTGAAGAAGCCTTCGGTGATCGCGGTGGTTTCATCGAGCCTGGTGTTTTTGGAAGTGGCCCGAAGTATTCTTGCCCCCGCCCTCGGAAATCGTCATGAACTAAGAGAAGTCTGCGTCCGGAGCGAAGCGCCCGGAGCAGCACGGGCCGCGGATTTGATCTTCTGCGATTCGATTGCGCGGAATCGTTTACGGTCGCCGAAGGCGATCCACTACCCGCTTGTCTCAGCCGAGTCGATCCAGTACGTGGCAACGGAGTTGCGATCTTATCGATCGTAGTTGTGAGCACGTTGACCGAATTCAGACAACTCGCGCCGCTGGCAAAGGATTGCGCCCGCGACTCTCGGTCATGCCGACAGGACGATATCGAAACGCCCGGCTAACGCGGCCACCTTCGACGCCGGCACTGGCGTGAATGCGACAATCACGGAGTTTCGCTGGCGCTCGTCGCGAATTCCGCGCAACACACCATCATTGGCATTCTGCGGTTCTCCCTGGAAGTAGCACTGCGTGGTGAGATCCTGTCTGCCCGAGGATCGCACTTTGAAGTGAATGTGTCGCGTGCGACCGGTATACAGCGCGGGTTTGATTGTTCGAAACCGATATTCACCGTCGGACGCCGTTTCGAATCGGCCGTATCCCTGGAAGTTTAAGTCGCGGCCGGCATAGCCCATGCTGCGCGGGTGGAGATATGCGCCGGTATTGTCGGCTTGCCATATCTCCACCGTTGCATTGCGGACGGGACTGCCGGAGGGGGTAAGCACCCGTCCGCTAACCTGCACAATCTCGCCGACTGCCGGCGTGATGCTGTCGTTGATGATCAGAAGGTCGTTGTCCTGGTCGAGGGGAAGCTGGATCGGATAGTAAGGACCTTCAGTTTGCGGAGGTGTGCGCACGAGTTCTTGAGCGAACGCGCCCCGGACGTTGAAGAACGTTCCGGCAGCAGTACCGATGGCAACCCATCTCAGAAACTGTCGTCGGTCAGGAATCTCGTTAGGCTTCATCGCGACCTCCATGCACCAATTAGACCGCGATATGGGCAAAGCAACGTAAAGAAATGTAAATGCGACTGGATGTTAGGGGAAGAAAATCGGGGCCAGGCTCGGTGTTTCCCTATTTCCCTTGCGAGAAGTCGTAGGTCCTCAGGACGAACAAGGGAAATGGGAAACACCGTGCCTGGCCCCGATTTTCTTCCCCTATCGTTCGGGACGCCAGCGGGAAAATCGCCGCTCGAGCCTTTCGGTCAGAAACGTCAGCACCAATCCGGACACGGCGATGATGACGACACCGACGAACACCGTGTCCGTCTGAAACGTCTGTCCTCCGTAAGCAACGAGGAATCCAACGCCTTCGCTTCCTCCGAACATTTCACCGACGACCACGCCAATCAACCCGAGGGCAACGCCTTGACGAATACCGGTCAGGATGAACGGTACCGATCCCGGGACCGCAACGGTCTTAAAGATCTGCCAGTCCGATGCACAAAATGCGCGTGCCGCGCGAAGGAGGTCGGGATCCAGAGAGCGAATGCCCGCGACGGTGTTCACGAGAATCGGGAAGAACGACGACAGGAACACAATAAAGACCTTCGACTTCCAGTTGGTCCCAAACCACATGATGATGAGTGGCATCATCGCAAGACGGGGCAGGGCGTAGAGCGGATTAATTAAGGGGTCCAAGATCAAACGGATTTTCTTGTACCACCCGATAAGCACGCCAAGGACAACGCCGGCTACGGTTGCCGATGTCAGTCCAAGAACAAAGTTTTTGCCGCTGAACAGGATGTCGGTGCGCAACGAGCCTTCGGTCACCAGATACCAGAATTGTTTGGCAATCGCCGACGGACCGCTGAAAAAGAGCGGCGAGACCCATTGTTTGATCCAGATGTACTCCCAGACTGCGAGAACGGTCAGAAGCGCGCCGCCGCCGAGGATGAGTCCTTCGTGACGTTCATAAAACGACTGCCGTTTGATCATGACCGTTTCTGTTTCCCCTGCGGCGCTGAATCCGAGAAGTATTCCTCCACACTCCCGGCATTGGGCACAGATGTCGCCTTGCCGTTCGGTGACTCCTGCTCTCCGGTCATCATGCCCAGGCTTCCCGCTTCCTCTTCAATCAACTTCCAGATTGCATCTTCCAATTGCAGGAACCGCGGATCGCGCTTCAATTCCAATCCACGAGGCCTGCCGAAAGGAATATTGAACGTGCCCTTCACTCGGCCCGGCCGGGCGCTCATGACGATGACACGATCGGCAAGATAAACGGCTTCATTGATCTGATGCGTGATGAACAGAACCGTCTTTCTCGCCTGCGCCCAGATCTTAAGCAACTCGGCCTGCATGAACTCTCGCGTCTGTGCATCGAGTGCGGCGAAAGGTTCGTCCATCAACAGGACGACAGGATCGGAGGCCAGCGCGCGCGCGAGGTTCACCCTCTGTTGCATGCCGCCGGACAGCTCAGATGGATAGTGGTTTTCGAATCCACTTAGCCCGACAAGCTTTAGGAAATGTTCCGTTCGGGTACGCATCGTCGCACCATCGAAGCGGCGCTGCATTTCCATGCCGTACCGGATATTACCGGCAATGGTACGCCAGGGAAGCAGGCTGGAGTGCTGGAAGACCACGGCTCGATCAACGCCGGGTCCTGTGACCTTCTTCCCGTCGATGGAGACAGTCCCTTCGTCGTAGCTCAGCAGGCCGGCGACAATGTTCATCAAAGACGTCTTGCCGCAGCCGCTCGGGCCGACGACCGCCACAAATTCGCCGTCGGCAACGCTCAGGCTGACGTCGACAAGAGCAGGAATCTCCCTCGATTCACGTTCGAACCAGTACCGCTTGCAAAGGCGGTCGATATCAAGCTTGGTCGGACCATTCATTCCCGGCGCAGTTACCTCATCGCCTGTTTCGATCGGCTCTCCTGTTCAGACTTCACTCCGGGGCCGAAGGTTTTCTCGAAGAAGCCTTCCTTGACGAGCTTGTCGATAACGCTGTTGTCCACGACGGTCCTGAAGTCAATCGCCTTCATTTGCGTGACCTGCTCTTCGGCCGCCTGCGCAACGACAGCCTTCACCGCGTCGGTGAGAACGTAGGGCACGCGCTCGAACGAGTTGTTCTTCGCATAGAGATCGTAAATGCGATCCACGTCTTTCGGATCGGCCATCTTGTCGTAAGCAATGAAGGCTTTGATCGCAAAGGCACGGTCATCATAGAAGCGCTTGATGGCTTCGCTCTGTGCGCGAAGGATCAGCTCGGGCAGTCTCGGGTTTGCTGCAACAGTCTTGCGAGTGAACAGGTAGACCGAGGACGCATAGATGTCCTTGTAGTCCGCCATGTTCCCGAGATTCTTAAATCCTCCTTCTTCCATGCGAAAGTAGGACGGCGCCGTAAGAAGAGCGGCATCCGCGCGGTTACCTTCGAGGGCAAGACCTCGAGCGCTCGCGTCGTTGCCGACAGGCACCCAGGTCACGTCGCGCGCTCCGATGTCCGCCTTTGAGAGAAACGCAATCGTGTAGTTGTAGACCGCATCACCGACCTGGCTGACGGCAATGCGTTTACCTTTGAGGTCCTTTAGCGATGTGATGTTCTTCGCCGCCATCAGGGCAAATGCTCCTTTATTTAAGAAGCTGCCCATAGATACCAGCGCCGAAGGGGCGCGGGAGCTGGCCTGCAACGCCTGCTCCATCGAGGAATTGGTCATCACCGCTTCGCCGCTGGTGATCTGTGCGACGCCGAGATTTCCCGCGCCGAACAACAGCGTCACATCAAGGCCGTACTTCTGGTAATACCCGCCTTCCTTCGCGATGAATAGTGGCCAGGATCCACCGCTACGTGCCGGATAGTTGATGGCGACCTTTTGAAGAGCGGCCTGTTGCGTGAACGCGGCAGGCACCGCCAGAGCCATCGTCAATAGAACGACAAGGCTGATTCGGGAAATCATGCGTCCTCCTAAACCTCGATCTTGTAGACCTTCTTTGCGGTGTCTTCAAAAATCATTTTCTTCTCCGCTGCGCTCAGCCATTCGAAGCCTTCGATGATGTGGCGTGTTTCGTCGAGCCACTTGCCGGTTTTGGGATCCTTGACGGTACCAACCCCGGGACGCTCTGTGCCGAACATGCACCGGTCGGGACCGACTGTCTTGAACAGCAACGCGAGAGCATCCGGGGAATACAGCACCGTGTCGTAATAGAGATTGCGCATTCGATCGGAGAATCGCTCCGTGCCGCGACGAAGAGAACTCGCTTCGAAGCGCGCGTACTGATAGGGAATCGCCCCGCCGCCATGCGACATGACGATCTTCAGCTTCGGAAAGTCCTTGAACACGGATGAGGTGAGCAGCGAGACAACAGCGATGCTCTCTTCATTGATGAAGTGAAGAGAGTACGTCAGGCGGTCCGAGCGGCATCCGGCAGAGTGAACATGGCCCACAATGTCGAGCTCGCAAAGCTTTTCGTAGAGGGGATACCAGTGACGGTCGCCAAGCGGTGGCGTCTGATGAGCGCTGCCTTCGCCGGGATCCGGATTGATCAGGCACCCGACAAAGCCATCTTCCTTCACGCACTTTTCCAGATATGGAAGACACTCTTTGATGCTGATGCCCGGACTCTGCGGCAATCCGCAAACGCCGCGGAAGACGTTGGGGAAGAGTTTTGTCTGACGCGCGATGATGCTGTTCGCTTCCTCCGTATACCAGGCCACGAGCTTCGGACTTTCGCTGTGCATCATCTGATACGGCCGCGGCGAAATGATTTGCATGTCGGTGCCGGCTTCCTTGAGCTGATTGAGATGCGAGGAGCCGCCGAAAACGGGAGCGTTGAGGGCCTTGATAATGTCTTCATCCGTGGCATTTACAGCGCCGCGCCCGTGGCCTCCGCGATGCGAAAGCAGTCCCGCCTTGTAAACATAGAGGCTGTCCGGGGCTGTGACGTGCGCATGAATATCGATGATCATGAAGTCTCCTGCGATTGGGTTAACGCCGCATTATTGCACAAGCTTGACATCCTGCGGGCGGGGCAAGAGAATCGCATCTCGCGCGCGGAGGTAAATCGATGAAGCCTGTGACTCTGGTTCTGCTGATGGCTATTGCCGCATTTGCTCATCATTCATTCGACGCAGAATTCGATCGAACCAGGCAGGTCAGCCTGTCAGGGGTTGTCACGAAGGTGGAATGGACCAATCCTCACGTCTGGTTCTGGATCAACGTAAAGGATGAAACCACCGGGAAACTTGTGAACTGGGGCTGCGAAATGGGAAGCCCCAACGCCCTGCAACGAACCGGCTGGACCGTTGCCACAATGAAGGAAGGCATGATTGTCTCCCTGACCGGCAGCCGTGCAAAGGACGGCACTAACAAGTGCAATACCTCCACGGTTCTTGTCGACGGCAAACGCCTCGGCGCTGCCTCCAGCGCCGGAGAGTCGCGATGAAAAATCGACGCCAGACCACCTGGCCCCGATCTTTGATCATTGTTGTCGCCGTTGCGGCGGTCGTGGCCGTCACGGGTACCACCTCATATCCGCAGAATCGCTTCCCACGAGGCGATAACGGCCAAGCCACTTCTACAGGCCAGTCGTCCGGCCAGGCCGACGGTGCTCAAGGTGGAGGCGAGCGCGCTGGACGCGGCGCAGGACAGTTTCCTGGAAGACAAGGCACGGCAGCACAACCGTCTCCGGCTCAGAGCCCTGGAGAGCGCGCCGGTTTTGGTCGCGGGCCTGCTGCTGCACCGGCCGCCGAAGGTCGAGGCGAGCGTGAGGGGCGTGGCGAAGGCGCCCGCGCTGGTCAGCCTACGGCACAACCTTGCGCGCCTCGCGAAGGTCGCGGGGAGCGTGCGGGTCGTGGAGAACGCTCTGGCCGCGGAGAGCGTGCAGGCCGCGGAGAGCGCGCGGGACGTGGGCAGCGTGAAGGCGCCCGCGCAGGCGGCGATCGCGGAGGAGAACGTGGCGGCCGCGGGGGCGGTCGCGGTCGAGGCGCGGCCCCCAATCCGTGTGGCGAGGGCCGCGGCGAAACCCCTACGGCCGGATAATCCGCAATACTTGCCCTTTTTTCTGGGTATTCTCCGGCTCCGGCAGCGACTTCAAATACTCCACAAGGTCGAGTTTCTCATTGTCCGTCAGCTGCAGATTGAACTGGATGTTGTAGTGATTCACGACGTCGATCAGTGTCGCGAACCGGCCGCGTTGTCCAGGCTGCCTGCTTTCTCGACACGCGTAGGCGCACGCCTACACAACGGTTACAAAAAGCCTGCAACCGGTGTTGTTAACGATTGGAAGCTTTTGATGCAAATCAGGACGCGCGTGCGCTGTGTCCTACTGTTTCTTTTTCTCTTTGTCAGCGTAGTAGCCCCATCTGGTCCAGATGTCGAGCTTGCCAAGATCCGCGGGAGGATTGGCGACTTCAACTTTGATGCGCCGCCATTTGCCGTCCTTGTCGGGATGCGTTGTGCGATATCCAACGAAGTACTGCACGCCGATGTTGTGGGCGATTTCTTCGGCGATGCGCTCCAGTGTTCCTGACGATGCGTACGTCGTGTAGTTGCGGCCGCCCGTGAGATGGGCGATGTCTGATGTCCCGCCGTCGTCGAAGTCTGTTCCGCCGTCGCTGTTTGTCAGGATCGAGTAAACCTGAACGCCCTGCTTGGTTGCCTGGCGAACGACATATTGCGGATCGAGACCGCTATGCGGCTCATCCGTCGTCAGCGATCCGCCAAACAGCAGGAGCAATTTCCGCCGGTTGGCGGCTTCCTTCAGATTGTCGAGGCCCACATAGATAGAGTCCGGTGTGACGCCACCGACCTCGAACACCTTGGGCACCTTTTGCACATCTGACGTGAAGTTTTGAATCACGGTACCACCGGGCGGGTGACCGGTATCCACGATGACGAAGTATTCATCCGTCCAGGGAGTGGCCTGTAGGAACGCGGGTGCTATACCTCGAAAGTCCGTAGGGTCGCCCCCCACGATGAATCCGACTGTGATTGGACCACTCTCAACCGAAAACGCATCGAGCTTTTGCTCTTCGTTGTCTTCGAAAACGTGGAAGTTGGAACGCGTAAGGCCCGGCACCGCATGGTGATCTTTCCCGGCAGTGACGGTGATGTAGGCTGTGACTAGACCATTGTCGGGCTCGAGTTCATCCTGCTTTCGTTCAGGTGGTCCGCGGCGTTGTCCGCGATTTCCCGCATTGGCGGCGCCGCGCGCCGTTTGCTGCCCTCCCATTCCGCGCTGTCCTCCAGTCGGAGCAGCGCCGCGTTGGCCACCACCTCCTCCACCACCACGGCCCTGCGCGAACACGATGCAGGACACTGCGATAGTGATCGTGAGCATGGCAGCTCGGGACAGACGTGTAAGTCTCAAGATGCCGCTATTCTACTCGAAACCTGATATATCATCCCGTTCAATGAAAGCTCTCGTTCTGCTTCTCGCAACTGTTGCCGCCCTGGCTCAGACGCGCGCTCCGGCACCGCAGGGGGCTGTGCAGACTCTCACCGTGAGTGTCACCAACGCGTCCGGGCTCTACATTGCAAACCTGAAGCCCGAGGACTTTATCGTTGAAGAGAACGGTGTTCGCAAGGAAGTTGCGAACTTCAGCGCGGATCCGGATCTTCCGATCAGCGTTGGCATTTTGATCGACACCAGCACCAGCATGCGATTGCCGGTCAACAAAGATAAGGTTCCTGCCGCTTTGCTTGCAGCCGACGGCGCGGCTCGCGTGGTGTTGAAATTGACGAAGCCAGACGATGAGTACCTGATCATGACGTTCAATGAAAAACTCAGCGTCAAGCAAGCTTTCACTTCCGATCAGAAGAAAGTCACGGATCTCCTATACAAGAACAACACGGTTGGAGGTTCCACGCATCTGTACAACGCTGTTGGTGAGGCTCTCAAAGAGATCAAGAAGAAGGCCAAGAATTCCCGGCGGGCACTGGTCGTCATTACAGATGTCCACGACACGAGTGGCGATAAGGTCGAGGACCTGCAAACAACGATTCGGGAGATGGAAATCCCGGTCTACACGTTTGGCATGCGCTGGGATGCATGGGGCGTGCCCGGCGAGGATGCCCAACCCGGACAGTCCGCTTACGAAGTCGCTGTCTTGCGAATGATGGCCGCTGAAAGCTCGGGCCATTCAATGGTCGTGGATATTCCCGACTTGCTCAGCGATTACACGGTGAGTCGCATGATTGCGTTCGTGCAACTCCTGGGGATAGAACTCCGCGGTCAGTACCTGTTGTCTTATGCAACAACCCCTGGCGACGATGCAAAGGCGATTCGCGTCCGCACGACATCGCCGGATTACCAGGTCCGATTTCGCCGGGAATCGACCGAAAAGGCAGCGAAGAAATAAATCGGGGCCAGGCACGCTGTTTCCCTATTTTCCCTGCGCTTTCGTCGAGTCCGGAATTCCAGCGCGGGAAAATAGGGAAACAGCGTGCCTGGCCCCGATTTATTTCTTTACTGGCGAACGAGTCTGAAATCGTTCTTGGTGGTTCCGACCATCCAGGTGCCGACGATCGACCGGTTTGCAAGACCGATATTTTCGACCTTGCCGTCGACGACATACTTCACTGCGGCGCCCGAGCGATCCTTGGCATCGGCTTCAAAATGGAAGAGCCAATCTGGCTGGACCGGACCCGTTGGAGCCGGTGGAACCGGCGCCGGCGCCGGAGTTGCTGGAGGTGTTGCTGCCTGACCACCACCACCGCCTCCGCGGTTTCCACGGCCACCGCCCTGGCCGCCACCACCACCTTGACCGCCGCCACCACCAGCGCCGCCACCACCGCCACGCGGAGGCGTCGGGGTGGGAGGAGTCAGTGTCGCGTTCTTAATTGGAACGTTATCGGTTCCGGGATTGATCGTCCCGGTGATGGCTTTGCCATCCCAGTCCATGACAAGGAAGACCGGGGTGCGGGTTGTCTTGTTCGGACCGTAGTCACCGAGCCAGGAGCCCTTTATCGGGTGCCCCTCCTGGGCCAGCGCCACACCGGCAATGAGCCCAAACACCATCAGGCAAGCCAATACTAATTTCGTAACCCGCATCTAGTCCCTCCTTAATGGGGTCGATCCAAAAGCGTCGATTCTACAGGGAATTTCCCTAGATGCCGCAAGGTTAATCAAAACCAAATTGGAGTCAAGCGCAAACTCCGACCAACGGCCCGATCAGGAGTTCTTGCAATTGTTTTTACCGCCCGAGTGCCCTATCCTTTCAAACGGATGTGTTATCGGAATCTCGGATTAATACCTAAGGAGAAATGCCAATGAGATGGCTTCTTGTGGCGTTGTTTACGACTGCGGTGGCCTTGGCCGCGGGCCAGGGTGCCCAATTGCCGGATGGTGACGGGAAGGCGATCGTCAACGCTGCGTGTACGACTTGCCATGGAGTTGACGTGATCACCGCAAAGTCTGCCTCCCGCGAGGACTGGTCCGGTACTGTGGATCGCATGAAAACCTACGGCGCCAGCCTGGACGCTACCCAGACCAACACGGTAATCGACTATCTGGCCAAAAGTTTTGGCCCCAAGGGCGCCACACCCGCACCGGCAGCGGCTCCGGCTTCCCAGGACAGCGCGGCCGCAGATGCGGCAGGCAAGGCCCTGATCGACGAAAAATGCGCAGGCTGCCACGGCGTCGATTTGATTACGGGAAAGCAGGCCAGCAAAGTGGACTGGACTGCCACACTCGACCGGATGAAGAGCTACGGCGCGTCGCTGGACGATAAGCAGACCTCAACGCTGTTGGACTATCTTGTGAAGCACTATGGTCCAAAGGATGCCGCCGCAGCTGCGCCGGCACCAGCGCCTGCGGCAGCGGCTAACGCCGACGCGGGCAAGAATCTCCTTAACAACTCGTGTGCGAACTGCCATGACCTTGACCTGGTTAGCAACCGGACGGGCTCACAGGCCGAGTGGCAGGAAGTTGTGGAGCGCATGAATGCACGCGGCGCTGGCTTGGCGGACAAGGATGTTGCGGTGTTGGTCTCGTATTTGGCGAAGACTTACCCGAACAAGAAGTAGTCAGGCCTGGAGATCCCTCATCCGGCCTTTCGGGCCACCTTCTCCCGGCGGGAGAAGGATAGTTTTCGGGGCTCTCCTTCTCCCCCCGGGAGAAGGTGGCCCGAAGGGCCGGATGAGGGATCTTCAGGCCCGCAATCCCCGCTCAAAACCGCCGGCTCCAATCCGACGGCCACCGTTCCACGATCACTTTCTTTTCCGTAAAGAAGTCGACCGCATCGGTCCCTTGCGCATGGAGATCCCCGAAAAAGCTCTCCTTCCATCCCGAAAATGGAAAGTAAGCCATGGGGGCCGCAACACCGAGGTTAATGCCGACATTTCCCGTTCGGACTTCATGACGGAACTTGCGTGCCGCGCTTCCGCTGCTCGTAAACAGGCAGGACATGTTTCCGTAAGCGGAACGGTTGACCAGTTCGATTGCCTCGTCGAGCGAATCCGCACGAATGACGCTCAGCACCGGTCCGAACACTTCAGTCCGCGCGAGGTCGCTTGAGGGATCCACGTCCGCGAGGACGGTAGGTCTCAGGAAGTATCCTTTGTCGCATCCGGATATCTGGGCGTCGCGACCGTCGAGCAGGGCGTGCGCCGGACCCGCGACAGCCTGTGCGATGAGTCGTTCGATTCGTTCACGGCTCTGCGGGGAAATGACCGGTCCCATCTCGACGCCCGCGTAGAGGCCATTGCCGACACTTCTCGCGGCTGCGTTCTCGGTAATTTTCCTTGAGAACGGCGCGGCCGCATCGCCAACCGCGATGGCTACTGACGATGCGAGACAGCGCTGCCCCGCACAACCGAACGCGGCATCGGCGATGATGCGGCAGGCCATGTCCATATCTGAATCGGGGAGAACCACGACAGGATTCCTGGCACCTCCCTGGCATTGAGCCCGCTTGCCGTTGCTTGCGGCGCGGCCGTAGACAAAGCGTGCGACAGCTGTCGAACCCACAAAAGAGATTGCGCGTACGTCTGGGTGGTCGATGATTGCCGTGACGGTGTCTTTTCCACCCTGAACTAGATTCACGACACCGTTGGGGAAACCCGCCTCGTCCATCAACTCACATACGCGATTCATGGCCATCGGCGTTCGCTCGGAAGGCTTGAGGACAACCGTGTTCCCGCAGGCAACGGCATAAGGGACAAACCACAGCGGGATCATCGCCGGAAAGTTGAAGGGCGTGATGATTCCGACGACGCCAAGCGGCTGACGGACCATCGTCTCATCGATCCCGCTGGCGATATCTTCAAGTGTCGCGCCCATCATCAACGAGGGAATACCGGCAGCGACCTCCACGTTTTCAATGCCACGCTTGAGTTCCGCTTCGGATTCGGCAAGCGTCTTGCCGCACTCGCGAGTGATGATTCTTGCGAGATCCTTGAGATTCGCGTCGAGCAGCGCCTTCAGGCGAAACAGCGGCTGGATACGTTCACCCGGCGGCATACGTCGCCAGGAGAGAAACGCTGCACTCGCGGCACGAACAGCGTCATTCACCTCGTCCGCGCTGGAGAGGGGCATGGCAGCAAGAAGCTCACCAGTGGCTGGATCTACAATTGGAACCGTCTCGCCGGCTCTTGCCGCGCGCCACTCCGCACCGATACGGTTCATCAAGGTTCCTCGGTCAATCATGGCACCACCACCGCTCGCCCTGCGATTTCGCCGCGGTTGAGGGCCTGATACGCGGCTTCCGCTTCGTCCAGCGGATATCGCCGGGTGACGAATGTCTCGAGTCGAAATGTCCCTCGTTCCGCCAGCCGGATGATCTCGGGCATGTCGGCGCGTGTCCGCGCGCCATACGAGCCGATAACGCGCAGTCCTCGGCGAACGAGCCGCGTGATCTCGACGGGCGCGGTAGTTCGGCCGGCTGCAATGCCGACGGCGATCATCCGCCCGCCATCGCCGAGAAGATCGACCGCCTGAGCGAACGTTTCCGGCCGCCCCAGAACTTCAAAGGCGACTTCCACCCCACGGCCTCTCGTCTGTTCGAACACGATTTTGGTGACTTCGATGGGCGATAAGCCGAAAGCGTTGACGGTGTCGGTTGCGCCGAGATCCTTTGCGATCTGAAGTTTTTCATCACGCACGTCGATCGCAATGATTTGCGCTGCACCGAACGCTCGCGCGACCTGAATCACGTTCAGGCCGACGCCGCCGCAGGCCACCACGGCAACGCGTTCCCCGCCCCGAAGTTCCGCAGCGTGACGCACAGCACCATACGCCGTAAAAACAGCGCAACCCAGCACAGCCGACTCGACGGACGGGAGGCTATCGGGTATAGCAAACAGCCCCGCTACCGGCACAACGGAGTATTCTGCTAATCCTGCCATCGAATACATGGCCACGGGTGAGCCGTCATGGCGGTGAAGGCGCGTCGTCCCGTCATACAGCGTCCCCTTGAGCCGATTCATGCCGAAGAATTTTTCGCAAAGATCATCGCGGCGGGATTCGCACAGCGGGCAGTTCCCGCACGGCATGATAAAAGGAGCGACGATCCGAGTCCCTTTCGCCGGGCCGTCGGTGCCTGGCCCGAGCGCCTCTACGACTCCGGAGATTTCATGGCCCAGAACGGCCGGAGTTGGAAAGGCGACTTCTCCTCTGATCACATGAAGGTCCGTATGGCAGACGCCGCAAGCATGAACACGGACAAGCGCTTCTCCGGCACGCGGTTGCGGGATGGGAATCCGCTCAACGATCATCGGACCCGATACCTGATTCAGGATTGCTGCCTTCATCATTGTCGAGTCCATCGTCTACTCCACTTTCGTTGTAACGATCTCCAGAATCTTTCGCTCGCGCCGTTCAAGCAAATCGCCCTGACTGCTAAGAAGGCGGGGATAGAGCCACACCATAAGAGCGCATTCTGCGAGGACGAGGATCAAATAGGCTGGAACCCAGGGGGCAGAGTCGGAGAGCGACAACAGGAACTCCACGCCCAGAGGAATGAGCGTTGGCGTAAGAGCGAGAGGGAAAAGAAAAATGAAGGCCATGTGAATCAGAATGATGCTGGCCTTCGGTTTCACCGGTTTCATCGAGCCCGCGGCAACCGGCATTGGCGCGATGATCGACAGAAGGTTCCCGATCAGGCAGAACACCAGATACATGGGCAGCATCTGAATCAGAACGCCGATGAAGTGATCGGCGCGCATCGCGTACCGATATTGAAACAACAATGCTGTCAGTGTCATGAAACCGAGGACGAAAGGCGCCATCGCCAAATTCTTGCCGAGCAGAATGTCCTTTCGTGGTGCAGGTGAAAGGACGTATGTCCGAAAACCGCTTCGATCAAAGCTGAACTGGTTTCCCACCATACCGAGCGTCATAAAGAAGATGAATGTGAATCCCCCCGAAGCCATCAGGGGACGAAGCAGTTCCGGGGGCGGTTCCCTGTGGTTGAAGAACATTCCTCCAAACACAAACAGCATGATGATTGGAGACAACAGCATCAACTTTGCTTCCGGAGCTCGCATCATGGCGCGAAGACTGGCCATGGTCACAGCGGAAGCGTGCTCGGAGAGTCCTCCAATTTTCCTTTCCAGAAACGCAGCTCCGTACTTGCGGGATTTCGTCGATGCCTGAACTGAAGTACTCGCGTCCGCAGTCGCTGTTGACGTAGAGGATGGTCTGGCGTTGAAGTCACCCTTGTACAGTCGCATCGTGGTGAGATACGACCGTCGGAGGCTTCCGGCTCCGATAAGCGCAAGTCCGATGGTACCCAGAGCACCCGGCAACAATTTGCCTTCGAAGGCTGATGCGACTCCGTAAGGCAGCCAACCCAGCGGAATAAAACGGTTCAGCGTTCCAGCTGTTTGCTGAATGAAACTCCAATTTTCTTCCGGCGGCGGCCGCAGCTCGTTCACTCTGCGGTCATGTTCTTCGGGAGTGATCTCGCGTGTGGCGAGCTGTCGATCCAATTCCTGGATTTGCTTTGTGATTTGTCCGCCTCGCTCGCTGCCTGGACGATTTCGCCACCCTCTGCTCGTAAAGTTCACAATGTTGGGTATCTGAACGATCAGGACAAACATCAGCGTTGCCACGCTGATGATCGTTCGCCGTCGCCTCTGGTTGACCATCAGGCTCGCGAGCCATCCACGAAACTGGTGCGTTACGGCCGTAACCATCAAGGCGAATGCGGCAATCAGGGGAAAGAGCACAATCATTCCGGGACCTTTTGAAAAGACCAGACCGATGGCGAGACCGATCATCAAGGGGAGGAAGACAATGGCGCCCGCGCTGGAAATAGATCCGACATAGTTGATCATGAATGCGGAGCCCAGCGAGACGGGCAGGTGCAGGAACTTGTCGAGGGAAAGCAGTTCAGATCGCTGGAGTTCGATTAGCAACTCGGTCATCCAGAAAAAGAGGAAAGCGATAACAATGCCGTCCCATATCAGCATGACGTTGTTCGCAGAAACCTTCGGCAAACCAAGAATGCCGGCGGCAATGCCGCCCACAAACGCCAGTCCACCGGCCGCGACTGCAGTGGCCATCAGGATTCCCTGAAGAATCACACTGAGAGCGCCGGCACGCCGGTTGCGGTTCGAGATGATTCTCCATCGCAGCCACAGAAACGTTCTGAGGTGTTCCCAGTTCACGTTGAGGCCTCTTCGAGCCAGGAGAGCTTTTGTGTGGCGTCCTCGTCCGCTCCGACTTTTTCAAGGAACCGTTCCTCGAGCGAGCTGCCCTGCCGGATGTCTTCGAGCGAGGCCTGTTCGACAAGTTTGCCTTTCGCAATGATTCCTACGTGGGTGCAGAGCTTTTCAACGAGATCGAGTACGTGGGAGGTCAGAAAAACGGTTGATCCGCGTTCGACATAACCGGCCAGCATGTCACGGATGATCCGGGATGTGACAGCATCCACGCCTTCGAACGGCTCGTCCAGGAATAACAGATCGGGATTTGGAAGCAGCGCGGCAGCGAGCGCGAGCTTCTTTTTCATTCCATGGGAGTACTCCAGCGTCAGTTTCTTCTCGTCGTTCTGGAGACCCAGCAGGTGCAGTAATTCGTCGATGCGTTTCCGGATGACATCTTTAGGCAAAAGGTACATCCGGCCGACGAAAGTCAGATGTTCCCGAGCGGTCAGGTTGTCGAACAGGGCAAGATCTTCAGGAACCACGCCAATCCTGCTTTTGGCCTGGAGCGCCTCCCGCGGGTCGAGCATATTTCTGCCCAGCACGAGAATCTCGCCGCTGGACGCGGCGAGCAGTCCGGTAAGCATCTTGATGGTTGTGGATTTGCCGGCGCCGTTGGGGCCGAGAAAGCCGTAAAAGGTTCCGCTCTCCACAGCGAGATTCACGCGGTCGACAGCGCAAAAGTTGTCGAAGAACCGCGTGAGTTGCCTCGTCTCTATCGCCAGGGCCATATAGACCGAACGAACCTTGGGCTACTGAGAGGGTTCTGCGGATTCCGCATCGGACTCCTCGGAGTCCAGATCATCGAGCCATTCCGGCCGGGGTTGCGGCCCGGGTTGGATGCCGGCGATATCCGGATCTTCGTTGCCGGAAGCCTCGTTGCTATCCTTGCGTTCCTTGGCTTCCATGCGCCGTTGCTGTTTTTGCTTCTGGCGTTCCTGTTGCGCCTTTTCGCGCGCGCGCTTGTGAGCGGCTGCGCGCGTGTCCTTTGGCATCAGGTTTTCTCCTTACCAGCGTTGATGGCCGCCGCCACCTCTGCCGCCGCGATCACGGCCGCCGCCACCGCCAAATCCGCGTCCACCGCCACCGCCACCACCTTCGCGGGGCGCTTTCGGCCGCGCTTCGTTAACCGTTATTGATCGGCCTTCAAAGTCGGTCCCGTTGAACTTCTGGATCGCATCGGCGGCTTCCTGTTCGCTCGACATTTCGACAAAGCCAAATCCCTTGCTTCGCCCTGTGTCGCGGTCGGTGATGATCGTGGCAGATTCAACTTTGCCAGATTGTGAAAACAACTGTTGCAGACTATCCTCAGTGACAGAAAAGGGAAGGTTCCCTACGTAGAGCTTGTTGCCCATATTCTCCTCTCAAGGCTTTGCCAAATCACAGAAAGATCCGCAAAAGAGAACATGAGCAGCGGTGCTCTGGCACTCAAAAGCGGCTTATTGAGGCACCCAGTATATTCGGAAATCCGACGCGCAACGATAAAATCCGATGCGTCGTGTGGGGTGGTCAACGTCCTTCGGATTTCCGCCCCGGGCCTGGGTCCTCCAAATCCCGGATTCGTTCCAGCGTAAGAGCGTCGGGCTCGCCCGAAAAGTACCTCTCCAAAGCTTTCTTGAAAATATCAGGAGTTTCGGTGGCGCGGCTAAACAACGTCATGCACGATCGAAACTTCATGTCGTCGGGAAATCCCATGATGTCGCGGATCGTTTTGCCTTCAATGGAACAGACCAGGCGAGTGCATTCCTCGAGACGTGGGCCGAGCACGGGATGGTTGAGATACTCCCAGGCTTCACCGAGTGAAGAGATGGAAAAGCGACGCGACATTTCGCTGACGCCCAACCCCGCAATCTGTGGGAACACGAACCACATCCAGTGGCTGGCCTTCCGACCCTGCCGCAGTTCCGAGCACACACGCTCGTAGACCGGATTTTGCGCTTCAAGGAAACGATTGAGGTCGAATCGATCGCCCATGGTCGATCACGATTTGGCAGATGTAATAATTTCTTGTACGCGGCCAACGATGCCGTTGTCCAACATGACCTTGATACCGTGGGGATGATGTGGAGAATTCGTGAGGATTCTCTCCACGGTGCCTTCAGTCAGCTTCCCGGTGCGCTGATTCTGCTTCTCGACGACCCGGACGCGAAGTCCGGGTCGTATGTTGGCGCGAGTTTGTCCGTCCACTCCCGGACTACTTCCTTGGTGTGATTTTCATCACGGCGCGATTCATGGAGTCGGCAGCATAGATCGTGCCGTCCTTATCGAGTGCTATTCCATGAGGTCTTCCCAGGCCGCCGATCGTATCGAGCAGTTTTCCGTTCTTGAGGATTGAAATCGATCCCGCATTAACGTCGCTGACATACAAGGTATCATCTGCGGTGATCAGCATGCCGCCGCGCGAAGCGAAGGGCCAGTTCTCAACAAACTTTCCATCCTTGTCGAAGACTGCGATGCGCTTGTTGTCGCTGTCGCCAATGAGGATTCTGCCCGCCGAATCGATGACCACGCCGTGAGGCAATTGAAGCTGCCCCGGCTCGGAACCTTTTGTTCCGCCAATAATGCGGATGAATTTTCCATCTTTGTTGAAATGCACAACGCGGGAATTGACGTATCCATCTGATACGTAAATGTCGCCGTTCGGGGTAATCGCCACGGCATTCGGCTGATTGAACAGGTCCTTTGATGCGTTGTCTCCGGCCGTGTCTTTTTTACCAAGGGTCAGCAGCACTTTTCCATTCGGGTCGAATTTGTAGACCACGTGCCCTGTGGTATCCGTTGTCCACATGAAGCCGTCACGGTCGAACATCAGGCTGTGAGGCTGAGTGAAGAGATTCGCGTCGCCCCATGACCGGACGAATTTCCCGTCGGTCGTGAACGATCGAAAGAACGGCATTGCCCGCACGAACACGACAACGTTACCCTTGCCGTCCGGCGCGATATTCGATGTGCTGCTGTTCCACGGCAGATCTGCCGGGACCTGCGCCCACGTTTTGTTAACAACATATTTTTCGTTGGTTGCAGCGGCCGGCGCCGGCGCTGGTGCCTGGCCAAGCGCAAGCGACACCAGAACAATGACGGCGCAGAGTGTGAGGATCAAAGTCTTCATGCTTTTTCTCCCGAATTCGGCGAATGGTTTGCAGAGTAGCACTGCATGCGGAGATTGCAAAAGAGCTACGAATGCCTTGACACGTGAACGTAAAAGAGACTATTGATCCGCGTGCCTTTACACAGAATCCTGGTCGTAGAAGACCACACCGCTGTTCGCCGTTTCATTTGTTCAGAACTTCAGCAAAGAACGGAATTCCATATCGTTGGGGAAGCAGACAATGGACTCGATGCCGTTCAAAAAGCGCAGGAACTTCAGCCGGACCTCGTCGTGCTCGACGTGGGGCTGCCGAAGCTGAATGGGTTGGAAGCCGCCAGGCAGATCGGCAGTCTCGTTCCCGACACAAAGATCCTTTTCCTGAGCCTGGAATCTTCTGCCCGAATCATGCAGGAAGCGTTTCGCCTCGGCGCGTGGGGCTACGTCCATAAGATGCGTGCGCAGCTTGATCTCTTACCTGCTGTCGATGCCGTTCTCGACGGCCGACGATTTGTGAGCAGCGACATGGCATTTGGCGAAAGCCCGGGCGTTGAACCTCGGCACGACGTTCAGTTCTATTCCAATGATCAAGTATTCATGGAAGGCGTGACCCGTTTTGTTTCCAACGCCATGAGGGCCGGCAATCCGGTGATTCTGCTCGCAACGAACACGCACCGTGAACAGCTCGATCGACGGCTCCAGCAACTGGGCTTCGACGTCGATCAGGCAATCCGGCAGGGCGCCTATATTTCACTGGACGCGGAAGACGCGCTGGCAAGAATTTCCGTGAACGGCGTCCCTGATCCGGAGAAGTTTATCGATGGCATCATGGGCCTCATGGAACCCGCTGCCATAGCTGCGACGACGGACTATCCGCGTATTGCCATTTTCGGTGAGTGTGTCGGGCTGCTTTTCCAGGAAGGGCGCGCACAAGCTGCGATCGAACTCGAGAAAAAAGGGAACGAACTGATCCAGACACGAAACGTCGATATCCTCTGCGCTTACCCGCTAAGCGCTTTTCAACATGCAGAGGATGGCCGCTCGTTCACCAGAATTTGCGCGGAACACACGACTGTTCAATCCCGCTAACCCAAACGATAGCGCGAGGGGCAATCAAGGTTACGGTGCGGCCTCTTCCAGTTTTTTCCCGGCAACCAGCGACTTTCCTGCGAAACCCGGAAAATCCGGGCCAAAGCGATATGCGCGGAAAACATTGCGCGAATTGCCACCGGCCCCGCTACCAAAACCTGGGATGTTGTATTGCCAGACGACTTTGTTCTGTGGCGTGACTTCGAAGATGAAGCCTGGCGCGCCCGCGCAGATCAGCGTATTTCCGTTGGGCAGGCGTTGGGCGCCGGAGATGTTGACTGAATAAAAGTCCGTCGGATTCGGCGCGGCGTAGGTCCAGACCGGCCGATCCGGCCCGTACTTTTTGTCTGTTCCCAGTGGATAGCGTCCAGTGGCATCGACCGGCAGAGCAATTTCTTCAACCGTCGAGTACCTGCTTCCGGGTCTTGTGTCGCCATTGCTGTAAATCAGAATGTGTCCCGCGCCGGGAAGACCCCTGGGAATCCAGTGCGCATTGTGCTGCCCATACAGACGTTGATCCGCGGCAGTGCCGGCCCTGTAAACTCGCGGGTTGCCCCAGCGATAGAGCAGATCGCCACCCTTCCCGATTCGTCCGCCCGTTGAGCCGGCTGCTTCTCGTGTTGTTGTGCTGTGGTCGATGATCCAGACTTCGCTGAAATTCCGCAGGCTGACGAGAATCTGATCAAGCTCAGCGTTGTAGGTAACGGCGTTGAAATGCGTCCAGTCGGGGTTTGCACGCTGCCCGGCAACAACGTTGTAGTTGATGTCCACGCGTTCCGGATGGGCAGCGACGTCGCCATAGTTGGCCTTGGTTTTATCGATGTCCTGAATCAGGTGGTCCCAGAGGTGCCACTCCCATACGACTTCGCCGCCGGCCTTGCCTGAAGGTTTGATTTCCACAAGAGCGTCGGGCTGAATGTCGGTTCCCTCGGCGCTCGAGGGAATTCGACCTGCGGCAATCGCTTCCACAGAGGTCTTCTTCTCTTTGACCAGCAAGAGGACATTACCATTCGGCATACGCCAGAAGTCATGGTGTTGAGTGACGGTCGCCGTGCCGTAGGCGAAGTCCCAGACCAACTCTCCGTTCCAGTTGAACTCCTGCATTTTGCCGCCACCACCGGCGGTTCGTCCAAAGGCCGGATTCGGCGCGAGGCCTGCCCGCAGCAGATTGCCGCTTTCGAGCAGATACGCAAGACTGGACGGCGTTGAATCCGTCTCCCATGTCTTGACGATGCGGCCATTCATGTCGATTAGAAATGTAGATCGCGATTGCAGCGGCGAAATCAGCGTGTATCCCTCGTAGGTACCCGGATCGTTTCTAATCAAGCCGACTCCCTGCGTTGCCGGGCCGGTTACCGGGGCAACGGTTGGATTCTGGGCGATTGTGACGCCAATAGACCAAAGCACGAACATGAATGCAATGAGGGACAGCTTGCCGCGGATTGGCCTCATGAAGAACTCCTTGGGAATCTGCTGATCAAATTGGCGCGAGTATACAACGGCTCAATTTGTGGGGGCCCGGGTTTCCTAATTCGTCGCGACTACTTCGGTTTCGCGGCGGCAGCCCTGAATTGTTCGGTCCAGGTGGGCAGTCGTTCCTCTTGCGCAGCGATGGGTTGCACACCGAGCTCGCGCCTTATCGCGTCGCTGACGAGTTCGCGGTCATAGGGTTCCAGGGTCGCGGTGTGGTCCGCTTTCTCCTTGATCTGCGTTCCGAAGACTTGCCGTTTCCCGGTCGATTGCAGGTAGCGATCCAGGGTTGCGGAAGCGATCCAGAGCGCATCTTCATCACCCCTGGCGGCGGCGACCATGGCCAGGGCGTGTGCGAAGAGGAAGTCATCCGGCGTGCTGCCGTGTTGAAAGACGAAGGCGGCGCGCGTGTAGTCCTCCGCCGTTCGCAGCTTGCCGCGGGAAAGAAGCTCGCGTGTCTGGCTGCGGCGTTCGGCGTCACCGGGTACCAGAGCGTCCGCCGCCTTCGAGAATTCCACGAAGTCTTTTCGCACTTGCTGATCTGCCTCATAAATGCGCTGCATTGCCGGGCTGGACGGGGCACTGTCGTCGAGGGAGTAGGAGCGCCGAGGATCCCAATCCGTGAAGACGGTGCGTGGATTTGAATCACGAACCCGTGAAAACACCCAGGGTTCGATCGGCAGGCCGATGACTGTGATGGATGCGGAATCCTGGGCGAGTAGCGTCATGTGATATTCGCTTTCATTGCCCTTGTCGTTTTGATTTCTGGTCGTGAAGTGCAGCTTATTACCTTGACTCGATCCGTTCACAACAGTCTCGGTCTCTACGCCAGTGCCCAGGTGCGAGAAACGCAGACCGTTCGAGGTTTGAAATTTTTCGGGTCGAGCGAAAGTCCCGGAAAAGGCTTCGCCAGTCTTTTCGAGCGTTAGCACCATGAAGGTTTTTGTGCCCAGGTTCATTACCCACGTGCCGCGGAAACCGTCCGTCGGTACTTCTTTGGCAGTGGGTGGGGGCGTTCCATTACATGCAACAACTCCCATGATCACACTCAATGCAGTCAGTAATCCAAGTCGTCGAATCATGCAGGAACTATAACGCGGGGTCCAACCCTGAGATTACGGGCAGAAACGCACCGCAGTCCAAATGGTGCTACCATCGCGCGTTACTCGTCGGCACCGCAGAGAGGACGCCAAGCTTGGACATAACGCCGCAATCACCTCCCGCCATGGAACCCCGCACGGATGGCAAGGCGATCTGGAGCCTTGTATGCGGGATCCTGTCGATAGGCTGTTTTTTTGTTACGGCAATCCCCGCAATCATTCTTGGTCACATGTCGCGCTCCTCAATCCGGAACAGCAACGGCCGTCTCAAGGGTCGAGGCATGGCTCTTGTGGGGCTCATTCTGGGATACATCAGTATGGCGTTGTTGATGGTTGCCCTCACGATCGCAATTCCAAGTTATCGAAACTCACAGAAGGTGGCCAATGAGTCCGCGGCAGTAAGGAATGTGAGGACCATCACGGTCGCAGAAGAGAACTTTCAATCCTCCAACGGCCGGTACGGCGATCTTCAGGCACTGATTTCTGCCAGGCTCCTGGACGCTTCGTTCATCGAGGGACCGAAGGCCGGCTATTCTTTCACGATCGAGAATTCAGGGGACGATTACACCGCCAGGGCGACCCCGATCTCTCCCGCAGCGGGGCGATATGCGTATTTCTCAACGGCCGACACTATCATTCGCTATTCCCGTGAGCCGGCCCTGGCGCCATCGGGCAAGGCGGGAGAATCTGTCGTCGAATAGCATCGTTAAGGCGCCAGCCATTCGCCACCGGGAACGTTGCGGATCACAGTGAACACGACGCACGAGGCGAGAATGATCCCGACCCATACCGGACGAATCCGGCGCACCTTCCAAAGTGCTGCAGCCGGCACTGCCAACACCAGGAGCAGATTTAAGCGGGCCGCGGCCGCAAAGTGTCCATGAAGCAGTTGATGTGTCGCACGCAAAGCGCCACAGCCGGGACAATAGAGACCGGTGAGCAGATGGAAGTAGCACGCCGGATAGAAGTGATACTGCTCGGGATCGAATAGAAACAGAATGCAAACTGATGCCCCCGCGATCGAGAACAATGCCATGAGAAGTCGCGAGGTTCGAAGGTAATCCGGAATCATGCGATGCATGATTCTCATGGCAGTTTACCGTTCGTCAAGTCGGGAAACGCGCCAAAGACATCCCGCATGAGGCCAATGTTCCCCTTCAGCGGAGAACATTGCGCGTCGATTAATGAAATTTTCATAACGAGTCGTCAACCGCTGTCACGAGGATGCTGTCTATTTAGCAGCGACACAGCTTAAGGATCGTTTGACTCCAGAGTTTTGAAAAGGAGCATCCATGACACGTATACAGACAGTCCTTCTCGCGGCAATTCTGACTCTCGCATTCGCTGCGACTCCCCTTCTTGCCCAGTACGTTGAGATTTACAGACTCGACAACAGAGTAAAGGAGCTTCCCGAGCAGGACGCTCTTAATGCTCTGGCAACACATTTTGGCGTTTCGATGGATACGTTGAAGCAGGAAAAAGCGGAATACAAGTCGAGCATTGGCGAACTGTACGCGGCGCATCAGTTCGCAAAGCAAACCGGTTCGGACTTCACGAGCATGATGACCGAGCTGAAATCCGGAAAATCCTGGGGCCAAGTTGCGAAGAACAACAAGGTGAACCTGGACCAGTTCAACAAAGATGCGCGTCAGTTTGAAGACGCTCTGAAGAAAACTCAACGCGCTTCGCGGTGAAGAAAAATCGGGGCCAGGCACGCTGTTTCCCTATTTTCACGCCGAGATTCAAAGGGTTCAGACGGAAGCATGCAGGAAAATAGGGAAACAGCGTGCCTGGCCCCGATTTCCCCCTGGCCCCGATTTTTCTTCAGTCTCTGAGCGTCAGTTCGCGAACATCGATCTGAAAGCGTCGAAGCAGCGCCAGTGTTTCGCTGCTGGAAAGGCGGCGTGTTCTTTGAATAGCGTGCCGTTTGCGCAATGCTCCGGGTAACAGTTTCAGAGCACCAAGGTACGATCGAAAGAGGCTGAGCATTGTGTCTCCCCAACCATTCGCTTCCAGGAAGCGCGAGGCGGAACCCTCTTGGCTCAATAGTCCATAGGCGTTCCAGAAAAGACGTCTCAGCGTCCAAAAAGGATTTTGCACAAGGAGCCGGCCGGGAAAATTCTTCACCGCGAGCAAAAGCCGGTTGCGTTCGACCAGCATGATTTTCAGCGGCGAATACACGCCGAAGCTTGCCGAGTGACGGTGATGGACGACAGCCGAAGGTACGTACCAGGCCTTCCAGCCCAGCAACCGCGCGCGCATGCCGAGGTCGGCATCGTCTCCGAAGGCGAAGAACTCTTCGTCAAAGCCTCCCGTTTCTTCGAAAACTCTTCGGTGATAAAGCGCGGCACACGCATCCGGCCAAAGCGTTTCCTCCGGTCTTTCGAATTGACCAATATCCTTGGCCTGGCTTCCGCGGCCGCGATTCTGCCCGTCCCAATAAATCAAATGGCCGACCTTGTCGATTACGTTCCGAGGATCCTGAAGGAGGATCTTGCTTGCCAGCATACCTATTCGCTTGTCGGGATCACCATAGCGCATGAGCTCCGCCAACCAGTCCGGATCGGCGACCGCGTCTGTGTTGAGCAGAGCGATCCATTCGCCGTGGGCATGGGAAAAAGCAATGTTGTTCCCCTTACAGAATCCGGTATTCGTTGGGAGCAGAACCGCGTGGGCGTTGGGAAGGCGATCGGCCCATTGGCCAAGAAGTTCGCGGCTACCGTCGGTTGATCCATTATCGACGAGGATGAACTCCGTATTTCGCCACGTTTGCCGCTCAAGGGATTCAAAGCAAGAGTTCAACAGGTTGCGTCCGTTCCAATTGACAACCATGACGGAAACGAGCGGCGACGCTGTGTTGCGTTCAATCATCGGTCTGGCCCGATTTTTTACTTTTCCAGTTTCCTGTAATAAGAGGGAAGTCCTGTCTTAGTCTCCAGGAGAATGCTGACGATCGCGGCACGATCCGTCGGGGAAAGCCTGGAGTATTTTGCCGCCTTTTCCTTGCCGGAAAGAATGTCCCACAGATTCGCGTAAACCTTGTCCTTCGCTTCTGCGGGCAGGGCATCGAAGGCGGTGGAATAAATCATATAGCTACACGGATAGCGGAGCAGGCGCTTTTCCAGGTCCAGTTGCTTCAGGGTTCGTCCTCGGCTGTCTTTCGGGCCGGCGGCCGCAAATTTTGCGGGGAATTGGGAAAGGGAAACGAACTTTCCTGGAAGCCGAGCTTCGTCTACAAACAGCATGTAATCGGCAAGTTCTCGGGCGTCCGCTGCGATGAGACGCGCCACGGTATCTTTTTCCTGTGGGTGTCTTTGCTGGTGTTCGAGCGCCACGCGCGTTTCCCAACCGACACGCGTCAGCAGATTCGTCATCCGGACCTGATGATCGAGAATCATCACTGCGGCGACGTCGCTTGCCTCAGACGCATAGCCCTCGAGATCCACCCAGCTGGGCATGCCGCTCCACGGCTTAGGCGCCGTAACTTGCTGGTGACCGCCTCCGTCAGGTTCCAGCATTTCGTTCCCCATATGACGAGCCGTTCCAGGCTGGCCGGTGATGTACCACCCGCCCCATCGTTCTTCAAAGGGACTGCGGTGGTCCGAAACGTAGTTCCCGTACTGTGGCATGGTCTCGCCGCCGCGGCCTACCGCGATGCTACGGGCGAGCATGCCCGGCACGTCGAGGGAATTTCGGGATTCATGGCAGGACAGACAGGAATCGCTGCGGACAATCTCTGGTCGCTGGTTCTCCCGCTGTTCGATGGCGTAGAACACCACTCCCTGCTTCGGATCGAGGGCGGAGATTTCCAAAAGCGGCGCGCCTCGAATGAAGGCCACGGAAACATCGTCGGAATAGTAGATCGCGCGGGGATTCTCCGGATTGATGTAATGGGACTGCAAGCTGGTCTTGGAGAACACCACGGATTGCGATTCAGCGGGAACGCCGAGCGCTTGCAGTACAGAAAGCAGATATCCGCTGCTGCCGTTAAAACGAAGCTGGACCGTCCCGTCATCGACTTTCCGTGCCAGTTCTGCAGCCCGGTCGTTGGCCGGCTCGTCGTATCCGATGGAGGGATGACGCCGGGTAGAGAAGAACGGACGTTCGTCGACGGTTCCCTCGTGCGGTAGAACAATGGCGTCGTCCGCGCCAGGCTGCTCGAGGGAAAGCTGGGCCGTGAGTGCGGAGCTGGCGGCGAGGACAAGCAGCACGAAACGGACAGTAGGGACCCCAATACGCATTATGGGATTCTCTCAAAGATTGCTGCCCTAGCCTAGCGGGTGAAGAAAAAAACTGGCCGGGAAGCGGGAGCACGGCGGCATCGCGTTTCGCAATGCCGCAAGTCGGGCGCAGCAACCGTTATATAAATTGCGGCTTAGGAAATCCTCGCGATGTCTGTTGCATCCGTGCGTCGCTTAATAATGACTTCGTCGTCTAACCACGACATTTTTTCTAGACAACGGACCGCTGACCAGTTACATTCGTCTCACCGTCTTTCCGGGCCAGTAAACAGCTGGCCCATTTATTTGTCGCTCCCAACTCCCTCGGTGTTACCTTGCCGACCACGATCGACATCCGTCATGATTTCAGCCCGAAGAACTGAAAACGAACGAAGCGCGTGCGCCTGCGAAAGGAAAATCAGAATGGCAAGCAAGACTACATTTGAAACGGTGCGGAAAATCGCATCTGCGATTCCTGGAGTCGAGGAAAGCACCGGTCTTCGCGGCACCTCATTGAAGATCGGAGGAAAGATGCTGGCCTGCCCGGCAATCAACAAATCGGCGGAGCCCAATTCACTCGTGGTGCGTATTGACTTCGATCAGCGCGCAGCACTCATAGCCGAAGCGCCGGAGACGTACTACATCACAGATCACTACGTAAACTATCCGTCTGTCTTGGTCAGATTGTCCCGCATCAACTCTGATGCGTTACGGGATCTACTGGGGTCTGCGTGCAGATTTGTTTCAGGCGACGAGACGCGCAAACGTCCAGCGGTTTCCCCCAAACGCAGACGCGCCTCGCCGAAAGCGGTTCGCTAGAAGCTGTCTTCTTTTGATTCTGTCCGTCAGGCCAGAGCTTTTCCGTACAACGCGAGCAAACGGGTCCATGCCTTTTCGGCCTGTTCCTGGTTATAAGGCTGGGTGTCCGGAGGGCACCAGCCATGCATTGCCGGATAAACTTCAATCTCCGCCTGCAGCTTGGCCTGGGCGAACGTATCCTTTAAAACGGTCTTGTCCATCGGCCTGCTCATGTCGTCGTTCTGCGCGATCGCGATGAGGAACTGCGCCTTGGTTTTTGCGGCCTGGAGATGCGGACTGTTGTCCCCGTTAGCCACCAGATTGCCGCCATGGAACGAAGCAACGGCGCCGACACGATCCGGCACTGCGGCCGCAGTCCTAAACGCCATGGGTCCACCCATGCAATATCCCTGCGTGCCGATCTTTCGATTTTTGGCAACAGACGCTTGCTGATCAAGCCATGCTACGAAGGCCTTGGCATCGGTCATATGCGTGGTCTCATTGAGTCCCTGAGCGAGCGGCAGAACCTGGTTGATCGGTGTTTGGCCACCCTGATCCGCCGTCGGCGCTTTCTTCGTGCGATAGAAGGGATTCACCACGAGCACGGAGTAGCCGGATTCGGAGAGCCGTTTGCCCATCTGCCGGAACGCGGGTCGCAGTCCGAAGATGTCGGGCCAGACTAGAACGCCAGCACCTGTTCCGGTTGTCGGATGCACGAAGTAGCAGTCCGCTGTGCCATCCGGCGTCTTTACGCTCACTTCCGATTCAGTCACGGGAACAGCATTTGCGACCTGCGGCAACATCATCGCAATGCTGGATCCTACAAGGATGCCGAATTGCCGCCGGGTCACAAGACCGAGGGCCTCGAACTCCTTCAGGTCTTTCTCAAAACTATCCTGATCGCACATTGTTTGCTCCTTTGTCGATGTTCGGGATGCGCGGTAACCCGCGCGCGTGAGCGACATTCTATACCGATTGGAGGTCTGAAAAAGTTTGTGGAATTTTCTGCGGCGTCCGGTCTTAGGCAGCAGAGGCAAAAGGAGTCTGTTTGATCAACCCTGCCAAAGCACCGAAAACTTTGGTCGTTGAAGGAGGTAGTTTTGAAAGGAAAACTTCACCCGAAGAACGATGTCGTCATTAATCCATCGAATAACGAGTCGATTCACGCAGTCATCGAGCGTGTTGACAAGAGCCGCCGGCAATTTATTCAGACGAGTCTGAGTGCTTCGCTGGTCGCCGTATTCGGCGGAATTCCCCTTAGAAGTCTGGTTGGATCTGCTTCAGCGGCACCTGTTCCTCCGGGAGCGGGATTTGCCGGCATCGGCTTCGAAAGCATCCCGCCAAGCCGAGCGATACTTGATGCAGTAACGGGCCAGATCTTATCTCCGTTGGCCGACAGAGTTTCCGTGCCGCCCGGTTATACCGCGGATTTGCTGATCGCATGGGGTGATCCGATCACGAGTGATGCGCCGGGCTGGGCGCCGAACGCTTCTCAGGGAGCATCGGCGCAAGAGCAACAGTTTGGAATGCACAATGACGGCATGCATTTCTTCCCATTTCTGAAAGACGGTCAGCAGTCGAGTGATCACGGGATTCTGTGTGTAAATCACGAGTACTCGCACGAGTCTGTATTGCACGCGGACGGGTTGGATGAACTCTCCGGAGGTCTGCACGGCTCTCTGGTGACAATCGAAAAGGTTCGGAAATCGCAGGCAGCTCATGGTGTGTCCGTACTGGAGGTTCGTCGTCCTGGAAACAGCGCGTGGAAAGTTCTGAAGGACTCGCCCTACGCACGGCGAATTACGGCGAACACGCCCGTGAGGATTTCCGGACCAGCGGCAGGCCACAATCTACTGAAGACCCAGGAGTACGACCTTCACCCTTCGGCTTCTATTCCTCTAGGCCTTATTACCGACGGGACGAAGGCCTGGGGCACGCTTAACAACTGCGCGAATGGTTTCACTCCGTGGGGCACTTATCTCGCATGCGAAGAAAACTGGAACGGGTACTTCGGTTGGAAAAGCCCTGCACACTCGCAAACAAAACTTGAGAGGCGTTATGGCATTACGCGCGACGGCGCGACGGTCACAGTGGCGCCAAATCCTGCAACGAGCACCTACAAATGGCACGTGGTTGACGACCGCTTCGATACGGATCTCACGCCCAATGAGCCAAACACTTTTGGCTGGCGTGTCGAGATTGACCCGACAGATCCATCGAGTATTCCGGTTAAGCGAACAGCAATGGGACGATTCAAGGCCGAGAGCGCCACGTTGGCCACCGATGCTGATCGGCGTTTCGGGTTTTACATGGGCGATGACGAGCGAAACGAATATATCTATAAATTTGTTTGCTCGAGAGCCTGGGATCCGGCGAACCCCGGCGCGAACAAGGATCTGTTGGACGATGGGATTCTACATGTGGCGCGCTTTACCTCAGCCGCCGGCACATCGTCCGGAACTTATCGCGGTGTATGGATCCCTCTGCTGCCCGATACAGAGACCGTATTCAATGACGGCGCGGGCGGTAAATTGAAACTTCGTCAGCTTGCCGATTTCAGCGGCGCCACTGACGCCGAAATCATGGGAAACATTCTGGTGAAGACTCGTATGGCCGCGGATGCAGTGGGCGCAACCATGATGGATCGCCCCGAATGGGTAGCCGTGCGACCGCGGATCGCGGCATTCACCCAACTCGAAGTTTATTGCACGCTGACGAACAATAACCGGCGTGGCAACCTGCCCGTGTCGATTAACAATCCAGACGGTTCTACCAGCGCCGGTGGCGCGCGACCGCCCGTCGATGTCGCGAACCCGAGGCCGGATAACGACTATGGCCACATCATTCGTTGGCGTGAGGACGGCAACACGGTGACAGCAACCGCCTTCGAATGGGATATCTTCGTTTTTTGCGGCGACACGGAAGCTGCAGTCCACGTTCCTGCCGCCAAAACTTTGGCCACTGCCGGTTCCTATAACGCCGCTGGATACGACGGGTACATTGGAAACATCAACGATGCTCCTGACGGCAGTTCAAATTTCGGCGCACCGGACGGACTCTGGTTCGACCATTACGGCAGACTGTGGATTCAGACGGATCAATTCGGTGATGGCGCCGGAGACTGGCAAAAGATCGGGTCGAACACAATGTTGTGTGCGGATCCCAATACGAAAGAGGTCCGTCGCTTTCTCACGAGTCCACCCCGATGTGAGGTAACCGGCGTCATCACGACGCCCGACGGCAAGACGATGTTTGTGGGCATTCAACACCCCGGTGAAGAGGCGAAATCAGCCAATCCCACCGAATTTAGCGAATGGCCCAAAAGCCAGTTCGGCGGTCCGGGTGGCCGTCCGCGCTCGGCAGTCCTCGTC
>Ga0105248_10000927_pt1 | contig 32633 bp, 28 predicted proteins | sample KBSS34metaG_FD_81524 | JGI IMG/M metagenome (GOLD analysis project Ga0105248, IMG submission 81524) | Switchgrass rhizosphere microbial communities from Kellogg Biological Station, Michigan, USA - KBS S3-4 metaG | ecosystem: Host-associated > Plants > Roots > Rhizosphere > Soil | place...
CCGGTCGCGATGCCCTCGTGCGAGCCGAAGCGCGTGACGACCGAGCCGTCGGCCGGCCACGTCCACTGCGGCGGCGGCAAGTTCGGTAGCGGAGGCTCCACGGGCGGCTTCGGGCTGCTCGGCTTGGACGCCGACGAGCCGCCGGCCGACGCGGCGCCACCGCCTGTCGAGCCTGCCGGGCTTCCGCGCGCCGCCGGCGTGGGCGCGGCCTTTCCGCTCTTCGCTTGTGCCTCGGCCGGCTTAGGCGGCGAGAGACGCAGGCGTTGACCGACCTGAATCACGTCGGGATTCTTGATGCCGTTCCAGCGCGCGAGGTCGCGCTGATCGATGCCGTTGGCCCAAGCGATCGAGAACAGCGTTTCGCCGGCACGCACGACGTGCACGCGCTGCTCGTACGGCGGCGCGCTCGTGCAAGCGCTGAAGCCGAGCGCGAGCGCCGCGAGGAGAGCGTAGACGCGCGGCTTCCCGAACGCTGCGAACCGCCTAGCGCCGCGCGCGCGGCGCACGTTTAAAGCTCCGTCCCCGCGACCATCGGTACGAAGTTTACCGGTAGCAGCTCCTCTTGCTCGATCTGCGAACCGTGCCGCGTCACGCGCACGAGCTTTTGCATCGGGCCGCGCGCGCCCGGCTGCGCGCCGATCGGGATGATCATTCGACCGCCGTCGTCGAGCTGCTCGACGAGCTCGGGCGGAATCCTGTCGGGCGCGGCCGCGACCAGGATGCCCTGAAACGGCGCCTGGCTCTTCCAGCCGAGCCAGCCGTCCGCGTGCCGCACGCTCACATTGCCGATCTTGAGCTCCGCGAGCCGCACGCGCGCGCGTTGCACGAGAGGCTGGATCCGCTCGACGCTATAAATGTGCTGGACGAACGGCGCGAGCACGGCGGTCTGATAGCCGGATCCGGTGCCGATTTCGAGCACCCTGGTAATTTTCTTGCCTTCGCAGCCCGCGATCAGCGCCTCGGTCATCAACGCGACGACCAAGGGCTGCGAGATCGTCTGCGAGTAGCCGATCGGCAACGGCGTGTCCTCGTACGCGCGGCTCGCGAGCGCCTCGTCGACGAACAGGTGCCGCGGAACGGAGCGAATGCGCTCGAGCACCGCGACGTCGCGCACGCCCTCGGCCTTGAGGCGCTCGATCAGCCGCTCGCGCGTGCGCGCGGACGTCATGCCGATGCCGTTGCGACTCTTTTCGATCATCGGAAGCGGCCGAGCCAATTCTCGAGCGAGCCGAGCGCCGCGTGCGCCGTGAGGTCGACCTTGAGCGGCGTGACCGAGACGCAGCTCTCGGCGAGCGCGTGAAAGTCGGTGCCGGGACCGACGTCCTGGCCCGCACCGGCCGGTCCGATCCAATAGATCGGCTTGCCCTTCGGGTCGAGCTCCTTGACGACGGGCTCCGACTTGTGACGGAAGCCGAGCCGCGTAGTCCGGATGCCCTTCACCTCGGAGCGCGGCAAGTCGGGAACGTTGATGTTCAAGATCGTGTCGGCGGGCAGCGGATCGACGACGTTACGCTCGACGATGCGGCGCACGAGATCCGCCGCCGCGCGGAAATGGCCCCCGTCGGCGAGGACGAGCGACACCGCGATGGCCGGGATCCCGAGGAAGCGGCCCTCCATGGCGGCCGCGACCGTGCCGGAGTACAGCACGTCGTCGCCCAGGTTCGCGCCGTGGTTTATGCCCGAGATCAGCATGTCGGGCGGCTGTTCGAGGAGTCCCGTGATCGCGATATGCACGCAATCCGTCGGCGTGCCGGTCACGTAATAAACGTCGTTCTCGGCACGCTCGACGCGCAGCGGCGAATCGAGCGTGAGCGAGTTGCTCGCGCCGCTGCGATTGCGGTCGGGCGCAACGATCGTGACCTGCGCGAGATCGGCGAGATGCTCCGCGAGCGTCCGCAAGCCGGTCGCGAGATAGCCGTCGTCGTTAGAAAGAAGGATCCGCACTGCTAAAGAGCCGAGCTCGAGCGCTAGCGGCCCTCGCGCTTCGAGGGCGCCGCCGGCGTGATCTGATAGAACGTCTCGCCGGACTGAATCATGCCGAGCTCGGTGCGAGCTCGCTCCTCCGCTGCCGCGACGCCTTGCTTCAAGTCTTGAACCTCGCCCGCGAGCGCCGCGTTGCGCGCCGCGAGCCGCGCGTTCTCTTCCGTGCGCCGCTCGACCTCGCCGCTCAAGCGCCAGACTTCGCGCAAGCCTCCGTCGGTGAGCCAGAGGCGCGCCTGGAGCAGCAGCAGCGTCCCTGCGAGCGCCACGATCAGGATTCGCATTCGCCCCTCCGCGGGCGCGGCTCCGCCGCTGTCGAGACCAAGCCCCCCACTCGCTCGCCGGCGCCTTTAGAGCGACACCGGAAACGCGCGCGCGCCGTCGAATTTCGCGCGCGGACCGAGCGCCCGTTCGATCCGCAGCAGCTGATTGTACTTCGCGAGGCGATCGGACCGACACAGAGAACCGGTCTTGATCTGCGTCGCGCCGGTTGCGACCGCGATGTCGGCGATCGTCGCATCCTCCGTCTCACCCGAGCGATGCGACACGACGGCCGAGTAGCCCGCCTTCGTCGCCATGTCGATCGCGGCGAGCGTCTCCGTCAACGTGCCGATCTGATTCGGCTTGATCAGGATGCTGTTCGCGATTTTCTTCTCGATGCCTTCGGCCAAGATCTCGGTATTGGTGACGAACAGGTCGTCGCCGACGAGCTGGATCTTGTCGCGCAACGAGCCGCTCAAGATGCCCCAGCCTTCCCAGTCGCCCTCGGCCATGCCGTCCTCCACGGAGATGATCGGATACCGCGCGACGAGGTCCTCGACGTAGTCGGCGAACTCGGCCGACGTGAACGAACGGTCTTCGGATTCGAGCGTGTATTTGCCTTTCGCGAAGAATTCCGTGCTCGCGACGTCGAGCCCGAGGTAGATCTCGCGGCCGAGCGTGTAGCCGGCCTTCTCGACGGCCTCCTCGATCGTCTGCAGCGCTTCCTCGTTCGAGCCCAAATCCGGCGCGAAGCCGCCTTCGTCGCCGACGGCGGTGTTGAGACCCTTGGCCTTCAGCACGGCCTTGAGCGCGTGGAACACCTCGACGCCGTAGCGCAGGCATTCGGCGAACGTCGGCGCGCCGACCGGCAGGATCATGAACTCCTGGATGTCGACGCTGTTGTCGGCATGTGCGCCGCCGTTGATGATGTTCATCATCGGCAACGGCATCATGAGCTCTTTCTTGCCGCCCGCGAGCGACTCGTAGAGCGCAGCGCCCTTGTCGGCCGCCTGCGCCTTCGCGGCCGCGAGCGACACCGCGAGAATCGCGTTCGCGCCGAGCCGCGCTTTGTTGCTCGTGCCGTCGAGCTCGATCATCTTGCGGTCGAGCTTCTCTTGATCGGCCGCGTCGAGCCCCGTCACGGCCCTGCGGATCTCGCCGTTCACGTTCGCGACCGCCTTCGTGACGCCCTTGCCGAGATACCGCTTCTTGTCCCCATCGCGCAGCTCGTGCGCTTCTCTTGATCCAGTAGAGGCGCCGGAAGGAACGGCCGCGCGCCCCCGCGCGCCGCTTGCGAGCACCACCTCCGCCTCGACGGTCGGATTCCCTCGCGAGTCGAGTATCTCGAGGCCCTCCACTCCCTTGATCTTGCTCATTCTTCCTCTCTCTTCATGCCGTAGCGGCGCGAGGAAGCTTGAGCCCCTGGCACGCGCGCGCGGCGTTGATGAAGCTCGTAAAGAGCGGATGCCCGTCGCGCGGATTCGACGTGAACTCCGGATGGAACTGCGTCCCGAAGAACCACGGATGGCTCGGCAGCTCGATGAGCTCGGCGAGCCCGTCGCGCGAGAAGCCGGAAAACACGAGGCCCGCGTCCGAGATCTGCTTGAGATACCGATTGTTGAACTCGAAGCGGTGACGGTGGCGCTCCGAGATTTCCCTCTTGCCGTAGATCGACTTCGCCAGCGTGCCGTCCTCGACGAAGCAGGTCTGCGCGCCCAAGCGCATCGTGCCGCCGAGGTCTGAGGTCGCCGTGCGCGCTTGCAGCGTGCCGTCTCGGTCCTGCCACTCGGTGATCAGCGCGATCACGGGATGCGGCGTCTGCGGATTGAGCTCGGTCGAGTGCGCACCTGCGAGCCCGACTACGTGGCGCGCGTACTCGATGATCGCGACCTGCAGACCGAGGCAGATGCCGAGGTACGGGACCTTCTTCTCCCGAGCGAACTTCACGGCCGCGATCTTGCCTTCGATGCCGCGCTCGCCGAAGCCGCCGGGCACGAGGATCGCGTCCACCTCCTGCAGGCAGCCGGTGCCCTCGGTCTGAATGTTCTCCGACTCGATGTAGTCGATGTTCACGCGCGTGCGCGTTTGGATACCCGCGTGCCGCAGCGCCTCGTTCAGAGACATGTACGCATCTTTGAGGTCGATGTACTTGCCGACCATCGCGATCCGCACCTCGGCCTCGGGATTCGCTTTCGCCTCGACGACCCCCTTCCATTCGTGGAGGTCCGCGGGCGGCACGTCGAGCCTGAGCTTGTCGACGACGATGTTGTCGAGCCCCTGCTCGTTCAGCAGCATCGGAATCTTGTAGATATCGTCCACGTCGATGGCCGAGATGACCGCGCGCTCCTCGACGTTCGTGAACAGCGCGATCTTCGCGCGCTGCTCGCGCGGCAAGAATTGCTGCGAGCGGCAGACGAGCACGTCGGGCTGGATACCGATCGAGCGGAGCTCCTTGACCGAGTGCTGCGTCGGCTTCGTCTTGATCTCGTGCGCGACCGAGATGAACGGCACGAGCGTGAGGTGGATGTACAGCGCCCGGTCCCGGCCGAGCTCGACGCCCATCTGCCTGATGGCCTCGAGGAACGGCAGCGACTCGATGTCGCCGACCGTGCCGCCGATCTCGACCATGCAGACGTCCGCGCCGGCGGCGCCCTGGAACACGGAACGCTTGATCTCGTCGGTGATGTGCGGGATTACCTGCACGGTGGCGCCGAGATACTCGCCACGCCGCTCCTTCGCGATCACGTGCGAGTAGATCTTGCCGGTCGTGAAGTTGCTCGTGCGGCTCGTGCGCGTGCGGACGAAACGCTCGTAGTGGCCGAGATCGAGGTCCGTCTCGGTGCCGTCGTCGGTGACGTACACCTCGCCGTGCTGGAACGGGCTCATCGTGCCCGGATCGACGTTGATGTACGGATCGAGCTTCATCAGGCGGACTTTGAGCCCCCGGGCCTCGAGGATCGCGCCGAGGCTGGCCGAGGTAATACCCTTGCCGAGCGAGGAAACCACCCCGCCCGTGATGAAGATGAATCGCGTCATGTCAAAACCGGGAGGGCCAAGCGGCACTCCCACAGGGAGTCACGACCTGGCGCTCGAAGTTAGGTGCTGGTTGCATCCGGACGGAACCGCAAAGTACCAAAAGCGGCTCGCGCTCGCCAGTTCCCCGCGCGACGGACTAGGTCAACGGCGGGTGGTTCGACCAAACGACGGCCCAGCGCGGCTCGTCGCCCGCGGTGCGCGTGCCGTCGGCCACCCAGAGATCACCCACGGCGACGAGATCGTCGTGTCGGTACAGAAGCGGGATGCGCGCGCGCATCCAAGGGACGATCGCCGCCTCCTGGAGCCAGTGCTTGAGCGAGCGGTTGTGGGCGTGCGCGAGCGGCTTGAAGAGCTCGCCGCCGCCGCGGAAGCGCAGCGTGAGCCCGTCGTCGAGCCACGACTCGGGCAAACCGGGCCCCGCGCCGAGCGGCTCGAACGTGAGCTCGCCTTCCGGGCCGATCCAGCGGCCGCGCTTGTCGAGCGGCGCGGTAAAGCCTCGGCCCGAGGCGGTCGGCAGCGCAGCCATCAGATATAGCTGCTCGCGGAACACGCGCGCGTCGACGCCGGCCCAACGAATGCGCGGCTGCGCGTCGCGGCGCATGCCGAGCAAAGCCGCGCGGAGCTCTTCGATCTTGTGCGCGCTCGGCGGCTCGAAGCCGGCTTGCCGCACCAAGTGCCGCAGCAAATTGCGCTGCCGGGCGGGGTCGAGCGGCTCGAGCGCCGAGCGCGGCACTCGTCTCGGGTCCGCGACCGATGCGGCGTCGCGCCTAGCGACGCCGGTGAGGATCTCCTCGGCGTCCGCCATTTGCTCGGCGAGGCGTTGCGCGCTGCGTGCCGCGGCCGGCCAGCGCTCGACGAGCCGCGGCACGACCGCGGCACGCAGGAAATTGCGATCGTGCTCGAGGCTCGAGTTCGCCGGGTCCTCGAGCCAACGAAGATTCCACGCCTGCGCCTGCGCGACGATGTCGGCGCGCGTCACGCCGAGCAGCGGGCGTGCGAGCCAACCCTTACCGAATGGAATCCAGTCGCGAATCGCGCGCAGGCCGCGCACGCCGGAGCCGCGCAAGAGGCGCAGCAGCACCGTCTCGAGTTGATCGTCGCCGTGATGCGCCGTCAGCAGCACGTCGCCCGGGGACAGGACGTCCGCGAGCGCCGCATAACGAGCCTCGCGCGCTGCGGCTTCGAGACCCGAGCGCGCGCCGCGCTCGACCGCGACGCGAACCGTCGCAAGCTCGACGCCGAGCGAGCGAGCCGTCGCCAAGCAGTGCGCGCTCCAGCGCGATGAATCTGGATGCAGGCCGTGATCGACGTGCGCCGCGCGCACCGGCGCACGGAGCTGCAGACGCGCGAGCGCCGCGAGCAGCACCGTCGAGTCGACGCCGCCGCTGAACGCGACGACTACGCACGCACCGTCGACCCGCGGTGGCCAGCGCTCGAACGCCGCGCGAATGCGCGCGACGAGCGGCTCAGTCGGCGAGCCAGCAACGATATTGGGGTCCAGCCAAGACACGCGAGAACCGCCCAGGGCGGCGCCGCCGACTCACATCTGGCGGAACACGCCGTAGCTCGCGAGCCGCCGCCGGCGCTGCGCGAGCAGGTCGGCGATCGACAGCTTCTTGAGCTCGGTCAGCGTGCTCAGGATAGCGGCTTTGACCGCGTCGGCCGTCGCCTGCGGATCCCGGTGCGCGCCACCGAGCGGCTCCGGGATCACCTCGTCGACGAGCCCGAGCCCGCGCAGGCGGTGGGCGGTGATGCCCATCGCTTCCGCAGCGAGCTCGGCGTTCTCCGCGCTCTTCCAGAGGATGCTCGCGCAGCCCTCGGGCGAGATCACAGAGTAGATGCTGTACTGCAGCATCAGCACGCGATCCGCCACGCCGATCGCGAGCGCGCCGCCCGAGCCGCCCTCGCCGGTCACGACGCTGACGATCGGCACTGCGAGGCTCGACAGCGTGAACAAATTGCGCGCGATCGCCTCGGACTGGCCGCGCTCCTCGGCGCCGATGCCGGGATACGCCCCGGCCGTGTCGATCATCGTGACGAGCGGCAGGCCGAACTTCTCGGCGAGGCGCATCAGCCGCAACGCCTTGCGGTAGCCTTCGGGCCGCGCCATGCCGTAATTGCGCCACATCCGCTCTTTCGTGTCGCGGCCCTTCTGGTGGCCCATGATCACGATCGGCTCGCCGTCGAGACGCGCGAGACCGCCGACGAGCGAGTGATCGTCGGCATACATCCGGTCGCCGTGCAGCTCGTGGAAGTCGGTGCAGATGCGCTCGATGTAGTCGAGCGTGTACGGACGCTGCGGGTGTCGCGCGAGCTGGGCGATCTGCCACGCAGTGAGATTCGAGAAGATGCTCCGGGTGAGCGTCTCGCTCTTATTCTTGAGCCTTTCGATCTCTTCGCTGATGTTGAGCTCCGAGTCTTCGCTGACGAACTTCAGGGCGTCGATTCTCGCCTCTAGCTCCGCGATCGGTTGTTCAAACTCCAAGAACTTCAGATCCATACGGTCTCGTGCGACACCCCGGCCGCAAACCTTACCGTCAACCCCCCGCCCTCACAAGTGCAGCTGCGCGCCGGCGCGCCGAGTGTTGCGGATGGCGTGTCGCGAAGCCACAGGTGCGGCGCGTGGCATAAGGGATGGGATGCAACGGACATGGGGTAACCGCGGCGTTCGCGCCAACGCAGCGACGAGCGCGCCGCTCATCAGACTATGTGCTTGCGATAATGGATCGCGAATTTGTTCTCGCCCAGGAGCTGCACGAGCTGATCGCGCAGCTCCCGCGTGAGTCTCACCGACCACGCGTCCCCGAGCGTGAGCTGCGCGTCGCCGGCCGCGGATCGATAGTCCACGCACACCTCGCAATTGCCGCGCGTGAACGGCTTCAGCGTGCGCTGCAGATCGCGGACGAACGAGCCGAGGTTGCCGTGCCACGGAATCGTGAGCCGACGCGCCTGCTCCTCGATCACCTCGTCGGCGGAGCGCACGCGTTTCACGGTGACTCGCCAGCCGTTCAAGAAGTCGTCGTAGCGAAGCTGGCCCTCGACGATCAGCACCGCGTGCTTGGCGATCAAGTGCTTGAACTGCGCGAACGTCTCGTCGAACAGCGTGGCCTCGATGCGCTCGGTGTCGTCGTCGAGCACGAGCGAGGTGCGATTCGGCCGCCGGCGAATGTCCATCACGGCGCCGGCCAGCGTCACTTCCTTGCGGTTCGCGAAAAAGTTTCCGCCCTCGGCCGTAGGGCTCGGCATCCCACCGACGATCTTCGCGATCGAGCTGATGTTGAGCCGTTCGCAATGGTCTCTGAACCCGTCGAACGCATGGCCCGTGAGATGCAGCCCCAAGCTCTCGTACTCGGCCTGGAGACGCTCGCGCTTCGTCCATTCGCGCCGCGGAACGAGCTCGTGCTTCAGCGTGCCGGAGCTCTCGTCGCCGCCGAACAGCGCGCCTTGGCCCGCCGCGCTCGCGTGCGCAGAGCGCTCGGCGAGCTGTAGCACGTCGCCGACTGCGTCGTTCAGCGTCGCGCGGTTCGGACCCAGCGCGTCGAGCGCGCCCGAGCGCACGAGCGCCTCGAGCACCCGTCGGTTGATCTTCTGCAGGTCCACTCGCCGGCAAAGATCGATCATGCTCTTGAACGGCCCGTGCGCCTCGCGCTCGCTAACGATCGCGTCCACCGCGCTCTGGCCGACCCCCTTCAGCGCACCGAGTCCGTAGCGGATCCGGCGCGGTCCTGGCACGGTGAACGCGAACACCGAGGTGTTGACGTCGGGCGGCTCGAGCGCGATGCCGAACTGCTTGCAGTCGTCCTTGAGCACGACGAGCCGGTCGGTGTTGTCGATGTCGGCCGTGAGCACGGCCGCCATGTAGGCCTCGGTGAAGTGCGCCTTGAGCCACGCCGTCTGATAAGCGATCAGCGCATACGCGGCCGCGTGCGACTTGTTGAAGCCGTAGCCCGCGAAGGTCTCCATCTGATCGAAGATGAAGGCCGCGCGCGCGGCCTCCACGCCGCGATCCGTCGCTCCTTTCACGAAGACTTCGCGCTGCTTCGCCATCTCCTCGGGCTTCTTCTTGCCCATCGCGCGACGCAGCAAGTCCGCGCCGCCGAGCGAGTAGCCCGCGAGCACCTGCGCGATCTGCATGACCTGCTCTTGATAGAGGATCACGCCGTAGGTCGGCTTCAAGATCCCTTCGAGCTTCGGATGCAGATAATCGACGACCGCGCCGTCCTTGCGATGCTTCCGGTTGATGAACTCCGTGGCCATCTGCATCGGCCCGGGCCGGAACAGCGCGACAATCGCGGTGAGGTCGTCGAAGCGGTCGGGCTGCAGCTTCTTGATCAAATCGCGCATTCCGAGCGACTCGAGCTGGAACACCGCCGTCGTGCGGCAGTGGCGCAGCAAGTCGTAGGTCAGCGCGTCGTCCATCGGAATCGCGTCGATGTCGATCGGCGCCTCGGCGCGCGCCGCGCGCTCCGCGTTGATCGCGGCAAGCGCTTTGTCGATCACCGTGAGCGTCTTCAATCCCAGGAAGTCGAACTTGATGAGGCCGATCGACTCGAGGTCGTCCTTGTCGAGCTGCGAGAGCATCCCGGTCTCGGCCGCATAGAGCGGCATGTATTCCGTGAGCGCCTCCGGCGCGATCACCACGCCGCCCGCGTGCGTGCCGACCGTGCGCGCGAGCCCTTCCAGCTCCTTCGCGCGGTCGATCAACCCGCGGACCTCTTCTTCCTTCTCGTAGACGGAGCGAAGCTCGGGGTCGTCCGCGAGCGCTTTGTCGAGCGTGATGCCGATTTCGAACGGGATCAGCTTCGCGATCCGGTCGACGTAGCCGTACGGCATGCCGAGCACGCGGCCGACGTCGCGCACGACCGCCTTCGCGGCCATCGTGCCGTAAGTCGCGATCTGCGAGACGCGGTCCTTCCCATAGCGGCCGCTCACGTAGTCGATCACGCGGTCGCGGCCCTCGATGCAGAAGTCGATGTCGAAGTCCGGCAGCGACACGCGCTCCGGGTTCAAGAAGCGCTCGAAGATCAGGTCGTGCGCGAGCGGGTCGAGGTTCGTGATGCCGAGCGCGTACGCCGCGAGCGAGCCGACGCCGGAGCCGCGCCCCGGGCCGACGGGAATAGAGTTGGCTCGCGCCCACGCGATGAAGTCCGCGACGATCAGGAAGTAGCCCTCGAAGCCCATCTTGACGATGACCTCGAGCTCGCGCGCGAGCCGGTCGCGGTAGCGCGGCTCGTCAGCAGCGCCGATGCCGAGCTGCCGCACCCGCTCCTCGAGGCCGAGCTCCGCGCGGCTCTTCAAGTACGCGCGCGGCGCGCTGCCGTCGTCCGCGGAGAAGTCGGGCAGGAACACGCGGCCGAGATCGAGCTCGAGGCTGCAGCGCTTCGCGATCTCGACGGTGTTCGCGAGCGCCTCGGGCAGATCCGCGAACAGCTTCGCCATCTCCGGCGCGGACTTCAGGTACTGCTCCTCGGAGTACTGGCGCGCGCGCGACGGATCGTCGAGCGTCGCGCCCTGCCCGATGCAGACGCGCGTCTCGTGCGCCTCGAAGTCGTTGCGACCGAGAAAGCAGACGTCGTTCGTCGCGACCACGGGCACGCCGCTCGCGGCGGCGAGCTCCACCGCTCGGCCGAGATAAGCGATCTCGCCCGGGCGCCCGAGCCGCTGCAGCTCGACGTAGAAGCGCTGCGGCAGCAGCGTTCGCCAATAGTCGAGGACTTCTGGGGCTCGCGCGTCGCGTCCCGCCTGGAGCGCGCGGCCGAGCTCGCCGGCCTGTGCGCCCGAAAGCCCGATCAGACCCTCGAGCGCGCCCACGGTGAGCCACTCTTTGAGCACGACGGTGCGGCCCGCGACCGGCCCGCCGGCAGCGCTACGCGTGAGCAGCGCGCTCAGACGCTTGAACCCCACGCGGTTCTGGCACAACAGCGTGAGTCGAGTGGGGTCGCGGTCGTCGGCCGACTCGGCAACCCAGACGTCGGCGCCGATCAGCGGCTTGATGCCGCGGTCGAACGCCGCGCGATAGAACTTCACGAGCGCCGAGACGTTGCCCTGGTCCGTGATCGCGCAAGCCGGCATCCCGAGCTTGTCGAGCGTGTCGACGAGCGGGTCCACCCGCACGACGCTGTCGACGAGCGAGTACTCGGTGTGGACACGCAGATGGACGAAGCCGGTCACGGGCGGCCCCTCAGCAGCTCGAGCACTTCGCGAGCCGCCGCTGCGCTTGCGTCGCAGCGGAGCTGACGATGGATGGCGGCGAACGAATCATACCAGTCCGCCGTCGGCATCTTGCCGTCGAGAAAGTCGAGGAGGACCGGGCCGAGCACCTCGGGCCGCACGTCGCCCTGCACGAACTCGGGCACGAGCTCGCGGCCCGCGAGCAAGTTCGGCAGGGAGAAGTTCGGGAGATTCTGGACGCCGAGCCGGCGCACGATCCAATAGGTCAGCGGCGCGATCCGGTGCGCGACGACCATCGGCCGCTTGAGCAACAGCGTCTCGAGGCTCGCGGTGCCCGAGGCCGTGAGCACGACATCGGCCGCCGCGAGCACGTCGCGCGCTCGCCCCACGACCAAGTGCGCGGGCCGCGGCACCGCGACCTCGCGGGTCACCGCGCGGAACTGCTCGCCGATCGGCTCGCTCGCGAGCGCGACGGCGACTTCGACGTTCGGCCGAGCGCGCTGCACCCACGCCGCGGACTCCATGAAGCGCGCCGCGAGCCGGCCGATCTCGGAGCGCCGGCTTCCGGGCAGCACCGCGAGCAGCGGCGTCGACGCCGGCAACCCGAGCGCGGCCCGGGCGGTCGCGCGGTCGACGGTGAGCGGTATCACATCGGCGAGCGGATGGCCGATGAACTTCGCCGCGACGCCGTGCTCGGCGTAGAACTTGGTCTCGAACGGCAGCACGCAAAGCACGAGATCGACGGAGTTCCTGATCGTCTTCACGCGACCTTGGCGCCAAGCCCAGACCTGCGGGCTCACGTACTGCACCGTCGGGATCCCGGCGTGCTTCAAGCGCTTCGCGAGCGGCAAATTGAAGTCCGGCGCGTCGATGCCGATGAACACGTGCGCGGGCAGCGCCTCGGTCCGTTCGCGAAGCTCGCGGCGGATTCGCAGCAGGCGCGGCAAATGGGGCAGCACCTCGGCCAGACCCATGACCGACAGCTCTTCGGCGCGGAACCACGGCTCGCAGCCCGCCGCGATCATCTTCGGCCCGGCGATGCCGACGAATCGGGCCTCTGGAACGTGCTGCTTGAGTGCCTCGATGAGACCGGCGCCGAGCGTGTCGCCCGATTGCTCGCCGGCCGCGAGCGCGATCCGCAACTCGCCCGTCACGTGCGCTCTCCTTAGGCTCAGCGCGCGAGGCCGCGCGAGCCCTGCTTCAACGAGTCGAGGAACGGCTGGAGCTCCGGCTGGTCGAGCACGAGCTCCTCGATGATCCCAACCGCCTCGTCGAGCTTGAGCGCCTGGCGGAACACGGTCCGATAGGCTTCGCGGATGTTGCGGATCTGCTCCGGCGTGAATCCGCGCCGCTTGAGGCCCTCGGCGTTGATGCCGCGCGGCTCCGCCGGCTGGCCCTGCGCGGTAACGAACGCCGGAACGTCTTTCGTCACGACGCTCGCGATCCCGAGCATCGCGTGCGCGCCGATGTGGCAGAACTGGTGCACGCCCGTGAATCCACCGAGCACCGCGAAGTCGCCGATGTGCACGTGACCCGCGAGCTGCGTGCTGTTCGCGAGGATCGTGTTATCGCCGATCACGCAGTCGTGCGCGATGTGCACGTACGCCATGATCCAGTTGTCGTTACCGATCGTCGTCTCGCCGCGGTCTTCGACCGTGCCTCGGTTGATCGTGCACGACTCGCGGATCGTATTGCGGTCGCCTATCACGAGCCGCGTGCGCTGCCCCTTGTACTTCTTGTCCTGCGGCTCGTCGCCGACCGAAGCGAACTGGAAGATGTGATTGTCGGCGCCGATCGCCGTCGGACCTTTGATCACGACGTGCGGCTCGATGCGGGTCTTGGGGCCGATCTCGACGTCGTCGCCGATGATCGTGTAGGCACCGACCTGCGCGCTGTCGTGCACGCGAGCGCTGCTCGCAACGACCGCGCGTGGATCGATCACGACTTCGGTCCGTCCGCGAGCAGAAGATCGGCCTCGGCGACGACCTTGCCGTCCACTTCCGCGCGCGCCTCGAGCTTCCATAGGTTGCGGCGGCGCTGCACGAGATTGACCTTCAACATGATTTGGTCGCCGGGCCGAACGACTTGCTTGAAGCGCACGTTGTCTAGCCCCACGAGGTAGAGCACCCAGAGGCCTTCGCTGGGCTCGGTCTCGTAGGCGAGCACGCCGCCCGCTTGGGCGAGCGCCTCGATCACGAGCACACCGGGCATCACGGGATGGTTCGGGAAGTGGCCGACGAAGTGGGCCTCGTTCGCCGTGACGTTCTTGATCGCTACCACGGACTTACCGGGCTCGACCGAGAGCACGCGATCCACCATCAAGAACGGAAAACGGTGCGGCAATCTCGCCGCGATCGCTTCGATATCGAGCACTTTGCTGTCGGTCATTCGTCCTTCTTCGTTTTCGTGAGCTCGGCGAGCCGCTGCTCGGCCGCCGTCACGCGGGCCGCGAGCTCCTCGAGTCTGCGGAATCGAGCGACGTCGCGCCGCCACTTTGCGGCTTCCTCGGCCGGGAAGAGCCCCGAATACACTCCCGGCTTGTCGATGTCCTTCGTCACGACGGCGCGCACGGTGAGCGTCACGTCGTCGCACACGACGATCGAATTGATCACCGCGGCGCCGCCCGCGATCATACAGCGCTTGCCGATCTTCGTGCTGCCGGCGATGGCCGCCGTGCCGGCCATGACGGTATGAGCGCCGACGCGCACGTTGTGAGCGATTTGCACGAGGTTGTCGAGCTTCACACCGTCCTCGATCACCGTGTCCTCGATCGTGCCGCGGTCGATCGTGGTGTTCGCGCCGATCTCGACGTCGTCACCGATCACGACGCTGCCGACCTGCGGAATCTTGACCCATTGCCCGCCTTCGGGCGCGAAGCCGAAGCCGTCGGCGCCGATCACAGCGCCCGCGTGCACGATGCCGCGCGCGCCGATCCGTACGCCGTCGAGCAACGTCACGCGGGCAACGAGCCGTGTGGCCGCGCCGACCGAGACGTTCGCGCCGAGCACGCAGCCCGGGCCGACGACGGCCGCATCGCCGACCTCGGAGCCCGCGCCGATCACCGCGTTCGCGCCGATCTCCGCCGACGGCGCCACTCGGGCCGAGGCCGCGATGACCGCGCTCGGATGGACGCCGGCGGTACCTGCTACGGCAGGGTGCAGGCGCGCGGCGATCCGCGCGTATGTCGCGTAGGGCCGCTCGTGCACGAGGCACGCGGTCGGGCAACCGTCGCGGTCCCTTTCGGCCAGAATGACCGCGCCCGCGCGCGTGCTCGCGAGCTGCGCGCGGTAGAGCGGATTGGCAAGGAACGAGACGGCGTCCGGACCCGCGCCGCTCAGCGTTCCCACGCGAGTGACGATTCGACCCGGATCTCCGTAGAGGCGGCAGGAGAACTCGTCCGCGAGCTCGCGCAGGGTCGCGGACATCGCATCACCTGCGGAGCATGGCGGCGTGTGCCGACGACGGCTCGATTACTTCTTCGGAGCCGGCGCGGCCGCGGGCGGCGGAGCGGACTGCAGCGCCGTGATCACGGCCTGCGTGATGTCGACGGCGCCGCTCACGTAGATCGCATCCGCGAGCACGAGATCGTACTTCTGCGCGCTTGCAAACGCCTGCACGCGTTGCAGCACGTCGCGCTGCAGCTTGCCGAGCTCCTCGTTGCGGCGCGCGTTCAGATCCTCGAGGTAGGTGTTCTCGTCGCGCTGCAATTCGCGCTGCGTGTCGCTGATCTGGCGCTGCAGGTTCAGCCGCTCTTCCTCGCCCATCACGGCCTGATCCTTCGTGAAGCTGTCCTGCTGCGTCTGCAGCTTCTGGCGCTTCGCGATGATCGACTGCTGCCGCGGCTCGAATTCCTTTTGCAGCTTGTCGGAGACGACTTTCGACTGCGGCGCACTCTCGAGCAGCTTGCCGACATTGATCACACCGATCTTCAGATTGCCCTGGGCATTGGCCGCCCCCGCGGCGCACGCCACGACGGCGAATGCCGCGAGACCGAGAGCCCTGAATCCTAATCGCCGCGCGCTCGTATAGCTCTGGCTCTGCGGCCGGACCCGATCGTTGATCATCTCGTTAAAACCTCAAAAGTTGAGCTAGAAGGCGTTGCCGATGGAGAACTGGAAGCGCTCTACCTGGTCGCCAAAGTACCGGTCCGTTGCGACATCTTGGCTCAGCGGAACGGCGTAGCTGAACCTCAGCAACCCGAGAGGTGCCAACCATTCGACGCCGATGCCCACGGATTTCTTCAATTTATCATAAGCGAAATGGTACTCGATAGGGTCGCCGAGCTTGTCGTAGAAGCGCGTGCCGTCGTTCGAGAACACGCCGCCCGAATCGAAGAACAGCGCGACGCGCGTCGAGCCCGAGATCTTCGCGGGCGTCGGCACGATGATTTCCAGCTGGTTCGCGACCAGCATGTTGCCGCCGTAGGGGTTGCCGTTCGAATCCTTCGGTCCCAGCGTGCTCTCGCGATACCCGCGTACCGAGCCCGGGCCGCCGGCGTAACGATTGCGGAACGGCGGGATCCCCACCGTCGAGTCTCCGTACGGCGCGCCATAGGAAAGATTGCTGTTGATCCGGAAGATCCAGCGGCCGAACAGGGGTATGTACTTCGAGAAGTCCAAGCCTGCGATGTAGTACTCGACATCGCTCTGCGGAACCGACACGGTGAAGCTGGCACCGAAGCGCGTGCCGCGGGTCGGGAATAGCGTCGCGTTGCGCGAGTCGTACTGCCAGCCGGCTAGCAAGTCGAGGCTCCGGACCTGCGTCTTGTCGATCTGCGCGATCGGATCGATCGACTCCCCGCCGTTCGCGAGCACCCAGGCGCGCGCCTGCGCCGAGCTCAAATAGCTCGTCGCGAGGTCGGCTTGTTGATACGTGACGCCGAACGTAACTCTCTGGAGCTCGCTGATCAGGTACCCCCAGCTGATGCCCGCCGACAACGTGGTCGTAGAGAACTGCGAAGCGGTGGACGTGTATTGCTTGCTGTCGAGATACGACAGCTGTAGCTGACGCGACAGACCATCCACGGTCCGATACGCATCCGTATAGCTCGCGTCGTAGACCTTCTGATACTTGCCGCCCTGCAGATTCACCGCGAGCCGGTTGCCCGTGCCCATGAAGTTCGAGTGGACGAAGTTGCCGCCGAGCGTCACGCCGTAGGTGGCGGAGTAACCGAGGCTGCCGCCGAACTGACCGGGCAAGCCCTCCTTGATCTTGAAGTCGACGTCCACGAGGTCGGGACTGCCGGGCACCGGCGTCGTCTCGTGCTCGACCTTCTCGATGTACGGCAAACGCTGCAGCCGAACCTGCGAGCGATCGATCAGCGCGTTCGACAGGTAGCCGCTCTCCATCTGCAGCATCTCGCGGCGCAGCACCTCGTCGTTCACGTTGTCCGTGCCGTTGAAGTTGATGTGCCGCACGTAGGCTCGGCTCTTCGGGTCGACGAAGAACGTGATCGCGGCCGTCTTCTTTTCTTTGTCGAGCTCCGGCAGAGCGCGGACCTGCGAGAACGCATAGCCGTCGAGGCCGAGCCGCAGTCCCATCGCCTTCTCGGTCATGGTCAGCAAGTTCTGCGCGAACGGGTCGCCGGGCTGGATGACGATCAAGCTCTTCAGATCCTGCTCCGGCACGACCATCTCGCCCGCGAGCTTCACGTCGGAGATCTTGTAGCGCTCACCCTCGGTAACGGCGACGGTCACGAAGATATCGCGCTTGTCGGGCGAGATCGCGACCTGCACGTTGTCCCAATGGAAGTCCGCGAAGCCCCGATCCATGTAGAACGACTTGAGCTTCTCGAGGTCGCCCTCGAGCGCTTGTTTCGAATAGCGATCGTTCTTCTTGATGAACGACAACCAGTTGCCGGTCTTGAGCTCGAATCCAGCGAGGATCTCTTTGTCGGTGAACGAAGTGTTACCGACGATGTTCACCTCCCGAATCTTCGCGGCGTCGCCTTCCACGATCTTGATCGTGATCCGCACTTTGTTGTCGCCGAGATCGTCGACCGTCGGCGTGATCTTGGCGCCGTACTTGCCGCGGCCGTAATACTCCTCCGTGAGCTCCCGCGTCACTTCCTCGAGAACCGAGCGGTCGAACGTCTTGCCCTGCGCGAGACCGATCATCGTGAGCGACTTCTTCAAGTCGTCGTCTTTGATGTCCTTGTTGCCCGAGAACTTGAACTCCGCGATCGTCGGCCGCTCGAGCACGACGATGACGAGCGTGTCGCCGTCCTTGCGAAACTCGAAGTCCTGGAAGAAGCCGGTCTGGAACAGCGCGCGGCTCGCCTCGCGGAGCCGTTGCTCGTCGATCGTGTCGCCGATGTTGACCGGCAGGTAGTTGTAGATCGTTCCCTCGGCGATCCGCTGCGAACCTTCGACGCGAAAGTTGCGGACCACCCACGGCTCGAACGCCGCGTGGGCCGACAAGGCAGCCGCCAAGCTCGCAAGGGCGGCCAGGAGGCGCGCCCAACCCCAAAACCTCATGAGCCGAATATTCTCGTTAGGTCGTTATAGAAGACGAAGCTCATCAGCACGATCAGAAACAAGACCCCGATCTGTTGACCGACGGCGAGCGCCCGCTCCGAGAGCGGCGAGCCCTTGATCCACTCGAGCACTTGATAGAGCACTTGGCCGCCATCGAGCACCGGAATCGGAACGAGGTTGATGATCCCCAAGCTGATGCTCAGCACCGCGAGCACGTCGAAGAAGGCTCGGAATCCGGCCTGTGCCGCGTCGCCCGCTACGGTCGCGATCGCGATCGGTCCCGACATGTTTTTCAGGGATACCTGGCCGACCACCATGTGGCCGAGCATCCGCAAGGTGAGCGAGGTCATCTGCCACGTCGTCGCAAGCCCGCGCGGCAGCGCTTCGAGGACGCTGTAGCGCTGCTCGGCCCGCAGCGCCTCGAACGCGCTCGCCGGAATCTGCGGCCGCGAGGCGCCGATGCGGCCGACCGTCGTGCCGTTCTCCTCGACCGACCCGATCGTGACCGGAACTTGGAGCGTATCGCCGCCGCGGCGGATGTCGAGCGTGACGCTTTGGCCGGGGCGCTTGCGAATGAAATCGACCCACTGCTCCCAGTCCGCGATCCGGTGGCCGTCGCCGCGCAGCACTTCGTCGCCGGACTTGAGGCCCGCGGTCTCCGCCGCCGAGCCCGGCGTCACGGAGCCGACTACGGCGGGCACCGCGGGGGCCGGCCGGATGCCGAGGCCGTTGTACAGCGCGGCAGGCTCGGTCAGCTCGCGGGATCGTCCGCGCACGTCGAGCACGATGTTCCTCTCCGCGCCGCTCGGCTTGCGGACCTCGAGCGCGATCTGCCCGTTGCCGAGCAGCTCGTCGTAGATCACGAGCGTGGCGCCTTCCCAAGTCGTCGTCGGGCGGCCGCCGACGGCTTCGATCTCGTCGTTCGCCTCGAGGCCCGCGCGGGCGGCCACCGAGTCCTCGACGACGGCGCCGATCACCGCTTTGGTGCCCGGCACGCCCATCGAGAACATCACCCAATAGGCGACGATCGCGAACAGGAAGTTGAACGCCGGGCCGGCGAGCAGCACGGCGATGCGCTGCCAGATCGGCCGCCGGTTGAACGCACGATGCTGCTCGACTTGAGCGACCGGCCCCTCGCGCTCGTCGAGCATCTTCACGTAACCGCCGAGCGGGATCGCGGACAGCCAGTATTCGGTGAAGTCCGGCCCACGTCCGCGCCAGATGAGCAGCGGGCGGCCGAACCCGATCGAGAAGCGCAGCACCTTGAAACCGAGCCGGCGAGCGACCCAGAAGTGGCCAAACTCGTGCACGGACACGAGCACGCCGATTGCAACGACGAAAGCGAGTAATCGCCAGCCTATATAGAGCATCCGATCTTCCAGACGGGACTCGAGCCCCGTGGCCGTTCACGTGAGCTGCGTATTCTAGCCGGTCGGCGGGGCTCTCGGGCAGCGCGTTGAACCCGACGCGCAAGCGCAACAACCGACCCAAGAAGCTCACCCCTGCGGTGATAAAGACCACGCCCGCGACGCGCGGTTCCGCGCTCAGGCCACGATTCTGGCAAGCATGAGGCCCAGCACGAAGACAGGGATGGCCGCAGTAAGGCTGTCGATCCGGTCCATCACGCCCCCGTGGCCCGGCAGCAACGTGCCCGTGTCCTTGAGGCCGACGTTGCGCTTGAAGACGCTCACGGCGAGATCCCCGACGACGGACGCGAGCGCCGTCACGATGCCGAGCGCGAGCAACGCGCCGGCCGGCAAGCCGATCAGAATCGCGGCGACCCAAGCCGCGGCGGCCGCCGAGATCAGCCCGCCGGTCACGCCCTCCCAAGTCTTGCCCGGGCTCACGGCAGGCGCGAGCTTGATGCGGCCGAACGCGCGGCCGAACGTATAGGCGCCGATGTCGGCCGCCCAGACGATCGCGAGCGCCGTCAGCGCGAGCACCGGGCCGAGCCACGGCTCGCCGTGCAGCCGCACGAGCATGAGCCACGACGGAACGAGCGCGACGAAGCCCGCGCCGCCCACCGTGCCCGTCCCGAACTTGCGCGGATAAGTCAGCACGGCGACGAACGAGAGCAGCAAGCCGGCGAGCGCAATGATCAGGAGCGCATATAGCGCACGCGAGTCGGCAAAGAGGTAAAGGCCGAGCATGCAGACCGCGCACGCCGCGGCGTACACGAGCCGTGCGCCGCCAGCGAGTCTCGCGAGACCGGCCCATTCCCACGCGCCGAGGATCCACAGCACGCCGAGCACGGCAGCCGCGAGCGGAGTCGGAAGCAACAAAATGGCGGAGATCAGCACACCGCCGAACAGGGCGCCTGTGATGATCCGCGCCCTGATCAACCCACGGCCTCGATCTGCTCCCCGGTCCGGCCGAAGCGCCGCTGCCGCCGTGCGTAGAACTCGAACGCCTTGCGCAGCTCCGTCGCCGTGAAGTCCGGCCACAGCACGTCGGAAAAGAAGAGCTCCGAGTAAGCGATGTCCCAGAGCAAGAAATTGCTGACTCGCTTCTCGCCGCCGGTCCTGATCAATAGATCGACGCTCGGGTAGCCTGCGGTCTGTAACGCAGACGCGAGCTTGGCCTCGTTGATCGAGGCGGGGTCGAGCTTGCCCGCGGCCGCCTCGGCCGCGAGCTTGCGCGCCGCTTGCACGATGTCCCAGCGGCCGCCGTACGCGACGGCGACGACGAGATCGAGCCGCGTATTGCCGCGCGTTTTCTGCTCGGCAGCCTCGGTCGCCCGTCGCAGCGTCGGATTCAGCGCGTCGAGATCGCCGATGAACCGCACGCGGATTCCGTTCGAGTCGAGCTCCTCGACCTCGCGGTCGAGCGCGTCGACGAACAACGACATCAGACCTCGTACCTCGTCGTCCGGACGCCGCCAGTTCTCGCTCGAGAACGCGAACAACGTAAGGGCCGACACGCCGCTCTGCGCGCAGAGCTCCACCGCCGCGCGCACGGGCTTGAGGCCCGCCGGATGCCCGGCTTGGCGCGGCAGCGCGCGCCGGCGCGCCCAACGTCCGTTGCCGTCCATGATGATGGCGACGTGACGCGGGGTGGTGGGTTTGGCTTCGCTGGGAGCCGGGTTTGCGACCATCGTTGAGGCTTGGAGGGTTAGGACTCGCGGGCGGTAGTCAGATCTCCATGATCTCCGCTTCCTTCTCCTTGAGAAGTACCTCGACTTGGGCGATGTATTTGTCGGTCTGCTTCTGCGTCTCGACCTCCGCCTTGCGCTCCTCGTCCTCCGTGATCATCTTCTCCTTCAATAGGTCTTTCACGTCGCCGAGCGCGTCGCGACGCACCGCGCGGATCGCGACACGCGCGTTCTCCGCCGAATGACGCACGACTTTCACGAGGTCTTTCCGGCGCTCCTCCGTCATCGGAGGCAGCGGCACGCGAATCACCGTGCCGGCGGTCACCGGGTTCAGCCCGAGACCCGCGTTCAAGATCGCCTTTTCGACGGCCGAGACGACGTTCTTCTCCCACGGGGTCACCACGAGAGTGCGCGCGTCCTCGACCGTGATGTTGGCCGTCTGCTTGATCGGCACTTGCGTGCCGTAGTACTCGACCCGCACGCTCTCGAGCAGGCCCGCGTGCGCGCGGCCCGTGCGCATGCGCTTCATCTCGTCCTTGAGCGCGTCGACGCATTTGTGCATGCGCTGCTCGGCGTCTTTCTTGATGTCGCCGATCATGCTCCGGTGCCCGTCCTCGGCAGGTGATTCGCGACGGACGTGCCGAGCGACTCGCCTTTCACGATCCGCACGAGGTCGCCCGCATTGTTCAAGTTGAACACCACGAGCGGCAGGTTGTTCTCGCGGCACATCACGATCGCGGTCGCGTCCATCACGCGGAGCTGATCCGCGAGCACTTGATCGAACGACAAGGCCCGATAGCGGACGGCGTTCGGATCCTTCATCGGGTCGGCGGAGTAAACGCCGTCGACCTTCGTCGCCTTGATCAGCACGTCGGCGCCGATCTCGATCGCGCGCAAGCTCGCCGCCGTGTCGGTGGTGAAGAACGGATTGCCCGTGCCGGCCGCGAAAATCGTCACGCGCCCTTTCTCGAGATGGCGGATCGCGCGCCGGCGGATGTAGTCCTCGCAGACCTCGTGGATCTGCAGCGCGGACAGCACGCGCGCGACGCAACCGAGCCGCTCGAGCGCGTCTTGCATCGCGAGCGCGTTGATCACGGTCGCGAGCATGCCCATGTGGTCGGCCGTGACGCGGTCCATACCGGCCTCGGCGAGACCGGCACCGCGGAAGATGTTACCGCCGCCTATCACGAGGCCTACTTGGACGCCGAGCCCCAGGACTTCGGCGATCTCGGCGGCGACGCGGCGAATGATTACGGGATCGATGCCGTACTGGTGGCTGCCGAGTAACGCCTCACCGCTCAGCTTCAAAAGGATTCGCCGATACGCCGGCGAGCTTTGCGCCATGAGCCCCTCGCTGCCCGTTCCCTTGCCGAGAGCCCGCGGCCGCGGAAGCCGCCGCGAGATCAAACCGCTCTAGATTAGCGAGTCTGCGAAGCTTGCGCCATGACCTCACTTACGAAGTCACTGCTTTTTTTCTCGATTCCTTCGCCGACCTCGAAACGGCGGAAGCCCTTCACCTTCGCCTTGTTCGCGGCGAGCACGTCGCGCACGCGCTTCTTGTCGTCCTTCACGAACACTTGGCCCGTGAGCGTGATCTCGTCCACGAACTTGCGGAGCTTCCCGTCGACCATCTTCGCGAGGATCTCCGGCGGCTTCTTCTCTTCCGCTGTCTGCGCCACGATGATCTCTCGCTCCTTCGCGAGCACGTCCTTCGGGACGTCGTCGGACGACAGATACCGGGGCGCGAGCGACGCGACCTGCATCGCCATGTCGCGCGCGAGCTCGGGCGTGCCACCCTCGAGCTCGACGAGCACGCCGATCCGCGCGCCGTGCACGTACGTGCCGACGTTGCCCTTGCTCTCGACGACCTCGAAGCGGCGCACGTTGATGTTCTCGCCGACCTTCGTGACGAGCTCTAGGCGGCTCTCCTCGACGGTGCGCCCGTCCGCCGCAAGGCCCATCAGCGCCTCGACGTTCGCAGGACGCTTGTCGAGCACGACGCCGGCGACGCGCTCCGCGAAGCCGCGGAAGTTGTCGTCCTTCGCGACGAAGTCGGTCTCGGAGTTCACCTCGACGAGCGCGTAACGACCCTCGCGCTCGTCGCTCTTGAGCACGACGCGGCCTTCCGCCGCAACGCGCGACGATTTCTTGTCCGCCTTCGCCTGGCCCTGCTTGCGCAAGAGCTCCGCGGCCGCGTCGAGATCGCCGCTCGCCTCGACCAGCGCCTTCTTGCAATCCATCATGCCCGCGCCGGTACGCTCGCGGAGCTCCTTGACCATAGCCGGTTTCACGTCCATTGCCGGTCTCCTCTAGTGGTTCGCGCGCTGGGGATTCTTCGCGCGCTCACTCCGCCGCCTCGTCCTCGCCGTCGGGTGCCGCTTCGTCGCCCGAGCCTTCGTCCGACTGCGGCCGCGCGCGACCCTTCGAGCGGATTTTCGTGACGCGGCCGCGCTTCTTCGTCGGCGCTTTTTTCGCCGCGGCCTTCTGCTCGACCTTCGGCTTGCCTGCCTCGTCGAGCTCGACGAACTCGTCGTCGCCGGTCGGTACCTCCGGAATCGAGGCCTTGCCCGCGAGCACGGCGTCGGCGATTCCTTCGGCGTAGAGTTGGATCGCTCGCATCGCGTCGTCGTTACCCGGGATGGGGTAGTCGATGCCCGCGGGAGAGCAGTTGGTGTCGACGATCGCGACGACGGGCACACCGAGCTTGGTCGCCTCGCGCACTGCGATCTCCTCGTGGCCGACGTCGATGATGAACACCGCGTCGGGCAGCTTGTCCATCTGCTTGATGCCGCCGAGCGCGCGCTCGAGCTTGTCGCGTTCACGGCCGAGCTTGAGCACTTCCTTCTTCGTGAACTCGGTGCTCGCGCCGGCCTCGGTGAGCTCCTCGAGCTCGTGCAGGCGCTTGATCGACTGGCGAATCGTCTTGAAGTTCGTGAGCATCCCGCCGAGCCAGCGCTGGCTCACGTACGGCATGCCGCAACGCTGCGCCTCGGCGGTTATCGCCTCGCGCGCCGCGCGTTTGCTACCGACGAACAGCAGCGTGCCGCCGTCTGCGACCAATCTGCGCACGAACTCGGCCGCCTGCTGGTACAGCGGCAGCGTCTTATCGAGATTGATGATGTGGATCTTGTTGCGCTCTCCGAAGATGAACTCGGACATCTTCGGGTTCCAGAAGCGGGTTTGGTGCCCAAAATGCACGCCCGCTTCCAGCATCCGGCGCATCGACACGTCGGCCATGGAACTTCTCCTTTAGGGTTAGTCCTCCACGCAGCCCCGCTGACGACCCCGTTTCCGGAGCACCCGGTCAGTGGTTTGACGGCGCGTGTGTGGTGTTAAACCTCGAGGCTTCGTTGCCTCTGAGGCGCGCGCTTTATACCATAGCGGCCTTGCAGCAACAACGCCGAACCGCGCCGCCGGAGTCGATTCCAGCCCGCCAAGGCCCTCTTTCGCGGTTCGGCTTTTCCGGTGGTTCGGCACCCCGAAACATGACCGTCACGATCAAGACGCCTGAAGAGCAGGAGAAGATGCGTGTCGCCGGCCGCCTCGCGGCCGACGTGCTGGACATGATCGGACCGCACGTCAAAGCCGGCGTGTCGACGGACCACCTCGACCGGATCTGCCACGAGTTCATCGTCAACGAGCTCGGCGCGATCCCGGCGCCGCTCAACTACCGCGGCTTCCCGAAGTCGATCTGCACCTCGGTGAACCACGTGGTCTGCCACGGGATCCCGAGCGAGCGCCTGCTCAAAGCCGGCGACATCGTGAACGTCGACGTCACGGTGATCAAGGACGAGTTCCATGGCGACTCGAGCCGGATGTTCTACGTCGGCGACCCGCCGATCATCGGCGACCGGCTCACCCGGGTCTGCTTCGACGCAATGTGGCGCGGGATCCGCGCGATCCAGCCGGGCTCCCGGCTCGGCGACATCGGCTACGCGATCCAAACGTTCGTCGAGGAGCAGCGCTTCTCGGTCGTGCGCGAGTACTGCGGCCACGGAATCGGGCGCATTTTTCACGAGGACCCGCAGGTGCTGCATTACGGCCGCCGCGGCACGGGCCTCGAGCTCGTGCCGGGGATGACGATCACGGTCGAGCCGATGGTCAACGCGGGCAAGCGCGAGGTGAAGCTCCTGTCCGACGGCTGGACGGTCGTGACCAAGGATCACTCGCTGTCGGCGCAGTGGGAGCACACCGTGCTCGTGACCGAGAGCGGTTACGAGGTCCTGACGCTCGGCGCGGCCGACCGCGGCTGAAGTGGCGACCAATCCGCAGTCGAGCGCGCCCGCGGCCGCCCCGCTAATCGACCGCGCGGCGCTCGACCGCGCGCTGCGCGCCGACACGACGGCCGTCGGTCCGTTCCGCGAGGCGCTGCGCCAGGCGAGCGAGCGGCTCGCGGAGCGCTTCAAGCGCAACGATCCTATCGAGACCCTCGTGCGCGCGCGCGCCGAGATCGTCGACCAGATCATCCTCGCGAGCTGGCTGAACTTCGCCGAGGAGCTCACCGAGTCCGCGGACCTCGTCGCGGTCGGCGGCTACGGCCGCGGCGAGCTGCATCCGCAGTCCGACATCGACCTGCTCGTGCTGCTCGAAGGCAAGACCGAGCGCAACGCGGACGAGGCGATCGGCCGCTTCCTCACGTTCCTCTGGGACATCGGCCTCGAGCCCGGGCACAGCGTCCGCACGCTCGACGACTGCGAGGCGCAGGCGCGCAGCGACGTGACCGTGCTCACGACGCTGATGGAGACGCGGCTGCTGCACGGCCCCGGCCGGCTGTTCACGCAGTTGCCCGTAAGGATCGGCACGGATCGGATGTGGAACAGCGCGGAATTCTTCCGCGCCAAGGTCGACGAGCAGACCGCGCGCCACAGCCGCTATCACGACACGGCGTACAACCTCGAGCCGAACGTCAAAGGCAGCCCCGGGGGACTTCGCGACATCCAGATGATCAGCTGGCTCGCGCGGCGGCACCTCGGCGCGACGCGCCTCGAGGAGCTCGTCGAGCACAAGTTCTTGACCGAGGGCCAGGTGCGGATCCTCGTGCAGGCGCAAGCGTTCCTGTGGCGAATCCGCTTCGGCCTGCACCTGCTCACGGGCCGGCGCGAGGACCGGCTGCTGTTCGACCATCAGGTGAAGCTCGCGCAGATGCTCGGCTACGAGGACGCGAGCTTCACGCTCGCGGTCGAGCAGCTCATGCAGCGATATTACCGCACGGTCATGGAGATCAGCCGGCTCAACGAGATGCTGCTGCAGCTGTTCGAAGAGGCGATCCTGCTCGACAAGGACGAGCCGGCGTTCCCGCTCGGCGCGCGCTTCCAGAGCCGCAACGGCTATCTCGAGGCGGCCGACGACCAAGTGTTCGCGCGGGAGCCGTCGGCGCTGCTCGAGATCTTCCTGCTGCTCGAGCAGAACCTCGATCTGCGCGGCGTGAACGCCCGCACGATCGCGCTCGTGAAGCAGCACCTGTGGCTCATCGACGAAGAATTTCGCCAGAACCCGCGCCACCATCGCTTGTTCCTCGACATCCTGCGCGCCCCGCAAGGAGTCACGCGCACGCTGAAGCGGATGAACACGTATGGCGTTCTGGGTCTGTACATTCCGGCGTTCGGCCGCGTCGTCGGCCGAATGCAGTACGACCTGTTCCACGCGTACACGGTCGACGCGCATACGCTGTTCGTCGTCGAGAACCTGCGCCGCTTCGCCCTGCCCCGCTTCGACGACGAGTTCCCGCAGTGCAGCGCCGTGATGCAGCGGCTCGAGAAACCCGAGGTCGCCTACCTCGCGGGCCTGTTCCACGACATCGCGAAGGGCCGCGGCGGCGACCACTCGGAGCTCGGCGCGGTCGATGCCGAGTCGTTCTGCCTCGAGCACGGGATGAGCCGCTACGACGCTCGCCTCGTCGCCTGGCTCGTGCAGCACCATCTGCTGCTGTCGCTGACGGCGCAGAAGAAGGACTTGAACGACCCGAACGTGGTCAACGAGTTCGCTCGTACGGTCGGCGACCAGACCCACCTCGACTATCTCTACGTGCTCACCGTGGCCGACGTGCGCGGCACGAATCCGAAAATCTGGAACTCGTGGAAGGACACCTTGTTCTCCGAGCTCTATCAGTCGACGCGCCGCGCGCTTCGCCGCGGCGTATCGAACCCGATCGACAAGGAAGAGCTGATCCAGGGCCGCCAGACCCAAGCCGAGCGATCGCTGCTCCAGACCGGTTTGCCTCGCGATCGCTGGCAGCACATCTGGTCGAGCTTCACGGAAGAGTATTTCCTTCGGCATCGGCCGGAGGAAATCGCGTGGCATACGCGCGTGCTCGCCGAGGCCGCGAACTCGGGCTCGATCATCGTCGACGTGAACGACGTCGTCGCCCCGGGACTCACCTCGATCGCGATGTACTCGCGCGAGGAGACGCGGCCGTTCATGCGCTCGACCGCGGTGCTCGACGAGCTCGGGCTCACGATCGTCGACGCGCGGATCGTGCCTCTCGCCGACGGCCATCGGCTCGACACCTACTGCGTGCTCGAGAGCGACGGCAGCCCGATCACGGACCGGCGCAGGCTCGAGGAAATCCGCAGCCGATTGCTCAAGGCGCTGACCACCGGCAGCGAGCAGACGCTCAAGGTCACGCGCCGCGCGCCGCGGCAAGTGCGGATGTTCTCGACGCCCGTCCAGGTCACCATCTCGCAAGACGCGTCGAACCGGCGTACGGTGATCGAGCTCGTCGCAGGCGACCGTCCCGGACTGTTGTCCCAAGTCGCCAAAGTATTCGGCGAGCAGCGCGTCGCGCTCCAGAACGCGAAGGTCGCTACCGTCGGCGAGCGCGCCGAGGACGTATTCTTCGTGACGACGATGGATCGGCAGCCACTCGACGACGCGCACTCCGAGAGCCTCGGCAAAGCGCTGCGGGAAGGCCTGGCGGACGGACAGCAGTGAGCGGAAGGAGCCACGTATGAGCAATCTCGCCGACATCATCGCCACCGGCTGGGAGCGGCGCGCGGAGATCGGCCCCGGCCGCGTCGACGCGAAGCTCAAGGACGCGATCGAGCGCGTGATCGGCGACCTCGACGCGGGCGCGATTCGCGTCGCCGAGAAGCGCGACGGCACGTGGACCGTGAACCAATGGGTCAAGCAGGCGGTGCTGCTGTCGTTTCGGATCAACGAGAACCGCGTGATCGAAGCCGGCTACACGCGCTACTTCGACAAGGTGCCGTCGAAGTATTCCGATTATGACGCGGAGCGATTCAAGCAGAGCGGCACGCGCGTCGTGCCCGACGCGGTCGTGCGTCGCGGTGCGTTCGTCGCGCCCGACGTCGTTCTGATGCCGTCGTTCGTGAACATCGGCGCGTACGTAGACAAGGGCTCGATGATCGACACCTGGGCCACGGTCGGCAGCTGCGCCCAGGTCGGCAAGAACGTGCACCTGTCGGGCGGCGCCGGCTTGGGCGGCGTGCTCGAGCCGATCCAGGCCGGGCCGACGATCATCGAGGACGACTGCTTCATCGGCGCGCGCTCGGAAGTCGTCGAAGGCGTCGTCGTCGAGCGCGGCAGCGTGCTCGGCATGGGCGTCTACATCGGTCAGAGCACGAGGATCTACGATCGCGAGACGGGCCAGGTGCATTACGGCCGCGTGCCGGCCGGCTCGGTCGTCGTCGCGGGCAATCTGCCGTCGAAGGACGGCAAGTACAGCCTCTACTGCGCGGTGATCGTGAAGAGAGTGGACGAGAAGACGCGCTCGAAGACGTCGCTCAACGAGCTGCTGCGCATGGGCGACTGAGCGCCCGCCCCTACGGCGACGGGCGTCGCCTTCCAGTCACGAGAATTCACGCGGACGACACGTTCGCTACATCAAGCCTTGTCACAATGCGATACACGCCTCGATTTCCGAACGAACCTTTTCGATTGATCAAAGTGCAATTCATGCGCGTGTATTCGTCTCGCCTGGTTGCCGCTGTGGCGCTTGCGTTCGCAGTCGCTGCTACCGCGCAAGTCAACCCCGACGCGAACACGATTACGGGCTCGACGGACGCTGCGACTCTGGCGAGCACGGACGCCACGACAGACGGGCAAATGGCCGAATTCTTCGAAGGCGCGGGCCTCTACGCGACGCCGCTGCCGACCGCGCTGCTACTGCTCGGATGCGGACTACTTTTGGCGCGCCGCGCCGCCGCCTATGACCGACGCCGTACGCGGGTTGCAGAGCCGCTCGAGGTTCCGTTTGGCGGCCGAACCGGTCCGTGACCGGCCTCCGGCCGCCGAACGGATCGATGATCGTCGAGCGAATGCGACCACGGACTACGGCAACGTCACGACGATCTTGCCGCGCGCATGCCCTTCGTCGAAATACCGGAACGCGTCGCGAATCTCGCCGAGCGAATAAGTCCGATCGATCACCGGCCGGACCCTGCCCTGCTCCATGAGCTCTGCGACGAACAGCAGGTCCGGCATATTGAGATTCGCAACGAAGAAGACGAACTCGCCGCTCGCGAACGGCGCGTATGCGAGGGTCTTCAACGCGGGCGCCAAGGGACCTAGCCAACGGCCGCGTCCCGCCGCACCGACGATCACGTAGATCCCGTCGGGCTTCAGCACGCGCCCATACTCCGCCAGCGAGCGGCTCGCGGCGATGTCGACGATCAGGTCGTAGCGCTCGCCGCTCTTCGTGAAATCCTCGCGCGTGTAGTCGAACACGTGATCCGCGCCGATCTCGCGCACCATCTGTACGTTACGGGTGCTGCAGACGCCGGTCACCTCAGCGCCGAGCGCCTTCGCGATCTCGACCGCGAAAGTGCCGACGCCGCCCGATGCGCCGTTGATCAAGACCTTCTGCCCCGAGCGCAGCCTGCCCTGGTCGCGTAACGCTTGGAGCGCAGTCAACGCCGCGACCGGAACCGCGGCCGCCTGCTCGAACGTGACGTTGGGCGGCTTCCGAACGAGCGCGGCGAACGCCGGGTACACCGTCACGTACTCGGCGAAAGCTGCGAGCGTTCCACTGCCACCGAGCACCTCGTCGCCGGGCATGAAATCGGTGACGCCCTTACCCACGGCCTCGACCGTGCCGGCGAAGTCCCCACCGAGCGTCGGGCTCTTCGGGGAGCCGATGCCGCCCGCGAAGCGCATGACGATGTAGGGATCGCCGTGCAGCACGTGCGAGTCGAGAGCGTTCAAGGACACCGCACGCACCTTGACGAGCACCTGGCCGTCGCGCGGAGTCGGTTTCGCCACGTCCTCGATCGTGATCACGTCGGCGGAGCCGTAGCAGCGTCTCAGAACCGACTTCATCGTCGGCGTGCTGCTCGGGCGGGCCTCGACGGGTCGACAAGGAGCGTCGTAGCCCACGGCGAGGAGCATGGCCGCGACCGTGGCCGCAACGATCGCAAGAATCGAGCCCAAGATCTTCGTTCTTAGCCTCATCGACGCTTCTCCGAGCGAGCTGTCACGGCCAACTATCGGCGGCGGGCGACGGCCGACAAACCTGCATGCGACGAACGACGGCGGGCGCGGACCGGCGACGGCAGGCGCGGACGAGCGCTGAATGCGGGCCTCGCGGACGCACCGAAACGCGCGGCGCGCACCCAGCCGACGAACTATAGTTGCGCGATGTCGGTAGGGACCGAAAGGCACAACCGCAGAGGAGTGGCTCTGGCGCTCGGCTGGCCGCGGGTGCGGCTCGCGCTCGGCGTGTCCGTGGCGTTCGGCGCGCTCAACAGCGTGCCCGCCGCCGCGGCTCCGGTGTACGTCACGATCGGCCACGCGGTGGTCGTCGGACTCGTCGTGATGCTCGCGTACGGTTTGCTCGAGCAACGCGCTGCGAAGCCATCGCCGGGGCTGCCCCCCTGGGTCGTGCAGCTGATCGGAGTCGTGATCTCGGTGCCGATAGGCGTGCTGCTCGCCCACTCGATCTCGATGGCGGTCGACATGCATAGCTCGCACGAGCGGGCGCAGACGACGAGCTTGATCGCGCTGCTCGTCGAGGGACTGCTGTTCGGCCCCTGGATCGCGCTCGGCGCGATGGTGCGCCAGCGGGACGTCTTCGTCCGAGATCAAGCGCTCGAGTTCGAGCTCGAGCGCAGCGAGCTCGAGCGAGAAGCATCCGAAGCGCGGCTGCGTTTGCTCCAAGCGCAAGTGAAGCCGCACTTTCTATTCAACACGCTCGCGAACGTGCAGGCACTCGTCGACACAGGTTCGCCGCGCGCATCCGGCGTGCTCAGGAGCCTGACGGCTTATTTGCGAGCCGCGGTGCCACGGCTCCAAGAATCGTCGACGACGATCGGACAGGAGCTCGACCTCGCGCGCGCCTATCTCGAAGTGATGCACATGCGGATGCCCGACCGATTGCAGTTCGCGCTGCGCGTCGACGAGGGTATCGGCGAGGTCGGCTGCCCGCCGATGACGCTGCTCACGCTCGTCGAGAACGCGGTGCGGCACGGTATCGATCCGGGCGAGGACGGCGGGCGCATCGACATCGACGTGGCCGCACTCGACGGCCGCTGCAAGGTCCGCGTCACGGACACGGGGGTCGGGCTGAGAGCGGGCGGCGGCCTCGGATCGGGCCTCGCCTCGCTACGCGAGCGCCTACAGCTCGCCTTCGACGGCGACGCCGAGCTGCGGCTCGAGCCGATGGAGCCGCGTGGCGCGCGTGCGTCGCTCGACTTTCCTGCGCGCCGTGTCGCCGCGTGAGCGCGCAACCCCCGACGGCGTTGGTCGCCGACGACGAGCCGCTGCTGCGCGACGAGCTCGCGCGCTTGCTCGTCGAGGCGTGGCCGGAGCTGCGCGTCATCGCGCGAGCGCGCAACGGCCGCGAGGCCATCGAGCGCTTCGAAGCGCTCGAACCCGACGTCTGCTTTCTCGACGTGCAGATGCCCGGCATCACGGGCGTCGAGGTCGCGCGCCGCATCGGGCGGCGGGCCCACGTCGTGTTCGTGACCGCATACGACCAATACGCGGTGGAAGCCTTCGCGCACGGAGTGCTCGACTATCTCGTGAAGCCCGTCGAGGCCGAGCGCCTCGCCGCCACGGTGGCGCGACTCAAGGAGCGGCTGGAGGGTGCCGCCCCGCCGACGATCGATTTGGATGCCCGGCTGCGCGAGCTCGCGGCGCAACTACATCGCGTCGGCGCGCCCGAAGCCCTGCGCTTCATCCGTGCGTCGGTCGGTCAAACGGTCCGCGTTATTCCGATCGATGCCGTCGATTTCTTGCGCTCCGAGGAAAAATACACGCTCGTCGCGTGGCGCGACGAGGGGGACGAAGCGCGCGAGGCCGTGGTTCGCATGCCGCTCAAGGAGCTCGCCGGACAACTCGACCGCGGTCAATTCGCCCAAGTGCATCGTTCAGTCGTCGTGAATCTACGCAGGGTCTCGCACGTCACGCGCAGTCCGAACGAGACGGCTGAAATCCATCTGAAGGCGCGCGCTGACGTGCTGCCGGTGAGCCGCACCTATCTGCATCTGTTCAAGCAGATGTAAGGCCCCGCGCCCTTGCGGCGGGAGTTTCGAGCCGCTAGCCGAAGCGGCCCGTGATGTAGTCTTCGGTGAGCTTCTGCCGCGGGTTCGTGAAGATGTCGTCCGTGTCGCCGACCTCGATCAGGTGACCGAGATGGAAGTACGCCGTGCGGTGCGACACAC
>Ga0105248_10000929_pt1 | contig 32618 bp, 32 predicted proteins | sample KBSS34metaG_FD_81524 | JGI IMG/M metagenome (GOLD analysis project Ga0105248, IMG submission 81524) | Switchgrass rhizosphere microbial communities from Kellogg Biological Station, Michigan, USA - KBS S3-4 metaG | ecosystem: Host-associated > Plants > Roots > Rhizosphere > Soil | place...
AATGAAACCATTACCGCAGAGGTATTTAAATGGCAGATCAATTGCTGCAGGCACAAAGCGATAAGAGTCGCACGTCGTCGGAACAAGAGTCGACCAACTTAGAGCAAGAAAGATCCTTGAATTTGTCGCTCTACAGCCTGGACGGCCCCTATGCGGGGCGAGGGCTGAAACCTAACCCAACAGCGGCGCAGGCAGAGGATTCCGGCGGGGAAATCGGTTTAAGTCCTGGTCAAAGAACCGGTCAAAGGCCAGAGAACTCGGAACCGTTAGAGAAAGCCGTCTCATTTTTGGAAAAGCACCGCGACGATATGTGGCTTGTGATGAGCGGTGCGTCCTACCACTTCCAGCGCGATCCCAAGCACAACGAACGCAACTGGGGGCTGGGGTTGGAAATCAAGTTGGACAATGATAAATCCATAGTTTTTGGACAATACCGCAACAGTATCGACAATGAATCGCATTACGGCGGCATTACATGGCTGCCCTATCACATGGGCCCGGTCAGTATGGGAGGCATGTTCGGCATAATTGACGGATACCGACCACTACACGGCAAACCAATACCAATGATTATGCCTTTTGCCACCATCGAAGGCAAAAGCCTGGGCCTCAACATTATGGCCATGCCGCCAATCGGCGACCTTTCCGCGGTTATCGGCGCGCAGTTAAAATACAAGTTTTAATTGATCCCGGAAGCGACTCTCGCTGTTGACAGACACCAGGTCCGTTACCTATCGTTGAAGCCACCAAAGGCCGGACGAATACTTTAATGCCTGTTGACAGAGAGATATAAACCAATACCTACACTAACACCCTGGCATAAGTCACTTCTCCTCTGCCTGCTCCAGAACTTGAAGCTCTGCGCACGCGGTCTTATTGTCTTTGGCCTCCTATCAGGCTTTCTCTGCGTCTACGATTTGGCTCTGGGACAGAAAGCGCTGGCGCTGGAGACGAGCGAAGAAATAGATACCAATCGACCAAGCTTTATGTTTTCACCACTGGTGGTGCCACGTGGCAGCGTGCAATTGGAAAGCGGCACGCTATATTCAGGTCTGAGGCATGGCCAGTGGGCCTACGACATACCTGAGACACAGGTGCGTGTCGGTCTGCTCAAAAAAACAGAATTGCAATTATTTGTGCCCACATTTTTTCTACAGCGCGGAGTCACCAGCAATCAGTACAGAATGTCCAATCTGGCGGAAATCGGACTGAAGCAAGAAATTCCAGCGGGCAAAAAGCTTACTCTGGCGGTCATAGCATCAGTATCGGCTCCCACAGGATCAAAGCAACTAGCGGGCGGAGGCGGTACTATCCCGGTCATTCGCCTGCCCTACTCTTATGCGCTGAACGACAAATGGAGCTTCTGCGGCATGCAATCGATTGCCGTACTCAACAACGGTAGAGACACGTTGTATCAACCGGACGTCGTCCTAAGCCGAACTATCGGCAAAGAGGTCGGGGTATTTGTCGAATACGCCGGGAATTTTACCAGACACCACAATGACGTCAACATCATTCACTTCGGTGGCACCTACAACCTGAGCCATTGTCAGCAAGTGGATGGACATTTTGGCTTCGGCCTGAACGAAACCGCCCCATCAGCTTTTGTAGGAGCGGGTTATTCGGTGCGCTTCGACCAATTGGCCTGGTAGACAGGGCCTGGCGACCTAAGAATTACTGTTGCGGCAGAGTTTTTGCAAAAGATATAAACACATGACCATTTGTAGCGCGGCAAATCCCTTGGCTACACCAGGCTTGCGACCGATCATGACAACACCGTTGCCCCATAGACGACTCCACTTATTGGGTCGAAGAGCCAGGAGCAGACTATCAAGAATGCCCCAGATCATAAAGAAACGAACCAAATAGCTCATCGAAACCTCCAGTGAGACTAGCCTGGCGGAAAAATATATTGCTGGATTATATGCTGTGGCGCTACCTCTTTGCCTGAGAGTTAATAGTGCTTTTCGAATATCGTCTCTTTGAAGGCGGTATTCCTGGATTCGACGGGTGAACCGTTATCGGTTGAGTCGGAGGGTGAACCGTTATCGGTTGACCCTCTAAGGATGAGGCGGCAAATTGTCAGTGGCTAAATCGGGCAGCACAGCCAGATGGGGCGGCAACAGAGACCTCACGGACGCCTCCTGCGGGGCCAGGACAAACTCCATAACAACCGCCGGTCCCAAGCCGCCTGGGCGCATTAGTTCCAGAAACGTTTGGCCATCGGCTTTTCTATTAATGACGGCGCCCTCAAAGGCGCTCAGTTCAAAGGCAAATGTGTACTGACCAAAAACCAGAAGCCGTTCGCTTGTCATGGCAAAGGAAGACCGGCGGATGCTGGTTTTAACCAAAATCAAAAGGCTGGGAATGAGAATCAAGGCAGCAATGTTGCGTATGAAAAAATTGCCAGCAGCCGGGTCCGTAAAGGCTGCTCGCAGTGCCGAGGAAACGACGACAATGATCAAGGCAAAAGCAATAAATTGCTCATTGAATGCAAAGTACCTGGGCCTTTCCAACTGACCGAATGAAATCAGCCTTTCATCCGCTCGCAGAAGCTTTTCAACGGCGACTCTATCGAGAAGGCGCGGTCTGGCACTGACCAGGGCCAGATCTGAAGCGGTGACCATTGATATTTGGCGAAAGACTATTGGCTCAGCGGAGTGGGCCGGCTCCGGGCCGATCCGGCTTTGATTTTGCTCATCGGGCATAGCGCACTCCCATTGACCATAGTTTACTCCCGGAGGGCAGGGAGCCATGCCTCATTAGAACTTTCAGCTTGCAAAGCAGAGACCTCTTGTGTAGACTCCCCTTTCTTAATGTTGAGACCGGCGCAGTTCGTCGGCGGAGGAATGAGCATGAAATTTCACAGCGATCTATTTGGCTGGGAATATGTATGGAGAAATTATGCTGACGCTAAAGGCGGCACGGTTATTACCGAAACTGCTGCCGAAGATTCGGCGTTAGTTTCAATGACTGTGTCGGTGCCTCTCGGTGAAACCGGCAAGTCTGCCACTCTGCTAATTGCTCCCGCCTCTCATCACGGCAAAAAGAGCACCGGAATTAAGGTCGTGGCGCCATTTGAGGCACTGGACGACTTCGTTTTTTGCATTTTCCCTGAAAATCTCGGCACCCAATTCGGCAAAGCCGTAGGCATGCAGGACATCAAAGTGATGGACCAGCTGTTTGACAGCAAGTTTATGATTCAGGGCAATCATCCGGCCCGTCTCACCGACTTGTTCGACAACGTCAATCTACGTGAATTGGTTTTGCTGCAGCCGCCCTCGCGTCTGGCAATCGAGACAAAGACCGCTAAGAACGAAGACAAAAAGACAGTGCCCACCCGCTATCACGCTGTTGTCTACCAGCACGACGGACAGGTGGACAAGTTACATCAAATTGAAACCGCTGTCGAAATCATCACGTCGGTGCTGGAGCATGTACTTGTACCCTACGAAGGGCAAAGCGGTGCTCATGCAGTAATTGACGATATGGCAGCTGCCGATGAAGACGGGTCTACAACACAGGGCAGACGCCTGCGCAGTCCTCTTCTGGACCGCTAGATCAGGCGCTAGATCAGGCGCTGTATTTCAGCGGCAGGATAAACCAGAATGTGCTGCACTTCCCCGGTATGCTCGTGACCCCCACGGAACCACCGTGTTGTTGCACCAGCATTTTACAAATCGCCAGGCCGAGACCGAATCCTTGACGGGATTTACCATCGCCGGCATTCTGTTGGAAGCGATCAAAAATTGTGGCCTGGAATTCGGAATCAATCCCGGGACCGTCATCTGCAATCATTACCTTAACGCTATGGCCGAGGTTCTGGCTGGACACACAAATCGGCGCGGAAGGCGGCGAAAACTTGACGGCGTTGGTCAAAAAATTGGCCAGGACTTGCAATATCCGCTCTCGATCAGCTTGCACTATTACTTTATCGACTTGATTTACGAGCTCAATGGACTTAGCACCAGCCTGAGCAGAGACACTGTCCAGGGCCTCCGCCGCTAGCTCATGTAGATCAAAATGCGAAATCTCCAGCTCCGCTGTACCGGACTCCAGTTTATCGATGGTCAGATTGTCTTCTACCAGTTTCACCACCCGACTGAGATTGCGTTTTAGTCCCTCGATTTGTTTTGTTGTTTTCTCAGATTCGCTCGCAAGCGCAGAAGCTTGCAAAATTTCGGCAGCAATCATCGCCGACTGAATCGGTGAACGCAGATCATGCGACATCGTCTCCATTACCGACTTGCGATACTCGGCGGCTTTAGCCAGATCAGCAGAAGCCAGGTGCAAAACCTGGTCCAGATAAGTCAATTCATCGTGACCTGAAACGTGCGCCCGGAGAGGTTCTCCACTCGGTAAGAGCCTGGCGTTTCGGACCAGGACTGCTAATCGCCGAGTTATTCCATTGAGCAAAAACACCAGCAAAGCCACTGTCAAGATGATATCGAGGGTGATACCAATGAAGAGCTGCAACTTCATCGACTCACGATATTTTCGCCCTTGCTCCTGAGCAAGATTCAACTTGTCTCGCTCGACCGCTAGCGCCTGATTGACATAGACAGCCTTTTTCATATAAGGCCGAAGGGTTAGTTTCAGTTTGCGATACTTTGCAAAAATAGCTACCGAAGACTCTTCCGGGTCGGTCTGCGAAAACTCCTTAAGCATATCGTATTGTCTGGCAGCCAGGTCCTGCACGGTTTCAATCAACTGTGCAAAGGCGGGGGTGGGAGCGCCCTGCTTCAGTTTGTTCAGACCGTCTTCCGATTGCCGGCGATAGTCTTCGGGATCTATAGCCCGAATCTTATTGCTCTCCAGAGTCTCAGTCAAAATTGTGCCCCAGGCGATAGTAAACAGTTCGGTCAGCTTGTTTATGTTTTCCACAATCAGAGACTGTCTGTTCTCGGCGCGATTCAGCTCTTCCATTTTGTCAATCAGCATAAAAAACTGAGCGAAAAAAACCACCTGCAGAACCAGGGGGATGAGGATCAAACCCAACCCTTTTTGCAGGATATTGAGCCGAACCCGTACCATTTACACTCCCATGAAGTTATCGCCCCAACGCATCCGCATCAAAGGATAGCAGAGCTTCTCCATCGGCTTCATACGAGACGGTGATCGGATTGCAGCACACTTCGCAGTCCTCTACATAACTCTGAGCACCGCCGCTCAGGTCAAGTAACATCGAAATCTGCTGCCAACAATAAGGACACTGAAAATAATGTTCTTCGATCATCTTATAACACCAAACGGTTTGGCAGGCGTCGTAATTGCTGCGTCTGCCGGGTCACCGGGAGCGCCGTAGCGACTGAGGAGGTCTTCATAGTAATTACGAATACGAACATCCTGAATATCTTCGATATTCATCCTTACTAGAGAAAATGACAGCACCATGCCATCACGCATCACCGACATTTCCAGAGGCGTGCCTGCTCGTCCGCCAACAACCCGCCACAGCACTTCCTGCCCCTCACCGGATTGAAATGTATGATTTCCGGCCGTAACCAAAACGTCTCCCGGCTTAATACCTGCATTGGCCGCGGGGCAGGAGGGAAATAGTGTTGTCACAACCGGACCACTAACGTTAAAGCGCAATTCGGCATTGAAGCCGATGACGCCGTACTCCAGCCGGCGATATTCTTCGGTGGTCATACGAGCGGGACCATTGACAGCGGTCGCAGTAGATCCTGACCTGGTCATATTGCCGCCGGCCGCATTTCTGCCGACCGGACCGAGAAGCATATCTTGCAGTAGCCTGCGCTTGTCAGTACGTGAAACGCCTCCGTTGAGTATGCGGGTGGGGCCAGGGGTCTTGAATTTAGGGTCAACCGTTATCGGTTCATCCTTTTTCCGGTCAACCGTTATCGGTTGACCCCCAACAGTCGGAGGACTCGTATCCAGCACAGGTTCTGCGGGCAACAGAATCGGCAAGGGTGCGGGCTGGGGCGTAGGGAGAGCATTGGCATCAGCGTCCGCGTCGGCCCATACGGGAGTGATGCAAAACAACGGCACTACCAATGCCGACATTGCAACGTAACTGCGTCTTCGCCCGGTCAACCCCTTGCCCCTCAGCCTGTAAACCCAAAGCCAAGGTTCATATTAGCTTGTTTTCCCCAGAGGTATTTAAACGAGCGTTAAATCAAGCGTGGCGCGCTAAACCGCCGCCTGCGGCTGTGGCCGAGGCCAGGCTGCCGCCTGTTTCCAGTGACGTCTGGACAACTTTGTAGGTCTGACAAACAAAGCTCCCGACTGCTTTCAATGAGTCCTTAAATGGGGTTCTTTGAATGACGAGATTGGCCCGTTCCCCGGCCTCCTTTCCGGCGCTGTCCATAGCCCGAGACAGTTCAGGAAAAGCCTTGCTGGAGGCCCTCTCCAGCGCCTGCATTCGAGCGGACGTGAGCATGCCTCCGCATACACCACCGGCCGCTCCAGCGACCAGATCAACGGCTTCGGCACCCATACATTGCACCTGACGATGGGCTTGATCGATTTCAGCCCGTGAATGACCATGGGTCGGGTCGGCCACAACAGCTGCAGCGTGTGCCCATTCATCACCGTGTTTATAAATCTGATAAGCGCCGACTCCGGCACCAATCACGCCCGCGACGAAGGCCACTTCGGGCAGGGAGGCGGCCAGTCCTGCGGCCGCCAGGCCAGTGCCGAAACAAGCGGCTACTTTGCCGGTGTTGTGACAAAGTTCATTACTCGCACCACAGGCCAGAGCTTCGGATAAATTGCTCGCACCTTTGATCGCCTGATTGCGAAAATGCGAGTCCTGCAACAGACTGACTACATCTACGTTAGGTAGCGGCAATGCTTTATCGAATGTGTCGGCTTGCCAAAAAGAAAGAGATTTCAGTACATCGTCCATAGTAAATGCTCAAGGGGGGTAGCACCACTGAGACTACTTTTGAATCCATGTCGAAAGTGTGACAGCCCCGTGACGACCACGTGACGGCCGCCTGCACTGTGATGTTTTCCTGTATGCTTGGGCGAGCACGGGACCACCAGTAGAGAAGAATGTCTGCCAATTTCAAAATATTGCACAAAGGTTTAGCACTGGTGCTTATTCCCCTGGCGATTAATACTGTTTGGATCGCCATGCTCAATGATGCGCTTAGCCGCAGTCAGGAGTTGATCGACCAGGAAAGGCATCAATCTCGTCTGCTTTACCATCTTAATAGCGCCATAGTCGAATACGGCACAGTTGTCGGCTCAGCTATGAATTTTCTGGCCATGCAACGCGAATATTCCAGGACACGCGCTAAATATCATCTGGCGATTTTAAAAGAGCATCTCAATCAACTGGAACAGATTGCCGGCAACAATATTGAGGACAAAGGCCTGGTGGCAGGCATGCGCACAGGCATTGACAAACATTTCAAAATCATAGAGGACTATAAGTTGCCCGATACACCGGGCGGCCCAATACAAGAAATTGGCATGGTCAAATCATTTCGTGATTTTGGCCTGGACGCCGGTGTGCGCAATCAATATATGATGTCCATTATCGATAAAAAAGAAAAGCAGATGGAGCAAATGCGCAGGGATCACGACGAGCTCAGTCGCCGGGTACGTTTCACCGTCTATGCCGGCCTGGTAGTAAATTTTCTAATGGCCCTTCTACTTCTCTTTCTCTTTATCCAAAATATCACCGGTCGTCTGGCCATGCTGGTGGAAAACGCCGACCGGCTGCCGAAAAATCTGCCCTTATCGCGCACTGTGGGCGGCAGCGACGAGCTCTCCGAGTTGGACGCGGTGCTGCATCAGGCCGGCAGGCAGTTAACGGAAGCGACCGAATTTCGTCGTTCTTTGATGCAAATGATGGCTCACGATCTGCGCAGTCCGTTATCCTCTTCCCTGGTTGCACTGGAGCTGCTCAATCGTTCTGACGAAGAAAATCTCAGCGCCTCCGGGCAAAAACAGATAGCTTCAATATCTAAGAGCCTGAACCGCCTTTTGGGTCTGATCAGTGATTTGCTCCTGATGGAAAGTCTCGAAACCGGCAAAATGGAAATAGAAAAATCGCCGACAAAAGTACGCGCGGCAATCGAAGCTGCCTTTGAAAGTGTGGCTTCCCTGGCCGGTTCACGCCGGATCAAAATGACAAATAACGGCGTGGACGATTATGCCGTATTTGATAAGGATCGCATACTACAGGTGTTGATTAATCTATTGTCCAATGCCATCAAATTTTCACCACCGGGCACTGAAATCGTCGTAAGCGCAGCCAGGCAGCGCATTCCAGGAAAAGACGAAGTGATGAAATTCACCGTTACCGATCAGGGCAGCGGCCTTAAGCGCAGCGAAATGCTTCACCTTTTTCAAAAACACTTCCAAACTGAGGACGGCAAAAAAGCCGGCGGATCGGGGCTGGGGTTGGCCATATGTAAGCTTATCGTGGAAGCGCACGAGGGCGAAATAGGAGTGGAAAGCGTTGCCGGCAAGGGCTCCACATTCTGGTTTGTTCTGCCCTACGAAAAAGGCGACGACAATGTCGAAGACCCGGATTAGGTCACTAATAAACTCTAGTTGGAACACCGGTAACTTTGGCCGTGGCCACTTTTGACGCTTCCGGCTTGCGACCGAAACTGACGCCCAGTGTCTCATACAGGGCCACATCAGCCGGTGATACCAGCCTTTGCACAATCGCTTCCTTAACGTCCATATACTCAATCTTTCCGGCTTGATAGGAGACCAGGGTCACGCCCAATACGCCCTGCGAAATCAATTCAACGGCTCCGGCTCCCACTTCCATTCCGAAGTTAGCATCAACGGCGGTGGCAAAGCCGCAACGCACCAAATGGCCCGGACGCAAATCCCGCACTTCCGGTATTTCGTACACACCGGCTACAAACTGGCCTGTGCGCTTCATAAAGGCCTTAACTTCAGGATCGGCCTTGATGCGGTCTTCAATCTGTTTGACCACATACTTACCGGCACCGATAAGTTTACGGTGACCAAATGAATCGGGTTCAGAGCTCATGTCGACCAGTTCGTTGCCGGCGGCATCGCGCAATCCCTCGGCCACAACTATGATGGCGGTGCCTTCATGGACATCGCTTGATTCTATGCGCTTGATAAATTTATCGCGGATTGTCTTGTAGAGCACATCAAAATCAACCGGTATTTCCGGTATCAAAATAGCGTCGGCATCTGCCGCTACACCACCGCGGAAGGCTGTATGTCCGGCATAACGACCGAAGACTTCCATGACGATTATTCGGTTGTGCGTGCGCCCGGTTGTTTTAATATCGCGCAACTGTTCGGCGATCCGATTGATGGTTGAATCGCCACCAACACTGTAGGGCATGAGGTCGAGGTCCATTGTTTTCGGGGCGTGAACGCAGGGGATACCCTGGGCCGATAAATCAACCACAACGCTGCCGGTATCATCGCCACCGGCAATAACCAGTGCGTCGAGGCCGAATTTCTTCAAGCCCTCTTTAATGCGATCGTACTTTTTGTCGTCCTTGATCTTGGACACTTTTACGCGTGAGTTTCCAGCTACGCTGCCGGCCATATAAACATCGATTTTTTCAATGCGCTCAGCGGTAAGCTCGGTCAATTTATCCAGGTCGACAAGATTGTAAAGGCCGGCATAACCGTTCGGCACGATATAGGCTTTCATGCCCTTGTGCAGTGCCGTGAGAGCGGCTCCCTTGACGACGCCGTTAAGGCCGCCGCAATCGCCGCCAGATGTGATGATACCGATGTTTTTCACGTCGCCTCCAGGTGATTGTTCGACCGCCCTTTTAGGCTGCCGTTCTCGATATTTATCATGGCCGGAGCGTCATTTTGTCTTGACTACCAAAAGTGTCACAACGGAGAGTTACATATGTTTTGCCTTTAGATGAGCTAAGTCGGTTTAAAATCAGATGTGGCGCCCCCAGTTTGTGGAAATTTTCGCATGCGTTTTATCGGTCCTAAAAGTCTATCAATCGCCGCTCTAGCAATTGCACTTTTAGCTCTGTCGACTGCGGCCACAGCGAGCGATTTCGACGGTCTCGGCGAAAAGTCCAGAGAAAAACTGCGCTCCCTTAACGAAATAATTGTCAAAAATCCTCGGTCAGCCGATGCCTACATCGACCGCGCAATTTTCTACAGTGCGGCGATGATGGAAGAGGAAGCAACAAAAGACTTTGACCATGCCATTTCTCTCGACCCGAAAAATTTCAAGGCATACCAGGAGCGTGGTATCGCCCACATGCGCCAGGAAGAATTCAAACCAGCCGTCTCAGACTTTATGAAAGCCGGAGCCCTGGCTCCTGCTGGACTAAAGGGACCATCCTACAGAAACGCCGGAAGGGCGCTACTAAAACTGCGCGCAAATTCCGAGGCCGTCAAAGCGTTGACGACGGCTATCGCCTGCGAAACTCCCTACGCCAAGCATCTTTCACTGAAGGAGCGGGCGCAGGCATATCTCAATCTGGGCAAATACAAGGAGGCCATTGCCGACGTCCAGACCATTGAAGCCACTCACATCAACCATAAACTCAACGACGCACGAGCGCTGACAATTCGCGCCGAAGCAGAAATGCATCTGGGTCAATACGAAAAGGCGATAGCAGATCTCAGTCAGGCGCTCCGCCGCAACCGACGCAGCGATGCCAGTTTTGAAACGGCGGTTTTTACGGACGGTACCACCAGACTGTACCAGTTGCGCTCTGAGTGTTACAGCAAGTTGGGCAACAGCGACCTGGCCAGAAAGGATTTGAAAAAATCAAAAACAGCAGAAAATGATTCACTTAAATACGCGCCCTTCCGCTAGATTTTTTACAAGGATAATTACGCTGACACAATGGACATCAATCCCACCGGCAGATTTTCCGGACTGGCCGAAACGTACGCTCGCTGCCGCCCCAGCTACCCCTCCGACGCCATCGATTTTATCGTCGCCCTGAGCCTGAGCGACGTCGAAAAACGAGAAGAAGCGACCATTGTCGATGTTGGTTGCGGCACCGGTATTTCATCAAGACTATTTGCCGAGCGCGGCTTCAAGGTCACAGGCATAGAACCGAACGACGACATGCGTCAGCAAGCCGAATCCCAAGAAAAAATGCCCGGACTCAGCTATAGCAAAGGTACAGCCGAGAATACAAACCTGCAAACAGCATCGGCCGATCTTGTTGTATGCGCCCAGGCTTTCCACTGGTTTGATGCGGACAAGGCTCTGAGCGAGTTTCACCGCATATTAAAGCCGGGCGGCTGGGTGGCACTGATGTGGAATGAACGTGACGAAAGTGACGAATTCACGAAAATGTACGGCGACCTGTTCCGCAGCATTCCTGAAACTGAACAGGTGGAAGTGCCGCGCGGCAAGGCGGGCAACGCCCTTTTGGAAAGCTCATTATTTGAAGACCGACAGAGGGATCTATTTGTATCGAGCCAAATATTGGACGAAGATGGGGTTGTTGGTCGGGCCTTTTCAGCCTCCTACGCACCCAAAGACAGTCCTCGCCGTGAGCGTTTTGAAGCATCGCTGAGAACACTGTTCAACGCCTATGCCGAACCCCATTACGGCCACCTGCCCGAAATTGCCGATGGGGCCCGTGCTGTTACCATGCATTACGCCACATCTATTTATACCGCTCGAACACTCTGCTAGACCCGGTTTTTAGGTGGCTGCCCTTAGTTTGCCACACTTAATCTCGAGCTTCGTACTTCCCCCCTGTACACACCCCCGAGCAAGTCCAATAATGAACCCAGTCTGACAAATCCCCCTTATCAGAATGAGGCAATTAACCATGGGCTGCGAAGATTTTGGAAACTGCGGAATACCTCAACGTGGATATCAACAAGATCACGTCCAAGAGGCTGCACACGCTATCGCAAGAGAACTGAACGCACCGGACGTGCGCATCAGAGAGCATGGCATGAACGCCATTCGCCAGGAAGTCTATAACATGGGGCCCAATCAGGCCGAACGCTTCACCACGGCTTTGGACATGGAAATGGGCCGCAGAGGCCAATCTTCACCACTGAGAGAAGTGCGCGAAACTCGCCGTGACGGCCGTGGCTATGACTGCGAAACCGGCAACGAGCTTCTCGTCTTGAACGACCCTTATGATGGTCGTCGTGGTGGTGAAGTCCTTAAGCAGATTCGCCATGAACAAGTGCGCTATGAAGAACCACGGGGTCAGGTATGGGATGAAAGACCTCCGGTCGTAATCCGCGAACGCCCAATCTACAACGAACCTGTCTATCGCGGTCCTGTTTATCGCGATCCCGGCTACCGTGATCCGGTAGGCGATATCGGCGGACGCATCCTCGACAGGGCCGTCGACGGCTTCGGTCTGGGTGTTGGTCTCAACGCAGCCGACCGTCTCTTCGGTAATCGTCACCGCTAAGAGTCAGCAATCAATTCTGAAGAGCCGACTGGTACCGAGGGTACGGGTCGGCTCTTTTGTTTCGCCCCTTCTGTTTTAGATTAAACGTGGTCATAAAATCGGCCGCCGACGATTAGCCTCTATTACACCCGGCCATAATGTCTCTGGAATCCCCGGCGTCTCTTAGGGCAGCACGGTCGTGGTCAAGCTGAGCCTAAAACAGTCCCGGGCTTACGAAATCTGCTCCCGAGCTATTTCGGCCAGGGCTTGAAACAGGCTGTCGATTTCAATTTCGCTATTGGCAAAACCGAGACTGACCCTAAGCAAGCCACCAGATACGGTGCCAAGTATTTGATGAGCCGAAACGGCGCAATGGAGACCTGGTCTAACCGCCATATTGTATTTCTGGTCCAGATGGTCGGCTATGATGTCGGCTCCCAAGGCTTTCATTGAAAGAGAGAAGGTAGGCAAAAATTTGGTCCCGCCGCTTTCAATTAACGGTGGACGGCCATGCAATTTGAGCTGGGGCATGGTCGCCAGTTTCTGCAAGAAGTAAGTGGATAGTACTCGTTCCCGCTCGACTATGGCCGCTCCCTCTCGTTCCAAATGATCAATAGCGGCGCTCAGGCCGGCCACAAGATGCACCGGCGCGGTGCCGGGCTCCAGACGGTCAGGCATATACTCGGGCATCTCCAGACTCTCCGAACGCGAACCGGTGCCGCCGCAATAAAGAGGATCGAGACTCTGCCCCTCGGCTACATAGAGAAATCCCAGTCCGGCTGGCCCAAGCAAGCCCTTATGCGCCGATGCGGCAAAGAAGGAAAGCGCCGGATAGTTGGCCAGATTCAGATCGAGCGCCCCCGTTCCCTGGGCTCCATCTATTAATAGGGGCACCTTATATTTGCCGCAGAGACGGTCGGCCAATTCCAGATCCAGCGCAGCACCGGTGACATTGCTGGCCAGACTGAGGACGCATAGTTTGGGCTTTTCGCGGCTGAGCACAGCCTCAAAATCCGCTTCATCAATAAGTCCATAGTGCGATGGCGCGGGGGCGATTTTGACAATTTTTATGCCGTGATGATCACTCAACCATTGCAATGGCCGCATCACCGCATTGTGTTCAAAGCTCGAGCAAATAACAGTATCGCCGCGCCCTAAACGAGCAGCGCCGACCAGTCCGTTGAGGACAAGATTGATGGCGGCAGTGCAACCAGCGGTAAAGGCCAATCTTTCAGGCGGCAAAGAGAGGAAATTGCCCAGGGACTCACGCCCCTCAAACATGACACGGGCGGCATTGAGTGCCAATCTGTGGGCACCGCGACCGGGATTGCCCAGGCTGCGCAGGGCCTGGTCACAAGCCAGGTAAACTGCCTCCGGTTTGGGAAAGGAAGTAGCGGCGTTGTCAAAATAAAGTACGGTGCTTTCCATAGGCCTTGCCATGCTAGCATTTTCTAATCTGGGCAACATTCCCGTGCCCGATCTCGTCCCACTAACAATGACACTTACCAACCTGCAAAAAACTGTCCTCTCAGGACTCCTGCTCGCCGCGTCGGCGCCGATTTCCCCCTGGTTTGCCGACTCTGGGGGCGACCAAGGCCCTTATCTGGGTGCCTACCCGGCCCTGGCCCAACCGGCCAAGTCGCGGTCGCACACAGGAGAATTCAGCCCGGAAATCACAGCCCTCTGGCGCAGTCCTTCGCCGGCTTTTAGCGCTACATTTGCGCGCCTGGGCGAGGAGCCTCGCGATCAATCAATTGACAAGCTACGCAAATTTGTCTCGGCCGGGTCCGATGGCCTCTTCGGCATCAGTTTAGGCCAGGGCAATTCAGCACCAACTACAACCGAAAAACAGGCGGCCTCGTATGCTCTGGCTCGACTACTGACAAAGAGCAAAAATACTCAACCGACCTTTGAAGAACGCAAAGAAGCCATGGCGCTTTTTGAAAAATCAGCGGCCCTGAGCTGTCTGCACCTGCCCAGTCTCTGGCATATGGCCGAAATCACCGCCACCACAGGCGATGAAAATGCCAACCGGGCGATCTTAAGCAAGATTTGCGACGACCCTGCTGCAGCCGGTCTTGAACAAGATCAGGCTCGCGCTCGTTATGAATTGGCGCAATCATATATTAGGACTTCCACAGTAAAAGCTCCCGCCTCCACCGGTGGTGCCACTACAGCGACCGACAGCAGCCCATCAAATCCCGCCCAAACGGCCGACAGCAATCAAGCACAAGCGCTGCTGCTGGGCATTCGCGAGAAATATCCGAGCTCAGAATATGCCAAGGGCGCATGTTATTACCTGGCCCAGATGGCGTTAAAAGAGTCAAACGGAGCGGCCTCTCCCGCCGCCGTTTCCTATTTAAAAGAATATCTGCGCGGCAGTACCGGCGGAAGATTCTCATCGGAAGCAGCAGACAGACTGCTGGCCCTGAGCCAGCCTACAGACAACTCGACAGCTGAAGGCGGTCAAGCGCCGGTTACCTTATCCGACAGCGATCTGGAACAAATTGCCGCGGTATTTTACAAAAGAGGAGACCTGACAAAAGCGCTGGCAATTTACGATCGCCTGGGACCAGGGGCCAAACTTTTACAAAGAGCCCAGTGCTACAGCAAGTTGGGGCGCAAGGCCGATGCTGTGGCGACAATATTGGCGGCGGTCAAACAAGATCCAACCAGCACCACATATGATGACTACGCCTCGACGATTTGTGTACCTTTGACTAAGGCGGAGGCCACCGACCTCTGGCGCAGCATACTAAAACTCAACCCCAAGCACGCTGATCACGCCATCTACAATCTGGCGACCCGGGTGGAAGAATCCGAAGCGCTTCCACTATTTGCCAGACTGCTCAATCAATTCCCCACCTCCGAGCACGCTCCGGAGAGTCTGTGGTGGCTGTTCTGGCACCAGGCAAAAGCGATTTATCCGTCAGCGGTGGTTAAGGAAAAAGACAAAAGTCTGGCTCTGATAAAACTGGCACAGCAGGGCGTGACTCGCTATCCGCAGCATAGAGTGGCTGCCCGACTGGCATTTTGGTCAGGCAAATTTTACGAAAAGATGGGCGATCACGAGTCGGCCAAACGCCAATACGAAACCGCTAAAGACAAATGGCCCACAAACTATTATGGCGCCCGAGCCAGAGCCAGACTCAATTATCTCGTCGCCACCCAGGAAAACAAACACGACCGCGCTTTCAGTACCAACAAAAACAGACAGTTCAGTCCAGACAGCTGGAACTGGCCGCAGCCGCCGAACCTATTTAGTTTCGACAAAGTAGCGCCGCTTATAGGCGCACAGGCTGTGGTCTTAGCGGTCACACACCAGGCCGATGAATGTTTGGCAAAAATAGAAAACTGCGCCGCCGCTAAGGCGGAATCCGGACCGGATCGAACCAGTGTCGATTGTCTGCGCTCCTGGCTCTATCTCGGTCAAGCTATGCCCATGGAAGGCATTCGCGCAGCCGGACGGGATCTCGACGGGCACCCGACCAAAGCACCACGCTGGCAGATTTCATATCCGTGGGCCTACTCGGGACAGATCAACGAAGCGGCCGGCAAAAATGGTGTCGATCCCTATCTTGTCCATGCCCTGATTCGCGAGGAATCGCGCTACTTTCCCATGGCTCTGAGCCGCTCCAACGCCATTGGCCTGATGCAACTCCTGCCCGGCACAGCTTACGGCGTGGCAAAAAGGATAGGCTTGTCCATAAGTAGTAAAGACGAAATTTTCATGCCCGACAACAATATCAAGATGGGTACATCTTATCTGGCCTATACCCTGAGCCGCTTCGACGGGCAGGCGATGCTGGCCGTCGCCAGCTACAACGGCGGCCCTAATGCCGTGAAACACTGGGTCGATCTCTTCCACGCCAGAGGCGGCAGCGACTGGGATATCTTCGTCGAGAACATTCCTTTTCGCGAAACACGTGACTATGTGCGCAAGGTATTCGGCTCCTACTGGACCTATGAGCTTATTTACCAGTAATCTGTTTCTTAAGCATGTAAGAACAAACAATTATGCTGAACAGACTCATGCAGCAGACCCAACACGCACTCAGCACTCCGGCAGCTAGAAGCAGCTCGGGCAGCCCGTTGAAGTGCAGGCGTAGCGGCTGCCACGCACTAAGTACAGCCAGACCAAGCGTATTGATGAGCAGATGCTGACCGAGCGCACGCAGTCCCGGCAAATTGTGATAGATATCAGCCCAGGATTTGATTTCCAGCGGTTTTTTGGGGACCGGTTTTAGACCTGGACTTTTTGTATTTTTCCATTTTTTAAAAGCTTCAACAACGACAGCCAGAAGCAAATTGGCACAGCCGGCAAATCCGCCCAGGGCCACCGATAGGGCAAACGCTTCCAACAGCCCGCCCATCAAGTTTATACCATTTATACAAATGAGTAAGTGGCGCCAGACCAGGGCTTCAGCCAGCCAACCAATGGCCGGAATAGTGAGAGGCAAAAGTAAAAGGAAGGCCAACTTAGCAAGCAAAAAACTGCCGGACCCGGCGGTCAACTTCTTATCGGTTGGATTAACCTTCATTTTGATTTTTTGACCCCAGCAAGCACAAGCGGCAGGTCCCCTATCTGCATTATGCATCTTGGCAAGGACGCTTGCCTAGAAGCTCTAATTATTTATTCAGCTTCAGAAGTTGGGTTAGCGACCGACGTTCGCTTTTGCCTGCTTCAAAACATGGACGCTATGCTCAGACAGAGTCAAATAACTGAAATACTTCTCCTGCCATAGTTCATCAAAGTCAGGAATGGTCGAGAAACTAACAATATATTCTTCACCCTTGATAGGCCACCAGCGCCAACTATCCCTAGGAGGCGCGCCACGATAGTGACTGGCATAAACGCGCACGTCACGCATGATGTTATATTCGGCACCACCATCGATACTATCGGCTTTCAGCCCCTCAGCTTCCAGCTTAACCAAAGCCCGCCACCGAGCCGAATTTGAGCTCAAATAATCCTGACCGGCGGCAAGCGAGTAAGAGAGATAGAGCAGCAAAAGGGCAATGCCAAAAGGACTGGCAAAGCGCATTCTAGAGATGCGACTGAAATAGGCGATGGCGAGAATTACAGGCAGAAGAGCAATTAAATAGTATCGATCGGTACAACGCACAATCGTTTCGACCGTAATAAATCCCAGGGTGACAAAGCAAGCGATGAGCACAGCCAGAAGCGCAGGCGGCAAAGAGCGTTCCAGTGATTCTGGAGGCTTTCGTCTAATTACTGTCAGCCGCACGTGTTTGATGGCGACAAATAACAGCGCAAAAATCTGCGTCAAAAGCAGCCAGGCAAGCAGGTAACTGGCCACGGTCAGTCTGACTTTTTGCCTGCCGCTGAGAATTGGATTGGCAATGCCCATGATGCCCTGCGCTCCGACACTGGTGATGCGCAGAACGTTTTCGCAAAAGGGCATCAACGCATGCAATATATGCAACTGGTAATAGGCCGAGGCCAGACAAACAAGAAGAGCCAGGAGAAGCACCGACAATAAGGTTTTCGGCCACGAATAATAGTTTCTCTTAGTTACCGCCAGTACGAGGGCAGATAGGAGCACGGGCGAAATAAAGAGACCTAAATAGCAAGCCACGACTCCAAGTGCGGAGACTGTCTTCAGGGTTTGCTCAAAAGGCGCGCGCACGAAGCCGGTTAAAAAGGAGCCGTGTCCAGCCCGAGCAGCGGCATAATGGTCGACGAGAGAATGGCCGCTGGCATCGCGCATTAGAAGCCAGGCGTCGATGGCCCAGAAAGAAGCGATGGGGAGCAGCAGAAAGACAGCTACCAGAGCCAGTCTTTGCTTGATGCTGCCCATACGCACAAGGAGAAAAGCAGGCGCGGCCAGAGATAAAATCACCATTGACTGACGAATGGTGATGGCCAAAAGCAGTATGCCCAGAGCGGCAAAGGCCAATTTGAAGGACTTACGCTTGAGAGCACTGAGAAGGTAGTAACAGTACATCGCTCCAAGAGTAAGGGCCGGTCCGTCGCTCATAAAGCCCAGATAGAGATTGACCATGATCGGATTGGCGGCATAGACCAGAGTACAAAATAGACTTTCGCGGCGGTGCAGACCGACTTGCTCCAGGGCCAGGTAGGCATAATAGGCGCCGACGAAACCTGCCACTATCGAAGACAGACGCAGGATGACGTAGGAGAAGCCCAGTATCTTGGTGAAAATCAAACCCCACAAAATGTGGGCAAAGCCGACAGCACACGTAGTCGGCATATAGAGTCGACCGGTGTTCAAATAAGTACGCGTTGTCTCGCCATAACTCCAGTCATCATTAAGGGGGAAGTCACCGCCAAAAGAAGCCACCCAAAGAACAGCACAAAAAAAGAGCGCTATCCATAAGATAGCTCTCCGGCGTGAAATGGAAGTCGAGGCCCCAGTACCGAAAAAGCCGGCTAGGCGAGACCGTAAAATGGAGGGAACGGTTGGCATGGCATAAGGATACTGGCTTGTACTAAAGCCGTTATCTTACGCTAAAGACTTAAAGCCGTCGAACAGGCAGAATCAAAAAAAACGTCCCGCGTTAGCCGAGAACTGGTTTTTCGCTGCCGGTTTCTTTTTGTTTGTCGCCGCCGGCAAAACCTAGAAGTTTAGCGAAAGGGTTGGACAACTTGCCCGTGCGCTCATCAGCCTTTGTGCCACCACTGGTGCCACTAGTTGACGGTATTTTGTAGCCGCATGTCTGACAGCTGTGCTTGTTTGCCGGCACCCGGAACTGGCATCTTGGGCAAAGAAAATATTGCATAGATCCCTCTCTTTCTAAAATGCAGTATAACATAGGAAATCAAGTGAGGATGCCACTTCACAGACTCCAGGCAAAGGTTTTAGTCAACTTTTTACCTGCTCCTTACTTTCCCTTCCGTTGGCCCCGTCAAACCTGCTGACAAGCTCGGGACTCACGCTCCCAGGAACATTGTCACCCCGGGTACAAGACTCTCTACCGACCGCTGCCAAAACTTAGGCCGAGGATCCGAGGATAATTACCCGAGTATGCGTTTGATTTTCACTTTCCCTACGTTGCATCAAGTGCTCTCGGCCGAAAAAGCGCTGCGCACCAGCGGCAACGAACATCTGCGCTGTAGGCCGACGCCAACACCCCCGGGCCTCTCGGCGGACATATGCGGCATGAGCCTCGAGCTTATGCACCCGGATTATCGAGATCTTGCTCTCAGTTCCCTTGAGAAAGCCAATCTGATTCCGCGCGGTACGCACCAATTGCCATAACAAAAAAGCTTGGGACAGGGGTAAAACGCGCAAGCCCCGCTAGATTAGACCCTCTTCAGTAAAACCTGTGCCAGCTCAGCTAGCCTCCCGAAGTTAAGAGCCAGATAGTTACTCATGGAAGTGCTCAAAACTTCTAGAGTCTCAAGATTATTAGAGCCAGCCAATAACTTGCTTGATTCATCTGCTTGGAAACTATTAGGTTCAAGGCCTAATTCTCTTATCTAAATCTTCTCGGAGCATCTCAGTCTCAACCTATAGCCAGCATTTCCAGGCCACACACTCATCTCTCCACCAGGTTCACACCTGTGAAGGGACGCTTGTTTAGCTCACTTGAGCTGGTTCCAGCGTAGAAACTCAGCTTGCTCTCGCGTCTGTCATGACGCATGGCCACTGCCTCTTGGGGCAGCCGCCCTGCTTCAGCTTTGTTTAACCAAAGACCAAGGATTCCCATGAACAATCGCGCTATCCGAACGCCCGACCGACAAGCTCCTCCAAGGACAATCCGGCGGGCCGTAATTGTTGTCAAAGAAACCTATCTAGATCAGGTCAGGGCCAGCGGCAACGAGCAATTGCTCGCCGATATCGCCGCCGGCAAACCCGGTCTGGAGTCCGTGGAAGAGTCGCATCGGCAGCACCAGAGAGCCATCACCGCGGTCACCGCCGCACTCGAGGCTCAAGGTATTGTCGTGATCAAAATCCACCGTCATTCTGAGTGCTTACAGGACCGCCTCGAAGGCGTCGACCTGGTTGTCACCATCGGCGGTGACGGCACCTTCCTGCGCGCCTCCCACGATCTGGGCTCCGACATCCCCGTCGTGGGCGTCAACTCGGCTCCCATCACCAGCTTCGGCCACTACTGCTGCACCAACGGCGAGGGCTTTACCGCCGTGCTGCAGCGGATCATGGACGGCTCCTTCCAGCCATCGCGACTGCTTCGCCTCAATCTGGAGGTCGACGGTCAGGCTCTGGCTGAGCCGGTCTTGAACGAAGTACTCGTGGCCCACAAGCACCCCGCCGGCACCAGCCGTTACCATCTGACGGTGGCAGGCCAGGTGATCCAGCACAAGTGCTCCGGTCTTCTGATCGCCCCTCCGGCAGGAACCACGGGGTTTCTGCGCTCGGAAGGCGGCATCATTCTGCCCATCACCGCCCGGCAATACACCTTCATCGAACGCGCTCCTTTCCTCAAGATCGGAGAAGCGCCCCAGATGAAGAGCGGCGTGGTGGACGGCGCGGACGAGATCAAAATCGTCTCGCAGATGCAAGACGGCAGGCTCTTCATCGACGGCGACCACATCGAGTACGACTTCCCCCGGGGAGCCACTCTGACAGTCACCGCCGGATCGAACGACCTGCTCGCCTACGTCAACCCCGATTGCCACAGCCCCTACTTCGCCACCGGTGAAAAACCGGAGCGAGGCTTGAAGGCTCTTCTCCAATCCGCTCTGCGGAAGTTTGGTTTTCACTCCTAACCGGCCCTGAGCCGCCGGATCAGAACTCGAACAAAAGAGATCCCACATTATGAGCAAAGAAATCGCTACGTTTAGCATCGTTGCCGGCTCGCTGGCCTGCAACGCCCGTTGTCCTTTCTGTGTGGCGCCGATGACTCCCGCCAACGGCATCGGCACCAAAGAGCCCGCCATCAACTGGCGCAATTTCCGTAAAGCGGCGCAGTACGCCCGCGATGGTCGCTGCTCCACGGCCATGATCACCTCCAAAGGGGAGCCCACGATTTTCCCGGCCCAGGTGACCAAGTTTCTCGAAGAGCTCAAGCCCTTCAACTTCCCGATCATCGAGATGCAGACCAACGGTCTGCTCATCGCTGAAGGCAAGAAAGTCACCGAAGACCACCTGAAAGAGTGGTACGCCCTGGGGCTGACCACAATCGCCATCTCCATCGTGCACTACGCTGCTGAGAAAAATCAGGCCATCTACACGCCGCACAAGCCGACCTACATCGACTTGCCGGCCCTGATCGCCAAGCTGCACGCCGTCGGCTTCAGTGTCCGACTGGCTGTGGTCCTGGTCAAGGACTACCTGGACAGCACCGACGAGGTGAAAAAGATGGTGGCCTTCGCCAAGCGACACAAGGTGGAACAGCTCACCATGAGGCCGGTAACCAAGCCCGAAGAGAGCGAAAACGAGTCCATCTTCAAGTGGACTTCGTCGCATCATGTCAGTGACGAGTTCATCGTCGCGGTCAACGAGATGCTCCGGGCCGGAGGTCATGTCATCGACGAGCTGGCGCACGGCGCCACCGTCTACGACTACGAAGGTCAGAACGTCTGCATGACGAACTGCCTCACCGTGGCCACGAGCGAACATGAATTGCGACAGGTGATCTTCTACCCTGACGGCCACCTGCGCTACGCCTGGCAGTATTCCGGTGCGGTCATTTTCTAAAATGGCCCCTCCGGCAACTGTCAAATCCCCAACCCAACGAAAGAAAGGAGGTTTACGATGAAAAACGCATTGCTGCAATTTCTGAGGGAAGCCTCCACTTCTCTTCAGTACCGCAATATCAAGCTCTACTGCGCCGGAGCGGTGATCTCGCTCTTCGGCTCGATGATGTCGGAGTCGATGATCGCCTGGGTGGCATTTAAGCTAACCGGCTCCACGGCTGTGCTTGGCACGGTCATGTCCTGCTACATGCTGCCCATGATCCTGGCCAGCATCCCCGGAGGCTGGGTCGCCGACCGCTTCGACCGCAAAAAGGTCGTGCTCACAACCCAGGTCATTGCCCTGTGCATCGCCCTATCGTACGTGACAATGGCGGCGCTGGGCTCGATTTCGATGGGCGGCATCTACTTGCTCTCGGCATTGCTTGGCGTGACGGTGGCCTTTGAAATGTCATCGCGCATGGCCATGCTGCCCAATCTCGTCGATGACCCCAAACACATCGGCAACGCCTTTGCCCTGGATTCGCTCATATTCTACGGCTGCCGCCTTTGCGGTCCGGCCGTGGGAGCGCTTTTCCTGGTAGCAGGAGGATCCGGTATAGTCTGGGGCTTCGCCGTCAACGCCGCCAGCTACGTCCTGGAGCTGTTCTTCCTCTCGCAGCTCAAAGTGGCCGCTCCCAGAGCCGATCAGCAGAAGCAAGACCGGGCCGGCCTCAAAGAGGCCTTCGCCTTCGCCTTCGGCAATCCCCGCCGCAGGCAAGTGATGGTGCTGCTTGCAGTCACCACCTTCTTCGGCGTCTACATCCAGCTGATGCCGGCCTTCACAGCCCTGCGCAACGGCACGGCGCTGACCAACGGCTTCCTCATCTTCGCCTCCGAGATTGGCGCTGTGGTGGCCTCGCTCATCATCGCCAATAAGATGGGCGTTGCCGACGCTAAAAGCGTAAATGATATGCGCCGTCGCATCGGCTGGGCCGGGGTGATTTTCGCAGTCTGTCTGGCCGCCTTCGCTCTGGTCCAGTCGGTCTGGCTCTCGCTCCTGCTCATGATTCCGGTTGGATTCGCCATGAGCGCCATCTTCTCCGGAGCACAAGCCGTGCTCCAGGTCGAGGTGGAAGACCGCATGCGCGGTGCCTTTACCGCCATGTTCTACAACTTCGCCTATTTCGGCATGCTGGCGCTGGGTGGTCCGATCCTCGGATACCTGGCGTCGATTTTCGGCCTCCCCGCCACCACGTGCGGTGCTGCCCTTTGCTGCCTCCTGGCTTCAGGTCTCTACCTGAAGCAGGACAGCAAAAGCAATCCGCAACAGTAACAAGGAAAAACTGACATGCTTCTCCAAATTCTCGGCCTGATCCTGCAAGTGGCAGGTTTCGTCTTTCTCTGCCGCGTCGGCGGTCGTCTCTCCGATTCACTGGCCAAGCGCTCTCAGTGGGCACCTCTGCTCGTGGCCGGACCGATCATCGCTGCCATGCTGGTAGTAGCACTCGTGGTCCAACCGCACCTCACCTTCGTCGTCCAGACCTTCGGTCTCTGGCTGGTCGCCTTCGCCGGCGGCCTGGTGGCGCGTGCGCAACAACGCTCCAGAGGCGAGTAACAGACCCAGTTTGCTGGACCTGTACACTCACGACCTCCAGTCTCACAAAAACTCTGCATTAAAAGGTAATACTATGCTCTCGCAACGCAACGTCTGGATCATGGTGATCGCAGGCACCGCCGCAGGACTCTTCCTCAATTCCATCCTGGGAGCAGTCCTGGGCTCGGCACTTGCCGCTCTGACCATTCACTTCAACACTTTCGTTTCGGCTTCGGTCAAGGGACGCAAGCCCACCGCCGTCGAGCTGCTGATCAACCTCGGCTTTCCGGTGATTTTGCTCGCGGACATCTTCGTCGGCTCCAAGCATCCCATGCTCCACTGGGCTGCTTCCGGCCTCCTTGGCGCATTCATCGGCCACATCGTGGTCGGCATCTGCGTCAACGTCTTCGGTAAGCGCGGCTAAGTAACCGCTATTCCAAGGCCCCGGCGGGAAGACAGGAACAGCATCAGCTGTTCTTGCTCTTCCCGCCTCAGGGGTCTTTTTTGTGTTCCGCAGATACTGCTTACTATAGTAATTACAGTACCGAAAAAAATTGAATGCCATTCAATAAACAACGACTAAAAACTTACTGCTGGAGAGGGCTGTCAATGCCCTCTCCAACAATAGATACCGGTTTCTGAGGCTATACCCAATCGATTGAATTGGGTCCTTCCCGCTGGTCATCAGGTCTCAAGGACCTCAGATCAACTTTCAGGCCGCCGCTTTGACTTGCAGCAAGTTATAGAGCTCTTGTTGCGCGACAGTCAGACTTCCGCCCTCGGCGAGTGTTCGCTGGATCTCTTCCAGTCTGCGCTGACTCCGCTTGCTAGTCGGGTCCGGCGCTTTTCCATTGGTTAGAACGTTTGCCGTTCCAGCTTCAGCCATGGCAACAGCCCGTCGTCTCTCAGGTTGCCCTGATGCGACTTGCTCGGTTGACTGGGCTTCGGCGTCGAAGATATCTGCATGCGCGAAGCAAAGCGTGGTTAGCTTGCTCAAGCAGAAGACACCAAATGGAATGAACACTGCCAGTGCGGAGCTTACCCACCAGTCCTGGGAAAAAGGCTGGAGGTCGTGGGTAAAGCCCCAGAAATTCATTGCCGCGCTGAAGAGCATGGCAACAACGAGATACGCCCAGGCCCAAAACAAACCGATGCCCTTCTGGCCGCACGCGCGCAGATGAATGTTTCTGAGACCGAAGTACCAGAGAACACCTTCTGTCGACACGAAACCCCAGTCGATAGCGATCGCCATGGCCACGGATATGCTCTGAACACTGTGGGTGTAGTGTTCAACCGCGGCAAACTGATGGACGATCGAGACAAACAGCAAGAATAGCCCGGCCGGACCGGTACCCGCTCCCCCGATCCAACGGGCAAGCGAGGCCTTCGAGTGAAGGTTTTTCATGGTTGTTCCCTTTTACTACGGCCGAACCATCCGACCGTAGGACTGAGCACTTTGTCTGTGCCGAGTCCGACGAGCGGTTGTCTGGTCTTAGTTCAAGGAAATAGGCGGTCCAATACAGGGAAGAGAAAATCTCCGTTCTGAAGATGTTGGATCAGGTGCTGGCTGGATGGAGGTGTTTTGCTTCTCTGCCAATTGGATGATTGTTGGAACAACTTGAGCCTAATCAGGGACTGCCTGGAGCGCAATACGGCGAAGTGCCGACAATCAACTTTTCATCAAGATCGTCTCACCCGGCTACTTATGGTATGCAACGAATTTTAAATAATGGTATGCCAAATATCGCAACTAAATAAGCCGTTTACAGGGAGTACATCTAATAATAGCCTCGCCAGGTTTTTATTGGTATGTGTAAATTTTGAGGCTATGGTATGGTAATTTCAGACCATTTCAAATTAGTACAAAGGACCGGCGTTTGAGAAAGCATCAAAAAATCGGATACCGCGATCTAATCGACAAATTTGTGGGCGAGATCGAGGCCGGTGTTCTGATCAAAGGCGCATCACTGCCATCCAGTCGCGATCTGGCGGTCGATTTCGGAATCTCACGCGATACGGTAGTGCGCTGCTACAGGTATTTGCAGGACCACGCATACATCACATCCGACGGACCCCGCGGTTCCTTCGTCAGCTATGAACACCCGTCAAATCCACAGCCGGACGCAGCTCCGCCACTCGACCAATCACGCCTATCAAACTTTGGTCGTCTTTATCTCGAAGAAAGAGGACTGAACCTGTTCCTGGTGGACTTCCCCAGGCTCAATTATGGTGCTGTGCCGCGCGAATATTTGCCGGTAAAACGCTGGCGAGAACTGATGCAGCTTCACTCTAAACCGAATCATTTTCGTAGCTTGAACTATGAAACGGAAACACTTGGGAGATCAGAACTGCGGCGCGCCATAAGCTCCTACCTCCAGCGAAGCAAAAACCTCTTAACGGTGCCTGAACAAATCGCCGTATTTAGCATTTCAGTTGGCGCGGTTGAGCTTCTCTGCCGCTTGTTACTGAGCGAGGGCGATGTTATTGCCGTCGAAAATCCCGGATTTGGAGGCATAAAAAATATTGCTGCCTACCGCGGACTGGAAGTCGTGCCCATCGATATCGACCGTGAAGGTCTTATAGTGCAGGACCTGGACCGACTTGAGCGCACGCCCAAGCTTATCTATGTGACGCCCAACAGCCAGGACCCAAGCGGCATTCAAATGACCTTGAGCCGTCGGACCGAACTGATTGAGTGGTGCAAAAAGAACCGGGCCTGGCTGATTGAGGATGACTTCGACGGATTTTACTTACACGGTAAAGCACAACTACCAAGCTTGTATTCACTGGATGCAGCCGGCAATGTGATCTACATCTCTACATTTTGGCAGGTGCTGTATCCGCTCACTACCACCGGTTTTATCCTCGCCCCTCAAAATCTCATGGCAGTGATTGAGAAAAGCAAAGCTCACACTCACGGCATTCCTGAAACAATGGTGCAGCTGACGCTGGCAGATATGCTGGATAGCGGCTATTTGCAAAAACATGTGCGCCTGACCGGCAAAACTTTTGGTAGCCGCTTAAGAGCCTTCTGCTATCAGGCAAAAAGACTGTTAGGTGAGCAGATATCGATCAATCGTCAATGTGCAGGCTTAAACTGCCTGATCAATTTACCCGCATATCCCCTTGAGCTTGTCCTCAGAGCCGCTGATGCTGCTGAATTACCGCTGGTATCGACGCAACACTTTTACAGCAAGAAAAGCCACCCCACTGAGTATCTTGTTAATTTTGCCGCCATCAGCGAAGAGCAGAGCAAAAATGCCTTGCAGAAGTTTGTGCAAATTTTGAGGAATAACGAGAAAGAGCCGGTGCGCTAAAATACCCCTGCCGCCTTCTGAGGTTTGAGTTTCGATGGCCCGTATTTTACTGGTGGAAGACGATCGCTCCGTGGCACAGGGTATTTCCGCATGGCTCACCCGGGACATGCACACGGTGCAAGCGGTCGAAGACGGCGAATCGGCCATCGAATGGCTGAATCAACATCAGTATGATTTGCTCATTTTGGACCTGACCCTGCCCGGCATCAGTGGCATGGATGTACTGCAACATTACCGAGGTCAGGGAGGACTGGCTCCGGTCATGATTTTGACGGGTGAGCGCGCCCTGGCCACCAAACTCACAGGTTTCGGCTTCGGCGCCGACGACTACCTGACCAAACCCTTCCATGTGGAAGAAATGACCGTGCGTGTGCAAGCGCTGCTGCGGCGCCCGCCGATTCAGTATATCGAATCGCTCAGAGTCTGTGCGCTGGAGTTGGCCAGTAAAGGGCGCCTGGCAAAATACAAAGATCAGCCTCTCAAGCTCGATCCCATAGAGTTTGCTCTATTAGAATTTTTCATGCGTAATCCGGGACAGGTTTTCTCCGGTGAAGAGCTGGCAGGCCGAGCCTGGCCCCCGGACGCAAAACCGACGGCAGCGACGGTGACAACCTGTGTTAAACGTTTGCGCGACAAACTGGCTCAATCAACAGAAGACGGCAGCGGCAAGTCGGTGATCCGCACCATATATGGTGCGGGATATTGCCTCGACCAACCCAGCCCCTGAATAAAGAGCCAAACATAGTGTCGCCGGCGGTATCACAAACGGCGCCCAGCAGGGATATATACAATCGCCACAACTTGGCTAGCCCAGCTAGTTCAGGGCAGTGTTACCGCCAGGCACGCTATCTTGAGAACTGCCAAAAACAGGAGTCGAAACCGACCAGTTTGCATATACGCCTGAATTGTCAGGAGAGGGCGGTTCCAAAGAGATCCCCGAAAACACCGATGGGCAAGGGCTTTCAATTGTAACAATGGGTAAAGTGGGCGGCGCAACATTTCGTTTCAGTTGTGCCACCCCCCTCTACTAGGTTATCCACAGTCGTCTTTTACTCCAACACCTCTATTAAGTCCGACATCACCTTCTTAAACAAACAAGAAACACCCCGATTAACCCGTTATCTACAAGGACTCTAAAAAGTTCTTGTTTGGAGAAATATATGTCCCATGGACTCACCATCGCCCTGATCCTGCTTGTCTGTGCAGGTATCTTTTTCGGCTCACTGGAACAGGCCCGCGCTGTCATGCGCCGTCAGCAAAACAATGCAGGCGGTTTGTTGGAAGCCAAAAAGAACACCATCCGTGGTGACCTTTCGGCTCTCGCTCTCGGGATTAAGCAAGTGCAAGGCTACATCGACGCTCTCAAGACCGGCAAGTATCAGTCCACTGATCAGGCAGAAGCCGCCGTCAAGATTGCCGCCGACGCCCAAACTTCGCTCGATAAGGCCGCTTCGCTCAAGCAGCAAGTGGAAGACGCTCTCGATAAGGCGGACACCGACAACGCCGTGCAAATTTGCGCGCTGCGTCTGGACCAGGCCCGTCTGCATGTTCGTCAAGCTCGCAGCGCTGTTCAGAATTTCACCGGCGTCGATAACGACGACGATGATCAAGACACCAACTGAGAAAGGCTCGACCTATGCATAGTCTTTGGCCCCTCGCTATCGCCCTCATTGTGCTCGTCGCCCTGCTGACGCGACTGCGTGCCAACAAGCTCCTCGACGAGCAGCACCAGCGCCAGGCGCCAGCCGACCGGGCGAGGCTCAAAGCCCCGCTCCCACTCGCTCCGACCGGTCCCATCACGCCCACGGCGCCCACTGCGCCCAATGAGCCGACGGTACAAAAGGACGAAACTTTCGCCCAAGAGCATGAAGGGCAGCTCAAACAGGCTCTGGCACTGCGTTCTCAAATCAACGCCCTGGAAGCGGAGTTTTCCGCTCTTCAGGAAGAGTTGAAAGACAGGCTGCAGGACACTCTGACCCCGCAGAACAAGGCCCTTGCGCAAGAATGCACTATCGCCAGGGAACAGCTGCGCATCGCCCAGAGTTACTGCAACGAACTGATGCGCTTCGTGATCGCGCCTTTCCAGGACGCATCCTCGCGGCCTTACTACGTTCCCACTCAGGACCAAGCTAATTGGGCCTTTACTGCGGCCAAGTTGACCCTCGGTTTTGCCAAAAATCGCATCCGGTCAATCAAGTAAATAACTTAGACGCCACAAAGCGTCTCAGAGCGGACACCAATGAAAGCTTTGACTAGAATCTTTTGGGGCGGCTTCTGGGCCTTCATCGCCTGCCTGGCGGTGGGACTCATGTTTGCCGGCTCAACTTCCGATACATCTACGTTTGCTTTGTTTCTCAGCATCCCCTGCGCCGCCACCATGATGCTCGGCATGCTGGGCATGAGTGTGCACAAGGAAGAGAACAAAGCCCAGCATGCTTCTTACTGCCTGCATTGCGCCCAGGGCCTGGCCCAGGACGCGAAATACTGGGTGGAGCACAATCCCTCCAGCCTGGCTGAAGTCCAGGAACTGGGCGAGGCCATGTGGAATGCCGCCGAAACACTGGAAAAAGTGTGCGGCATCCAGCTCACCAGTCAGTCTCGCGACGCACTGGGCAAGCTCTATCCCCAGATGCAACCGATGATGGACAACGCCTTTGCCGAGGCCAAGCAGAAGCTCGAACATCTGCGCTCTCATCAGCGCTGCATGGAAGAGCTGGCCAAGACGGTCAATGAAATGACCGCCCTCAGCAAGCATGCCTATTTCCTCAAAGGCACCTATCGCACAGGTCCCGCTCCGGCCGGCCAGTTGCTTTATGCCAGCCAGCAGGAACCGCAGCAGGAAGTGGTGATCATGAGCCATCCGCTCAATATCGCCATTGCCGAAAACAAGCTGGCCATCGATACGTTGGACGCTGCGCTCGGACTTGCTCAGCAGAGTTTCCGGCGCTACGCCAACCACCTCGCTTCTTCCAAATAATTTCAATGCTTTTCCAAAGGACCTGTCTTCCAGGCAGGTCCAGGAGACCTCACATGAGTACCCAAGACACCACCAAGACCAATCCCAAGGCCATCAAGCCTTGCCCCCGTTGCGGCAGCGCTGCCGGTAAAGGTAACGGCGGAAGCCAGTGCCTTTGCAAGAAAGGCAAGAAAAATGCCGTTACGGACGCGGGAGCCGGCAAGCCCGAGCCCTGCGATGCTCCGATCAAGAAGGCCCCGTCCACAGTCACCACAGGCGGTTGCGGCTGCGGCGGCACGAAGTAAAAGCAAAGACTGACGTAAAAGCAAAAACTGACGTAACCAACCTTCGGGGCTGTCGAACCAAAAGTTTGACGGCCCCTCTTTTTTGCGTTTTTTAAATTTTGGAGGTTTTAACTATAGAGCATCATAGAAAAATTGAAAAAAGCTTGGGCTGAAAACGGGATACGAACAGGGGCTTGTGGCCCGAGTTCGCTCCGAATTTTCAACCCAGCTTCAATGCACTAGAGTGCGGAAATCCTATTCGTCATCGTCGCAGCAGCTGCCGTCTGAATTGCGGCGCTTGCATGCGAGACCACGGGCCAACTGGGCTTTCGCCTGGGGGGCGGAGAGGATCTCGATTTCCAGCTCACCTTTGCGGCGTTTGTACTCGAGGAGCTTCTTCTCGACGGCCTGGCGAATGATGTTCGCTTGTCCGCGGAGATTGATGTCCTTGGTTTGCCGATTGGGTGGCATGGGGAATGTGATCTTGGTGAGGCCTTTGGAGATTGCGGCATCGACAGCCAGTTCTACCACCTGCTTGATGGCATTCTGGTCAAACTTGTCGAGGGAACCCAATCCGACCACGAGAACATTGTCGGGAGCGCCTTCTTGGTCCAGGTCGAGCAGGAAACTTTCACCGCGTTCGCCGCGAAAGTTGAGACCCTGCACCTGATCCGAAATGGCGCCACCGAGACTGTGGTCAAGACTTTGGATATGACTTCCCAGCCCAATCGCCTGCAGCTTACCCAAAATGAGCAAGGGCGTTTTGGTCAACCCGAGCAACTCTGGTTTGTTTGTAGACGTCGTCAGTGTGAATTTGGCTTTCATCATAACCTCTTAAGATGGCGTCAAAAGTAGATCCGCTACCCTCAACGCCAATTTGCACTAAAGGACTGCTTCCAACAAGTTCTGGCTCCGTCGGCGGATCCGGAGAGAAACAATGTTGGAATCGCTTTGCTTAGACCTACAACTTCTCCTCTCATTACCTACGGCAACTCAATCTCAGACATTCACCCAAAGCACCTAGCTCACTGCCCGCCTGGTAAATGGCAGGGTGAGATAGCGAGACTGACGAATGGTTGGGTGTTTGAGTGAGCGAATTACAGTTTTTGAGGAAGGGACGAGGTAGATAAGTAAATCTAGGAATAGTGGGGCTTCTACTACAACTAGGTAGTTGTTAAAGAGAGATAAGGGGGACACGGTTTGCGCGAAGACTTCTCCGCAAATCGAGATCGATGGCATATGCTCAGCAAATACGATCGTCGAAACACAGTCACAGTCGACGTTTTCACCACACTCCCAAGATGGTGCCGCGATAATGTTACAGGTCCTTGATATCTAGCGCAGTTCGCATTTTGGCGCAAATTTTTGCAACATTAGTGGCCGCTAAAATGCAAACAACTATATAGAGATGACACTTGGGCTTCAGAACGGCTCTGAATCAGGGTTGCGCTAGATCTTCGAAAGAAATTATTAAGGCACCACAGGTGATATCGCCACGATATACATCTGCGCATTTTGTGGCTGAAAATATTGCGCCATATGACGGAAAAGAAGTGGCCGAACTGTGGCAGATGAGCGTCGCTTTAACCAGCCGCTAGCGCCACATATAAGACAATGATCCATGAGTAGTAACTCATTAATGTGGTTTTGGCAGGGTAGCGCTAGCCTGGATAGTCAAGCGCTCATTAAAGCCTTCACAGCTTGGCTTTGCGCCAGCTGCCAAGCAGCGCCGCGACATGGCTCGCATCCCTTATATATACGATTGCCAAAATCGCCCAGACTCACCGCCAATTCGCCATAGTCAGCCCACGCACGCGCCCCCGACAAGCACGAGATCCATATGTTTTATTAGAGAAAGAAATATTACGCACTGGAAACATATCTGAATTCTCCTTGGCTACCGTGGGGGCCGATTGATAGGTTCAGGCGTATCTCCAATTCTCTTTCAAACAAAGCAGCAAATCGACCAAAACTTCCAGCAACGACCACCCGTCAATTTCACCCCCCAGGTCTCAGACCCTCTGGTGAAGCCCGCTGTAGAAAGTTCCCTGGAAAATGCCTGCTTAGTTCGGTTGGAGTGTTTTTAGTTCTCAGTCCTGTACGAGCCGCCCGACCGGAACAAACCTCGCACGTCTTTGCTAGGTCCATGTCCGTCACGCAGCTCGTATATCACCTCACCGTGTTCAACAATTCATCTGGAGGATTTACATGCACAGTCGTGTTCTGAACTTCCTGCTAGCGCCTCTCATGCTCCTGGCGCTCTCTCTGGGAATGGCAGCCCCGGCCTCGGCCGCACAGACCTGGCGCCCGACTTATAGCTCCGGCTCCCACGTCTATCTTGACCCCGCTCTCAAGGGCGGCAGCAACCCCGTCAATCTCGACGGTCTCGAACAGTCCCTGCGGGACGAGGCGAAAAAGCAAGGCATCGAAGTTTTCTTCGTCATGACCCTCAAGGGCGACGAGACGACTCCGAACAAGGACTTTGCCGCCACTCGTCTTGACGAAATCATGGG
>Ga0105248_10000932_pt1 | contig 32593 bp, 27 predicted proteins | sample KBSS34metaG_FD_81524 | JGI IMG/M metagenome (GOLD analysis project Ga0105248, IMG submission 81524) | Switchgrass rhizosphere microbial communities from Kellogg Biological Station, Michigan, USA - KBS S3-4 metaG | ecosystem: Host-associated > Plants > Roots > Rhizosphere > Soil | place...
ATGTCGATCTCGGAACCCGTCGGCGCCCTCAACAACCATCTCGCGCGGCTGCTGTCGAGTCGAATGTACAACAACGTCCGCCGGGGCGGAAAGGAAATGCTGGGCCTCGTACCCCACGTCCGAACGCTCGCGAAGCGGCTCGAGTCGCACACGAAGGGCCTGGTTCTTCCCGGGACGATGTTCGAGGAGCTCGGGTTCAACTACATCGGCCCTATCGACGGTCACGATCTCGACACGCTCGTGGTAACGCTTGAGAACGTGGCGAAGCTCGAGGGGCCGCAGTTCCTGCACGTCATCACGCGCAAAGGCGCCGGTTATGGACCTGCCGAGCGCGACCCGATTCTCTATCACGGCGTAACGCCCTTCGATCCCGCCAACGGCATCGCGCCCAAGCCACCCGGGAAACCGACGTACACCCAGATCTTCGGGGACTGGATCTGCGACATGGCGGCGCTCGATTCGCGCGTGCTGTGCATCACGCCCGCGATGCGCGAGGGTTCGGGCCTCGTGCGCTTCTCCAAGGAATATCCCGCGCGCTATTTCGACGTGGGCATCGCCGAGCAGCACGCGGTGACCTTCGCGGCCGGCCTCGCCTGCGAGGGCGCGAAGCCGGTGCTTGCGATCTATTCGACGTTCCTGCAACGCGGCTACGACCAGCTGATCCACGATGTTGCGCTGCAGAACCTGCCCGTGGTGTTCGCGATCGACCGCGCGGGCGTCGTCGGCGCGGACGGAGCAACGCACATCGGGGCCTTCGATCTTTCGTTTCTCCGCTGCGTGCCGAACATGACGGTGATGGCGCCTGCCGACGAGAACGAGTGCCGGCAGATGCTCTACACGGCGGTCACCCTCCAAGGCCCCGCTGCCGTGCGTTACCCGCGCGGAACGGGTCCCGGGGTGCCGGTCGTCCAGCAGATGACGGCGCTGCCGGTCGGGCGCGCGGAGGTGCGCCGCGAGTGCGGTCGGCGACACCACCGCATCGCGATACTGTCGTTCGGCAACCTGTTGCAGCAGGCGCTGCGCGCCGCCGACGTGATCGACGCAACCGTCGTCAACATGCGCTTCGTGAAACCGCTCGACACCGAGCTCCTCGAGCGCCTCGCCAACAATCACATCGGGTTCGTGACGATCGAGGAGAACGTGGTTGCAGGCGGTGCGGGAAGCGCAGTGGCGGAAGCGCTTGCCGCGCGTGGCATCACGGTGCCGATCCTTCACCTCGGGCTTCCCGACCGCTTTCCCGACCACGGCGATCCGGCGGCGATCCTCGCCGAATGCGGACTCGACAGTGCGGGCATCCTGGAGTCCATCCGTCGGCGTTTTGCGGAACCTGAAATACAGGCGGTGTCCTTTCCCGCTGCATGAAGAAGCCTCCGCAGGACGCGCGCTCGCGCGAGGGGTCACTCGCGAGCGGATTCGGCGGAAAGAATGGCGGCGGCGAGCGGCAGATCGTCTTCGAACGTAACCTTGACGTTGGACGCACTGCCTTGCACGCAGCGCGGAGCAAGGCCGAGGGACTCGACCGCATGGGCTTCGTCGGTGAAGCGGTCGAGTCCCGGCTTGGCGAACGCTGCCCGCAATACGCCGAAACGAAACATCTGCGGCGTCTGCGCGCGCCAAAGCGCATCGCGCGGCTCTGTACGGTCCACACGGCCATCGTCCCGAAGACGCTTCAACGTATCGGAAACGGGAATGGCGAGAAAGCCGCCGATCCGATCATCGGCAAGCTCCCGTTGCAGGCGCAACGAGGCGTCTCTGCCGAGGCAAGGCCGCACTGCGTCGTGCACGACGATCCAGTCATCCGCAGCGACGACGTCATCGAGATGCGCAAGTGCGTTGCGAACGCTCTCCGCACGTGTTTCGCCTCCGCACCGCAGGACGGTGACATCGTCGTCCGCCTTCGACGACTGCTCGAACCAGCGATCTTCCGGTGCGAGGATCACGTACGTACGCGTGAGCGGGAAATGCTCGCGCAATCGCTCGATCGCGTGCGAGAGCACCGGCTTGCCGCGCAATGCCAGATATTGCTTGGGCATGCTCGCGCCGAACCGTAAGCCCGTGCCCGCGGCGGGAATGAGACCGTAAAACCTCATCAGCGATTCGCAACGACGACGAAAGTCACGGACGCGTGCTGCGCGGAAAGGGGTGGAAGTCTCGTGCGAAGGCGGTAGTCGCCGCGCGCGAGCGGATTATAGCGGGCGCATCCCCGGACGACTTCAGCCGCCGACGGCGCGCAAGTCGAGCTTCCAGCTCCGGCCAAGCCGCATCGCACAATCGCGGTGATCGCGCAGCTCGTCGTCCGTGTTGGGATGAACGAACACGTCGAGCGCGCCGTGGTTCAACGCAAGCCATCCGACGACGGCGGGAAATTGCGCGGGAACGAATGCGATCTGAAAGCTCCAGCGCGGATGCGGACCTACCGGCCGCTCGTGGAAACGGCCGAGGTCGATCTGGTTTCCGAACTGCGCGCCGACAGCGTCGCGGAAGTTCCGAGCGTGGTCCCGGCTGTCGGCATCGAAATAGACATGCGCGTGCCAGGTTCGAATGATCGATGGGTCGAGATAGGTCATCGCAGCGTCCCCTTGGTGGCGACCACCGGTGCGAAGGGATTATGACCCGAGAGGCGGCTGCGTTCGTGGAACGATGTGTCGAAGCGGGCGACCTCCGGCAGTTCGGGCATGCGCGCCGGCGAAGACGAGCGCAAGAACCGCCGCGCGTTGCGCGGCTGTTGCCGTTGTCGCATGCGAAGCGGCGTTGCATTCTTTAAAATCACTCTCCCTTCATTCCACCGGGATCCCGAGCTTTGCTGGATTCAAGCGTTGACTACTATCCGCGTCCGCTATTGCAGCGCGCCCAATGGACCTGCCTGAACGGAACGTGGCGTTTCAGCTTCGACCCGGACCGGCGGTACTCTCATCCTTCGCAGATCGTGAGCTGGCCGCTTGCCATTCGCGTGCCTTTCCCCCCTGAGTCGGTCGCAAGTGGCCTTGCCGACACGGCGTTTCATCCGGCGTGCTGGTATGAGCGCGACTTCGAGCTGCTTCCCGATGGGCAGCGCGTCATCCTTCACTTCGGGGCCGTCGATTACGTCGCGAAGGTCTGGGTCAACGGGCACTACATCACGAGCCATGAAGGGGGTCACACACCGTTTCGTGCCGACATCACGGCGGCCCTGAACGCGACCGGACGACAGACCGTCACCGTGCTTGCGGAAGACGATCCGCACGACCTCGCGAAGCCGCGCGGCAAGCAGGACTGGCAACTCGAGCCGCACGCGATCTGGTATCCGCGCACGAGCGGCATCTGGCAGACGGTCTGGCTCGAGCGCGTGCCGCAGACGTACATCGAGAAGCTCCGCTGGACTCCGCACGTCGAAGGCTTCGCGCTGACGTTCGAAGCGCGCGTCGCAGGCACGCTCGTTGACAATCTCGCGCTCGAGGTCAAGCTGTTCATCGGAACGCGCCTGCTCGTGCACGACGTGTACCGCGTCGCGAGCAACGAAGTCGACCGCAGGATCATCCTGTCCGATCCGGGCATCGACGACTACCGCAACGAGCTCCTGTGGTGTCCCGAGCGACCGACGCTGCTCGACGCGGAGATCAGGCTCCTGAGCGGGGACCGCGTGATCGACGAGGTCCGCTCGTACACGGCATTGCGGACGGTGACGATATCGCGCGACCGGTTCATGCTGAACGGTCGGCCCTATGTACTGCGTCTCGTGCTCGACCAGGGGTACTGGCCCGACACGCTGCTCGCCGCACCGAGCGACGAAGCGCTCCGTCGCGATGTGCAGCTCGCCAAGGCGATGGGCTTCAACGGCGTGCGCAAGCACCAGAAGATCGAAGATCCGCGCTACCTGTATTGGGCGGACAAGCTTGGGCTTCTCGTCTGGGAAGAGATGCCATCGGCCTATCGCTTTACCGACGGCGCGATCGGACGAACGGTGCGCGAGTGGATGGAGGCGATCGAGCGCGACTCGAGCCATCCGTGCGTCGTCGTCTGGGTTCCGTACAACGAATCCTGGGGCGTGCCGGAGTTGCCCACGCTGCGCCAGCACCGCCACGCGGTCGAGGGTCTCTATCACCTGACGAAGACCCTCGATTCGACGCGGCCGGTGCTTGGGAACGACGGATGGGAGAGCAGCGCGACCGACATCATCGGGATCCACGATTACGATCCGACGCCCGAGCACATTCAACAGCGTTACGGTCGCGACATCGATCCGGTGCAGCTCTTCGATCGGCGCCGCCCCGGCGGTCGCGTCCTCACGCTCGATGGGTATCCGCACCGGGGCCAGCCGATCATGCTGACGGAGTTCGGCGGCATCGCATTCAGCGAGCGCGTGCGTCAGGTGCCCGGCCTCGGGCCGGACGAGCAGAAGAAGGATGCATGGGGCTATTCGAGTGCGCGGAGCGCCGAGGACTTCTGGCTGCGCTACCGCAACCTCGTGATGGCCGTCGTCGACGCGCCGCTCCTCAGCGGCTTTTGCTACACGCAGTTCGCAGACACGTTCCAGGAGATCAACGGCCTGCTCTACGCCGATCGCACGCCGAAGATCCCGCTCGAGGAGATAGCGAAGGCGACCCGGCACTCGCGCACGTACATCGCCGGAGCGGCGTGATAACCGCCGATGCACATGCATACCCTTGCACTCGTGAAGCCCGATGGCCGGGAGCTCACGCTCTACAGTCGGCGACCGATGTCGGCGGAGATCCGCGCCCCCAGTCCGTTCGAGGGCCCTTTGACGGAGACACCGCACCTGCGCTTTCATCCGCTGCGCGACGAGTGGGTCACGTATGCCGCGCATCGCCAGGATCGCACGTTCCTGCCTCCGCCGGAGTACAACCCGTTCGCCGTCACGCGGGCCGATGGCACGCAGACCGAGCTTCCTGCGGGCGACTGGGACGTCGCGGTGTTCGACAATCGCTTCCCGGCATTCGACCTCGCTGCCCGCGACGCACCGTCGCTCTACGTTCCCACGCGACCGGCGACCGGCAAGTGCGAGGTGGTCGTGTTTTCGCAGGACGCGGCCGGCTCGCTTGCTTCACTTCCGCTCGACCACCTCGAATTGCTGCTCGGCGTGTGGGGCGATCGCACGAAGTGCCTCGGCGAGTCGGACAGCATCGCCTACGTGCTGCCCTTCGAGAATCGAGGCGCCGAAGTGGGCGTCACGCTGAATCACCCGCACGGGCAGATCTATGCGTATCCCATGGTTCCGCCCGTGCCCGCACGCATGCAGCAGGTCGCGCTCGAGTATTACGCATCGCATCGCCGGGGCGTCCTGCAGGACCTTGTGCGCGACGAGATCGCCAGCGGCAAACGCATGCTGTATGCGGGCGACCATGCGGTGGCGTTCGTACCGGTGTGCGCCCGCTATCCCTATGAAGTGTGGGTCGCGCCGACTGAACCGGTGGCTGCCTTTCCCGATCTGACCGCGGCGCAATCGTCCGATCTGGCGCGGGCGCTCAAGACAGTGCTCCTCAAGTACGAAGGACTGTGGCAGCGTCCTTTCCCGTACCTGATGGCGTGGTACCAAGCGCCAACCGACGGGCGTCCTCATCCCGAAGCCCACCTGCACGCGGAGCTCTACCCGCCCTACCGTACGCCGACGAAGCTCAAGTATCTGGCCGGGACCGAGATCGCAGGCGGACTCTTTGCGATGGACGCGCTGCCCGAGGACAAGGCGCGGGAACTCCAGGGCGTGACGGTCGTTCTCGAATGAAGTCCTTCGCCGAGGTGTTCGAAGGCGACCCGGAGGCACGCGGGGACGCACCCGGGCGGGTCAATCTGCTGGGCGAGCACACCGACTACAGCGAAGGCTTCGTCCTGCCGACGTCGATCCCGCAACGCACGCGGGTTGCGGTGCGCCGCAATCGCGATGCCTATTCTTGCCTGTACTCCGCAAACCTCGATCGCAGCGAGCGCTTCGCCCTCGACGCCGCCCCGACGCAGATGTTCGCGCGCTATGTCTACGGTTGCCTCCGCGTCTTCGCCGATGCGGGGCATTCGATCCCCCACGTCGACATCCATGTCGCTTCCGACGTGCCGATTGGCGTCGGGCTCTCGTCGAGCGCAGCGCTCGAAGTCGCGACGCTCCGCGCGATGCGCGCGCTCCTCGAGCTCGATCTCGACGACATCGGCATCGCGCAGTTCGCCCACCGCGCCGAGACCGCATTCGCCGGCGTGCATTGCGGAATCCTCGACCAGATGGCCTGCAGCCTGCTCGACGGCGGCGCGATGCTGTTCCTTGACACACGGTCGCTCGCGCGGCGGCTTCTGCCGCTGCCGCGCGGAAGCGAGATTCTCGTCATCGACTCGGGCATCGCGCGCACGCTCGCAACGTCGCGCTACAACGAACGGCGCGCCGAATGCGAGGAAGCGGCACGAAGGCTCGGATTGCGCACGTTGCGCGATACCGCCGACGTCCACGCGGCCGATCGTCTTCCGGAGCCGCTGCAGCGACGAGCCCGACACGTGATCACCGAGAACGCGCGTGCCACGCAGGCGGCGGCGCAAGGGATCGAGGCCGCGGCATTCGGGGAGCTGATGTCGCAATCACACCGCAGTCTGCGCGACGACTTCGACGTGTCCATCACCGCGCTCGATGACCTTGTAGGACTGCTGCTGATGCAAGGCAACGTCTACGGTGCGAAACTTACCGGTGCGGGCTTCGGCGGAGCGTGTGTCGCCTTATGCCGCACTGACACGGCAGCGGATGTCGCGCGCGAAGTGCTGCCCCAGTACAACCGCGGCGGCCGCGCGGCCAGCCAGCTCGTCCCTCCCACCTGCTAGAGCGGCTCTGCGGCGTCGACTGGGCGCCTTGTTCCGGCGTTCACGTTTCGTTTGCGAAATTACGAGCGCCTTTTGCCGATCACCGAGGGCGGCAGGCGCTCGTGCCCCTTGCACTTGATTTATCAAGTCAGGCCCGCCACTTGCTTGAGATGGTTCGGCATTAACCATCAGCGAGCGAGACCCCGGTGCAGAAGGATAAATTCAACACTGTTGCGCATGTAAATAACTCCACTTTTGTCGGCGGGGAGCGCGGAGCGGAACTGCCGATCGTCGTCCACTCCCATTTGCGTTGGGATTTCGTGTGGCAACGACCGCAGCAGATTCTTGCCCGCCTTGCGCCGGGCCGCCGGATCGCGTTCATCGAGGAACCGATGTGGGACGCCGCCGACACCTGTCTCGCGATTACCGAGCCGCTTCCGAATATCGTACGCATCGTCCCGAAGCTCTGCTCGAGCGTGCAACGCGATACCAACGCGCAATGCACGGAGATCCTCGGCCATCTGCGAGCGGCGTTCGTCGAGCACCCGCTGCTCGCGGGCCGCTTCGAGCGCGTTATCCAGTGGTTCTATTCGCCGATGGTTGCGCCCGTCTTCCTCGGCAAATTCAATGCAGCCGCGGTCGTATACGATTGCATGGACGAACTCGCGAAGTTCCGCGGCGCACCGGCTGACCTGCCCGAACGGGAAGCGGTGCTTCTCGCTGCCGCGGACGTCGTCTTCACCGGCGGCTATCAGCTGTTCCGTCGGAAATCCCGGCTGCATCAGAACGTGCATTTCTACGGTTGTGGCGTCGACGTGAACCACTACGGGAAGGCGCGGGACGACGCAACCACGGTCCCGGGCGACGTCGCGTCGCTGCCCCATCCCATCGTCGGTTACTTCGGCGTCGTCGACGAGCGGCTGGATTACGAGCTGATCGATGCGCTCGCGACCGCGTTCGCGGACGGCTCGGTCGTGATGATCGGCCCGTTCGCGAAGGTCGATCCCGGCAAGCTGCCTCGCCGATCCAATCTGCATTGGCTCGGGCAGCGCCCGTACGATGCGCTGCCGGCGTACGTGAAGTCGTTTGACGTGTGCCTCATGCCGTTCGCGTTGAACGAGGCCACCGAGAACATCAATCAAACGAAGACGCTGGAGTACATGGCCGCGGGCAAGCCGATCGTCTCCACCGCCGTGGCCGACGTGGTACGCAACTTCACGCCGATCGTCCAGGTCGCGCACACGCGGGAGGAGTTCATCACGCTCGTGCGGCGAGCGAGTTCCAGCCCGGACGCGGCATCGATCGCCCGCGGCCTCGAGCGCGCCCGCGCCGCGACGTGGGACGCGACGGTCCGCGCCATGCTGGCGCACGTGCAGGCCGCGGTGCGGGCGAGACAGGGCGCGCAACGGCAACTGGTCTCGGCCTGATGGACGGCAATGCAATGAGAGTGGACGTCCTCGTCGTGGGGGCCGGCTTTTCCGGTGCGGTCGTCGCCGAACGGCTCGCGATCCACGGGCGCAAGGTGCTGGTCATCGACAAGCGCCCGCATATCGGTGGAAACGCCTATGACGAGCCGGACGAGCACGGCATTCTCGTGCACCCGTACGGCCCCCACATCTTCCACACCAACGGGATGAGGATTGCGCGGTACCTGTCGCGGTTCACGGAGTGGCGCTTCTACGAGCACCGGGTGCGCGCCAAGGTCGGCGATCGATTCGTGCCGATCCCGATCAATATCGACACGGTGAACCGCGTCTACGGACTTTCGCTCACCGAGGAGACCGTCGCTGCGTTCTTCGAATCGGTGCGCGAGCCTCGCTCACCGGTAAAGACGAGCGAGGACGTCGTCCTGAACGCGGTCGGGCGCGACCTGTACGAGAAATTCTTTCGCGGTTACACACGCAAGCAGTGGGGCCTCGATCCGTCCGAGCTCTCAGCGTCGGTCGCGGCACGCATTCCGGTGCGGACGAACCACGACGATCGCTACTTCACCGATGCGTTCCAGTACATGCCGCTCGAAGGCTATACCCGCATGTTCGAGCGCATGCTCGACCACCGGAACATTCGCTTCGAGGGCGGTGTCGACTTCTTCAGCATGCGCCAGCGCATTCGCGCGAGCCACATCGTCTATACGGGACCCATCGACGCGTATTTCGACCACTGCTTCGGCAAGCTGCCGTATCGCTCGATCCACTTCGAGCACGAGCACCTGCCCGAAACGGGTCAGTATCAGGAAGTCGGCACCGTGAACTTTCCCAACGACTACGACTACACGCGCATCACCGAATTTCGGCATCTGACCGGGCAATCGCACAGCGGGACCTCGATCGTCAGGGAATTCCCGTGTGACGATGGCGACCCGTACTACCCGGTGCCGCGGCCCGAGAACGAAGCGCTCTTCAAGCGCTACGAGGCATTGGCGCGTGACGCGACGGAGGTCACGTTCGTCGGCCGGCTCGCGCAGTATCGCTACTACAACATGGACCAGTGCGTCGGCGCCGCGTTGAAGGCCGCCGAGGGCATCCTCGAGCGGCTCGGTCTGGACGACGTACAGCCTGCCCAGGAAAGCACGCCCAGGGTCCGGGCCACGGCGCCCGCGTCGTCCATCGCAGATCATTCGCGCCACGACGCTTCATTGCCGGCCGCGGCGGCCCGCACGGGCGCGACCTGAACTCGCCGCGAACCAACCGCCCTCCTGCGGCACTTTGCGTGAGCAGGAACGATCGTATGCCAACCAGTGCCACGACCCGCGGAACGCGCATGGAATTGTGGGGCGGCGTCGAGCCGACGCTCAACCGAGTCGCGGACCGCTATTTCAGCCAGCTCGAACGTTCGGGCCATCACGAGCGCCTGAGCGATCTCGAGCGTTGCGCAGATCTCGGTCTGCGCACGCTGCGCTATCCCGTCCTGTGGGAGCACACGATGCCGGATGGGGGAGACGAGCCCAACTGGCGTTGGGCCGACGAGCGCCTTGCGCGCTTGGCCGATCTGGGCATCAGCTCCATCGTCGGTCTCGTTCACCACGGCAGCGGGCCACGCGACACGAGCCTGCTGGACCCTCAATTTCCGACGAAGCTCGCGCGCTATGCGTCGCGCGTCGCAGCGCGCTACCCGTGGATCGATCGTTACACGCCGGTCAACGAGCCGCTCACGACGGCGCTGTTCAGCGCGCTGTACGGCGTCTGGTATCCACACGCGCGTTCCGACCGCGCCTTCACGACCGCGCTCATGACGCAGTGTCGCGGCACGGTGCTCGCGATGCGCGCGATCCGCGAGATCAACCCGCGGGCGCAGCTCGTGCAGACCGACGATCTCGGCAAGACGCACAGCACCCCGATGCTTGCCTACCAGGCGCGCTTCAACAACGACCGACGCTGGCTCGCATGGGACCTGCTGTGCGGCAGGGTCGACCGCAGCCATGCACTGTGGAACTGGCTCAGGAAGAGCGGCGGTGCAACCGAGGCCGAGCTCATGTGGTTCGTGGAGCACCCGTGTCCGCCCGATATCGTCGGCGTCAACCACTACGTCACGAGCGAACGCTATCTGACGGAGGAGCTTCACGCCTATGACGCCTGCTACCACGGCGGCAACGGCCGGCATCGGTACGCCGACGTCGAGGCCGCGCGCTGCCTGGTGGCAACCGACGGCATTGGCGCACTCCTCCGGGAAGCGTGGGAGCGATACCGGTTGCCGCTCGCGATTACCGAAGCGCACATCGATTCCACGCGTGAAGACCAGCTGCGGTGGATGGTCGAGATCTGGCGCTCGGCGGAGAGCCTGCGCAATGCCGGCATCGACATCCGCGCAGTGACGATGTGGGCGCTTTTCGGTGTGTTCGACTGGAATTGCCTCGTTACGCAATGCCACGGCTATTACGAGCCGGGAGCGTTCGACGCGCGTGCGGACCCGCCCCGCCCGACCGCGCTCGCGGCATTGGCCAAATCGCTGGCGGCCGGCATCGTACCGAAGCATCCGGTGCTGGCGGTGCCCGGGTGGTGGAAACGGGCCGACCGTTTCTACGCAGTTCCGATGGATGTGCCGAAGGCGGTCCCGCTCGCGGCTGGACCCGACGACGATCAGCGTGGCGCGCCGGTCCTCATCACGGGCGCAACCGGGACGCTCGGACGGGCGTTCGCGCGCATCTGCGAGCAGCGGGGCATCGACCATCGGCTGCTGTCCCGGCGCGAGCTCGACATTGCCGATGCCGGTTCCGTACAGGCTGCGCTCGAAGAACATCATCCGTGGGCCATCATCAACACGGCGGGCTATGTCCGTGTCGACGATGCCGAGCGCGACCGCGAACGCTGTTTCCGCGAGAACACGCTCGGCGCTCAAAACCTGGCTTCGATCTGCGCGCGAAACCGCATCGCGCTCGTCACCTTTTCGAGCGACCTCGTGTTCGATGGCGAACGCGATGCGCCCTACGTCGAGAGCGATGCTCCGGCGCCGCTCAATGTGTACGGCCGAACCAAGGCCGAAGCCGAGTCGCGCGTCCTCGCCGCCTGCCCGGATGCGCTCGTCGTGCGCTCAAGCGCCTTCTTCGGTCCCTGGGACGAGCACAACTACGTGACACTCGCACTGCGCGCGCTGCAGGCCGGTCGACCGTTCCACGCGGCGACCGACATGGTCGTCTCGCCGACGTACGTGCCGGACCTCGTCAAGGTATCGCTGGACCTGCTCGTCGACGGCGCTCACGGCATCTGGCATGTGAGCCACGGCCAGCCGGTCTCGTGGTCCGACTTCGCGCTCCTTGCCGCCGAGATCGCCGGGCTTCCGGCGGACTCTCTGGTGCCGTGCACGACAGCCGAGCTGCGCCTCGCCGCGCGGAGACCCCGCTACAGTGCGCTTGCGACGGACCGCGGCACGCTGATGCCCTCGCTCGCCGACGCGCTCGCACACTATGCGGCCGTATGTCCTCACGTGCGCACGCGCCATGACAGGGCGTCGCGGCACGCAGAGCCGGAAGTGGCGACGATCTCCGGCTGACGTCTCATCCGCCCTTGGCGCCGGGCTGCAGCACGCCGCGCCGCATCTGGTCGAGCTCGATGGATTCGAACAGCGCCTTGAAGTTGCCTTCGCCGAACCCTTCGTTGCCCTTCCGCTCGATGAACTCGAAAAAGACCGGGCCGAGCTGATTCTCCGAGAAGATCTGCAGCAACAGATCGCCCGGTTTGCCGTCGATGAGGATGCGGTGGCGGCGCAGTTCGCCGATGTCCTCGCCGTGGTCAGGAATGCGCTTCTCCACGAGCTCGTAATAGGTTTCCGGCGTGTCGAGGAGGCGCACGCCGTTCGCGCGCAAGCCCTCCACCGTCCGATAGAGGTTGCGCGATCCGAGCGCCACGTGCTGGATGCCCTCGCCGTGGTAGCGGTCGAGATACTCCTGGATCTGACCCGGGCGCTCCGAGCCCTCTTCGTTGATCGGAATGCGGATCTGGCCGCACGGGCTTGTCATCGCTTTCGACTTGACGCCCGTGGCCTGCCCCTCGATGTCGAAGTAGCGGATCTCCCGGAAATTGAAGAGCCGCTCGTAGAACTCGGCCCACTCCTTCATCCGTCCCCGATGCACGTTGTGGGTGAGGTGATCGATGTACGCGAGCCCGAGACCCGCCGGGTTTGCCGCGATGCCGGGCACGGCGACGAAATCGACGTCGTAGATCGAGATGTCGCCGATCGAGTGCGGCGCGGCCCCGTCCTTGCCGCGCCAGCGATCGACAAGATAGATGAGCGAATCGCCGATCCCCTTGATCGCCGGTATCTTGAGCTCCATCGGCCCGCTCGCCGAATCGAAGCCCCACGCACCGAGCGAAAGCGCGCGCTTGTACGCGGACGCCGCATCGTCGACCCGGAAGGCCATCGCGCAGATCGAGGGGCCGTGCAGCTGGGCAAAACGTTGCGCGAACGAATCGGGCTCGGCGTTGATGATGAAATTGATCTCGCCCTGGCGGTAAAGCGTGACGTTCTTGGCACGATGCCGGGCGATCGCGCTGAAGCCCATGCGCTCGAAGACATCGCCCATTGCCGCGGGGTCCGGCGCGGCGTATTCGATGAACTCGAAGCCGCGCGTCCCCATCGGATTGTTCCAGGTCATGGTCTCCTCCATCACGTGGGCAGCTCGAGCGCCGCGAGCCGATGCCGCAATTCGCTCGTCTCGCGGCGCAAACGCGTTACCTCGACATATAGGTAACCGGTGGCCGCGCGATCCGCGAACTTCGACAGCAGCTCGCACTCGTCGTCATCGATGTCGTTCCCGTTCGCATGCGCTCCGTACAGGACCACGGCGATCGGCCCCAAGGGCTTGCTCACGACGGGTACCGCGATGCACGGCTGATCGCCGCTCGCGTCGACGTTCGCAGCGGCGTATGGCGCGCGAACGACGGCTCCGGCGTCCAACGCGCGTATGCCGAAGCCGGATCGGTGGGAGATCGGATCGCCCCACGCAACGGGGTCGAAATTCGCCGAGTGCGCGCAAAGCGCGAGGCCACGGCCTTGCTTGCGGAACAGCGCGGCCGATTCGAGGTCGAGTGCCTCGACGGGCGAATTCACCAGCACGGAATCGATTTCGGAATCGTTGACGGCGCGCTCCACCCGCATGCCTGCTTCGCCAAGCTGACGGCTCGCTGCGTGAAAGCGGCGGTTGAACAGCCTGTCGGCGAGATCGACCGCGAGCTCGTGCAGCCGATGCAACACCAGCAGTGCCACCGGCGCAACGACGAGTCCCCATATCCATTCCGGCGGGCGCAATGCTTCCTGCAGATGCTCGAGCATTTCATGCAGCTCCACGACCGGTATGGCAATCGCGAGCGTGAGAAGCGCCAAGATCGTGCCCCGTCGCAGTGGAATGGCCACGCTGACGACCCGCTTGCGCCATACCGCTTGGGCAACGAAATACGTCAGCGTCGTATTGAGCAGGTAAAGGAGGCCGATCACCTGCTGGGAGTGCAGAACGGGGACGAGGTTTCGGGACAGCGAGGTGGATTGACCGAGCTCGGCCGCAACGAACGCCGGCAGTCCGATCGCGCAACCGGCGATCACCCACGACATTCGCTGGCGTTCCCGTGCGGGCAAGGTACCGCGCCGGGCGATGAGGAGCGTGAGCACGAGTGCGTCCACGCCGAACGCTGCAGCGAAGGCGATCATGGCGATCGTTTCGCTCGGTACGCCGACCAATGCCCCGTAGCTTGCAAGATGCAACAACGCGAGCGTGGCGCCGAGGAGGGCTATCGTCCAACTGGAACGGTCCCACTTCGGATCGATCACCGGCCCCGGGAAGCACAGCGCGAACACGATCAACCCCGCATAGCTTGCGCCCTGCGCGAGCGCCTCCAGGACGGCTTGCCCAAGAACGGCTGAAGGCGATGTCAGCAGCGCGTAGTACGCGAAGGTCTGGCCCGGGTTGAACCAGATCGAATACAGGAAGAAGCCCCACGTCATCCGCGAAGGCCGCGTCCACACCAGGAGGAACGCGGTGACGACGACGGCGATGCCGACGAGCGTGTCGGCAAGCAGGATGAGCCGGTTTTTCCACGCTTGCGCGTACTCGGCTGCGATCAGATGCACGCGTCGCACGCCGCCGTCTCGCGGCTCGACGATGAGGTCGATCGCGCGACCGGGCAACGCCACCTGCATGCCGCCGAGGCCGCCGACCACGGCGATCAGGCTTCCGCAGTCGGGCGACGCCACGGGCGCACATCGCATTGCCGACAGGTCGACGCGATCACCGACCCGAAGACCGGCTTGCCAGGCTGGGGAATCGGTGGATTTCGTGAAGGGACTTGTAACGTCGACGATCTGGCCGTCGTTGTCGACGACGACGCCAAACGACGAAAGCGGATCGAACACGCGATAGAGGTCGGGCACGATCATCACGAGCGCCCATGCCGTGAGCAGCAGGAGAACGACTCGCGGCCACGCGGCGCTCGCGCGATTCGTTACGGCCTCGCAACCGTTCATCGCGTGATAATCCCACAACGGCCCCGAGCGCACGACCCGTCTCGGCCATTTCGCCTGTCGTGCAGGTGAGAGAGGTGCGCCTGCAATCCTGCGACCGTCACCCGCTTGCGGGTACCAAAGGATTGTTGGAATCCCGAGGACGGCGCTACGTCGAACCGTTGTGCCGCCCTGGCGCGATTCGCCCGAGAACCGGCGTTGTTGCCACGCGATTCCGAACGCAAGAATCGACCCCCGACCGCCCTCGTTCTGGCGGGCGGCAACGCGCTCGGCGCGTATGGCGCCGGAGCCTACGAGGCGATGCACGCGCGCGGCTATCTTCCGGACCTGATCTCAGGCGCTTCCATCGGCGCAGTCAACGGCGCCATCATTGCCGGCAGTGTCGCCGAGCGGCGAGTCGACAAGCTGCTGGAGTTCTGGATCGATGCTGCGATGTTCAGCCCGAATGCCTGCTGAACCAGCGCGCAGGTGCCATTGATCGTCAACTTGTTCCGACATCGAAACGGGGCAGGCGATGCGTTTCGATACGCGGGTGAAGCGGGTGGCGCCGGTCCATTTGTTCGGGAGCTGCGGCCTCGCACCCGCCTTTCCGCCCTTAATGATCGACGGACTGTCTCTCGGCGATCCGGGGTGCGCTCTGTTCCGGTTCTCGACAGGCCGCGCCCGCGCCCGCATGACTCGATCCCTGCGGGATTTCGCGCCTTTCGTCGACGTCCGTTCTCCTTGAACGTCCTATGAAATGCGCGGACGCGTCCGACCCGGCGCACAATGCCGCATGGCGACCGGTTCCCGCCTGCCCTTTCTCCTGCTCGCGTGCGTGCTGTGCAATCCCTTTTCGCAAGCCGCGAGTCGACCGGACGATCGCGTGGTCGAGAGGGCGCTCGAGACGCATTCCCGCATGGTGACGACGATCGAGCGATCGATGCTCGCGCTCATCGCGATCGCGCCTGACGGGGACCGCTTCGACCTCTACCGGGCGTACGACGGGTTCCTGGGCGCCTGGGTGCAGGTCGACGCGCTCCACGCACTGCTCGATCGGGCCATCACGCAAGCCGATGGCGACGACGAAGAAGCAACCCGCCGCACGCTCCGCGATCAGGCCGAGTTCACGCTCGGGGAACTGGACTCCGCGATCGTCGCGCTCGCGGATGCCGCCGGCTCGTTGCGTCGCCCGGACGACTACGACATCAGCGTCGTAGCCCGCGCCGAGCTGTTGCGACTGCGCGGCACGGTCGCAGTGATCCTCGACGCCGAATGCCGCCGCCTGGGCTGCGCGCCGATGCAATAGGACGGCTTCCTCACCCGATCAAGCCGAAGCGCGTCGTGCGCGGTGCATCAGCAGAAGCGCGATCAATGCGGAGGCCGCCATCAGGAACAGGCTGACCGCGTTCAGCGCCGGCGTCGCACCCTCGCGCATCCGCCCATACATCATGATCGTCAACGGCGGATCCGAGCCGACGAGCATGAGCGTCGTGTTGAAGTTCTCGAACGACATCAAAAACGAGATCGCCGCAGCGCCGATCAGTGCAGGCTTGAGATAAGGCAGCGTGACGGTCGTCAAGACCGCGCCACGCGATGCGCCGAGGTTGAACGCGGCCTCCTCCAGCGCAGCGTCGAACCGCCGCAGCCGCGCCGCGATGGTCAGCGTCGCAATGGACACGATGTAGGAGAACTGCCCGGCGACGACGAGCGGCAATCCCGGCCGCAGGAAATCGAGCTCCACGCCCCACGTATCGTCGACGAACTGCGCGACGCGGCTTGCGAACGCGAGAATGGATATGCCAAGTATCACGCCCGGAATGACCAAGGGCGTCAGCGCGAGCACCGAGATCGCCGCCTTGCCGCGAAACCGCGCCCGCTCCAGCAGGAACGCGTTTGCGGTGCCGACGATCACCGACAGCAGGGTCACCCAGGTCGCGACAACGAGGCTCGTGACGATGCTGCGGAGGAGCGGTGCATCCGTGAAGAGTCCCACATGTCCATGGCCCCCGAGGAACCAGTCGAGCGTGAACCCGCGCCAGGGCGGCGCGGGATAGCTCGCATCGTTGAACGCGAAGATGGCGACCACCGCGAGCGGCACGAACAGGAACAGCAGGAAGAGCGCGACGTACGCGGCCGTCGCATACCGCGTTGCGGCGGTCCGGGGCAGCGAGGGAATCATGCGCGTCGCATCACTTCACCGAGACTCTGACCCGTCAGTCGGAGGCCCAGCCATACGATCGCCGTGGAAAGGATGAGCAGCAGAAAACCGAAGGCGGACCCCTGCTCCCAATTGAAGCGCGTGATGAACTGCGTGTAGATCTGTTCGGTGAACCAGAGCGAATTCTTGCCGCCGAGCAGCGTGGGTGTCAGATAGTTGCCGACCGTCAGCATGAACACGACGATCGAACCGGCGACGATGCCCGGCGCTGCGTGCGGCACGATGATCCCGCGCAGTATCGACCACCCGTTGCCGCCCAGGTCGTACGCTGCTTCGATCAGCGAATCGTCGAGGGTCTCGAGGGAATTGACCAACGGGATCACCATGAACAGCATCGATGTGTACACGAGGCCGACGAGGATCGTCGCATCGTGGTAGAGCATCTCGATCGGAGCGTCGGTGATGCCGAGGTCCGCGAGCATCCGCGGCAGCACGCCCGATTCGCGCAGCAGGATCATCCAGCCCAGCGTGCGCACCGTCTCGCTTACCCAGAACGGGATCAGGCAGAGCATGAACAGGAGGGACTTGGCGCGTCCGCGCGCAATCTTCGCGATGTACCAGGCCGCGGGAAAGGCCACGATGAGCGTGCACAACGTCGCTAGGATCGACATCGAGGCCGTGCGCACGAACGTGTGCCAGTACAGCGGCTCCTCGATGAACGTGCGGTACTGATCGAAGCTGAATTCGTAGACCCGCGGCGCGACCCGTGCCCGCAGCGACAGGATTGCGAGCTCCAGATGCGGCAGCACGATGAGTCCCACGAGCCAGACGAGCGCGGGCGCGAGGAACAGCAGCAGCATGACGCGCGTCCGCGGCGCACCCAGGTGCCCCGCGTTGTCACCCGGCATGATTTCCGGCTGCGAAGCAGGCGACGCGGGCGGGCTCGAATCCGAAGGCGACCGTCTCGCCGACTTGCAGATCCGCCAACCGCCCCGTCTGGGGCAGCGCAATGCGCATCTCCGTGCGCGTCGTCGACTCGTTGACGAGGACGGATGAATTGGCGCCGTCGAACAGCAGCCTCGAGACGCGACCCGAGAAGCGCTGCGCAATCGGTGAAAGCTCCGCCGGGTCGCGGCCGATCGAGATCACCTCGGGACGCACGAACGCCTCAACGCGGTCGCCGGCGCCCATCGACGTCCCGCGGGGCGCCCGTAGCGTGAGTCCTTCGTTCGTCGTCAGCTCGACGAAGTCGGTATCGAGGCGCTGCGCCGTGCCGACGATTCGATTGTTGGTGCCGACGAAGGCCGCAACGAACGGCGTGCGCGGCTGATAGTAGAGCTCCTGCGGCGTGCCCACCTGCTCGAAGCGACCGGCGTTCATGACCGCGACACGGTTGGACAGCACGAGCGCCTCCGACTGGTCGTGCGTGATATAGACGAACGTCGTGCCGAAGTCCGCCTGCAGCTGCTTCAGCTCGAGCTTCATGTTCTCGCGGAGCTTCTGGTCGAGTGCGCCGAGCGGCTCGTCCAGAAGAAGCAGTGTCGGCTCGAGCACCAGGCTCCGCGCGATCGCTACACGCTGCTTCTGCCCGCCCGACAGCTGGTCGATGCGCTTGTGCTCCGCACCCGGCAGTCCGACGCGCTTCAACATGTCGGCGACACGGTTCGCGATGACCATGCGGGACAGGCCCCGACGTGCGAGGCCGTAGCCGACGTTCTCGAAAACGCTCATCATGGGAAACAGCGCCAGATGCTGGAACACCATGTTGACGGGCCGCCGGTTCGGCGGGACGTTGCGCATCGACCGGCTGCCGATGCGGATGTCGCCTTCGTCCGGGGCGAGAAAGCCCGCGATCATTCGCAGCAATGTCGTCTTGCCGCAGCCCGAGGGACCGAGGATCGAGAAGAAGCTGCCGTGCGGCACGTCGAGCGACAGCGCCGCGACCGCCGTGTGCGAGCCGTAGCGCTTGGTCACGCCGTCGATTTCGAGATCCTGCTGCAAGGAAGGGCCCGTGGGACGGTCAGTGGATGTGACAGCGGCGGCGCACTCGCGCGCGCCGCCGCCGATCGTCGATGACTGCGTTCCGGTTCCTGCGCGCTTTCAGCTCGCTGCTTTCACTCGATCGAGGACTTTGCCCTCGATGTCTTCGATGCCCGGCGGCACCGCCGGGTACCACCGTACGTTCTTCAGCGCCTCCTCCGGAAAGCTCTTCACGAACTGTGCTTTCAACTTCGCATCCATCAGCTGGTCGGCGCCCTTCGATGCGGTGAAATTGCCCGCGGATGCGGCCACTTTGGCTGCGATCTCGGGGCGCATGTTGAAGTTGATCCACGCATACGCCGCAGCGTCGTTGCGTCCCTTCGCCGGCAATGCGAACGTGTCGATCCAGCCGAGCGCACCCGACTTGGGGGCGATGTATTGAATGTCGCCGTTCTCCGCGTTCAGCTTCCAGCCGCCGGTATCCCACATCATCGCGCCGACGATCTCGCCGGTCCGCGCGCCATTCAGGAGCTGATCCTTGTTGTCCCAGAAGAACTTGATGTTGCCCTTGCACGCCGCGAGAGTCTTGCCGACTTCGTCCATCAGCGCCGCGTAGGCCTTCGGATCGCCGTACAGGGCGAAGGGATCCTTGCCGGAGGCGAACGCGAAAGCGAGGAGCGTCGGACGCTTCAGGCGAACGCTCGTCTTGCCCTTGTACTCGGCTTTGCAAAGGTCCGGGTAGTCGGCCATCTTCGCAAGCTTGGTGTTCACGACGAGGCCGTCGGTGCCCCAGATATGCGGCAGTCCATAGATCTGGCCGTTCAGGGTCGTGTTCTTCTTGGTCGCCTCGAGCATCGAGGGAATGAACAGGTCGGTCTTGATCTTCGACATGTCCATCGGCTTGTAGATGCCGAATTCCTGCTGGGGCCCGACGATGCGATCCTGCGAGGGCTGGGCGAGATCGAACCCGGCGCCTGCCGTGGCACGCAGCTTCGAGATCATCTCCTCGTTGTTGGAAAGCGTGATTTCGACGTCGATGCCGGTCTCCTTCTTGAACTGGGCAACTACGTCGGCGGGAACATAGTCCGCCCACGTGATGAGGCGCAGCTTGTTCTCCTGCGAAAAGGCGGAGGTCGAAAGCGCGAGCATGACGCAAGCTGCAGTGAGTCTGGCGGTGAATTTCATCGTGGTCTCCTTCCGGCGGATGGACGCCGAGCGGCGTATTCTGCGTTGCGGACAGGATCCCCGCAACCTTCCGTCGATGCGTCGGGAGCAAGTGCGGTACGCTTCCCGTCGCAGGCACTTCATGCGACGCATCGAAGGCGCGCCGCAGCTGTATCGCGCCCGTCGAAGCCACACATGAAGCCCATCCCACATCGCTTTGCGGAAAATTCTGCACCGGTACGCACATGACCGATCGCTACGCCGTCCTCGGCAATCCGATTGCCCAATCGAAGTCGCCGCTGATCCATTCGGAGTTCGCACGCCAGACCGGTCAGGACATGTCGTATGAAGCGATCGAGGTACCCCTCGGTGGCTTCAACCGGGCGGTGGACGCGTTCCGGGCGGCTCGCGGCCACGGCATCAACATCACGACGCCGTTCAAGCTCGACGCCTATGCGTACGCGAACGAGCGGCTGCAACGCGCCGAGCTTGCGGGCGCTTCGAATTGCCTCAAGTTCGACGGCGATCGCGTTTACGCCGAGAACTTCGACGGCATCGGTCTCGTCAACGACATTGAACGCAATCTGCGATTTCCGTTGCGCGGGCGGCGCGTGCTCATGCTCGGCGCCGGCGGTGCGGTGCGCGGCGCCCTGCTGTCGTTTCTCGAGCAGGCGCCGGCTGCGCTTGTCATCGCCAACCGCGATGTCGGCAAGGCCCGGCGTCTGGCTGACGAATTCGGGCGGTTCGGCACGTTCGCCGCAGGCGGCTACGACGAACTCGGGCGCGCGCCTTTCGACATCGTCCTGAACGCAACCTCGGCGAGCCTGCGCGGCGAGCTTCCACCCGTTCCATCCTCGGCATTCGCGCCGGGTTGCATCGCCTACGAGCTCGCGTACGGCAAAGGGTTGACGCCGTTCCTGCGCGCCGCGAAGGACGCCGGGGCCGGTCGTCTCGCCGATGGCGTCGGCATGCTGGTCGAGCAGGCCGCAGAGGCGTTTCTCTGGTGGCGGGGCGTGCGGCCCGAGACGCAGGTGATGATCGAAAGACTGACCGTTCCGCTTGCCTAGGCCGAACATGAAGACCATTCGCTGGGGAATGATCGGCTGCGGCGACGTGGCCGAAGTGAAAAGCGGGCCCGGCTTCTACAAGGCGCGCAATTCGGAGCTCGTCGCAGTCATGCGCCGCGACGAGGCGCTCGCCGCGGACTTCGCGCGACGACACAACGTGCCGCGCTCGCACGCCGACGCATCCGCGATCATCGATGCGCCGGACATCGATGCCGTATATATCGCGACGTTGCCGGATACGCACCATGAGTACACGCTGCGGTGCGCCGCGGCCGGCAAGCCGGTTTACGTCGAGAAGCCGATGGGACTCGACCATCGGCAGTGCAGCGAGATGATCGGCGCGTGCAAGTCCGCGAACGTGCCGTTGTGGGTCGGCTATTACCGCCGCGCGCTGCCGCGATTCCTCGCCGTGCGCGACCTCGTCGACGAAGGTGCGATCGGCGAGGTGCGAATGGTGGTGATCCGACAATCGCAACGACTGCCGAGCGCAGAACAGGTGCAGGGGCACGCGCTGGCCTGGCGCACCGACCCCGATCGAGGCGGAGGCCTGTTCTTCGAAGCCGCCTGCCACACGCTCGACATGCTCGATTTCCTGCTCGGCCCCATCGCGGAAGTGCGCGCGTTCGCAGCGAACAGCGCCGCCGCTTTTCGCAGTGAAGACAGCGTGACGGCGGCGTTTCGATTCGAGTCGGGGGTGCAGGCGAGCGGCGCGTGGTGCTACGCGACCGATCACGACGAGGAATACAACGAGATCATCGGCTCGCGCGGACGGATCCGCTTTTCGACGTTCAGCGCCACGCCCATCGGCCTATGGCGGGGTGACAGGCGCGAAGAACGCCCGGTGACCGATCCACCCCACGTCCATCAGCCGCTCATCCAGACGATCGTCGATGAGCTGAACGGCGAAGGCCGATGCCCGAGCACCGGCGAGAGCGCGGCGCGCACGGCGCGCGTGCTCGACGCAATGCTCGAGCCGCGTCGAGCATTGCAGCCGCGCAGGACCGCGCCAACGGTCAGTTGATCGACGACTCCGCCGGCGGTCTCGCCGGAACGAGGCCGCTCGCAGCGGTGGGACCCGTCACGATCGCCTTGACGTACATGTCGAGGAACGTGATTGCGTTCGCCACGATCTCGTCGCGGTGCATTCCCCCGACGTCCGTCCATGCGAGGTGCCACGCCTTGTCGATTTCGACGTAGTACTTGGGAAATGGCGATTCCTCGAACGCGCGATGGACCGATCGCGTGAAAGCAGGATCGAAGCCCCCTGCCTGGTACATCACCGGGACGCCGAGATGGCGAAAACCCTCGCTGCGACTGAACGGCATTGCGTAAGGCGCGAAGGCCAGCACCGCCTTGACGCCGGGCAGCTTCCAGCTCGGCCACGCGCCGGCGAGTCCGAGCACCGTGTATCCGCCGAGCGAGTGGCCGGCAAGCGCGAGCCTCTCGATGTCGATCTTGTCTCTGAAGCGGGCATCATGCGGCAACGCTGCGACGATAGCCCGGATATCGTCGGCGCGATCCCGGTAATCGGCATCGGTCCAAAGCATGGCCGGCTTGCCGGGGAGTCGCGAGAACCCGAGCCATCCGAGCGTGAATGCGCAGGCGGAATCCTCGTGGTTGGGAGCGATGACGAAATAACCGGCATCGGCGATCGCCCGCGTGATGAATCGCGACTGCGTTGCGCACGTGTACAGGCCGTGCGAGAAGACCACGATCGGCAACAACTGGTGAGGCTTGTCTTCGGGAGTCCAGACGACCGTGTCCACGCCGTCGATCTGCACCGATTGCTCGTTCGCGGCGTTGGAGGATGTCGCGCAGAGCGCGAGCACGGCCCCGATCACGAGCACGATCGGTCCAGGAAGCGCGGTTCCCCTATACGACTGAGGCCGCGATGGCCGACGCCAGCGGATACGACACAAGCGGATAGGACTGACGCGGGTACGACGGAAGCGCTGCAAGGCCTCGAGCACGGCGGCGAAAGTCATCGCGAACCAAGCCGCCGGGCTCGCCCGCGTCATCGCGTGCCCTTCATACTTCCACCCTCCCCGCCTCCGGTTCGAGATCACTGCGGCTTGCCAGCGCCTCCGGCGGATACGACGCCAGCTCCTCCTCCGATGCTCCGAGGGTGCGCCAATTGACGGTCCTCGGCACGATGCCCTCGAAGCTTCGCAGCTTCGCATGCGGTATCCGCGGCTTCGCGAGTCCCGGCGGCTCGTGGCCGTTGTCGAAGCGACGCACGGCGTCGAGCATCATCCGGCGGAACTGCACGATCGCAACGTCGCTTGCGCCAAGCCGCTCCTGCGTGCGGTCCGCGATCGGGCCCATCGTCTCCCACATCGCCATGTCCTGGTTCGGAATCCCGGGAATGCCGGTGTAATCGCCGAGCTTCATCTTCTGCCGATCCTGCAGGTAATTGTTCTCGCGCGTGCGCACCCGGCGATAGTGCGGGTCGAGATCGATGCCCATGCGCGCATGGCAGAACTTGCGAAACGCCTCCTGGTCGATTCCGGGGCCCCAGTCGCTCCAGGCGATGAAGTAGAACATCGTGTGCGTGTCGTCCATCGGCACGTTCAGGTTCGCGAGACTATAGACGTTATTCGGCGGAATCAATACCGTGATGGGCGCGACGAACGCGGTGATCCGCGTGTAGTCCTTGCTGCTGGCATCCTTGATCGGACGGCGGATCGCCGCGTAACGGAATCCGTAGCTGGTCGCCTGGACCTGCAGCCGCGGCGCCTTGTCGGTGGACGGGCGCGGCCACACGCCTCCCTGCGCGAGGGCGCGCTCGACGCGCGCCGGCGGCATGTCCGTCGAATGCAGGCTCGAGCTGTGTGCGGAATCGATCGCCCCTTCGAGGATCTGCGCCCAATTGCACGGCACGGCGACCTTCACGATCGCGACGCTCGTCGCGATCGTCGGGGCGAACGCCGGCGCCTCGAACTCGGGCATGCTTTCGGCCGGCCCCATGTAGATCCACACGAATCCGCCGGCCTCGCGCGTCGGATACGCGAGGTGCTTCACCTTTTCGGCAAGGCGACTCTCCGGCGGCTCCGACGCCATTTCGACGACGTTGCCTTCGACGTCCATCTTCCAGCCGTGATACAGGCAGCGCAGGCCGCACTCCTCGTTGCGGCCGAACAGCAGCGAGGCGCGGCGATGCGGACAATGCTCGCCCAGCACCCCTACGCGGCCGTCGGTATCGCGGAACGCAACGAGATCCTCGCCGAGGATCCGCACGCGGACCGGCGTACCGTCGGGCTCGGCGACCTCCTCGCTCATCAGCGCCGGCAGCCAGTAGCGCCGCATCATCCTGCCCATCGGAGCCGTGCCTTCGACTCGGCACAGCAGGTCGTTTTCCTCGCGGGTGAGCATCGAGCTTCTCCTCGGTCTTGCAATGACGATGGCGTAGTCGGCGAAAACGATGGCGTAGTCGGCGAAAGGCAACCGCGATGCGCGGTCCCTCGCCGCACGCAAACGCTTGGCGCTGTTACGTGGCGCTTCGCCTCGTCACACGTCCACGCCGACCTGGTGGTGCAGGCGCAACTCCCTTCCCAGTCTCGCGGACTCCAGGATCGCGAGACAAACCTCGAGCGTAGCCATCGCCCACTCGCCACCGTGAAGGGGTGATTGTCCCGCGACAATGGCATCGTAAAGCTCGTCGATGACCTCTGAGCGGGGGACCCCGGGCGCCGCCAGCTCGTCCATCCACGCGCGCTCGTCGGCGTAGATCATGACGCCGGTCGGCAACGGCCGCAAATCCGCGCGCTCGCACGATGCGATCACCACGCCGAAGTGTTGGTGACCCGCAGCCGGCGCGATGGACGCAGGGGCCGCTCCATACACGCCCCGGCGCTTCAACTCGACTTCCTCGGCCGGCGTGCGCGCGCCGCGCAGCGCGGCCCGGGCGGCTCCGTAGTTTGCCGCGCTCTTCGGCGTCCCCATCTCGCCGATCCAGCCGACGAGCTCATCAGAGTCGAAATGGGCGTAGCCGCTGTAGGTCAACGACGCGAACGCTGCGTTCTCGAAGGTCAACAGCGCGGAAAACGCACCCTCGGTGGGCCTGCGCGCGTCCCAGGCGCCCGTTTGCGCGCGAATGCTGCGAACGCGGCCGCCGCCAAGCAAGCGAACGACGTCGACCTGGTGCGCGCCCTGGTTGAAGACGGCACCGCCGCCTTGCGCGGTATCGAGCTCTTCCGGACGCCGCGGTCGATAGAGGAAGTCGGTGAAGTTCAAGGCCGTGATCATGCGGACGGGACCGTGCGCGCCGGACGCGATCAGTGCCCGAGTTCGCAGGTAGGGCGCGTCGAAACTGTGGCTGTGACCCACGACCAGGCGAACGTTTGCCTTCCGCGCCGCATCGATCATCGCGGCGCAATCGGCGAGCGTCACCGCCATCGGCTTCTCGACCAGCACGTGCTTGCCGCATCGCGCGGCCGCAAGGCAATGCTCGGCGTGGTACTGGTGCGGCGTGGCGATGTAAACGACCTCGACTTCCGGGTCTTTGCAGAGCTCGTCGACGCTCGCGCAAGCCCTGCCGCCGAAGTCCTTCACGAATTGGGCGCGCGATTCGGGGCGCGGGTCGGCCGCCGCAACGAGCCGTATCCGTTCGTCGGCATGGAACGTCGGGAGCATCGACATGAAGCCTCGGCCAAGACCCGCAACGCCCAATTGCAACCTGCGCTCGTGCATCGGTTGCCGCGCGTCAGAGCTCGAGCACGAGCTCGGCTGAATGGGCGCGCGAGACGCAAACCGTCATCTCACGCTTGCGCTCGGCATCTGTCAGAACGAGATCCCGGTGATCGGGCTCGCCGGCCCGCACCTTCATCCGGCATGATCCGCAGGTGCCGCTCTCGCACGAGCTGGGGATGCGGTAGCCATGCGCGCGCAATGCCTCGAGGATGGACACCCGTGCCGGGACCTCGACCACGTCGCCGTCGAGACCCACGCGCACGCGTACCGGCTGGTCGTCGGGACTGCGCGGCGCTTCGCGAACTGCGAAGTCCTCGAAATGGACCGCGGAAGTCGGCCAATGTCCGGTCATGTCCCGTACCGACTGCATCAGCGCGGAAGGACCGCAACAGTAGACATGCGCGCCTTGCGGCGGCTTCTCGAGCAACGGCCAGAGATCGAACGCGTAGTCCGGATTTCCTGCATCGTGATGCAGGATGGCCTTGCCACGGTATGGCGGCGCCAGGAACTCGTCGCGAAACGCCGTCACCTCGGGTGCGCGCGTGAGGTAGCACAGCTTGAACGGTGCGCTGCGGGCATGCTCGAGATGTCGCACCATCGAGCGAATCGGCGTGATGCCGATTCCACCCGCGATGAACAGATGACTGCGCGCATGGCCGAGCGCGAACTCGTTTCGAGGCAGCGATACGTGCATCGCGTCTCCGACGTGCACGCCGTCGACGATGCTGATGGAACCGCCGCGGCCGCTCGCCTCGCGTTTGACCGCGATGACGTAGCGCTGCCGGTCCTCGGGCGCGTTGCAGAGCGAGTATCGCCGCGTGGCGCCGCTTGGCGCCTGAACGAGCACATGCGCGCCCGCGGTGAACGGCGGCAGCTCTCCGCCTTCGGGCGCGACGAGCTCCAACTGCCGGATACCGACGGCCGCATTCACGGCGTCTGCGACGCGAAGCGTGAGGCCCAGCTCGGGATTCAGCGCGTCCAAACAGTCATCCGCATGAGACTCGCCCCCGGGCGGTCAGATCTTGAACGTCTCCATGGCCTCGGGCGCAAACAGTTCCTCGGGCTCGACCAGCCGCTTCGAGAGACCGCACTCGTGGTGATAGCGGAGGAAGGTCGAGAGCGTCGTGCGGTTCGGCTCGAGTCCGTAGGGCCAGTAATCCTCACCCATCAGCGCACGCGTTTCCTCCACATGTGCGGTGAGCCAGGGCAGCATCGCCTTCAGCGCTGCCGTCACGTAGAGGTCCTCGTACGTGCGTTGCTGTGCGGCGACAAACGCCTTGTACAGCGCCTGCGCGACCCACCGGTTCTCCTCGTAGACGTCGCGGCGGATGACGACGGTATGCATGATCGGAAAGATGCGCGTGTCGCGGAAGTACTGCTGCTCGACCTGCTTGAAGTCGACGAAGAGGCGGCGAACGTCGTTCGGGCGGGTCACGAATGTCGAGGGCATCCGCGCGGTGTGCAGGGCGTCGATCTCGCCCTCCGCAAGCATCCGTGCGAGCGTCTGCGTTTCACCGATCGGTTGGATGCGGATGTTCGGCGGCAGGTCGAGCTTCTGTTTCTCCGAGCGGCCGGGTTCTTCTTCGCCCCCGGTGAAATACGTGACGCTGTCGACCGGAACGTCGTAGTACTCGGAAAGAATGCCGCGAATCCACACGGGCGCCGTCATCTGGAACTCCGGCGTTCCGACGCGCTTGCCAGCAAGGTCCTTCGGTTCGCGGATCCCCGCATTCGCGTTCACGAAAACGCAGGAGTGGCGGAAGAAGCGGGACGGAAACACCGGAATCGCGACGAAAGGCCGTGGCTCCCGAAACAGCGAGACCGTATAGGAGGACAACGACATTTCCGCGGCGTCGAATTCGCGATGCCGGATCATCCGGAAGAACGTCTCCTCCACCGGCAGGTTCAGGTAGTTGAGCTCGATGCCATCCGGCTGCACCGTTCCGTCCGCCAATGCGCGCGTGCGGTCGTAGTTCCAGCACGCCAGCGAAAGCCTGAGTTTTGACATGATCTCTTCTCCTTTGATGCCGATCATGCAGACGCCGGTGCCCCGGACGCGGTCCGCCAGTAGTAACGTTCGACTGCCCGCAGATGCGCGCGCATCCTTGCTTCTGCGGCATCGGCGTCGTGCTCTGCAATCGCCTGGTACACCATCTCGTGGGCTCGATACGCCGCACGCATCGCGCCCGGCTGCATCAGCGAGACCGTCCGCTGCTCCGTCAGCCATCCGACGGTGGCCTGATGCAATGCGCAAAAGATGGGGTTCCGCGCGATCCGGGTGAGCTCGTAATGAAACGCGACGTCCGTGCGCTCGAAAGTCCGAGCGTCGGTGAGGGCCGCGCGATTCTCGGCGAGACGCACGGCGAGTACGGCAACGTCGGCGCGTGTCGCTTCCGCAGCCACGTGGCGTGCGATCGCGCACTCGAAGAAGCGGCGCACGTGCTGCAGATCGCGGACGCCTTCCGGCTGCGAGAGCAGGACGCTCACGGCGCCGGAAACGCCTTCGACGATACCCAATGCCGTGGGCCGCGACACGCGTGTTCGTTCACCCGCGCCGACGCGCAGCAGCCCTTTTCTTTGCAGCGCGAGAATGGCGTCCCGAATGGCGGGCCGACCGACGCCGAAATACCGCATCAACTGCCGTTCAGACGGCATCGCGTCGCCCGTCTTGAGCCGGCCGCTTCGGATTTCCTCCTGCAAGCGCTCCTCGACTTCCTCGTAGAGTCGCCTGCGACGCACCGGTGCGTACGTCGGCGCGGATCTGCTTTTCGCGGCTCCGGCATCGGAGATGACGTTCGGCGCGAGTTTCATGGTTCTCTCGGTCGCTTTGCGTACGATAAACCGAACCACCTTTTGTAGATCGTCGAAGCGACGTCTCGCCGGACGCCGGCAAGGCCGATGCGCACGATCCCGTACGGCGGGACTCGCTGCCGGCGGTCGCGCACCGTCGACCAATGCGCGCCGTTGCGTCCACAAACGAGATGCGCGGCTGTTTTGTCGGCCTCATTTCGAGCTCGCGGCATGCTGCGCGGCTTCCCGGAAAGGTCGACGAGCCACAGTTCCGTCGACGCTCCGCGAACGATGAAGGCCATGCCCACCCGCGCATCGAAACCGCGCAGGCTGACTGTCCTCGCTCGCTCTTCCGCGAGACCAAGGAGCACGGCATGCGAAGGCGAGCGGGAGCGCACGCGCTGATGCGCGGCGAGCTTGGTCGCTTCGCCGATTTCGACGAGACCGCGACTGCCCTCCGCTTCGAACGTGCAAAGGCTGTCGACGCCGGCGGCCGCAGCGAGCGCGATCACCGATGTCAGCCACGCCGCCGCGATGGGCTCATGCTGTCGCGGATCGACGTCGTAATCCCGTTTCTGCTTTTGCGGCCCGCGCACGGCGGGCTCTCCGGTCACCGGCGTCAACCGCCGACGCAGCGAGCATGGGCCGACGTCGAGCTTGCGCCGGCCGGCAAGGCCTCGCGCTTGCTCGAACACGTCGAAGAGCGCGTCCAGCGATTCCACCAGTGTGCGATCGTCCCGTGCATGCACGGTCGGACACAGCGCGAATGCGATGCGCTCGGCCGTTGCGGGAACCCCATTGCGATTGACCATGACGAAATCAGCGAACGTTCCGTCCGTCACCTCGGCGTCCGAACGGGCAATCGCGCCGTCCACATGCTCTCCGGCGAAGTAACAGGCAATCGACGCTGGACGTATGGCGTCGATTGCATCGGCCAGCACCGCGCTGTCACCGAAGGTTTCGAGGCGCAGCTCTGCCTGCAGAAGCCGCGCGAACCGCGCAGCGGCGCGAACGCCCCGCGCTGACGCATCCGTCCGGTGCAAGACGAATGCCGGTCGCGTCTCCGCCAGCATCGACACGGCGACGGGGCCTCGCGGTACGCGCGTCATGGCGGTGGCTAGGCCGAGGGCGGGCAGCGCGCCCATGCCCTTGAGCGGGCCCCGGTGCAAGCGCGCTCGCCTCTTTCCTGCCAGGTCGATGACCACGCGCTGCTCGGCACGCTCGCCATCGCGGATCCGGTAGGGAACAGGTCTCGACAGCGGCCGGCTGTACAGCTTGAACGAAGGATCGAGCCAGTTGCGCTGGTCTTCCATCTCGAACGTCTCGCCTTCGAACGCAAGAGTGAGCACCCGTCCCCGAAGAGGGGACAACTTCAAGGAAACGACATCACTGATGGGCTGGTGCGATGCGATGCATGAAGGCAGCCTGCCCGTTTCCTTGGTCTCGTCGCCGTGCCGCACGGCAAAGCATCCACCCGCGTAAATTGCGGCGGGCAACAGCACCACCACCCCTGCCCGGTTCGTGGTAACCTCGCCGCGCCCAATCATCGTCGCCTGGATTTCCATCCCGCGCGGTCGCGCAGCGAATGAGAGACGCCACGTGAGCGCCGCCGCGTCTACCGCCGTTTCACCGTCGATCGCCCACCCATGCAAGCGATGACGCATGCGAAGCTTCGAGGGTGAAAGCGTTCGCCACGCCCGGTCCCGCACGACAACGCCGAGCATGCGTATGCATTCGTCGCCATCAGCCTCGAGCCAGCGCAACGAACCCTGGTACAACTCGCCAATGAATGGTCCGCAACGAACCGCGGTGCCCCAGCGGCCGCGAGCACTCACCGACGCCACTGTGCGAGCTTTGCGAGGAAGGAAGGTGCCGTCAGCACCGCTGCATTGACGACATTCGAAGGTGGGCTGCCCTGTGCGAGCGCCTGCATCGATGCGATGCAGCCCGCGCCGATGGCGGCGAAGCATTGGTCCGTCCAGCATAGCGCGTGCGGCGCGAGGATCACGTTCGAAAAGCCCAGGATGCGCGCGTCAGCGGGCGGAGGCTCCGGATCCAGCACATCGAGCCCCGCGCCGGCGAGGCGTCCCTGCGCCAGTGCATCTTCCAGCGCGGGCTGATCGACGATCGCCCCGCGCGCCGTGTTGATGAGGAAGGACGTCGGCTTCATCGTCGCAAGCCGTGACGCGTTCACGAGATGCCGGGTGTCGTTCGTCAGCGGACAGTGCACGCAGAGGAAGTCGGATTCCCTGAAAAGAACGTCGAGGTCGGTCAACGTCACTCGCGCCTCGTTGGCGATGCTTGCATTCGCATAAGGGTCGTATGAGAGATGGCGCATGCCGAGCGGCGCCGCGAGCCGAAACATCTCGGCACCGATGTTACCGAGGCCGATGCTGCCGAGCGTTCGACCCTCGAGCCCGACGCCCATGTGATCGGTGCGCACGGCAAAGCCGGCGGGTCCCTGGCGAGTCAGCGAATCCTTGATGAGTAATCTTCCGGCCAGCGCGAGCACCAGCGTCAGCGCTGCGACGGCGACGGGCCTGCGGACGGCCTGAGGCGTCGTCGTCAGCGCTACGCCGCTCTGGGTGCAGGCTTCGACGTCCACCTTGTCGTAGCCGACACCGAAGCGCGCGACGACGGCAAGGCGCTCCTGATCGACGAGCGCGTCCTGCGGCAGCGCTTCTCCTGCGAGGATCAGCCCGTCGAGTTCGCGCAAATCATGCGCAGCGAGCGTCGCGCCGTTCGCAAGCTGCGTGACCGCGAACCGGCCGTCGCTTTCCAGCGGTGACAAGTCGAAGTGCGGGAAATTCCACGTGCCATCAGCGCGACGGAACAGCCCGCTTATGCCTACCCGTACTGTCCTCATGCGCTTCGCTCCACGAGCCCCTCGCGCAACGTCCCGATGCCTTGCGCAAGCGCGGTTTGATATACGTTCGTATCGGTGCCGAGCGCAAGACAATCGAAACCCGCGCGCGCAAGCGCAATGCCCTCTTCGGCGTTTCGCGCCAGGCGCCCGGCGCGCTTGCGATGGCGCCGGGCGGCCGTCAACACCTTGTCGACGGCATTCTGGAATTGCGGAGTGTCGAATTGCCCGGGTGCGCCGAGCGCGCAGGAGAGGTCCATGTGCCCGATCCACAGGCAATCGACACCCGGCAGCGCCGCAATCGCATCGGCGTCGTCGGCGCCCGCACCGGATTCGATCTGTACGATGACCGTCATCGAGTCGTTGGCCGCACGGGCCTTGTCGAGGAACGGACCTGCGCGGTAGCGGTCGTGCATCTGCAGCTGTCCGACCCCGCGGCGCCCTTCCGGCGCGTACTTCACCGCCGCGACGATTGCGCGCGCTTCGGCCACCGAATCGACCAGCGGCGCTATTACACCGTCGGCGCCGATGTCGCATGCCCGTGCGAGGTCCTTGCCGTCGTGTGACGGAACCCGTACAACGATCGGGATCTGCGCGGCCCGCGCGGCGAGCACGCCGAGCTTGGCGCTTTCGAAGCTGAAACCGCTGTGTTCCATGTCGAAGATCAGGAAGTCCGCACCGGCGTTGCGTGCGAGATAGCCGATCCCCGGCGTTGCGAACTCGAAAAGCAGGTGGCCGATGGGCACCGCGTTCGACGCGAAGAGCGCGCGAAGGGTCATGGAGGGGTTCCGATTGCGAGCATGTCGACTGGTATGATAGGTTGACGCACGGCTCGCCGCTAGAGGCGAGGACCGTGCAGCGCCGATGGCGATTGACGTTCAGCAGGCGCGCATCGAGGTGATCAGGAGGACTCATGGCAAAGAAGCACCGGGCGCAGCGTCGCGTCGTCTTGCGCGGTCTCGCCGCGGCCGCGGCGCTGCCCCTTGCGCAGGCCAACCTCGTGCGCGCCCAAGCGGGGCCGCAGAAGATCACCTTCGGGTGGCCGTTCGCCAACGGTACGCAAGGGATGGAAGAGCTTGCCAAGCGCTTCTCGAACGAGCGCAAGACCATTGAGGTCGAGGTGCAGGTGATTCCGCAAGCCCAGGTGATTCCGCGGCTCACCACGGCGTTCACCGGTGGGCAGGC
>Ga0105248_10000936_pt1 | contig 32515 bp, 28 predicted proteins | sample KBSS34metaG_FD_81524 | JGI IMG/M metagenome (GOLD analysis project Ga0105248, IMG submission 81524) | Switchgrass rhizosphere microbial communities from Kellogg Biological Station, Michigan, USA - KBS S3-4 metaG | ecosystem: Host-associated > Plants > Roots > Rhizosphere > Soil | place...
ACGAACCAATTTCTCGAGGCGCAGCTCGAGGATGCCCGCCGCCGCCTGATCGAGACCGAGAGGAAGGTCGAGGACTACAGACGCACGTACGCCGGCGAGTTGCCCGAGCAACGCGAGGCCAACATGCAGGGGCTGCATAACAACGAAATGCAGCTGCAGTCGCTCACCGAGGCGATGAACCGGGATCGCGACCACCGGCTGGTCGTGGAGCGTCTGATTGCGGACGCCGAGTCTCCGGACGCGGTGCTCAATGCGCCGCCGCCGCCACCCGCGCCTGCTCCGCAAATCGGCGCGGACGGGTTGCCGGTTGGCGCGTCTGCGGCCCAGCAGCTCGAGGCGGCGCAGGCGACGCTTCAACAGATGCAGACGCGGTTGACGCCGCAGCATCCCGATATCCTCCGTATGAAGCGCGTCATCGGTGAGCTCCAGAAGAAAGCCGATGCCGAAGCGCTTGCGCGTCCGGTCTCCGTGGCCGGGCCGGTGGTGACCCCTGCCGAACGACTGAGGAAGAACCGCCTGGCCGAGATGAGGCAGGAGCTTGAGAAGATTGACAAGCAGATTGCCGCACGACTGGAAACGGAACAGCGGCTGCGCGAGTCGATGGCGATCTATCAGAAGCGTATCGAGGCTGCCGCGGGCCATCAATCCGACCTGACCGAGCTGACTCGGGATTACACGACCCTCCAGGGAACGTATACCGGCCTGCTCGGGAAGAAAGAAGACTCGAAGGTTGCCGCCAACCTCGAACGTCGGCAGATCGGCGAACAGTTCAAGATTCTCGATCCGGCAAGGCTGCCCGAACGGCCGACGAGCCCGAATCGGCCGCAGATGCAATCGATGGGTCTGCTTGCCGGCATTGGCTTCGGCGTGGCGTTGATGGCACTCATTGAATATCTGGACAAGACGCTGAAGTCCGAGGCGGATGTCAACGCGGCGCTGAATCTTCTCGTCCTGGCGACCGTGCCGATTCTTCCCGAGTTTGGCAGCCACGTCGCGCGGCGGCGGAAGATGGCGGTGATCGCAACGGCCGTGCTCCTGATGGTGGCGACCGGCGCGGCCGCGGTCGCCTGGAGAGTCTGGAAATAGCATGTCACGTTTGAGAGAGGCATTCGAGAAGGCCCGGAAACGTCAGGCCGGAGATCAGTCCGAGGGGCAGAGCGGACGCAAGGACTCGGATCCGTCGCTGCCGAAGGACTGGGACTTCGACTTGAATGTCGGCGATCCGTCGCCGACTCGGGCTGCGACATTCGAGGAGATCGAACCGCCCGCGCCGGCCGATCTGGACGATCGGGACGACGTGGCGCGAGAGATCGCCGAGGATTACGATGGCCCCGCCGAGCGGGCGCCGGTCATCGCCCTGCCGCGGCCGAAGGACGACTTCTGGTCGACGTATCAGTTCGGCCATAAGGGTATCGGCAAGGTGGTCGTCGGGCCCGGCGCCGAGTCGACGCTGGTCGAGCAGTACCGGCGGCTCGGTGCCGCGCTTCACCATCATCAGCTGCAATCCGGCGCGCGAACCTTGATGGTGACGAGCGCGGTGGCCGCTGAAGGTAAGACGCTCACGGCAACTAACCTCGCCCTGACGCTCAGCCATTCCTACCAGCGCCGCGTGCTGCTCGTCGACGCCGACCTGCGGCGCCCGAGCATCCACGAGATCCTGCGGCTGCCGAATACGACGGGGTTGAGCGACAGCCTTCGTCACCCCGAAAAGGAAGGCTTGCGGTTTCACACGATCGCGCCAAACCTGTGCGCGCTCACGGCCGGGCGAGCCGATTCCGATCCGATGGCAGGCCTGGTCTCGAACACCATGAACCGCCTGCTCGCGGAAGCCGCACAGCAATTCGATTGGGTCGTCGTCGACACGCCTCCGGTCGCGTTGCTGCCGGACGCGAACCTGTTGGCCGCGATGATCGACACCGCGGTGCTGGTCGTCAGCGCCCGCGCCACACCCTATCCGCTGGTGCGTCGTGCGATAGACGCGATCGGCCAGCAGCGCATTCTCGGCGTCGTGTTGAACCGGATGGCCAAAGCCGACATGGTGGCTGCGTACAGCTATTACGGCTACGGCGCCTACGCCTACGGCATCGCCAAGAAGCGGAGCGGCGGCTTGATGTTCTGGCGAAGGCGGAAAGGCGAAGCGCCGCCACAAACCGAGAGGAAATCAGAGGCGGCCGCGGGCTGATGTTCCCGAGCAATTGGCGACCGTTCGTGTTGATAGCGGGTGAGACCTGCCTGCTGGTCGCCGCAGTGGCCGGCGCCAGCTACGTGCGCCTCGGCTCGGATACCTGGCGGCTGCTGCAGAACGAGAATGGCCTGTGGAAAGCGCTCCTGATCGTCGGTATCTGTCAGCTCTCCCTGTACTACGCGGATTTGTACGATTTGCGCGGTGTCACCAGCGTCAGCGACCTGACGCCGCGGCTGATCGAGGCGCTGGGCGCGACCTCGCTGATTCTGGCCGCCATCTACTTCCTCGCACCTGATTGGATCGTCGGGCGAGGCGTCTTCCTGATCTCCGTCGTCTTCATGGTGACGCTGGTCGTCGCCTGGCGAATGGCCTTTGCCTGGCTGACCCAGCGTGTCGCGCCGCGAGAGCGGCTGCTCCTGGTCGGCACCAGTGCGGCCGCCGTTGAACTCGCTCGGGAATTGTTCGAGCGACGGCAGGAGCTCGGCGTCGAGATCGTTGGGTTCGTCGACCCGGATCCGATGCGCATCGGTATGGCGGTGCTCAATCCCGGAGTGGTCGGCGCCATCGACGACATCCCGCTGCTGGTGTCGAAGCTCAACGTCGATCGCGTCGTGGTGAGCCTCGCCGACGCGCGCGGCAAACTACCGATGGACCGGCTGCTCGACATCCGCCTCGACAGCGGCGTGACCTTCGATCACCTGGCGTCGGTCTACGAGGAATACACCGGCAAGATCGCAGTCGAGAACCTCCGGCCGTCGTGGCTGATTTTCTCGGAAGGATTCCGGAAGACGCGGTTGTTGATGACCGCGAAACGGGTCCTGGACGTCATTTTCTCGGCCGCCGGGCTGCTGCTCGGCGCGCCTGTCATGCTGCTCGTCTCGATCGCCGTGCGGTGCACGTCCACGGGTCCGATCCTGTATCACCAGCGCCGCGTCGGCCGTCACGGGCGCGAATTCACGGCCCACAAGTTCAGGACGATGCGCGAGGATGCGGAAACCGCAACCGGTCCGGTCTGGAGCAGTGCGAACGACACGCGCGTCACGCCGGTCGGTGGATTCCTGCGGCGGACCCGCCTCGACGAGATGCCGCAGCTGTGGAACGTGCTGCTCGGTGAGATGAGCTTCGTGGGCCCGCGGCCGGAGCGGCCGGAATTCGTTCAGAAGCTGACCGAGCAGATCCCCTACTACGGCCAGCGCCACGTGCTGAAGCCCGGGCTGACCGGTTGGGCGCAGATTCGCTATACCTACGGCGCCAGCGTCGAAGATGCGGTCGAGAAGCTGCAGTACGACCTGTACTACATCAAAAACCTCTCGATCGCGCTCGACTTCGTCATCGTTCTCGAGACGATCAAGACGGTCATCACGCGGAAGGGCGCGCGATGAGCGAGCCGCCGAGGCCTGCGGCGCTCGCCCCCGGCAACGCCGCGAGCGCGCCATCCGGGGCGATCGTGAACGCGATGACGGTGGACGTCGAAGACTATTTCCAGGTGTCGGCGTTCGATCGCGTCGTGCCACGGGCCCGCTGGGACGTGCTCGAAAGCCGCGTGGCGCGCAACACCGATCGCGTCCTTGAGCTCTTCGATCGCGCGAACGTGCGCGGGACATTCTTTGTGCTCGGCTGGGTGGCGGAGCGTTTTCCGGCTCTGGTGCGGCGCATCGCCGACCTTGGCCATGAGGTCGCCTCCCACGGCTACAACCATCAGCTGGTGTACCTGTTGACGCCGCGTCAGTTCCGCGAGGACATCCGGGCGGCGAAACACGCGATCGAAAACGCGGCGGGTGTGGAGGTCGTCGGCTTTCGTGCACCAAGTTACTCGGTGATCGATTCGAGCCTGTGGACGCTCGACGTGCTGATCGAAGAGGGGTTCGCGTACGACGCGAGTATCTTCCCGATCCATCACGATCGGTATGGCATTCCCGACTCGCCGAGACATCCCTACGTGCTGCAACGGTCCGCCGGGTCGATCCTGGAAGTGCCGGGATCGACCGTCAGGCTCGGACGCGTCAATCTGCCGATCGGCGGCGGCGGATACTTCCGGCAGTTTCCGTACGCGTGGACGAAGTTCGGCATCGACCGCGTCAACCGCATCGAGCGTCAACCGGTCACGTTTTATACGCATCCCTGGGAACTCGATCCGGACCAGCCGCGCATGGCGGTCGGGATCGGCACCCGCCTGCGCCACTATCGCGGCCTCGAGCGGACGGCCGATCGTCTGGCGCGGCTTGTTCGAGATTTCCGGTTCGACTCCGTGACGTCGATGCTGGATCTCGCCGCGTTGAAGGTCGCGTGATGTCGATGCTGGCTGCCGTCGATCGAACGCCGGCCGGCGAGGAGCGCGCGGCCGCGGCGACCAGCGCAGTGGTCGTGTCGGTCGAGGACGCCTCGCCGCAATGGAACGAGTACGTGGCCAGCCGTACCGATGCAACGGGGTACCACGACTGGGCCTGGCGGGACGTCTTCGAGCGCGCGCTGGAGTGCCCGCCGATCTATTTCGCGGCACGCCGGGAAGGAACGATCGTCGGCGTGCTCCCAACCGTGCTGCTCAACAGTTGGTTGTTCGGCCGGGCGCTGGTCTCGCTGCCGTTTCTCAACTACGGCGGCGTGCTGGCGGACGACGAGGCGGCGGCGCGAGCGCTGCTCGATGCGGCGATGGACGCCGCGCGCGTGCGCCGGTGCGCGCACGTCGAGCTGCGGCATTTCCGCCGGCACTTTGCCGACCTGCCGTGTAAACAGCATAAGGTCACCATGACCCTGCCGCTGCGTGCGGCGCCGGCGCTCTGGGACGGCCTCGATCGGAAAGCCCGCAATCAGGTCCGAAAGGCCCAGAAATCCGGGTTGACCTATTGCGCCGGCGGCGTCGAACTCTTGAATGATTTCTACGCAGTCTTCGCCCGCAACATGCGCGATCTCGGCACACCGGTGCACAGCGTGCGGTTTTTCGCCGAAGTCCTGCGAGCGTTTCCCGGGCGGGCACGAATTCACGTCGTCTCGCGGGAGGCGCTGCCGGTGGCCGCCGGTCTCACGTTCGAGACCCGCGGCACCGTCGAAATCCCATGGGCGTCGTCGGTGCGCGACTTCAACGCGCTGTGTCCGAATCACCTGCTGTACTGGAGCATGCTCGAGGGCGCGTCGGCGCGAGGCTGCACGACGTTCGACTTCGGACGTTCGACGCCGAATGAAGGCACCTACAAGTTCAAGGAGCAGTGGGGCGCGGCGCCCGTTCCGTTGTACTGGGAGTATGGGCTGATTGGTGGCGGGGAACTTCCCAACGCCAGTCCGACCAACCCGAAATTCCGACTCGCCATCGCGGTGTGGAAACAGCTGCCGCTCGGCGTGGCCAATCGGATCGGTCCGATGATTGTGCGAGCGATTCCGTAAACGCTGCCGATGTCTGTCATCCTCGGTATTGCCGGCGCCTCACGAAATGCTGCCCTCGCGTTGTGCGATGCGGGCCGCGTCGTGGGCGTCTGCGAGCACGCGCGCGTCACGCGGACACGCCGCGCGGCGCTGCGGCCCGGCCAGCTGCCGAAGGAGACGCTCGAGACCATGCTGCGCCTGGGCGGGTGCTCGGAGCGGGACATCTCCGCATATGCTGTCGCGGAAACGTCCATTCAGCTCCCGCCAGGACCTCCGGTCGAATACATCGACCACCACCTCGCGCACGCGGCCACGGCGTTCTACAGCTCGCCATTCGAGGACGCGACGATCCTGGTGTGCGATCGCAGCGGCAGCCCCGAGCTGACGGTCTGGCGCGGGACCGATCAGGGCATCACGCGGGAGCCGTGTTCGTGGACTGGACCCGGTTTCGCCAGCGCTTATACGCAGGCGGCCGAGGCAATGGGATTTGGACGCGACGGTGACGAGCACCGGCTGGAATCGTTGGCGCGTGTCGGCGAACGGCGCTGCGATCCGTCGGTCCCGGCGATCACCTGCCACGACGATCATCTGGTCATCCCCAGCCACTTCCAGGCCTCGGTGGCCAGCATCGTTGGCCGAAACGGTTCGGCCGCGTCAGCGGGTCAGCGCGCGAGCCTCGCGGATCAGATCCAGCGGCAGATCGGCGACCTACTGCTCGCTGTCGTGGCGGACATCAGGCGCCGCATCGAGTGCCCGCGGCTGTGCCTCGGCGGAGGGCTGTTCTACAACAGCTATTTCACGACGCTGCTTGCGGAGTCCGGCCTTTACGCGGACGTCTTCGTGCCCGCCAATCCGGGGAACGCCGGCGTGGCCGTCGGCGCCGCGCTGGCCGTCGCCGCCCACGAAGCGCCGCTGCAGCGGCGCGAGCCGTTGTCGCCGTTTCTCGGCCCCGAGTTCAGCCCGCAGGAGATCAAGGCGGTTCTCGACAACTGCAAGCTGTCCTACGACTACCTGCGGAGCGGACAGGTCATCGACCGCACGACGGCCGCGCTGGCCAAGGGTCAGCTGGTGGGCTGGTTCCAGGGGCGGATGGAGTGGGGGCCCCGGGCGCTCGGCCATCGCAGCATTCTCGCCAGTCCGGTGGCGCCGTACGCCCTCGAAAACCTGAACGTGTTCCTGAAGCAGCGTAAGCCGCACGAGACCTACAGCGTCGTGGTCCGCGCCGAAGACGTGCCGCGTTATTTCCGCGGACCGGCGAAATCGGCGTTCATGGAATACGAGTACGAGGTCCTCGACGCCAACCTGCTCAAGAGTGTGCTTCCGGCAAACGCGACCCGGCTGCGCGTTCAGACTGTCGATGAATCGGCCGGGATGCTCTACGACCTGATTCGCGCGTTCGGGGACGTGGCGGGCGTGCCGATGCTCGTCAACACGTCGTTCAACGGATTCAACGAGCCAATCGTGTGCAACCCGCGCGACGCCGTCCGCGTGTTCTATGGCACCGGGCTCGACATGGCTGTGCTGGGCAGCATGGTGCTGGTCAAGTGAGCGCGCGGCGACGACTCGGCGTCAGCGCCGCGGCGACCGTGCTGGGTCTCGCGGCCTGCGAACTGGCGGCCAGGGCGGTCTTTCCGGCGCCTCCGGATCCGACTCGCGAGCCGCAAATCGTGTATCGCGTGGATCCACAGGTCCGGTACGTCCTGATGCCGAATCAGAAGGGCTGGATCGACGACGGGTTTGTGACCACCAATTCGCGGGGATTCAGGGGCCGGGAGGTAGACGCGCCGAAACCGCCGGGGCGGATCCGCATGGTCGCGCTCGGTGACTCGGTTACGTTCGGATGGGGCGTCAACGACGCCGACACGTTCTGCAGCCAGTTGGAGCACGAGCTCCGATCGCAGCATCCCGGTGTCGACCTGGAAGTCGTGAACCTGGCGGTTCCTGGATACGCCACCCGGCAGGAGGTTGCGCTCCTCAGGCGCAATCTCGCGGAGTTGCAGCCTGACGTGGTGCTCGTGGGCTTCTACACGAATGATCTGCCCGACACCCTCGACGACAAGGCGTCGTCGGGGCGGTCGGGCACGCGGATCGAAGCGGCGGAGCGGGGACCTGGGCAGGTACTGCGCATGAACCCGGTGCCGGCGTCGTGGCTCGAGCGGCAGGCTCGTCGAAGCCGCGCGGTCTATACGGCGAGCCACGGCCTGAAGGCGCTCATCCACCGCGGAGAAGGAAAGCCAGGATCGTCCATGGAACTCGATCTCCTGGAAAGCCGCAATTCCGGCGACCTCGAGGCGGCGTGGCAGAACGTGACGACACAACTCGAGGATCTGAAGGCGGCCGCGACGGAGTTCCATTTTTCAGCCGGCATCGTCGTGTTGCCGCCGCGCGAGCAGGTGTTCGGGTTGTATCCGAACTCGGAGTACCAGAAACGGATTCGCGGCCTGGCCGAGCGGCTGGGGCTCTTCGTCGTCGACCCGCTGCCGTCGCTCGTGGCAAGCTCGCAGCAGAAGCCATCCTTGTTCATCCCGTATGATCGCAATCACCCATCGCCGGCGGGTCATCGGCTGATCGCGAAGTCGATCGCCACGTATCTCGACGGGCATCAGGACCTGATGCCCGTGGCAAAACAGCTGGCACGGAGCCAGCGAGCACAGTAGCTGTCATGGCCAAGGGTCCCAAGAATCCGGAACGATCGTTTGGCGTCTCGGTCGGCGCCGTTCTCCTCGTCATCGCGGCGGCGTTGTGGTGGCGGGGCCGCGTCGGCCGCGCCGAGATTCTCGGGGCCATCGGCGCGGTGCTGCTGCTGTTCGGCGTCGTACGGCCGCAGCTCCTGAAGTGGCCGAGCGCGGTGTGGTGGCGATTTGCCGGTGTGCTCGCCTACGTCAACGCGCGCATTCTGCTGACGCTGCTGTTCTCCGTGCTTCTAGTCCCGTTGTCGTTGGTGTGGCGCGTGCTCGGCAAGGATCCGCTCGCGCGCAATCGCAAGCAATTCCAGGGGTGGACGCCGTATCCCGAGCGCTATCGCGATCGGACGCATTTCGAGCGGATGTTTTGAGGTCATCATGAAGAAATCGAGTGTGATGTCGCAGTTCTTCACGTTCCTGCGGCAGGAAAAGAAGTTCTGGCTGGTGCCGATCGTGGTCATTTTCGTCGCCTTCGGACTGCTGATGGTGTTCGCGCAGTCGAGCGCGGTCGCGCCGTTCATTTACACGCTGTTCTAATGCCGACGCGGATTCTCGGCATCTCGGCCTACTACCACGATTCGGCCGCCTGTCTCGTCGAAGACGGCCGGATCGTGGCGGCTGCACAGGAAGAGCGGTTCACGCGCAAGAAGCACGATGCGAACTTCCCGTCGCGGGCCGTCGCCTACTGCCTCCGCGAGGCCGGCATCACGACGAAGGAACTCGATCTGGTCGGCTTCTACGAGAAGCCGCTGGTCAAGTTCGACCGGCTGCTCGAGACCTACGCCGCCTGCGCGCCGCGCGGCTGGCGCTCGTTCCTGATGGCGATGCCGATGTGGCTCAGCGAGAAGCTCTGGATGGCGACTGACATCAAGGAGCAACTCGAGGGCTACGACGGCGAGGTCTACTTCGGCGACCACCACGAGTCGCACGCGGCGTCTGCTTTCTACCCGTCACCCTTCGAGCAGGCGGCGATCGTGACGATGGATGGTGTCGGCGAATGGGCAACCTCGTCGATCGGCGTCGGGCGCGGGTCCGAGATCGAGATGCTGCGCGAGCTGCGCTTTCCGCACTCGCTGGGTCTGCTGTATTCCGCGTTCACCTACTTCGCAGGTTTCCGCGTCAACTCCGGGGAATACAAGGTGATGGGGCTCGCGCCGTACGGCGAGCCGAAGTACGTCAAGCTGCTCAAAGACCACCTGATCGAGATCCGCGACGACGGCAGCCTGTGGATGAACATGGAGTACTTCACGTACCCCCATGCGCTGACCATGACGGGCGCCGCGCTGGAGCGGTTGATCGGCAGCCCGGCGCGCGAACCGGAGAGCAAGCTGACGCAGCGCGAAATGGACCTGGCCCGTTCGATTCAGGACGTCACGGAAGAGGTGATGTTGAAGATGACGGCGTTCGCGCACCGCGAGACCGGCATGCGCGACCTGTGTCTCGCTGGCGGCGTCGCGCTGAACTGCGTTGGCAACGGCCGTATCCTGCGCGAAGGGCCGTTCGATCAGATTTGGATCCAGCCGGCAGCGGGCGATGCCGGCGGCGCGCTCGGGGTCGCCGTCGCGCTGGCGCACCGCTACAAGCAGCAGCCTCGGGTGAGCGCGGAAGCGCTCGGCACCTGGGAGCGGCCTTCAGCGGTTCGCGGTGAGAATCGCGTTCCGCGCTACGCCGACGCCATGAGCGGGTCGTTCCTCGGGCCAAAGTTCGGAGAGACGGAGATCGCGCGCTTCGTCGAAACCAATGGCTACAAGGCCCGCCGATACGAGCCGTGGGAACTCGCCGATCGCATCGCGGCGCTGATGGCTCAGGAGAAGGTCATCGGCCTCTTCCAGGGGCGGATGGAATTCGGTCCTCGCGCGCTCGGCGGGCGGTCGATCATCGGCGACGCGCGGTCGCCGAAGATGCAGTCGGTGATGAACGTGAAGATCAAGTTCCGCGAATCCTTCCGGCCGTTCGCCCCGGCGGTGTTGCGCGAGCACGTCCACGAGTGGTTCGAACTGGACGGCGAGAGTCCGTACATGCTTCTCGTCGCCGACGTGCAGCCGTCCCGCCGCCTGCCGGCGCGGCCGGAAACCGAGAACCTCTGGGGCATCGACAAGCTGAACGTGCCTCGATCGACAGTGCCGGCGATTACGCACGTCGATTACTCGGCGCGCGTACAGACCGTGCGACGCGAAGCGAACCCGCTCTATTACGACATCATCAAGGCGTTTCACAAGCGTACCGGTTGTCCCGTCATCGTCAACACCTCGTTCAACGTGCGCGGCGAGCCGATCGTCGGCGCGCCCGAGGACGCGTATCGCTGCTTCATGCGCACGGACATGGACGTCCTCGTGCTCGAGAACTTCGTGCTCGAGAAAAGCGAGCAGGCGCCCGTCGTGGAGGACGAGTCCTGGCGCAAGGAATTCGTGCTCGACTGACGGAATCACCAGTGCATCAAGCTCTCCACGAACCAGGCACCGTCGCGTTCGAGTCGTCGATGGGTGAGCCATTCGGAAGGCGCCTGTGGTTCGGCCTTCTGGCGGTCGTCCTGGTCGCCAGCTGTCTCGATTCCTACGGCATCAGCCAGTGGCCGATGGCCGACGACGAAGTGCCGACGCTCGTGGAACTGGGCCTCTACCAGGTGCCCGGCAACGCCTTTTCAGTGCCCGCCGTTCAACTCGAACGGCTGCCGCGCGCGCTGCCGGTCTATTACGCCTTTCAGCGCGCGACGCTCCAGGTGCTGCCGCATAACGAGCTCGGGTTTCGTATTCCGTCGCTGTTTTGCGCCATCCTGGTCTCCGGATTGGCATTCGTCGTCGCGGCGCGCTGGCGAGGGCTGTGGTTCGGCGCCGCTCTGGCGATTGTCCTGAATCTCAGCCAGCCGTTCGTCTACCTGGCGCAGATCGACCGCTTCTACAGCATGCCGCTGTTGATGCTCGCCCTGACGCTCGTGGCCATCTGCACCGCAGGACGCGACGTCCCGCTGACCCTGGCGACCGCCGTGTTGGCGACGTTGACCATCCTGTCGCACAACGTGACCGTTGCCGTCTTCGTGCTCGCCTTTCTCGCTGCCTGCTGCGCGTACGTGGTCGGCTGGGCCCCACGGTATCTGGTCGTTCGGACGTCTGTCGCCGCCGCCCTCAGCGTCCTGCTCTATGTCTTCTTCATCCGCCCGCTAGTCAGCGGTTGGCACAGCACGGGCAATCCGACGCCGGTTCTGGTGTCCTTCGCCGCTCATGCCGGCGTGCCGTCGCTGGCGTTGGCGTTCCTGGGCGTGTGGATGGCCATCAGCCGCCGTGAACGCGGCGTCTCGATGGCCTGGTGGGCCGCGATGTTGTGCGGGACGCTGTGCTTTCTGCAGCTCACCGGCATGACGTGGAATCCGCGCTACTTCCTGTTCTTTCTTCCACCGCTGTGGATTCTCGCCGCGTATGCGATGGAGCGGGTCGCGTGCCGGCTCGAATCCACTTCGATGGCCGCAGCGTGGTACTGCTGTGTCGTCGTCCTGCTGGCACCTAACCTTCTCAGCCACTATCAGGATGGATCCCGGCACGATTATCGCCGGGCGGCGGCGGTTCTGAAGAGCAGCGCGCAACCAGGCCAGCCGATTCTCAGCGACGACGCCGAGACGATTTCGTACTATCTCCCAAAGGAGCTCCAGCCGAACCTCTTCGTGCGGACGAAGGTGACGACGTTGCCGGCGGGGGAGTTCTTCCTCGTCGCGCGCTCGAACGCCTGGACACCGCTGCTGCAGATTCCGGGCAGGCAGCTCGCCCTGATGTCGGAACTGTACGCGCGGCGATTCGATCAGTTTTCCCATATCCTGCGCGTGTACCGAATCGCGCCGGCTCGGCTCGGTGCGTCCGGAAACTGACACCGCCGTCGGCGGTCGCGAGGGCGCGGCCGCCTCGTGGCTGCTTCGCGTGTTCTTTGTCGTCGCCCTCCTGTTCACCGCGATCGGCGTCATCGAGACCGGATTCATCCTGTACGATCTTCGGACCGGGACGCTGTCGCCCTACCGGGCGCCGGACCTCGGGTTTGGCGTCCGCAGCTGGACCCTTCATCACGAGCTTCGGCCCGGCTACGTCAATCCCGCAATTCATATCAACTCCTTCGGTCTGCGATCGCCGGAGGTTGCCGTCCCGAAACCGCCGGGGACGATTCGCATTCTGCTGCTTGGCGACTCGTTCACCTTCGGGATGGGCGTGCGGGACGAGCAAACGTTCGCCAGGCGTCTCGAGGAGCGGCTGCAGGGCGCGTTTGGGAGCGCGCCGGTCGAAGTCGTCAGCGCCGGCGTGATCTCGTACTGTCCGCTGCTCGAATACCTGCAGTACCGCCATCACCTGCACGTGCTCGAGGCAGACCTGGTCGTACTGAATTTCGACATGTCCGACGTGCAGGATCACATGGCGTACTCCCGGGATATGGTCGTTGGGAAGGACGGCACGCCGCTGTACGTCACCGAGGCATCGCTTCGCAGGCAGGCGCCGAGCGCGCTGCCGAACCTGTTGATGTTCGAGTGGCTCGCGCGGCAGATTCGAGGCGCGCGCGGCCGCGTCGAGTCGACCTTGAAGGGCGTGTCCTCCGTGCGCGATCAGGACCGGTATCTCTGGACGCTGGATGGCGGTCCGGAATTGGATGTCGAGGCGCGGAACGCGATGTCACCGATCGCGGACCTCTCCCGCCTGCTCCAGCATGACCGGATCCCGCTGTTACTGGCGACCTATCCGCAGCCGTGGCAGGTTGCGGCCGACGCCACGCCGCTGCCACCGATTCGCGATCAGTACGGGATTGGCAAAAACACGGTGCATCTGAACGACCGGCCGTTCAGGAAGCTGGCCGCCTTTGCATTGGATCACGGAATCCCGTTCGTCAGCGCGGTTCCCGCATTCAGACAGGATCCGTCGCCCGCGACGCTCTTTCTCGGGAACGATTTCCATTTCACGCCGCGCGGCCACCAGGTCTACGCAGACGTGCTGGCCGGCGACATCCGACAGCGTGGGCTCGTCACACCGCGATAGCGTTCGAGACGCGGGTGTCTTCGAGCAGCCGGTAGAGCGGTTGGAGCTGCGATTCCCAGCTCAATTGCTCGAGGTTTGCCGATGCCGCGATTGTGCGGCGCTCGATTCCCGTCAGAGCCAGTAGAGACAAGACTTCATCCGCGAAAGCGTCCGCCGACGGGGCGAGGCGGCAAGCCCGGTGAACGCTCGCCGGAAGCCCGTCGAATACCGGCTCGCTGACCACCGCCGGCAGTCCGGCAGCCAGCGCTTCGAGAACTTTGTTCTGCAAGCCTCGGGCAGTCAGCAGCGGCGCCACGGCGACGGCCGAGCGCCACAGGTACGGTCTCACGTCGTCCACCGTTCCGGTAACCTCAATGCCGCGGTCCGGCGCATGCAGCCGGCGGACCGCCGGCGCCGGGTCAGATCCAACGAGCACCAGTCGCGCGTCGGGCCGACGGGCGCGAATCGCCGGCAAGACGTCGCGCGAGAACCAGAGCGCAGCATCCACGTTCGGCGTGTAGTTCATCACGCCGCAGAACACAATCTGGGGACGTTCTTCGGGCGCACCCGCGGGAGCCAGCGGCGCGAAGTCGATGCCATTGGGGATGACCGTCACGGCCGTTGCAGGCGCAAGCGTCCGAAGCGCATCGCGCTCGCGCTCGTTGATGACGAGCGTCGCGGCAGCAACTCGGGCCATGCGGCGCTCGAACTCGGAGAGGTGCAGCGCTTCGCGTTCGTAAATCCAGCTTTTGGGCCAGGCCGACGACTGCGCGAGCGCCGCCCACTTCTCAGAGTCGACGTCGACGAGATCGACGATCAATGGAAAGGCCGACAACGGCGATTCGAGCGCGAAGCGGGCCATTCCCGAGCAGTACGCCAGCACCACGTCTGGCGGGCGCTCACTGACAATGGTTCGAAGCGCCGCGCTCAGCCCCGGCGCGTCAAGCAACAGGTGCGTGAGCGGTTGGCGGCCTGCGAGCCGGAGGCTCGCGTTCGCCAGGTTCCGGATGCGCGGCGCGTGAAGGGCCGTGACGCGAACACCCAGCTCCCGCAGGCGGCCGGCCTGCGCCAGCTCGTGGTCGTCGTGCACGAGCGACACGACTTCCATGTCTGTCCGGGGCGCCAGCGTTCGAATCGTATGAAAGGCGCGGATCCGGTCGCCGCGGTTCGGCGCGTACGGCAGCCGGTGCGTGAGGTAAAGAACCCTCATGCCGGAACCAAAGCCGGCTCGTCCCGGCGCTTGACGACGCGCGCCGGGACGCCGGCCGCGATGACGCGATCGGGCAGCGGTCGCGTCACGACGGCGCCGGCGCCGACGATGGTATGACGGCCGACGTCGGCCAGGACGACCGCGTTGCTCCCGATCCAGCTGCCGGCGCCGATCCGAACCACGCGAAGCGCTCCAGGTTGATCGTGAATCGGCAGTGTCGGATCGGTCCCATGTGTGTGCGGACCGCTGGGCACGTGCACGCCGGCGCCGAGCAGCACATCGCGCTCGAGGTGAACGTGGCCGAGGTGGCACCGTGGTCCGATGTAGACGTTCTCGTCGATTCGAGCGTCCACTTGCGAGAACAGCGTGCCGAATTCAATCGCCGCGGAATTCGCGCAGCCGCCGCGAAGCGCGCGAGCGAGAAACGCCCGACGCAGGTACTGACCGGGCAGGCCGGGCACGAGCGACAGCAATTGCGACGAGCCAATCAGCGCGCGGGTGTCGCCCATCAGCGCCGCGCGGATCTTGAAGGAGGCGAGCTGCGGCAGGATGGCGAGGGTCGCCGCCGCCCGGGCCGCCGCCTTGGCGAACTCCCTCACGTCCGTGCCGCCGCCAGGCGAGTCGCGTTCGCGCCGGATCGGCGCTGGAACAGCTCGACGTAAATCGCTTCAACGGCGCCCATCCGCGTCTCGAAGGATAGATCGGTTTCGACCCGGCGCCTCGCCGCCGACGCGCGAGTCCGCGCGGCATCAGGATCGCGGAGCACCGATTCGATCGCGCTGGCAATCGCTCCGGAGTCCCGGGGTGCCACGATCAGGCCGTCGATCCCGTGCCGCAGAATTTCGGCAGTGCCCCCGGCGCTGGTCGCGACCACAGGGGTCTCGAACGCCATCGCTTCGAGAACAGCATTCGGCGTCCCCTCGTAGTCCGACGATTGGACGAACAGGTTGAACGCATGATGCAGCCTGGCGATGTCGGTTCGGTTGCCGAGAAGCTGACACGAATCGCCGAGGTTGAGCCGGTTCGCGTGCTCGCGCAGCTCGTCGAGCCGGCTGCCAGCACCGGCGATGACCAGCTTCAATCGAGAATGGCGCGTCCTGAGCGCGGCGAACGCGTCGAGCAGCAGGTCGAACCGCTTCTGCGGCTCGACTCTGCCCACCGCGCCAATGACGACGTCGTCGGCGGCGAGCGACAACGCCCGTCGGGCGTCGGGCTCGAGACCGCGATCGCGCCGGAAGGCCATGTGATCGATCCCGTTCAGCACGACGTGAACGTTGTCCGGGCGAGCGCCGCGCTCGACGAGCTCGCGCCGGACGTCGCTCGACACCGCGATGACGGCGGGGAACATCCGCAGGACGCGCTTGTCGAGCGGGTAGTACACCCACCGTTCGCGCGCGCTGTGCCCGGTCCAGCCGTGGACCGTCGACAGCGGGATGATCGCCTCCAATCGGGACAGCAGCCAGGCGAGCACGTTGGTCTTGTAATCGTGCGCGTGCACGATGTCGATGGCGCGCTCGCGAACCAGGCGCCGCAAACGCGGAAGGATCGTCGTGTCGAACGAATGCGATTCGAGGAGCTCGACGTAATTCACGGGCAAGTCGGCCGCTTTCGTGTCCACGCTGAATATCGGATCGCGGCGGTCCCGCAAATAGCAGACCGTGACGTCGAATCGGCGACGGTCGGTGCGCGCGGTGCCGAGCAGGATGGTCTTCTCCGGGCCGCCGCCGGTTCCCCAAACGCTTCGGAGCTCCAGAATACGAATCGGCCTGCTCATGAGGTCGCGGCGATGTGGGGAGTGCGGACGGCACGATGCGGCGCGCGCGAGACCACCGCCAGGGCGCGGCCGATATCGTACGCGCTCGCGACGGCGAACGCCTGCAGGAAGGTCGCGAATCCCAGCCCTCGCTCCCGCACCGCGACGCGGACCACGCGAGGAGCGGTCGCGGCGATGCACCCGACGATCGCCACTGTCGCCACCAGGAGACCGACCCGGCCGATGAGCGGGGCACCGAGCACTCCCACCAGCACCGCCGCGAACAGCGCGACGTGGCAGATCGGGATGATCGCGCTCGGCAGTGCCGCCCACGCAATCGGGCGCCGGAAGCTGACCCGAAGGTTGTCGCGACCGCGCCATCGCTCGCTCGAAAACACCTCGCGCAGCGTTTTCGGATCGCCGTAATGGATGTTCTTCAGCCGCGCATCACTCAGGATTCGCAGACCGCTGGCGCGGAGGCGGTGACAAAGGTCCACGTCTTCGCAGGTTTCAAGCGACGTGTCGAAACCGCCGAGCGCCTCGAAGGCGTCACGACGGACCGCCATGTTTCCGCTGCCGAGCCAATCGACGTCGTGCTGGCCACCCCGGGTCCCGCGCAGGAGGCCGTAGACATTCTGCACCCAGGTGCCGTCGGTCGGTGCGTGACACAATGCGCCCACCAGGCCTACCCCGGGCAGCTGCAGGCAGTTCAGCGCCGCGTACACCCATCCGGCCACGATTTCGTGATCGGCATCGACGAATGCCAGAACGTCGGCGGTCGCGTGCCTGGCTCCCCGATTCCGCAATTCGGAGACGCGCCCCGACTCGACCGGGATCACCACCGCCCCAGCCGCGGAGGCGACGGCCGAGGATCGGTCGGTCGAGCCGTTGTCGACGACGATGATCTCGATCTGCCCTGGCACGTGGCTGTTCCGGCGGATGCTCCTGAGGCACGCCTCGAGGCGCGCGGCATCGTTGCGGACCGGAATGACGAACGACACGCGCGGTTTCATTTGCGCGGCTCGCCCAGCGTCCAGAGCGGCGTCATGCCCGACGGCTCGACGTTGAACAGCTCGTACATCGGCGGAATGCTCGTGAACATCAGGACGATGAACGTCACCGTGCACACGATGAGATAGGCCATGAACCCGCGTTGCCGATAGAGCCGCTCGGGGTTCTGGACCGGGCTGTCGCGCTGCAGTCCGAGCTTCATGTAGTAGGCGAACAGGCCGGCCGCGAGCGGTGCGAAGAGGATCAATTCCGGATGATAGCGAACGATGAAGATGCCAGCGAACAGGGCGCACGACGTCGCGTAGAAGAACAGACTGATCAAGAGCCGTTCTTCGGAGTAGTAGGCAAACGAGGAGCGATAGGCGGCGGCGACCTTCGGATCGCCGATATGGCGATATTCCGCATATCGCTTCATGGCCATGAAAAACGCGCCGATCATCCAGTACGACAGCGCCAGAGACACAGGCGGGAACCGGCCGGACACCAGGGCAAACCATCCCAGCAACAGGCGGATCGGATTGTTGACCGACTCGCTGAGCACGTCCAGGTACGGCCATTCCTTCGTGCGCAGCGGCGGCACGTTGTAGGCGATGCCCATCAGCCACAACCAGGCGGCCGAGGCGAAGAAGTACCAGTTCAACGACAGCGAGAGGGCGAAGCCAGCGGCGGCGAGCAACAACCATTCGGCGTAGGCCAGTGCCGGCCGCACGCGCCCGGCGGGTACCGGCCGGAAGCGCTTCTCAGGGTGCAGCAGATCGTTGGGGCCGTCGAGTAACTCGTTCAGCACGTAGTTGCTGGAGGCCACCAGACAGGTGGCGAGGACGGCGATCAACAACGGCACGACGCTCGACCATGAGGCGACGCTCGGCTGATAGAACATGGCGAGCACCACGCCCAGAATCATGAAGACGTTCTTGAACCAGTGATCGACGCGCGCGATCTGCACGTAGGCCCAGAAGTCGATACCGACCTGGCGCTCAGCGACTGTGGTCGTCGTCGAGGACATCACGAAGCCTTTCTAGCGAGGGAAGCGACAGGAAGTCGCTGGATGATTGGCGATGACGGTTTCCGACGATCACGCACGGCATGCCGGCGGCGGCCGCGCCCGCCGCGTCCGTATCCGGGCGGTCGCCGACGACCAGGACCTCCGAGGGGTCGAGTTGCCAACGCGCCGCCGCCACGAGAAAGCCTCGTGGATGCGGCTTGAACATGCCGACCTCCGCGTCGGTGGAGCAGAGCACCACGGAGAAGCGGCCGCCGATGCCGAGCGCGTCGAGTTTCAGCTCGGGCGGGTAGTCCGAGAACACGCCCACCCTGATCCCCCGGCGAACCAGGAAGTCGAGGAGCGGCAACACACCGTCGGCGCGACAGCGTGGCAGGTACTTCAGCGGCCGCTCCTGCATCCATTCGACGACGAGCGCTTCCACGCGATCCGTCGGGACTCCTGTGCGTCGCGCGGTCAAACCGACTTGTTCAGCCGCGCCGCCGCGGATCGCCTCGCGCCCGCGGAGCGCTTCCTGCGCTCTTCGAAACTCCGCCAGCACGCGCCAACTGACCGGCGCCTGCAGCGGGCGGCTGACCGCCAGCGCGGCGAGTTCCAGGCCCATGAGGGCCCGCATCGGTCGCTGGTGGTAGAGGGTCCCATCGAGGTCGAACAGCACCGCGCGGATCTTGCCCGTCGCGTCCAATGGGTTTCGGACGCTCGAGACCCAGGGCCGTGCCAGGTCTGGTGAAGAGCGAAAGTCGGACGAAACGGCGGTCATTCCAATGAGGATTCGGCTAATCGTTGAAAATCCTGCTGGAGGGAGACAAATGGCTCGAAAAGGAGGGAATCTCCCACACTCTTCTCGCACTCCATCGCCCTTTCCGGTCGATAGACGGCAGTCATTCAAGTTGCATACCTGTTGGCTGCAACACGAGTTGGTGCAACGGTTTGTGAATGTGCACGCGTCTGCAATACGCAGGCGGGACGATTATCGTGGGCGCACCGGCGCGCTTCGGGAACGCACCATTGGCCGCAGGCTTGCGTTGAGGCTGTTGAACGCCAAAAATGAACATCTCTGATCACGTTTTTCAGATCGATCCGGCTACGCCGTCCGGGCGCCCGGATGTCCAGCGATGGTAGGAAATGTCATCCAGCTGAATCAGCTGGCATTCTGGCTGGCATGCGGCGCCGGCGTCGGCATGACCGCCGTACTCGGCGGTGCGATGCAGCGCAAGTGGTGCCTGGCAGCCCTCAACCTGGGTTTTCTCGTTGCGCTGCTGCGCGTGCAGGCGCTTGGAGTGCTGGCCGGTATCCTGCTCGCCCGGCTAGTGTTACATCTGCTCGATCGCGGTCGCTCGCCGGGATTGATCGTCGGCCTTACGTCGAGCGTCATGCTGTCGCTGTTCGTCTTGCATAAGCTTCCGCACACTGCCGACGATCTTGGACTCACGCCTGTTGGCCGCGTGCTGTCGCTGATTGGCTATTCGTATGTCGCGCTGCGCATGGTCGAAGTCTTCCGTGCGGTCTTCGAGCGCCGACACCACGCGCCGGACCTGCCGTCGACGATCAATTACCTGCTGCCGTTTCATATGCTCGCAGCAGGGCCGATTCAGGCGTACGACGACTATGTGAAGCAGTCGTCTGTGTACCGTGAGCCCACGACGAGCGATGTGCTTGCAGGAATGGAGCGAATCGCCAACGGACTGTTCAAGAAATTCGTTCTCGCGTATCTGTTACAGAAAATGTTCCTGACCGACTTTCAGGCGCCGGGCGCCTATCGGTTTCTTGAGGTGCAGGTATTCTTTCTCTGGCTCTTTCTCGACTTCAGCGCCTACAGCGACATCGCAGTCGGCGTGGGCACATTGATTGGTGTCGTGACGCCGGAAAACTTCAACCGGCCGCTTGGGGCGCGGAACGTGATCGACTTCTGGGAGCGCTGGCACATGTCGCTCTCGCTGTTCATTCGCCGGAACCTCTTCAACCCACTGCAGCTTCTATTGATGCGACGAGACGGTGGGCGACGGCCGCTGCTGTGCGCAGCAGTGGCGTTGGCGATTTCCTTCGTCTTGTGCGGTCTCTGGCACGGTTTGACGCTGGGGTTCCTGATTTGGGGCGTGGCGCAGGCAACCGGCCTGATTACCGTCAGGATCTACGGACAATTCCTGCAGAAGCGGTTGGGCAAGGCCGGGCTCAAGACGTATCTTGCCAATCCATCGATTCGCCTGGCTGCGTGCCTTCTGACGTTCGAATTTCAGGCGGTTACCCTGCTGGCGCTCTTCATGAGGACGTGAGCTTCATGCGCGCCGCTATCAAACAGTGGTTGGTTCCGCCGTCCGACATTTCAGGATGGACGTTCTATCTACGCGCCCTCTGGATCGTGGTGCAATTGATTGCTGCGTACTGTCTGGCGAACCAGGTCAGCCCGTTCTTCTACCAACGGTTTTGAGACTGCGACACTTTCGATGAATGTGCTGCAGCGTATCCGCCCGTTTTTCCAGGTGTTGTTGTGGCTCGTGGTATTGACCGTCGCCGTCAATGCTGTTCTTCAGGGTCTTTCGTCGGCGTCGATTCTCAGCTGGCCGCCGAGAGTCTTGGCTGGGGGCGGCTACCTCGACGACAACCGCCAGCGGGTTGCGGGCGCGGTCGAAGAGTACAGCCTCGGCCGGATCAGTTCTGACGAACATCTCGGAGCGTTCGTCGGGATTTCCAATCTGCGCGAAGACGTCGACTTGAAAACGGTGGCCGACGTGACGGGCGGCAGTTGGCGGTTCATCGGTCTTGGCGGCGCCGGCTTTGCGCTGCCGGACATCACGCCGCATGCCAACGTGCTGATCAACAGCGATCTGCGCCCGGATCTGGTCGCCGTCGGCCTCAGCCTTCACCAACTCGTCGACACGCGTCCGAAGCCCGGCGCCTTCAACGCGGGACTGGCCGAATACCTCCGCCGCGGCGACTGGCGGAATTCTGCGGTTGCGATCCGCAACTGGTTCTGGTTCTACGCGAGACGCCAGGACGTCACCATGGCGGCGGAGGCATCTGTCCTCGACGCGCGCGAGCGGCTGTTTCGAAGCTGGAACGTGCACCTACGAGAGCAGCAGGTCGGCCGACACAGCCCGTGGCGCGAGATGATTAAGTCGGACTGGCCCGAGCACTTTTCTGCAAATACGCTTCGAGAGCAGGCGCAGTTCTTCGAAGAGATGGGTGTCTTCGATGCCGGAACCTACGAGAAATCGCCGAAAGCGACGGCCGCGCTCGTACGGGTGATCGAAGGATTTCGCAGCCGCGGGGCGAGAGTGGTGGTGTTGCTACTTCCGCAGCACTCGCAGCTGCGAGAACGGATTCCGCGACAGGCCTACGACATCTTCACGACCGCCTTGAAACAGAAGTTTTCCGCCGAGCCACTTCCGCTACTGGATCTTCGGACAATCATTGACGATGATGGTTTTGTCGACCTGCCGCATCTGAATCGGAAGGGGAGCACGAAGTTTAGTAAGTTGATGGCTGAGCAGCTTCTCCCTTACTTGCCGAAGACATCGCCGTTGATGAAGGCCTCGAGCGAAGGGAATGGAGCAGTGCGAGCGGAGGGCCGCGCTGTTGCAGCCACTCGAGGGAACAGATGACAAGCCAGAACTTGTTCGAAGGGGTCCAGACGGTGTTTCAAACAGTCTTCGAGGATCCGTCCATTCAGCTCGCGCGCAACATGACGGCGGAAGATATCGAAGGCTGGGATTCGTTCGCCCACATCAACCTCGTCATGGCATTGGAGGTCAAGTTCGGGATCAAATTCAGGTTGGCGGAACTCCAGGAGCTCAACTGTGTCGGTGACATGATCGACATGATCGCCGGCAAGCTCGGTGTCACTACATGAAATCGCCGTCGACCGCGTTAGTTCCAGGCTTCTTCGAGCAGTTCCGATCGCATCCCGACCGTCCCGCCTTTGGTTTTTCGGACAAGGTCTATACCTACGGCGAGGTGATGGACATCGTGCAGGGTATCTTGCACGCGATGTCGAACCCGTCGTTCGCAGCGGAGCGCATCGTCGCGGTATTGGCCACGCCGGACGTGCACACCTATGCGGCGATCCTGGCGATTCTGGCGTCTGGGCGGGCCTACGTGCCGATTCACCCGCAGCAGCCGCCCGAGCGTAACTGGAGCTGTCTCGAGCAGGCCGGAACACACGTCATGCTGCAGAGCGGCGCTGGCTCGGAGCTGCAGCGATGGCTGGGTGATGGGCGTCATCCGATTGCAGTCGTTGACACAACGACAGCGTTGGATCGTGCGGAATTCCACCAGCCGGTCGCCACGTCCGCCAAGGACCTCGCGTACCTGCTTTTCACATCCGGCAGTACCGGGACGCCAAAAGGAGTGCCAATCTACCATCGCAACCTGGAGGCCTTTTTCAAGGCGCTGCTGCACCGTGACGATATCGATTTCGACGGCAACGATCGGTTCCTGCAGATGTTCGATCTCACCTTCGATTTATCGATCATGTCGGCGTTTGCGCCGATGCTTCTCGGGGCGAGCAGCTACATCCCCGCTTCAAAAGGTGTCGGCTATCTCAGTGTGCTGCGGGCACTCGACAGGGAACGGATCACCGTGGCGCTGATGGTGCCGTCGGTTCTCGCATTCCTCGAGAAGTACTTTGACGAGATTCGTCTGCCACACTTGAGGTACGCGCTCTTCTGCGGTGAGGCCTTGCCGGTAGCTCTCGCGTCGCAATGGGCGGCGTGCGTGCCCAATGCGAGGATTTTCAATGTGTATGGGCCGACAGAGGCGACGATCTTTTGCACCGCCTACGAAGTGCCGAAGGCGGACGGGGCGCTGCTGTCTCACCTTGGGATCGTGTCGATCGGAACGGCGATGGATGGAACGCGATTGCTCGTCGTCAACGAGCACGGCAGTGTCGCGAACACCGGCGAAACGGGGGAGTTGTGTCTCGCGGGCGATCAGGTCACGGATCGCTATTGGCGGAATCCCGAGAAGACCGCAGCGGCATTTACGGAAGTGTCAGAGAACGGTGGGCGGACGAAGGTGTATCGCACCGGCGACGTAGCGTTCGAGCGAGACGGCCACTACTACTACTGCGGGCGCTCGGATTATCAGGTGAAGATTGCAGGCTATCGCGTCGAGCTCGGCGAGATCGAATTTCACGCCCGCAAGATGCCAGGCGTCGTCGATGCGGCGGCGGTCGCCAAGAAGGACGCATTGGGAAACTACGTGCTGCGGCTGTTCATTCAGAGCCGCGAATCAGTCGACGACGAGGCTATCGCTGGATATCGCGCATGCCTCGGTAAGTCACTTCCTTCCTACATGGTTCCTCAGAAAATCGAGGTCCTGCGAACGTTTCCGCTGAACCAGAACGGCAAGATCGACCGGAAACAGCTGGCCCAACTGGTCGGCGACGTCTAGTCTTGTCGCGGTGTCGGGTGACGCGGTCGCGACTGGACCGGAGCATACGAGCTGATGAAGAAAATCGTGGTCATCGGCAATGGCAAGATGGCTGTCGACTGCCTGAAAATCATGTCGGCGACGCCCGACCACATCGTCTCGCTCGCAGTCACTGAACCGCGGGAACTGTCACCGGGAAGCGGTCTACCGGCGCAGTGCCGAAAGCTAGGCATTTCCTGCTTGGAGACTGCGCGACTCAACACACCCGACGTGGTCGGACAGGTATCGGCGATCGGTCCTGACATCATTCTCAACATCAACAGCTTCAGGATCATCAAGCCGGCGCTCCTGGAGATTCCGAAGGATGGGCTTGTTAACTTCCACAACGGCCCGTTGCCGAGATACGGCGGCGTCAATGTCTGTTCCTGGGCCATCATCAACGGGGAAACGCTCCACGGCGTGACGTGGCACTACCTCGACGAAGGAATTGACACCGGGGCCATCATCGCTCAGCGGGACGTCGAGATTGCTCGCGACGAAACAGCCCTGTCGTTGATCATGAAGTGCATCAACGCGGGAACGGCGCTGTTTCGAGATGTCTTTCCCCGATTGGTTGACGGCCAGATCACCGCTCGCCCGCAGGATCGATCGAAAGCGACGTACTATTCGTTGAGAGACATTCCGAATGGCGGCCGTGTGGACTATGAGTGGCCGTACGATCGCTTTGATCGCTTCATCAGAGGATTGTCGTTTCATCCGATGCCGAACACGTTTGTTCATCCGAAGTCAGCATGTCACGCGAAGGACTTTTTCATTCAACGGATCGAGAAGCTGGAAGGCGCGCCGGTGGGGGGTGAATGTGGCACCGTGGTTGCCGTCGAACCAGATCGCATCGCCGTGCAGATTCGCGACTCGATCGTCGGCCTGACGGAGGTTCTGGACGACGACAGGAACGACGTCACCGTCGCCGAGTTCGCCGAACGTTATCGCATCACCGTCGGAACACTCCTGGGTCGCTGATGACTTTGGTTGGCGGCGCCGACGGTCGGCGGCGCCGACCGATTGTTTGACAGGCTGACTGCTAGCTGCTCGCCCCGGCCGGCGCGACCCGCAAGTGGTCTTTACCAGGCGCCAGCAATCTCAATAGTTCGTAATTGTCTCGAACGAAGCGCGTGGGATTGTCGCGCACCGCTTTAATCAGCGGCCCATCGTAGACCGTCAGGTAAGGAAGAAAATCGGGGTCGGCCCACTTGTGCGGAAAGAGGTTGAACACGAACTGCGGAGGCTGAAACCGGATCGAGCGTCCGCCTCGAAAGCGTCCCTGCGTCCACCAGAGCTGGCGCAGCTTTCCGGCGTGCCGGACGCCACCGAAGTGGTGCACATTGAACGCCTTGCTCGATGTATCCCAGGTGAATTCCTCCGATTTGCGCTTCAGATTCGATCCGTCCCCCCAGAATTCGAATTCGTCCACCACGTTGCGATGGATAATCATTTTCTGGGTAATCCAGTGGGATTTTGCGGGATCGCCATGGTAGACGCGGCAATTCCCGTAAAAATTCGTGAATTTCACCGGAATCATTCGGTCCGTCGTGTGCGCCAGATGCTGCCGGATCGGCTCGAACTCCCAGTCCGGGATGAATTCGTCGCTGTCCAGATGGATGCACCAGTCACCCTGGCACTCGCGCCGCGCGGCATCCTTGAAATGGATCCACCAGTTCTCCCCAGCTGGCCGTTCCCACTTCGTTCTGAAGACGCGGATCTTCGGGTCCAGATCGCGGATCGCTTCGTACGTGCCGTCGGTTGAGAACCCCTCGTTGATGACGATTTCATCGGCCAGCGGCAGATGGTGCCGAAGCATCTCCAGGCAGGGGTAGTCGTTGCTCAGGCAGTCGCGCATCGCGGTGTACAAAGAAAGTTTCATTGAGGTATCCACGCAGTCGATCGTGCCGGCGTCGTCTCGACCTGAGACGCGCCCGCAGGTCCAAACCAGTTCTGTTGAGCGGCGACGACGTTCCAATCAAAGTGGCTGACCACCCAGTTGCGGGCGGATTCGCCCATGGCGGCTCTGCGGACCGGGTCGGCGAGAAAAGCGCTCACGACATCGGCCAGCGGCTCGGGCGTGTCGCAGGCAACCAGCGTTCCGGTCTCCGCTTCCCGCATCGTCTCGGCGGTTCCGCCGGAAAGGCCGGCAATGACCGGTTTGCCGCACGCCTGCGCTTCGAGCAGTGCGATGCCGAATCCCTCGAAGTCCCAGTCGACCCGGCGGTTTGGCAGAGCGAAGAGATCGCACTGTTGATAGCACTGGACCATTTCGGCATCATCCGCCGCGCCGCGGAATTGGACGGCATCGGCGACATCGCATTCGCGCACGAGGCCGTCCAGGTAGTCGCGCTCCCACCCTTCGCCAATCATCGCGTAGAGAACGTTGGGGCACCGACGGCGGATGGCGGGCAGGGCGCGGATGAACATGTCCTGGCCCTTCCGCTTTTGCAGTGCGCCAACGGTCAGCACGACCTGTCGGTTTTCCCACCCAAGCCGCGCGCGTAGGGCAGGATCCGGCGCAGACGGACGAAACCGCGACGTGTCGACGCCGGGATGGAGCACGGCAATCCGCTCGGGGGCGATCCCCCACTCCCGCAACAACATCTCCTTCGAATGTTGGCTATTCGCGATGATGCGTTCGGCAGCTGTCAGCACTCGCCGGTTCAGCCACCGCAACTCTCTGCTTCGGCGGGCGAGCGTCAGCTCTTCGCCGTGCACGAAGCACCAGAACGGGGTTCCGGTCAGGTAGCCAACGACATAGGCGATCAGACCTTCGGGCAGGCCTTTTCCGCAGTGGATCGCCTCTGGATGGTCCCGTCGAGCGGCCGCCAGCACGCGCGCAATCGCACGGGCGTACTCGATGACGGCGCGCGGCCGGCTGATACCCCAATCGGAAAATCGGAGGGCCAGGCGCTCAATCCGAAGGTCCGCGGTCGAATCGAACTCTTCGGCGCCGGGCGTTTCGCCCGCGATGATGTGGACCTGTCCCGGCGGGAAGCGCCGATAGAGCTCCCACAGCCATCGTCCGCTGCCACCCTTCTTGGGCGGAAAGACCTCCGTGAGGAGGAGTATTCGCCCGCTCGTCATAGATTCTGACGCTGCCACAACTCGACAATCAGAAGGACGAGCAGGAGAAACGAGCGGTCCGCCGTGCCGTTTCTCGTCTCGTCAATCAGCTGACGAACGGCCTTTTCGCGGAAGAGGCCGCGGTCGAGCGCCTGGCGTCCGAGGAGGACCGCCTCCACATGGGTGAGCAGCTGCGCCTGCATCCACGCATCGAACTGGTGATAATGGCGGTAGCCATAGACGTTCATCCGGCGCAGAAGCGTGTTCACCTTGTCGAGCGCCATCTCGACGAGCGGGCTCGCGTTCCCCGGCGCGCCGGTGTTCGAGTTCCTGACTTTGAGAAGGCGCGCGTTTCCACGGAGCATCAGGGCGCGATGGATTTCGACGCCATCGCGCCATGCCGCGGGTGCCCGCAGCACCAGCGGCAGGAACTGCGAATCGAGAAACGGCAGCCGCACCTCCAGTGCCGCGCGAAACAGCTCGAGCGACGGAATGCTGGAACGCCGATGGTGCTCGGTGAGGTACAGGTACGTGCACAGATCGGGCGGCGTCAGCTCGACGCCGTCAACGGCTTCCTGAAGCGACGCGCGGGGACGCTCCGCGATGTCAGGCGCCCATTCCGGCGTGAACACCGTTCGAAGGTCGAGGCCTCCGCTGATGTAGTTCATCCGCTGAAACAGGTACGGCGTCAGCTCACGCCGATCGCGCATCGCATGGATGCGGGAATCGGTGTGGAACGGCCATGCGGTGTTCGTCTTGGCGATTTCGCCGCCGTGACCCCGGAGCAGGACTTCGATTCCCGTCCCGGCGAGAAATTTCAGTGCGAGCATCTCCGTCAAACCGTGACTGAGATACATCCCGTCGGTCAGCGAAACCATCCGTTCGAGGTTGGGCAGGAAGTCGTTCAGGTAGCCGTTGTCGAGCTCGAAAAACGCATGCTTGGTGCCGGTGAGCGAGGCCAGACGCTGGGCAATCACCTGATCGGCGCAGCCATCGACGCCGAGAGTGTAGGTGGTGAGCTGCGAGGCGCGGCCGTTCATGGCGCTCAAGATCGCGCGGCTGTCGAGACCGCCCGACAAGGCCAGCCCGCAGGTGTGATCGCCGCTGCAGCCGCGCTCAACCGCATCGCCGAAGGCGTGGGCGATCTCGTCGAAGAACTGGTTCTTGGTGCCGGTCCATGGCTCGAAACATTCGGAGGCGTTCGCGTACTGCCGGATGCGCACCTCGCCGGTGTCCCAGGCGTAGACGAGAATCGATCCCGGCGCCAGGAGTTGAATCCCTCGCGCGAGGGTCTTGGTTCCCATCGGGAAACCAAATGTCAGACAATCGCCGAGAGCCGCGGCATCCAGAGTCCGAGGTGCCTCGCCGGAACGGAGCACCGCTCGAAGCTCGGACGCGAACACGAATCCCAACGCTGTCTGTGTCCAGTACAGCGGATATGAACCGAGACGGTCGGTCACCAGCGTGAGCGTTCGAGACTGGCTGTCGACGATCGCCGCGCAGTACGATCCCTCGAGCCGTGCGGCCGTGTCGCCGCCGTGCCTGGCATACAGGGCGCGGAGCGAGGACGTCAGGTCGCCGCCGCGCGGGACGTTTGACGGCAGATCACCGGCGAGGGCGCTGCGGTTGTCCCAATCGCCGTGAAAAAGGATCTGGACGTCGACATCGCCGGCAAGCTGCGGCGCGGCCTGGAGCACACCGTGGTGGGAGCGTCCCACGGCCCAATGGTTGGTGCGATCCACCAGCACTTCGGCCTGGACTCGCCGTTCACTGACGTTGAAGCCAGAGAGTCGATTGAAGGCGGCAGCCAGCGTGTGGTCAGGCTCTCGACGCGCAATGCCAAACAGACCCGGCAACTAGTCCCTCCGAAAATGCGTGAACACCAAGGAATCAAGGCGGTTTCAGCAAACCGCTGGCCATGGAAGCGGGCGAAACTGGCCAGAAACGGCACGATTTCCTCGCCGGGACCGTGTAGCCACCGGCGATCAAATGGAATTCCGGACAAAAGTCAGCCATTCGGTAGACTTATTCGGTCAGGACGCGCACCTTCAATGCGGCGCCGTGGCCAGCCGTTTGCACCAACGCGCTCATCCGACTCCCATTCGTACAGATCCGTAAGCAGCAGCGTCTCCGCAGCCAATGAATCCATCGACTTTGCCCAGTTCATTGACCGAGCCCCGTAACAGCAAGCCGACGCCACAGCCTGCGGGCGAGCCCCCGAACGGCATGCACGGCCGTCTGAAAGTCGCAATCGTCGGCGCAGGGTATATCGCTCCGTACCACCTCGAAGTGCTGCGCCAGCTGAATCATGTGGACGTCGTGGCAGTCTGCGATCCGGATCGATCTCGACGCGACGATCTCTGCGCTCAGTGGGGGATTCCGGTCGCGGCGGCGTCGTTGGCCGACATGCTGGCACGCTGCCGACCGGATGTCGTCCACGTACTGGTGCCACCGCCGCTCCACTTCGACGTCGCCCGCGAGGCCCTCGCGGCCGGCCTGCACGTCCTTCTCGAAAAGCCGATGACGGTCCGGAGCGACGAATGCACCGCCCTCATCGACCTGGCGCGTGAGAAGCATGTTCGCTTGGCGGTCAACCACAACGCGGTGTTCCACCCGGCGTTTCAGCGCCTGCTGGCCGACGTCGCGGCACGCAAGCTCGGTCGCATCGAGCATGTTGTGTCGGTCAACAATCTTCCGCTCGCGCAGCTCGAATCCGGCGAGCATACGCATTGGATGTTTCGGGAGCCGGTCAACATCCTGCTCGAGCAGGCGACGCACCCGCTGTCGCAGATCTGCGAGTTGTTGGGGAGTGTTCGCGACGCGGCGGTGATTCGCACCGGCGATCGAGTGCTCAAAACGGGACGGACGTTTTACAGCAGCTGGCAGATGGCGCTGACGTGCGAACAAGGCACGGCGCAGCTGTTCATCGCCTTCGGCCGGTCGTTTCCGGCTTCAGTCGTTCACGTCGTCGGGCAGGATGCGACCGCGCGCATCGATCTCCTGTCCAATACCTACGTCCTCGACCGCTCGACGAAGTACTTGAAGCCCGTAGACGCGGCGCTGCGGTCGATTGCCGACGGTGGCCGCGTGGCCGTCGGCGGCGGCCTCGGGTTCCTGAACTACGTGCTCTCGACACTCCGGGTGCGGCCGAGGAGCGACCCGTACTACGTCAGCATGTTGAACAGCATCGACGCGTTCTATCGCTCGTTCGACAACGACGCGGCGCTGCTCGACAGTTCGGCGCGCCTGGGGCTTCAGGTCGTGCTGGCCTCTGAAAAGGCGGTCGGCGCCTTCGACCCGTCTGCCGCGGTGGAGTCGCGGCCGCGACCAGCATCGCCGACCGTTCGCGCCGGTGCTGCTCGGCCCGGTGAGGTATTGGTGCTCGGAGGCAACGGGTTCATCGGCCGGCGGCTGGTCCAGGCACTCGCGGGCGGGGGGCACCCGGTTAGAGTGATGAGCCGCCGGGCGGTCCCGCCACTGGTCGGCCGGGTCGAACACGAGCCGCAAGTCCAGGCGGGAGACATACGGAAGGCAGACGATATCGCGCGCGCGGTGGAAGGCTGCCGCACCATCATTCATCTGGTCAGCGGAGCTCCGGCCGACTGGGCCGAATACGAGCAGCTGTTTGTCGAAGGCACCCGCAACGTCGCTGAAGCAGCGCTGCGATCCGGTGCGGCCCAGCTCCTGTTCGCGAGCTCGATTGCGGCGTACGATCTCGGTGGAACCCGAACGATTACGGAAAGCACGCCGCTGGACGATGATCCCAAGCGCGCTGATTACTCGCGCGCCAAAGTGGCGTGCGAGCGCCTGCTCGCGCGGATGCATCGGGAGCGCGGGCTGCCGGTCACGATTTTCCGTCCTGGCGTCGTGATCGGCGCGGGTGGCCCTGTGGAACATCTCGGCGTGGGATTCTGGCCGGCGCCGACTCATTGCGTCAGCTGGGGTTCGCACACGGATTCGCCGCTGCCGTTCGTCCTTGTCGACGACGTGGCTTCTGCGTTCGTGGCGGCAATCGGGCGGCCCGGGCTTGACGGACAGTCGTTCAACCTGGTCGGCGATGTCCGGCTTTCGGCTGAGGAGTACCTCGAGGCGCTACGTGAGGCATCGCGGCGCGACATCCGTCTGCACCGGCAGTCGATCGCCAAATGGTACGCCATCGAAGTTGCGAAATGGATCGTCAAGGCCGCCGCGCGCAAGCCCGCGAACGTGTTTCCCAGCTATCGCGACATCGCTTCCCGATCGCTGCGTTCGCCATTTGACTGCACCCGGGCGAAGGAGTTGCTGAACTGGCAGCCGGTGGCCGACCGCGCCCGATTCATCGAGCTCGGTATCTGGCAGGCGTTGGAGGATGCGGCGACGTGAGGCCTCACCTGTGCCATGTGTTTCCCGCGTTTGGAAACGGTGGGCCGGAGGTGCGGACGGCGATTATCATCAACGAGACAGCCGGGAGTTTTCGTCACACCATCCTCTCGATCAGCGGCGACATCAGCGGTGGGCACCGGATTCACGCTGAAGGCAGCGTTCTCGACCGCGTACCTTCATCGTCGGGATTCGGGGCGTACCCTCGAGCGCTGGCGCGGACGTTGAGGAAGCTTCGACCGGATCTCCTGATGACGTATGGCTGGGGAGGCGTTGACGCGATTGTCGTCGGACGCCTGTGCGGGCTTGCGCGGGTCATCCACGGAGAGGACGGCTTTCTTCCGGACGAGGCCCAGTCGCAGAAGCCGCATCGCCTGATCGCGCGCCGACTCGCGTTGCGAAGGGCATCGCGGGTGATCGTGCCGTCGAGAACTCTCGTCGAGATCGCGGATCGACTGTGGCGGCTGCCGCCGCTGAAAACGTGCTACGTACCCAACGGCGTGGACGCCTCGCGCTTCGCGCCGGCCACGGCGGACGAGCGCGCTACGGCGCGGCGGAGGTTCGGTTTTCAGGACGGCAATATCGTGATCGGCACGGTCGGGCACATCCGGTCGGAAAAGAACTACGCGCGCCTGGTTGCGGCCTTCGCAACACTGCGCAGCGACACGCGTGTCCGGTTGATCATCGTCGGCGATGGCGATCTGCGGTCGGCGCTGGATCGACAAATCAGCGATCTGGGACTGAGCGAGCGCGTGGTGTTCGCAGGAACCGTGGCCGATCCGGTGGAGACGTATCGCGCGATGGATCTCTTTGCGCTCTCATCCGACACCGAGCAGATGCCGTTGGTGGTGCTCGAGGCGATGGGTGCGGGACTGCCGGTCGTGAGCACCGACGTTGGAGACGTTCGAGAGATGATCGTCGATGCCAATCGCCGATACGTCACACCGCTCGGCGACGAGGAAGCCTACGCTCGAGCGCTGGCGGCGCTCGCGCAGGATGCGCAAGAACGAACGTCGCTCGGGCGAATGAACCGGGCGCGCTGCCTCGACCAGTACGATTTGCGGGTGATGATCGATCGGTATCACGCGCTCTACTCGGACGTACTCCACGGGGGCCAGAAGCCTCATTGAGGCCCCTGTCTCCTGTCGCCCGACGTGAAGCGGGCGTTGAACGCGGGCCTCAGCCGAAGTGATCTAGCAGCGCTTTGATGCGTGGCAGGTCGACGAGCGCCACCTGCCGGATCCAGATTGCCAAAAGCGCCATGACGCTGACCGCGGCACCAAGTGTCCTGGCCCGCCGTGCCCACGCGGTGAGCGGAACAGGGGACGTGACTAGCGCGGCCGCGTAGATGCCGAGGATGGGGATGAGCGGCAAGTGGTACCGCGAATGACCGAATGCGAGCGTGTGTCCGGCGAGGATGACAAGGCCGGGGAGGAGCACGACGACTTGCGCGCGCCAGTCGTGCGGGGCCTGGAGCCATAGCCCGGCCGCGC
>Ga0105248_10000937_pt1 | contig 32500 bp, 29 predicted proteins | sample KBSS34metaG_FD_81524 | JGI IMG/M metagenome (GOLD analysis project Ga0105248, IMG submission 81524) | Switchgrass rhizosphere microbial communities from Kellogg Biological Station, Michigan, USA - KBS S3-4 metaG | ecosystem: Host-associated > Plants > Roots > Rhizosphere > Soil | place...
CATGACGAAGTACGCCAAGGGCGTTGCGCAGGGCTCGAGCGGCACGATCGCTTGCACCGTGCATGACCGCAAGGCGCTGAAGAAGATGGGTGCAAACCTGCTTCTCGCCGTCGCACAGGGCTCGGAAGAGCCCCCGTTCCTGATGGACCTCGTCTACACGCCGAAGGGTCATACAAACAAAACCGATGATTCGGAAGCGGCGCAGCTGACCATCGTCGGCAAGAGCGTCACCTTCGACTCGGGCGGCATCGACATCAAGGTCGGTGGCGGCAGCCGTCACATGAAGCGTGACATGTCGGGCGGTGGCGTGGCCATGGCAGCGATCCAGGTGATCGCCGCTCTGGGCCTCAACATCAAGGTGCGTGCCGTCATGGCCGCAACCGAAAACATGGTCGACGGCCGCTCGTACAAGCCGGGCGACGTGCTGACCTCGATGAACGGCCTCACGGTCGAAATCGACAACACCGATGCCGAGGGTCGTCTGACGCTCGGTGACGCCATCGAGTACGCCAAGCGCAAGGGCGACAAGAACATCGTCGACCTGGCCACTCTCACCGGCGCCGTCAAGGGCGTGACTGGTGACGTGGGTGCTTGCGCCTTCGGCAACCACGACGAATTCACCAACTCGGTGGTCGCCGCGGCCATGTCGCAGGACGAGAAGCTGCTCAACGTGCCGATGTGGGAGGAGTTCCGCGCCTTCAACAACACCGACATGGCCGACCTGAAGAACTCGGGCGGTCAGCCTGGTTCGACGACCGCGGCCTTCTTCCTCCGCGCCTTCGCCGGCGAGGAGATCAACTGGGTGCACCTGGACATCGCCGGCGTCGCTTTCCGCGACCGCGAGCTGGGTCCCGACCCGCGCGGCGCCACTGGTTACGGCGTGCGCACCCTGGTGGAGCTGGCTCGCCGCATGGCAGCCAAGTAAGGCGCTCAGCGTCTGCCCGATAAGGGCAGGCAGCGTTTAAGTGAGGTCGGTGAGACGATTTAAGAGTTCAGCCACAAGCGAACGAATTAAGTCGTCCACCGGCCCGACGGTTGTGCCTTCGATGCCGCGCGCTTTGCGCTCGACAAGCCATTCCAGGAACAACAAACGGCTCAGAGCCTCGGCAAACGGCAGGGTGGCAACAACATCCTTCTCCGCGCGCCCAGACTCGAAGCAATAGGACTCTATGAGCTCGCCACGAAAGTTGTGGAAAGCGCCGTTTTTGTGGTGATTCAAACTGAGGGTAGCAAGGTCCACCAACGGGACGCCCAGGTTTGTAAACCAGGACCAATCGATGATAAAAAGCCGGTTGCCGCGCTGGATAATGTTTTCAGCGTAGAGGTCGCCGTGCACTAAAGAGATTGGTTCGCCGGCCAGACGCGGGGCTAGAGTCTTAGCCAACTTCTCCAATAACTCGCCTTCACCTTCGGCCAAAAGTCCCCAGCCCTCAAGCTTGGCACTGAACTCGGCGGTGAAGGATTCGTAGTCGATAGGAGAAAGCGACCGCAAAATGTTGAGTTGCATAAGCTCATCGGTGCGGTAGGAATAAGAGCGATGCATTTTGGCCATCTCTTCGCCCATTTGCCTCGCCACCTCGGGCGAACCACCTGACGAAATCAGGCTGTTCGTACCCAGGTCTTCCATGAACATGGCTGTCGCCTGCCCATGGTGAGCAGCCATAAACAGTTGCGGTGAGTTGGAGATGGAAGGAATGAGTATGCGTTCGTGCAAATCTTGCTCGATGTCCCAGGGAGGCAAGACGATTTTGTAGATGAGCGATTGAGGCAGCGCATCCTGAAACTCCAGCCTTTCCACATAGGAAAGGTCACGGTGTCTGAGGAGCTGTCGCTTTACAATCGCCACCTCTTTACCGTAGAACTCCTTGAGCCAAAGCGCGAGCCTGTCCTCAGGGACCGGTTGCATCAAATCAAGTGACGCATCATCAGAATTGGTCTTACCAGGCTTGAACATTGGCTCCTCAAGAGTTGTCAGTGCCTGCTTGCACGGGATCAGTCAGGCTCGACCTTCCATTTTACTCTCGTGACAATACCCCTGACAGGGTTTTCACATTCTTCTTTAGTTGCGGCGGCGACAAAATCGCCAGCCGCCTTTCTTTGATATTTGCCCACACAACGGGCTGTACCAACGCTTGTACCACAAGCAAGCAATAGGAGCTAATTTATGATTGACGGATCCGGCCACGACGGCCACGGCGGTCATGGTGGAATCGATGTCGGTCACTCGGGCGGACTCTCCGCCGGTGACCTCGACGTCGGCCATGGCCATCACGATAAAGGACACAACCATGGTGGTTTCCATCATGGCGGTCATAACCACGACGGCAAAGTTACCGTAGAATCGCTCATGGTGGCACACTCACACAGTGGCGCCCCGAGCTTCGGCAGCTTCGGCCACGTACATGCCAGCGTCGACGCGCACAGCGGCATGCCCGACCACGGTCACCTCGGTGGCTGGAGCACGGGTGACGGCGTCGACAGAAAGGAACTGCGCAAGCGCGAGCTTGCCTTCCTGGATAAGGTTGAGCAGGCCGAGAAGGACCCACTGCGACGCAACTACGGCGTCCACGTGGTTTCCCACGGTTACGCCGACCTGATTCGCACCTTCACGGAGCTGGGCACCAAGCTCGGCGCCATTCGTATCGACGGCACCACGGGTAACTTCAACGGTTGCGACATCTCGCTCAACGAGCTGACCGACTGGTCCAAGTACGCGCCGCCGTTCTCGCGCCTGAAGCCCCCGGCCGGGTATTACACCAAGGCCAACGGCATCACGCACATCTGGAAGCAGTACTGGCAGGTCGCACCCAAGACCTACTGGTACAACCGGCCCAAGGGTCGGCGCATCTTTGATCGCAGCCAGTCAACATATCTGGAAGTGAGAATCATCACCTGGTTCTTCGCGGCAATCGGCGACTACGAGACCCGCATCGACCTGAAGGTGGTATCACTGCCGGTACTGGACCAGCGCGACAAAAACTGGGCTATTCGCGGGGAACCGTTGAAGAAGCACCAGCAGCTGTGCGAAGGTCTGGTCAAGGGTTTGTTTGAAGCTCTCAAATACGCCCGCCCGACCGACTGGGCACGGGAACGCCGCGCCAAGTTGGTGCTGCTCCAGACCACCCGTCCGGCTGAGGTGGAGCAATCGGGCGCCGATCTCGACGCCCTCTTCGCCACGGTCACGGACGAGACGCAGTTCAAGGCTGCCAGGTCCGCCTCGGCAGTCACCCCTGCAACCATTGCTTCAGCCAACAAGCCTGCTGTCACGAAAGAAGCAGCCGACGACGCAGTTTCTACGCCTCCGGTAATCAAGGCACCTGAGCTCACGGGCAAAGAGGTGTCGGTACGCGTGGACATTCCCTCGCCGAAATCGCGAACTGACTGAAGTTTTCACAGCGGCCCGCAAGAGCCGTAAAACCAATACCAGAGCCCGGGCTGATTGGATCTTCTAAAAGAGATCCAGTCAGCTCCGGGTTTCCGCATTCATTCCCCCATCAGGCTGGCATATCGGATGCCAGTCGCCTTTCCATGTTTCAGGCGACCGGGCGAACCTTTTTCGCGGTCTGTGGGGCAGGATCAAGAACATGATGAAATGGATAATTCTAATCACGACGGCCATCTGTATGGCCGCCCTCTGTTTCTGGATCTACAGTGTCACCGGCATTGGCCCAAGCCACCTCAAATTCACCGAGGTTAGCAGCGCCACCACCGAGAACACCAGTTCCAACACCCATTTTAGTCCAGCTTTCAATCAGGCTTCGGCTGTTCACCAGCCAATCCCGATCAACGGAAATGCCGTAGCCAATCCTTACCAGTACATACTGGAAGTTTTTGCCAGCATTCCCAGCGGCACCAGCCTCGATCAAGCACAATTTGACAGTGTGCTGGGTGTGGATGCGGGTAATTTCCTGCGTTCACTTAATGTCGTCCACGTTGATTCACTCAACAACACCGTCAAGGTCAAGTTGAGCGCTCCTTACAGCAACACCATGAACGGCGCTGAAATTCGCCTTGGCCTGCTGGTGGAGTTCACCTTCCGGGTGGACGCCGCCGGCACCCTTATCTGCGACCCCGTCGCCGGTATCGACGTCAAGGCAAGCTCGCTACTCGGCTGGATGCCTGTAAAGCATGTGGAGGTGTCTCACGACACCGCCGGTAACACCATAATCGAAGTGGAAGTGTCGACGTTTTTTGGCACGGTCAAACGTGTCATCCGCCTCGACCCTACCGGGAAGCCAATACCTTGAGCCGTTAGACGGCAGCGAGGAAACATAATGACCAAGAAAATTCTTCTGGTCGAAGACGACATCACCCTGGGCGATCTGATTGTGCTCGCTCTCTCCCGTCACGACTATGCAGTCACCTGGTTCGTCCGGGCGCGCATGGAAAAGGCGGTTGCTAAACAGGATGACAAAATCGTTTTCATGAACGACCGAGGCGTGGAAACCAGCTTCAACGCAGTGCAACTGCAAGAAGCCGCCCAAAGCTACGAGTTTGCGCTCGTAGACTACCGGCTTAAAGGCAGCGTCATGGAGGGCATCGAGGTAACTCGTACACTCTCCCGGCAGGGCATCACTGTCATCGCCTGCAGCGGACTGCCCTACCTCAACGATCAGATGATCGAAGCGGGGGCAGTTGCCGGCATCGAAAAGCATGAGATCTTCACACGCAGCCGCCTGCTGACTGGAGACAACATGATGCAAAGCCTGACGCAGAGCAATACCAAGGTTCAGAAACGCCTCTAAAAGCCACCGGGCTTTCTGCGAAGTGATCAAGACCCCACAAGGGTTTTGGCGCTTCGCTTTTTTGTCATTATTACTATATGCAATAATATAAACCAATCGAGAACAAGCTTTTGGATTTTCGCTGCGCCCAGAGGAATCAAGTTCGGACTACTTCGATTGCATAGGTCTGGCCGGATTGCCAACTACTATAGCTCCCGCAGCCACGTTTCGAGTGACCACACTACCGGCGCCGACCACCGCGTTGTCACCAATAGTGATACCAGGCAAAATAATAGCGCCGCCGCCAATCCATACGTTATTGCCGATTTTCACCGGCAATGCACTTTCCAGTCCGCGCAAACGCTGGTCTGGGTCGAGCGGATGCGTAGCGGTATAAATCTGTACCGCCGGCCCAATCTGCACGTCGTCGCCGATTTCGATGATGTTGCAGTCGAGAAAAACGCAGTTGAAATTGACGAAAAGGTTGCGCCCGGCAAAAATATTTGAGCCATAATCACACATAAAAATAGGCATGACACATGGGTTTGCACCGACTTTGCCGAATAGGTCACCAAGCAACAACGTGCGCTTGCCCATGTCGTCAACGCCGGTCTGGTTATAGCGCTGCAATAAACGCTGCGCCCCTTTATACTCAGCAACAAGCGAAGTTTCGGTAGCCCTATACGGCTCACCAGCCAGCATTTTTTCTTTTTCAGTGCGAATCATAATCGTTTATTTATAGCACACAGAGTGCAGCTATATCGGCAGCTGCGAATCTACATCCAGGCTCTCAAGATATTTCATTTCCTTGTCGTGCATTTTCTTGTTGCCGCTCAATTTGTAAACGTCTTTGAGCCCCACGTGAGCCGGGCGGTAGTCGTGAATAATTCGCAGAATTTCCTCATAGTCTTTTATAGCCAAATCGTATTTTTTCAGATGCTTATAGGCGTCGGCTCGATCGCTCAAAGTTCTAACTGTCTCGGGGGTAAAGTTTTTCACGTCTTTCAAAAAATATGTGCAATCACCGCACACCTGCTCCCACTTGCTCTGCACGCAGCCTACCTTGATACGCGCCTTGCGCAGGGCGGCTTCGTGTGGAAACCTTTTTAGTCGTTCGGTGAGAAACTGCTGCGCCTCGTCATACTTGTGGCAATTGAGCAAAGCCCTGGCGAGTTCTATGTTTGCCTCGATAAAACTGGCATCAATTTTATAAGCCTTCCGTGCGGCACTAAGCGCTTCCTCGTTTTTACCAAGGCCAGTTAGAGCAAGGGCATTGAGGAGAATATAGCCCTGATTATCCGGCCCCATGCTCAGAAGCTTGTTTATGACGGGCATTGCTTCTTCATTTTCCTGGATCATAAGCAAGCACTGAGCTTTTCGCATCAGGCACATTTGGTTATTAGGATTAATTGCCAGTGCCTGGTTGTAGAAGGGAAGAGCCTTGTCAGCCTTGCGCCGAAGGTAAAACGCTTCGCCGCGTTTCTTCAGGGTATCGACTGGAGATTCCGCCAGGGCCGGCAGACTGACGCAGCAAATTATGAGCACGACGGCCGAGAGGGATTGCAATTGACATTTCTTGTTACTGGCACGGTACATATAAGTGTTTCCGAATAGGTCACAAAAATTGCTGCCTCTTAGTAATACATTGAGTTTATTCCATCACCTGGGGTTACCCATATTTTGACCCCATTTTGTCCTGACTTGTGACATATGATCACAAACAAAAATCAGGCGCACTGACACTAATCTGCCACAATCAACAGAGCCTAAATAAGAGCAGCACACCACTAGTAGTGGCACGGCATTAGACTCCCGCGCTAACGATAAATAAGACAAGGCTTTTTGCGTATTGTCCCCATCGTCAAGTTGAGCAAGTGCCTATATAAATAATCTACCAAGGAAGCAACCCAGTGCAACCATCCCCTGAAATACAAAATGAAAAAGACCGGCCGCCCGCCACTGGCGCGGATTGGGTTCATGAAATGCTGGCTCGTCAACCAATGACGTTGCCGGGCAAACCTCAACAGGGAGCTGACTATGTTCTGGTGCAGGGAAATAGCAGTCAGGAAAAGCATGCGCTCCCGACAGTTCATCCCGGTATTCCAGTGGAATCGCTTACGCCCATCCATCGCGGCATGCATGATCCGACTGGTCAGCGTCAGGCCACGCAAGAAGCGCAACACCTGAAACACCTGACTAACGAACAGTTTGTGGCACAAATCGAGCATGATTGCTCAGTTGGACCTCACTTAGAATGGGGAATTGCAGGTGGTACAATTCTTGGCAAATCGCTGGTCAAAGGCTGGATATTAAGCAAAGCCGGCGAGTCTATGGGACCAACCGGTCGATTCGGCGGACTGGCGGCGGGCGTGGCAATCGGCACGGTGACCGGCTTGTACACGGCTTACGAAACCGCCGACCTTCTGGAAAACTCCTGTCGGGCGCATGCCTTCGAAGAGCGCCTGACTCAGACCCACAAAGGCGCCCAGACAGAACCGGACCAGCCCTTCGATCCGCTCACTCGCAATTATGAAATTGAGCGCGGCATCCCCGGCGTGCGCACAGTCGTTGACTTCAGCAGCGATCACATCAAGACGGCATTGGGCAGACCGATAACCGATCAGAAAGCGCTCAATTTCGATAAAGCGCTGTTTCACAGCAATTTAAATGACGCATCCTACATAAGCTGGGCACACAAAGAATCAGCTCTGCCCCTGGGCTATCAGATCAAGCATGACCTTGGCTTTGCCGCCATGGCTCTTGCCGGAGGCGTTTTTGCCGCCCGCAAACTGCATCTCGGCCCGCAGGGTACCGTGGTGCTGGCGGCTGGTGGCATGCTGGCCGGTATCGGCTTAAGCCACCTGGGCATAGCCGCAAAGGAAAATACCAGTCTGGCAGAACTACTGGAAGCGCGCCTGCTGAGCAAGCCTAACGATGTACCGCGGCCGTAAAACAGACTGTCTACTAGAGTTCTAGCGCACCCTGCCGATGCTTTCAAGCCCATTATCGGACAGGCTGTAGGATCCGGACACACCTAGCTTTTTCAAGGATGGCGAACATAAATCGCCGACTCACAAAATTTCCACTACGCAAACTAGTATCTATGATGCCAAAAAATTGCGATTGGCAATCTTCAGCTGGTGTTCCGTATCGTTTCTCGTCACAAAAAACAGCTCCCAGTCAATCAAAAGGTTTTGACAGACTGGGAGCCATTTTCAATCTAGCGATTGAGGCAATTTCAATCGAAGCAATCAATTACCAGAAGAATAAACTCGGCTAGGAGTTCCTTCGTCTAATGCGTTGTTCAAGCTCCGACTGCATCGCTTATCACCAACTCGCCATCACGACTCAATTTCATGCGACAGCAGACAAAAGTCTTTTCTCGATAAAATCTAAACGGAAGAAATCGCCTCCAATTTGCAGGTCGATAGTATTCGCGATAAGGCCGCAAAACAGTGACTTCTCCGCCCGGAGCAAGCCGCAGCAGTGCAGCGGTGTGGAAGTAATTAGTAGAGTAGTAATCTCTTCTATATTGCGATGGCTCAATCAGTGAAGCTTCAGAGTTGCACTGCAATTTAGGGAAACCAAAAGCGGCCTGGAAATCAACCGAAATCAGCCGGTCCTGAGTGAAGCCAGTCGCTGGATTGACTTGTAACTCCGCGCCTGGGCCGACCGCTAGGTCGCACTCTGTCAGGCTATAGCCCGGGATCAGGTCAATGAGTTCTGTTGATAGTGGTATGGTTCTGACTCCAAACCACAAACAAGGACCGCTGTCCCTGTAATGAATTCTTATGGAATCGGTCAGAAGGGTGTTAGTCCCGAAGGTGTGGCATTTCATGATGTTCAAGAATGAATGTTGGTTGATGGATAGATGAATGTGGAGCGAGAGCGAGAGCAGAAGAGGCTTCAAGCCCCTTCTACTCAAGCACAACAACGGTTCATTTTTTCTGTTGGCGTTGATTCAACCGGTAACGATTGCGATAGAGGTTGGCGCCATTGAAGAGCAGCCACCAGCTATAACGCAGGCGCCCGGCGCCTTTGGCCTGGAGCCATCTCTTCTCGAAGAGGCGCAATTCACGCTCCACGACCACGCGCCCATTCCGCTCTTGAGAAAACCTCCAGTACTCGCCGTTGCCGATGCCGTAGAAATCGTGCAATCGCTGCGATCCGCTCTTGAGCGGATTTGCGCGCAGCGAAGCAATCGTCGCCGACAGCTTCTCGCCGAACATTTCGCAGATGGCCGCCAGGGCGTCCTGGGCCGGAATGAATCCGCCGCGCCAATCGGCGACACCGACCTTTTTGTCGTCGGCGAAGCTCCGATGACCGACAGGCTTGACCTGTGGATCCATAGAGATTTGGACTGTGTAAGTGATGCTGCCCACAAGCGAGGAAAAGACCGGCAGATCCGGCAGTTGCGGCGTTGTGGCCACGAGCACAATCTTTTTCTCGTCGAGCAGGAAAGTCGAGGACTCGTCGTTCAGCACTCTGCCGAAGACTTGCAGGAAGACCTCGACTACTGGAATGGCCGACTCCGGATCCTCGTTGTAGGTTTGCAAAGCTTTGGCCACGGCGTCGACACTGCGGTCGAAAGCCACCGCCCGAAACAGGCTGCCAAAGCGACGCGATTGCTCCTGGTCGAAGACTGCTCTCTCCTTGCAGTGTCTCTGCATTTCGACCAGTTCGAACCGCTCATGGTTATAATCGTCATCCATAAACGACTCCTTTCGGTATGTTGAGTAGGCTCGAGACATCCAAGCCTGTCTACTTAGTGATGCCAAACAGCGTGATGCTGCGCCTGTTGTTGCCGCCGTTTCAACCGGCCGCGGTAGCGATAGAGAGCGGTGCCATTGGAGAGCAGCCACCAGCAGTAAGCGGAGCGTCCTCTACTTTTCGCCTGAAGCAGACTCTTTTCGAAGAGGCGAAGCGCACGCTCGCCGAGGATGCGCTCATGCCTCCGTTGCTTGACCTTCCAGTAATCGAGGTCATTGAAATCAAACAATTCATAGAAATAGAACGGCCCACCGTTTGCCCTATTGGCCCTCAGTGTGGCCAATTTTTCATCCAGCTTGGTCATGAAGATTTCGCAGATGCCCTCGAAAGCCTCCTTGGACGAAATGACATAGCTTTGTCCATCAGCATCATGTGCAAGTGAATCGCTGGAGCAGCTCCGATGACCGATAGACGGCCGGTCCATGAAGATTTCAACCGAGTAGGTAACGCTGCCATCTGTCGCGGGGAAGAACCTTTGAGCCGGAGGTGGCGACTTGGTTGCCACAAGCAAAAGTTTCTTCTCATCGATGATGAAACGAGAGGAAGCGTCGCCCAGAACCAAGCACAGGAGCTGTAGAAGGATTTCAACCGCAGGCAGAGCAGACTCGGGCTCATCGGCGTAGGTCTGCAAAACACTGAAGACACCATATTCCTGACGGTAAAAAGCGATTTCTCGCACCATCCGGCCAAAGTCACGCGATTGCTCCTTGTCGAGAATGCCTTTGCCGATGCAGTGCTTCTGCAATTCGACAAGCTGAAAGCGAAAGGGGTGGAAGTCATGCTCCATTGATCGCTCCTTGAATGACACACGTGTACACGTCATGGAATCGCCCCAAACGAGGATCTCTACGCCGCGCCGAGATGGGAAAAAACACTCCCAGCGCGATGCCGAGAATCAGTCCAGTGACAAGTGGGTACATGTTCGTCCTTTACTTACGGTAGTCATAGCGGTAGCCCGCAGACAGGTATAGAAAATAGCCGGGTCGCCGACGTTTTTTCAAACGACCGACGGCCCGGCTACAACATCAGGTCATCAGCCGATCAGCTTGACCAGCCCTTTGAGGCAGGCAGCGGCGGCGATGATTTCCTTTTCGGCGCTGAGGGTGGCACCGTTCATGGTGCCTTCACTGCCCAGAGCGAAGGGCGCCTCCACCTCGCGACCCAGGGCAGCCAGCTGCTCTTCGGTCGTGGCCCCGTATTCCTTTTGAAACTTGGCCAGGGCCTGCTCGGCACTGAGACCGGAGCGGCCGTAGCTGATCAGTGCGGCCCGCGACGCCAGGTCGAGCTGTTCCTGCGTGGCGGTGAAGCGCAAGGTGTTTTCGGCGGTCTTGACCGTATCGCCGATGCAGTCGACGATGTCGCCGACGACCTGGGCCAGAGCCTGGGCCTCGATCTTCGCCGGACCGTCGGGCATGGCCTCGGCCAGCTTCCGGGTCATGATCGTGTCCGTCTGGAGCTTGGCATAGGCGGCCGGCAGCGCGGCTTTGCGCGCAGCCAGATCCTCGGGCAGGGTGGTCGACTCGCCGAGGTCGCCGTAGCGCACGTCGGAGAAGCTCGAGTAGAAGGCGCGATTGGCGGCGTACAGGTCACGGAAGGCCTCGTAGGCCACGGCGGCGGCAGCCGGTGTCGCCGCATTGCCGATCAGATTCTTGACCATGTGGGCCAGGCCGATGACGGCTTCGCCGCTCATGACCATGGCCACGTTCCAGGCGCGGTAGAGTTCGTCCGGGCATTCACTGACGTCCTCGTACAGGGCGACGTGGGTCTCGGCGATGTTCTTGTTCAGCTCGACGGTTTGGGCGAGCTGATCGTGGTTCACGGCGTTCCCGCCGATGGTGATTGTGTGCATAAGTTCTTTCGGTGACTATCGATTTCTTTCGATAGCTGAGATTGCAAACGGAGAGAGGTTGGTTTGGAGGTAGCTAGACTTGAACTCCTATCGGCTGCCGGATTTGCCACGGCCACCGCGAGCGCGATCAAAGCCCACCAGGCGCTGCTTGGGGTAGAGTCGCCGATTTCTGAAATTGGAGCAGAAATGGCTTACTTCGCGCCGGTCTTCGCAAAGATTGATGCGATGCCGCGAGACAATTGCCTCCTGATTCAAGTTTTCGTCACCGTGATAAGGAGACACCTGAGGCAGGACTTCGGGCGCAATGCCGGGGTCGACGCTGGGGGCCTTTACCGGCTCGAAGGCGGGCAATCCATGATGCCTGGGCACCAGCCGCATCTGATTGTGCAGGCAGAGCGCGTAGGAGTGAGCGCAGTCGGCCAGGCGACAGAAGTGGCTGAGATATTCACGGCTCTTTTCGCAGAGCGGCTCGTTGGGGCGCAGCAGCACGCCAGGAGCATCCAACTCCCAGTTTTCATGCGCGTATTGGGCGTAAGCTTCGGCCTGATGACCGAGGACACCGTACTGCACGTAGGCTTTTGCCTCCTGCCAGAGTTGGATATAGGCCTGGGCAACGAAGGCTTTTGCCCGTGCGGCAATCAGACTTGCCACGTCCATAGCACGCGCGCTGGCGGCGACCGTGGTCAGGTCACTGGCATCGCGTGGAATCGCCGAAATGTAGTCATGGCCCGCGGCGATGATGGCTCCGGCGCGATGAAGGCTAACGGGGGTCGTCGGTCGCAGACGCCAGACGCTGTCCTTGAAATCGGGCAATTCGAACTGGTGCAGGCAGTCTTCGACCAGGACAAAGGCTTCGTGCAGGCAGCCGGTGGCGCTATCGAGGTTGATGACGATCGTGGAATGGTTTCGACTCTCGGCTTCCTGCAGACTTTGCAGACGGGCGAGGGCGCTGCCGCTGAGGGCGCTGCCAAATGATGCTTGATGGGAGTTCATATGAATTTTCAAGTTTGAATGGCGGGGCAAAATTCGGGTGCTTGCCTCGACGTGATATGGCGACTAGCGATAGCGGTATCTGGCTATCGGAAACTAACCCGAAGTCGCGCAGCTGCAACCTTGATGGTCGCGTCATGCAAAAACAAAGGCTGTCAAAAGACCGCGGTCTTCCCTGGTCATGCTTATTGAGCAATCGGGAAGAGAATGTGGTGGCACGGGTATTGCTTTAGATGATCATTGCCTTAAAAGAGTTAAGTTGAAAGAGATATCTTGAACTATCAAAAAAGCAGCTCTAGTAACATCAAAAGTATTGCCACGAGATCACAGAACACCTTTCTTCACAATCAACTCAAAACCACCAAACATGGGGCTACGAGCGCCTTTACACTGACCACAGACAACATTCGTGCAAGCCCGCGAAGCCTGGCAAATTACGGTCATCGAAATTATTTTTGCATCGGTCAAGCCGACGACGAACTGGCCAAGATGCGCTATCCTTTTGCCATGGAAGATCGTACCGACTTAAAAAAACTGATCTCAGTCCTCGGACTTGCTCCTCATCCTGAGGGCGGCTTCTTTCGAGAAACATATCGCAGCGAAAATGCGACAGCAATCTACTACCTTCTCACAGCCGATACATTCTCCGAAATGCACCGTTTGGATGCCGATGAAGTCTATCATTTTTACTCCGGTGATCCGGTCGAAATACTGCGACTATTCCCTGACGGCACAAGTGATATACACCGCCTGGGCAACTATTTGCAGGGCGGCGAGATACCGCAACTGGTAGTGCCCAAGGGCGTCTGGCAGGGCAGCAGATTGTGCACCGACGGTTCCTACGCCCTGATGGGCACGACAATGTCTCCCGGTTTTCGCTTCGAAGGCTACGAGCAAGGCAAGGCCGACGAGCTCATTGCCAGCTATCCTGTGCACGCCCCGCTAATTAAACAACTGACGCGGACTTAACGGCTTTGGTCAAAGAAAAGAAATCTACGCTTAAGAGAAAGGCGCCGGAAAAAAAGGCGCGCGTAAAAAAACAGCTGGATACAAAGGCCCTGGTCAGCCATGTGCAGAAGCGGCTATCAGCCCTGGCCGATGCCGACAAGGCAGTGGAAATGGCGGCCTATATGAAGACTAAAATGCCCTTCTACGGCGTGCAAAAACCCGACCGATTGCCGATCATTCGCGAGCTGCGCGACAACTTTGCCCCCTCCACGCAGACCGAATACGAAGCCGCAGTATTGGCCCTCTGGCGCCTCAAGCATCGCGAAGAAAAGTACATGGCCATCAACTATGCCGCCCTCTTCAAAAACTTCATCACACCGCAGTCCATGCCCCTCTACGAAAGGCTTGTAAGAGAAGGCCAGTGGTGGGACTTCATCGACTCCATATCGACCGAACTGATTGGCAAAGTGCTGCTTAATTATCCGGATGAGGCCAGGCCCATCGTTGAGAATTATTCCAACGACAAAGACTTCTGGCTGCGTAGAGCGTCTTTATTAGCCCATCTTGGCCACAAGAAGCAAACTTCGCATAAGCACCTTTTTGCCTATTGCAAAAAAATGGCCGCTGAAAAAGAGTTTTTCATACGCAAAGGCATGGGCTGGATACTGCGCGAATACAGTAAAAGCGAGCCTGAACGCGTGCTCAAATTTCTTCGCGAAAACAAAGATACTCTTTCACCCTTGACCGTACGTGAAGGATCAAAACATTTGATCAAGCACAAACTAGGCCAAGTCTAGGTTTCTGATGCTCAGGGCGCCTCCGCTCCAGCACCTTCGCCACCTTTGGTGATGAAACGTCCGAGGATGGTGCGGGCCACCTGCGTATCGCGTAAGCGAGCATAGGAGAGGCGATCCTGGCCGCTATCCGACAGCTTCTGCAGATCGGCGGTGTATTTGAGTACTGTCGGATCCGTGTCCAGATTAACATCGGGAATCGTCGAGTGAGCAGCGCGCATCAGTTTGAGATAGTCCGAAATGGGCATGCTCTGGCCGTCCAGGCTGTCACCCTTGAGCGGTCCGATGCCCATGGAGAGATAGGTGACAGGATCACCATCACCCATGGCCGGCTGCGAGTAGGGGGCCAGATGGCGGCTTTCGTCACCGAGAACATAGAGACCGACTCTGCCCCAGATGCGTTCGCGGGCTTCGGGTGTGAGGCCGGCCGATGCGTCGGCGACCTGTTCGTCCCAGGTCATTTTAGCGCGGTCGTTGAATTCCATGAATACAATGTCTGAGCCGGTTTTGGCCCATGTATTTTTGGCTGTCTTGAGCAGGGTGTTGAAGTTTGTGTAGGTGCGGGCCGTAGGATCGAGCCAGATGTGCTCTGCCCATACTGCTTTTTTCACTTCGACGCCATTGACGTCGACAACCTGCGATTGAATACCACCCAACACATTTCCAGCCTTATCGCGCAGTACAAGCATATCCCAGGGGAATGATTTGTCGGCAAGATATTCGCGGTAGACATCCTTGGATTCGATTTCAGATGCATCCGGGAAGGCTTCTTCCAACTTCTTGTAATAGGTATCGAGGACTTCTTCGAACTTGGCTCTATCTGTCTCATAGAGCTCCTTCATACTGAGCGTGTGCTCGGGAGAAACCGTCAATTTCTTGATCGGATTATCTCCGGCTTCAACTTTCTCGGCAGCTCCATCGTGACCGGCTTCAGCCGTTCTGGCAGCGACAGTGTCGGCGGGCTCTAGGTGCTTGCCGGCGACAGGAGTTTCGACGCCTTTACCACGGGCCTCGGCAGAAGCTGCGCCAGTCGGATCCAGGGGCTTGCCGTTGCCGGCATCGAGACTGCCGCCTTTTGCACCTTTTTCCCCGGCTGTTGCAGCATCGGCCATCTGAGCCAGAAGCCCATCATCGATAGCTGTTTTGCGCATCGGGCGACCGGTTCCTTCAGAAACATTTTCGGTAAGAGCCTGCGCCGACTGAGGTCTCAATGCATCGAGACCGCCCATTTTTAGAGCGTGGGCTCCCGCTCCGATCTTGAAGCCGGCAAAACCAACGACTGTATCGATAGCCAGAGTGCCGGTGGCTTCGCCAAACTTAGCGCTGGCATTGTCCATCTGCCCCCAGGTCTTAGCTTCCAGACCTTTGGCAAAAGCTTCGTAATATTCAGGGATGGTCTGGGCGACAAAAGAGGTACCCAGAGCCAGTGCGGCAATCTTACCGACCGGTGCGGACCTAGCCATGATCGCCTTCAAACCGAAGCCGACAACGCCTGACTCAACGAGAGTCGCACCCAGACCGAGCACACCGTGATGCTCTATTGAAGAAACAATACCTTTTGGCGTTTCGAGCAGACCTTTTCCGGCGACTATGCCTACTCTCTGAACCGCGCCCATGCCGCCGGTCATGCCGATTTCATTGTCACCGGCCGTGAGAGCGGCGGCGCCACCAACCTTATTATCAAGGAGGTGCTGGCTCAGGGCTAAATTTTCCGAAAGACTCTTATCCTGCGCGGGCGCAAGTGCTGCTCTATCCATATGATGCTCTTCCTCAGCGGACGGGGGTGGATTTTGGAAGATTGTGGCCGGGTTCGCCGGACTTACATTGTTAAATTAGCGTGACAGCAGGGAGTTGTCATTGGGAAAAGTACGCATGGCCTGGCAGATTTAATCCGACGGTTTGAAAGGCCTCGCTGGTCGGTACAGTGTTAACGACGTACCGACAAGAGGCGCGCGATGCTACTGGAAACGACCCAGAGGGTGAAAGACAAACTGGCCCTTCTGCAGATATTTATGCAGGAGCACATCTATCCCAGTGAAGAGCAATTCGCCCGTGAACTGGCAAGCGGTGACGACAGTTACCTGGTGCCTGAAATCCTCGACCGCCTCAAGCGACGGGCCCACGAAATGGGCTTATGGAATCTCTTCCTGGTCAACAGTATTAAAGGCCCGGGTCTGACCAATCTGGAGTTTGCTCCGCTGTGCGAAATGATGGGCCGATCGCCCATGGCCCCAGAAATCTTTAACTGCTCAACTCCCGACACCGGCAATATGGAGCTAATCGATAAACATGGCAGCAAAGAACAAAAGGAACGCTGGCTCAAACCGCTAATGTCAGGGGAAATCCGCTCCTGCTTTGCCATGACCGAGCCGGCTGTAGCCTCAAGTGACGCCACCAATATCGCTTGTTCTATCGAAAGAGTAGGCGAAAATTATGTCGTCAACGGGCGCAAGTGGTGGGTGAATGGAGCCATGGATCCGCGCTGCAAACTGGCCATTGTCGTGGGAAGAAGCAATGCCCACGCAGAACGGCACAAGCAGCATTCGATCGTGCTCGTGCCTATGGAAACGCCCGGCGTCACGGTAGTGCGACCCCTGACTGTTTTTGGTTACAAAGACGAACCAAGGGGATTTGCCGAGATTGATTTTCTCAACGTCATGGTCCCGGCCGGCAATCTACTACAACACGAAGGCAATGGCTTCGAGCTGGCGCAAGCGCGCCTGGGGCCCAGTCGCTTCCATGCCTGCCTGAGGGCTCTGGGGCTGGCCGAGCGCGCCCTGGAGATGATGATAAAAAGGGCGGAGACTCGCACCGCCTTTGGTGGCAAACTCATAGACAAAGGTCAAGTGCGCGAGCATATAGCCCACTCGCGAATGGAGCTGGAGCAGGCTCGGCTTCTGGCTTTGAAAACCGCACACCTGCTGGACACCGAAGGACACAAAGTAGCGCGTCAGGAAATCGCTATGCTCAAAGTCGTCTGCCCGAACATCGCCCTTGCCATACTGGACAGAGCAATACAGGTGCATGGCTCAGTCGGACTGTCCGATGATTTATTTCTGGCCCGCGCCTACAGTCAGATGCGCGCCCTGAGATTGGCTGAGGGACCGGACGAAGTGCATTTGGAAACAATAGCCCAGAGCGAAATCAAGAGGCAACACCTGGCCCATAGAAAGCATAGAGTTTGAAAATCAAGCGTTAACGCTTGATTTTTTACTGTCACTAAGCCTCACCCTTTTCAAGGTCGTTAACGCTTGTTTTTCTCAACGTCGTTAATGCCTATTTTCTTCAGTTCTGCGGTGCTGGGAAATCCGACAAAGCAAAAGCGGCGAGGATAAAAATCCGTGGCTTGAATTTTATCGCCCAGTACTTTGGCCACAGTCTCCCAGCTACCACTGGCCATGACCTGTCCACTCTGGGTCGAAACATTAACGTGCATAAAAGTGAGCCATTCTACTTCCGGCACAAGGGTGATCGGCACGCCTTCGGTAACCATGGCGGAGGTAACAAGACGGCCCTTTTTGTCCTCGTGTAAGTCATAGGCGGCAACGAAGGTTTCGTCCATTTCATCGGCCACAATCTCAAACAATATCGGTCTTTGTTCAGCGTATATTTTAGCCAAATATTCCAGGGTGTAACGCCTTACAAGAGGCGCGAATTCCGAGCTCTTATCCGGCTGCCATGGCTGGAACAAGGGCGAGCTTTTAACAAGGGGAATAGGCGGCAGAGTCGCTTCCGGGTCGGCCAGGGCCGCCTTGAGTCGATCCATACCAACGGTGGAATTGCTGCCGGCGATAATCAAGCTCTTTTCACTAACAGGCAAATATATAGCATCGCCCGCCACTGGGGCGGAAAGCAAATCGTCAATCACCAATCGCGCCGAATGATCACCTGCATGCCAGGCCGATTGGTAGTAATGCAAAGTCCCTTTTTTGTCACTTTTGGGCTTCAGTCTGGCACCATCGGTAATATCATTTAAATTGGCAATAGCATCGTCAAAAATCTGTTTAGCCGTCACGCCCCAATTTTTAATAGCCCTATTGGTGACCATGTAAGTGCGCCCGGGGGCATTGACAAAGGCAATTATCGCCAGGTGTTCAGAAACCGCCATGAATGGCACGGAATCAGGCTCTCGCAGCCTCTCTCCGACCGCCAACTTAGACATGCGTCGATTCAGCTTATAGACTTCCCAGAGACTGACCATACGAGCGTCAAGCAAGGGCAGGACCCAATTATATTGATTGGGCAGGGAAGTGGCTTTGCAAAGAGAGGCTATCAGCGACTGCAGTTTAGTTTCAGCCGCCTGCTCATCGGCTTTGACATAATCGTGATAGTAAGGAGCGAGCAAACGACTGGCCACCAGTCTGCCGTCCGCATTGAGGAGACTGAGCTGCATAGCCTTGCGATCATATTGAATGTCCCACTTCTCTCCATCGGAAGACAAGCGCTCGCCCAACCTATCGCTCAGCTTTGAAGCAAATTCCTCCAAACTAATAGCCATTGAAAACTCTCCGCGGTGACCAAGATCATACGCTATTAAGGGCTTGAGCTTACAGAATTGGCGGCGGCCAGATCGTCTTCGGCCTCCTGAGCCATTCCCAGCTCCTTTTCAATGGCGGCACGCTGCTCGTAAGAGAGGCTCTCCTTGTCGTGTATTTTGACATGGGCATTGGCCATTTGCAGAGCCAGTGGCCAATCTTTCTTGGCTACGGCGATATCGGCGAGGGTGTTCCAGAGGAAGCCATCCGTGGCAAAAGTCTTCTGATACTCCCGAGACAAACTCTCAAATTCTTGCTCCCTGCCAGGTAAAAAAGCCAGCGCGGACAACCTTCTTATTTTCCAGCGTCCGTCAAATGGACGAAAAAATGTCATGCGATCGGCCAACATCAGGGCCTGGGGATGCAAGGAACTTGCCTTGGCGTCTTCATAGAGATGACTTGTTAAAGCCGAATTCAGGGGCGCAATTGCCGCAATCGATTCTATAGACCGGGCAGCACTCTGCCGGATCTCTAGGGAGTCCATGCCGTATGTGAAGAGGTCCTTCTGTTCGGTCAGGTGCAGCGATGAGTCCATCATCTGCCCGGCGCCGTTGGACGCGGCCACAAGAAGGATTACAGCAGGTGTTACCAGGGCCGTGCGCCGCAGATTCTTCTGAGTTTTCAATGACAGCGCCGTCGATGAGCCCAGCATGGTCTTGTGAAATACTGCATATATAGCCGATTGAAGGGCAAGAATTGCCAACAGAAGCAAAAGCGCAACAGCCGGAAACATCAGAAAGTCACTGGTCGCCGCTACAAAATACAGAGCAACTATAGCGATTGAGAAATATATGGCGTTGAAGAGCTGGCGCCCACGGCGCTCCCAAAAGGTGTCATCGGGAAAGCGATAGGGGTGGTCGGCATAATGTAGCGATAACGCTTGATTGTTTTCCGGGGTTGAAAAATGTAGCGATAACGCTTGAGTGCGCAGAACGGAAGTTTCGCCAGAAGCCGAAGCCGCCACGGACTGGCCATCGGCCCCGCCGGCCGGGCAAGATGCAAAAGAATCGGATTCAGGCTTATATACCAGAGTTTCGGAGATCAACTCCTCCGCTTCAACCAGTTTAAACTCGGCCTTTTGAGTTTTTTGAATAAAATTGTCCGAGGTCAAGCAAGTTACTCCATGACGCCAGGCAATACTGCCATATTAACTCGAGGCCCCTTAAAAAGCTGAGATAATGTTGTCTGCATTACCAGGAACCCCTATGTCTTCCTTTTCCCCATCCCATTCAAGTACAACCTTACAAAGGACAACGGCCTATTTTGCCCTGATAAAGGCGGCCAATACAGTCACTTACATCTGGCTGTTGTTATTGACCTGGAGATTCTTCAGCCACAGCCTGGACTGGAAACTATCTACCGGCTGTGTGGTCGTCAGTGGTGCCTGGCTGGCCCTGACACGAATTAAAGTCGATCATCTGCTACAGACGTACTTTGATATTTTGTCTCGTATCGAAATTCAAGTGCCTGTATTTTTGGGCCTGGCTCTTAGTGTGGTAGCTCTTTTTGCCAAGGTCTATCATCCTCTTTTTCACCTGGCGGCAGTCGTAGAAATTGTTGCCTGGATTTATATCTATTGGCTCTATCGCCACAACCAGAGCCGATTTAAGAAACAGGGCTATGGACCGGTGCCGCTCAACACATGGATCAATCCACCGGCGGATGTGCTACGAGCTGGTGATTTAATTTTGACCAGCGGCAATATCGCCAGAGAACTGCATGAAAGTGTCGGTCACGCTGAGATGGTGCTCGAGACTTCAGACGGCAAAAAGGTGCTTTTTAGCTCGTATATGGAAAAAGGGACCAAAATACACCCGATCGAAGAAGTAACCGAACAGGGCACAAAGGGTCACTATATCGCCCTGCACCTGAAGAAGAGCTGGTCTGCCGAAGAAAGCGCCAGGGCGACAAAATTGGCCGAAGGCATGGTAGAGGCCAATGCCAAATGGGCCGCCGAAGAGAACGAAAGAATTGTTAAAAGGATTGATTTTTTACCCCTGCCCGGCGGCTGGAAAAACTTTCTAAAAGCCAGATTTAAAACCAGTGGCTATGACTGGTTCGGTACATTTATGGGGCGCACAACAGAAAATCGCTGGACTTGCATTGGTTCGGCACTGGTCCTATATCATGAGATGGGAGTGCGGACAAATCCCTATGGCACCGGGCTTTTGGGCTTCGGTACGAGCATACTTGACCCCATTTTGCCGGTGCGCTTTCTGGCCGACCCGGCTTTTGAGCTTGTCACCACAGACGATACCAAGGCCGAGAAAAAAGTTCCGTCCGCCTGACCGCTAGTTTCTCTTACTACTTTCTCTTACTACTTTCACTACTTTCTCTTACAATCAGGGCGACGTGCTTGTGGCCACAGATTGGGAAGACTGATTTACTTGCCCAGCATATCGTCTTCAATGCCATTGCAAAATTTGCGATAAAACTCGCGATCAGCCTTTGCCAATGCAGTTTTACCCAGGTGGTCGTAACACTTGGCGCGCTCCGATACGGCCCGGGACAGTATCATCTGACTGGCCTGAAATGTGTGCGGCCCTCGTTGTTTTGACACATTGATCGCCTTTGAACAGTTGTCGGCCGCCTGGTCCCATTGACCAAGATCCTCATAGCACATGGCTTTGGCCATATAAAAAGCAGCATCAGTCGAATGTTCTTTCGTTTGGTCGCCGGCCTTCATAATTTCCAGAGCTTCTTTAGGCTTGTGCTCACGGCGGAGGATTTCGCCGGCACGGGCCAGTAACGAACGACTTTTGTTCTCCCGCATTTTTGCAGCGGCGATAAAATCTCTTAGCGCCGGAGCCGTCATATTTTGTGCTAGATAACAACGGGCGCGCAGTTCCATACTGTCATAGCAAGGCTTGTGCTTGATTGAGGCGTTTAAAATTTTAATCGCCTGAGCAAACTGCTCGATGAACAAATACGTTTCTGCCACCTGCAACTGCCCTTCCACCGAGATGTCGCTCAAATTGGTGCACTTATCAAACTCTACCCCGGCTTCCTCGTAGCGTTTCTCGCATTTGAAGGCCATTCCCTGCCAGAAATCGAAGGCATTTTTGTTGAGCGCAGTAACTTTGGTTTTGGAAAGCAACTGGCGAATTGCCCTGCCGTCTTTCTGTTGGCGAGCTTGCCTGAGCTCCAGCACAGGAAGCGTCTTGTTAGCCGGTGTCTCAGGAATGTCCTCCGAGACCATCTCATCGGTATCTTCAGCCCCTCCTTTGCCATTCTTGTCGCTCTTGCCGGTTTTATCACTCTTGCGATTCTTGTCGATGTTGCCGGTCTTGTCGCTCTTGCCAGTCATCCCTCTGTCTTCCGCAAGGGCGGCTTTGACAGAGCTTTGTTTTTTGACTTCGACGGCAGATGCCTCCCGCATACAAAAGCCGGCCTGCATCAATAGCAGGCTGAAAATGGCGGACATAAATTTGCGCAGTGTCATCAAGAGGAAACCCGCCGGAGCAAGACAGCTAAAGGTTAGCAGGCAATACCAACATTTAAAACCACTGTAGAAAAGACCAGGACATAATGCTTTTAGTGAAAGCATCAACTACTACTGTAATTAGTATCAGATTAAAAAACAAAAAAGAAAAGCATCCAACAGGGCCGTTGCGGGCGCCTTTAGATGCTTTTCTTAAATCTCAAGTTGTGGCTTTGCACCGATTGTCCTAGTTCAGGTTAATACTAACCCAGGGCGAGGCGACCTTGATTAGGTCGGAGACAAAAACACTGACTATACCAGCCGACATCAATCTGGCCAAATTGTACTCCGCTCCTTTGGCACCGCTGGCGGGGTCATCGAGATAACTGCCGAATTCCACAGCTTCCATGGCAAAAGCGCTCAAGGAAGCGAGAATATTGGCCTCGACAAACTCAGTAGCCGAGGTGCAGATGGAGGACAATGAGAGGTCAGTTGAGCTTTGCGCCCTAATAGCTTTTTGCAAATAGGCCTTACTCAAATTAACCGCCAGTTTGTTGGCTACGGCACAGCGTCTATCCTGCTTGGGATTTAATTCTTGCAGAATTGTCGTCAGATACTGCTGGCTTGATCGCAAAATCGACTGGTTTTTCTCCTCCTCTACCCCTTTAGTCGTCGACGGCAGAGCTCTGCTAATGCTTGTAGCCATCAGTAAAATCGAAGCTTTGTGCAATGATGACTGCGCCTGCTCAACGATTTTTGCCTGCACCGATGCGATACGATTGATACCTTCCATAACGCCGAGGGTGTTGGCGCAGCGGTATTCCCACTGTGCTTCATCGGGCAGTTCTTTCATGGCATCGATTTGGCGACGAGCAAGGCGCAGTTCTTCGGTCACCAACGCCTCCACTCTCCTGCCCAAATAGACAAGAAAAATAGCTATGGCGACCAGTGTGCGCACCTCTGATGTCGAGTCTTTGCAATCTAAACGGACTACGGCTTCATCCAGGGACATAAGTTGCATCCTGCGAGCCTGACTGTTGGCCTCTGTCAGTTTCAGCTGACTTAAGGCATTTTCTTCGTTCATGTCAAAGTATTTAAATTTTGAGTTTAACGTCAACGCATAAGCGGACGAAAGATATAGTAATTGCCATCACCAACATTATTGACCAGGTCATAGCTCCAGCCGCTGCCTTTCACTTCTTCCAACAGAGCTTTTTCCACAGTTTCGGAACCAAAGTCCGATTGCTTAAATACAAACGACTTGCCCGCCTTTGCTGTTGCTTTAGCAATAAGCTGGACACGGGCCAATTTGAGGGCCTTTTCTTTACCGATTACTGATTCGCGGATCTGATCCGGAGTGGGGAATTTGTTCATGTTTTTAGATTTTAGTTTTGTTGTGATTGTGAAAATGTCGATTCAACGCATTCAACGAGAGTCTGACCGATGAAAGCATAGGCAGAGCAATAATCAAAAACCGGCCCTTCCAGCAAAATCATGGCCTGAACAGCACAATGGCAGGCGTTGACAGCCAAGCGGGCAGACTTGGTTTCAGCAACTGTGCCGCCATAACCGCCGTAATAACTGGCCCAGCACATCGCAGAAGCCGCTTCCAGGGCATAGCCTTGAGCTGGGTCGTTGCACTGACTTGCCAACTCGAATGTCTCTCTCGCCTTCCTGGCAAAACTTTCCAGATCGGGATTAGACATCTTGTGCAAAGTCTTGACGTGAATCAACGCCGATGTTTGTTTGTCTCCTGCTATGCAGGCGCCAAGAGCATTGTTGCCCGCACGCAAAAGTTCTTGCACAAATTTCGGCCAGACTAAGCTAACGTCGACTCCCGCAGGAATAGCGTTGACTAGAGCGACCATAAATTTGCCGGCGTCGGCTTCAGCCATGTGGGCGGCCAGCGTGGAGCTGAGCATAACGAACCAGACAGGAATTCCAGTCTCTTTTGAGATTTCGAGGTAGTCCGTGCGCAGAGGAGCATCGAGGTCGATTTCCCATTTTTCAACATCGTCATCCCTTACGATTTCACCCATATGGACGATTTTCTCTGTGTCCAGGACGACATCGATTTTGACTGTTTGGTCACCATGGAAGGCGACAAATCTGAGCAGATTGTTCATGTTTTGCGGATTTAGTGAATAAAAAAATTGAGTTGTAAGAGTTTGAGTTTTAAGTTCGCTTTTTCGTTCTCTGCAATTGAACAGCTTCGATTGCAATCACCATCTGGTGAATGAAATGGTTTGTAGTGGCAGCAGGGCATTTGTAGAGAGCTGTTATTGCTTGTCCATGTGGAGAGAGAAAAAGTGAATGAATATCCCGAGTCTATGATTTGATCTGTGCTCTGTAGCAAGGCCCCCGGGGGCGGGCGGTCACAACAAACGGCCGGATAGCCACGGATAATTGGAAAAAACGGTGCCTGGTCCCGCCAAATTCCGCTGCGCGAGGCGAGTTACTTTACCAAATTTAAGACCTTTCTACTATATAGCTGACTAGACTCAGTAAAGAAAAAACGTGCCCTGGCCAAGCGGTGAGCAATCGGTAAACCGACCACAAACCCGCTTTTGCCAGGGACGCTTTTCTCTCTCTGATCAGACTCTCTTTGCTCCGCGCATTTCTCTTGCCTAACAAGCACTCGCAGCCAAGCCCCAAAGGACCCAGTCGAAGTGCTTGCTTAAGCGCCGTGGAAAAGGACCATCAATCCAACCACGAGGCCGAAGATAGCAGTGGAGATGCAAGTCACGAGGTAGAACACCTTGCGATACTTGACCATCTTCAAGCTATAGGCAGAAGCCCAGGCGAAGAGCATGTTGCCGGCAACCATTCCGAGGCAAAAGGCCGCGAGAATGAAACTGCCGTTGAGCGAAAGACCGGCGGCCGAGACCGACGAAAGAGCCGCCAACTGGGTGGGGGTCTCAACGCCGATACCGTGCAACATACCGAGACCGAAGTAGGTCTTGGTGCCGAGCTGATCAGGGACGTGCTTGGGTTCATAGCACTCAGGATGGCCGGCGAGGCGGCAATAAGTCCTGTTGAGCCAGTTGCGCACCCGAACCACAAATTCGAAGATGAGGCGCCAGCGGCTCTTGAGCTCGACTTCATCACCCTTCTTGAAGAGCTGGTAAATGACATACACAGCCAGCAAAATCAGGGTAACGCCGACGAACTTTTCGATGACGTGGTCGACGCTCTCGGGCAGGTAAACACCGATGGTGATTGCCAGAAAGCCGAGGATGACGACAACAAGGACGTGTCCAAGCGAGTAGAGCAGTGAGCCGCGGATGCCGCTTTTGGCGTCCTTTTCGCTGGAGACGATGTCGGTGATGGCTGCCAGATGGTCGGCTTCGAAGCCGTGGCGGAAGCCTAAAGCCAACATGGAAAGATAGAAAAACAGGCCGATGTGTTGCATGGCTAGATCCTTTGGGTTTGTCTGCTTACGGCAAAGCCGAGGACCTGGCGAAGCGCGAGGGCTAAGACAGGACGTGCAGTGGTTTGTTAGACGAGTAGAGAAAGAGGCGGTGAGCCGAGACGAAACAGAAAGACGGTCAAACACAAACGACTCAGAGAGGGGTCGCTACCAGGACTGATGAGGAGCTGGTTAGTGCTTGATGTTTAGGGCTTCCTGTAAATTTAAAACGTGAAAATGTAACTCCACCGTATCTTTAGGAGATCTTGGGAAGCAAATAAAATAAGCCTTGAAGTCTTAAATACTCTGGCTTACAACTCATCTCTAAGCTAATTTGATCTCACGCAAGCTGCGCGAGCTCTAGCCAACCTTTACCCGACCACGCCGGGCGGCCCCAGTCTAATGACCATCAGTTCAGAGTCTTCCAGGGCTTCATAGGGCCCATGTTGTACCCCTCCGGGTCCGTAGAGAAGGGCGACTTTTTTCATTGTCTTGCCCTCGACAGTGAGCGAGCCATTGAGCAAAATCAGATACTCGTCCAGGGCATTCGTGAGCGGCCCCAGTTTTGCCCCTTTGCGCATGAAGAGATTATGCACCGAGCCGCCCGCCATGGCCTGCGCCAGCGGCGCCATCGAAACCTTGGGAAATTGCGGCAGTGGCACAGCCGTGACTTCGCCTACGCTAAGCAAGCGAGCCTTGAGTTGGAGGGCCGAGATATTGGCCTCGCGGTCTTCTTTGACACAGCCAAAGACCAGGGTGTCGCGCCATTGTCCTTTAATCAAAAGGTGTTTGCGCAAATAACCTTCAACTTTCAATCCTGCCTTTTGCAAAACCTTAGCTGAGGCGAAATTGAGCGGTTCGCAGGTAGCGCTAATTTTGTGCAGATCAAGCTCATGAAAGCCAAAATTGATCACAAGATTTGCCGCCTCTGAGGCATAGCCCTTGCCCCAGGACTGACGAGAAAGAACGTAGCCTATCTCTCCCAGCTTAGAATCGGCTTTTCCCAGACGCAGGGTAAAAGAACCGACGACCTGTGACGTTTCGGCTACAACAATGAGAAAGTCATAGTTGACTTTGGGGCTGACGCCCTGGTTGAGAATCGTGCTCTCAAGAAAGTTGCGTGTCTGTTCCTCTGTGTTGGGGCCCCATTGCATGTAACGGCAAACGTCTTCGTCGCTGGAAAATTCGTGGATGGCATCAAAATCGCTTTCCAGATGCTGCCTCAGAACAAGACGCTCGCCGTGCAAGGTGAGCTTGGCGCTGGTGTTAGTACTTGGGTTCATTGCCGGCTTTCCACTTGATGTTGCATCCGGTGCTGACATGCTGGTCTTCGGAAATCGGTTGACCTGCTAGAAGGGCATCGAGCGCGGCGCGCAGATCTTTGCCGTCGACCGGCTCGTTGTTGCCCGGACGAGACGAGTCCAGTTGCCCACGATAGACCAGCTTGAAGTCGCCGTCAAAAAGGAAAAAGTCGGGGGTGCAGGCGGCCTTGTAGGCCTGGGCCACTTTCTGGCTTTCGTCGTAGAGGAGTGGATAGTTAAAATCCAGTTTGTCGGCCATTTCTTTCAATTTCGCCGGGGAGTCTTCGGGATGGCTGGCCACATCATTGGAGCTGATGGCGACGATGCCCACATCACGCTTGCCGTAATCATGGCCGAGGGCCGCCAATTGCTTGTCGATGTGCTTGACAAAAGGGCAGTGACGACAGATGAACATCACGAGCAGGGCTTTTTTACCGGTGAAGTACGAGAGTTTTACCTTCGCGCCCGACATTACATCTGGAAGTTCAAAACCGGGGGCTTTTGTGCCCAACTCAAGCATAGTCGAGGCTGTCATTACCATGAGGTAACTCCTGTAAGCGTGTAGGACCAAGGATTATAGTATGAATTGGCCTCAGTCTTTCAGGCTTGAAAGAAATGAGTCTACCGCTTGCCTGAACGCAGGCCGATCATCGGCGCTGACACGGGCGTGGTAGCTGGTGGGCAACAGAACACTCTGCGCTGGGGTAGCTCCGGCCGCTGCGATCAGCTCCTTGCCGTAGGTCGGCAGCATGGTCTGATCCTTGCCCGAGACGACAATCAGCACCGGCGGGTGCGCGGCCCGGAGCATGGCAAGATTGTCAAAAGCCGGCTGGATGAAGAGAAAATCGGGATACAACTTGCTGAAATCACTGTGATCGTCGGCCCATCTTTTGGGCGAAGTGAAAGTAGACTCGAGAATAATGGCTTTGAATGAACATCTGCGACTGAGTTCGGAAGTGACACCGGCACCGAACGATTGACCGTATCCGATAATCGCCCTGGCCGGATAATGTAAGTTTTTGGTCAGATAATCATACGCCGACCGGGAGTCTGGCATGACGCGCTCAACGTCGCAGACACCTGTAGACAGGCCATATCCCTCCATGTCATAGACCAGAACTGAATAGCCGTTTTTCAAAAAACAACCAATCTTGAATGGATCGGCAAGGACATTGACTGAACCGCCGACACCGGGCGTGAACAGCACAACGCCTCGTTCTGCGACCGGAGCAGAAAAAAACAAAGCGTCCAGAGTCGCTCCATTTTCCAGTGGGATGGGGCAGGTTCGGGCGGTTGCACCGGCAATGACAATGGCCTGGGATGATCTTTTTTCAGCGGGCGGGTGAAATAAGACTGCTGTCGACAAGCCCTTGTTAAAGCGCGGAGCAAAATACAGATAGACGGAGAGCAGCGCTACACAGCACAGGGCGCCGACTACAGTGAGCGTGCGCCACATGCGCTTGAACAGTTCAGAGCGTCCCGAGGACATCATAGACAGCGTTGGCCTCGGCGAATTCGGCAACAAAACCCATCCACCAATATAACAATTTTCCGGCCCCGAGTTAGCCAAAATTGCCGCCTATTGTTTTTGCATGGCCCTCTCTTCCCCGGTTTTAACCACAATGACTCACCACCGCCAAACTGACACATCACACGCGATAACGCCGCAAGGCGACCATGTCGAACACCACGCCAAGCACAACCACGACGCGCGTCAGAGCCTGTCGCTGGAAGCCTTTGCGCCGCCCAAGAAAGGAACGGAACACAAAGACATCAAGGCGGATCACAAGGACACTAAGGTGGATCCCAAGGACAATAAGCATGACGGCAGAGACCATGAGCTAGAAACATTCAAAGAAAAATCTGCAGGCTATCACAAAGTGGTAATGCATTTAGCGCATCACCAGGGCAAGAAGCCTGAGGCTGAGCCGGATGTGGAAGTAAAATCGGTCGGCTCTCTCAAATGGCACGAGACAAAGCCTGCCACCGGACACAGTCATGAAAAAGAAAAGACTTTAGTAGTGGCTTTCAGCGACGACGACGGCTCAAAAGAGGGCCATATTTCTCATAAGCAAGCGGAGCGCCTGAAGCAACTCGTAGATACCCTGGAAGACTCGAAAAAGCCTACCGAAGTAGACAAAGGGCTTCAGGAAAAGGCTCGGGTACACATAATTCCCACAGACAAACAAGACAAGGTGGAGCGTCATCTAGTCGTCCATGCCACCAGGCATGGTGAACGCGATCAGTCCAACGGACATTGGTCGGGAGGCAACGGCAGTCTCTACCGCCACGGGCAGAGCAAGCATCTGGTCGAGCCACCGGCTACGGCAAGGCATCGTTTGGGCAACGAAGACAAAGACGAAAACGATTTTATGCAAAATGTCGCCGCCACAGACCGGCCGCAGATCAAGGATTTCGTCGACAAATTAGTCTGGGCCATAAGCGGCAACGAAGGCAGTTACACAACTCTAAATCCCAACGATGCCGGTCATGGTATTTCAATCGGTATACGCCAGTGGAATCAGAAATCCGGTGAACTGCCAACCCTGCTGCGCTCATGGCACGACAAAGATCCGGAAAAATTCAACGCAATTTTTGGTCAATACAGCTCCTCCCTCTTGAATGAACGTTTCATACGGGGCACAAACTTCGCCGGCCAGCCCGGGCTTTTGAACGATATCAGAAAGGCACTGGCGGACAAGGAATTTCAGCAGGTACAACTGGATCTGGCCCGGCAGTTTGTTGTTCATTCGGTCAAACTGGGGTATCAGGCCGGATTCAGATCCGAGTTGGCCCTGGCCGACATCGCCGATGTGATTAATCAATGCGGCCCCGGAGGCTTCGAGAGAGCCATGAGGCGCGGCATGAAGAACGCCGGCAGTGAAAAGAATTCAGTCATGGCCATGGAAAACGTATTGCACAGACCGGGCGGAATGCACCGCCTGAGCGCACTGGCCAAAACATTCAGCCCCGGCAGCGCGGCACAAGTTGCAACAGGTTAACCGGTTAACCGGTTAAGTCCCCGATATCAAGCCTGCGGCTGTGGACCAGTGGTGGCGGCCAGGCTGAGGGATTTTTTGTTGTTCATTATGTTGTTCATTACGTTGGTCACTACGTTGATTCTGGCGTTGGCCATCGGCCGGCCTGGCAGACCCCCTGAGTCTATCTTCCAGCCAACCAGGTCCCGGGGCGCCCGGACTGGCATCGCCCGGACGTTCCTGGCTGTCGTGAGCTGAGGGCGGAGCATCCGAAGTGGTGCCCTGGGTACTTCCGCCCCTTCCCTGGTCACGGCCAAACAGTTTATAGCGAGCGTCATCCACGCCGGCATTGTTCATGTACTGATTGGTTACTGCTTGGGCGTTTCTAATCAATTCACTGCTGGATATCGGCAGGTCATTGGTCTGGGCTAGATATCTTTTGTACTCGGACGATTTGTGATCTGCCGGCTCCTGCGGCCACATTTGGCGCATTTGAATCTGCGTTGCTTTCAAAACTTCCAGTTCTTCCTGCTCTACCATGCTCAGATTTTTCTTCTTAGAGAGACCGTCAATCGCTCCCCAGACCTCATCCGGCCAGAGCCTTTTTCCCGGTTCATGCTTGGCATATTTTTTCATTATGTCGACGGCCATATACTCGGACCCCAGTTCGCGCATATCGCGAGCAAGATTGAGACGGCTAACGCCGGCATCAAAGTTTTTGACATCATTCATCGAAATGTGATCGCTGTGATCGTCGGTTGGACCGCCGGGTTCGTTGATACGCGGATAGGGACGCGCGATCTCGCTACGGCCAGAAATCGGCGAGCCGCCGGACGATGCACCGTCAGGCAATGCGGATGCGGGGCCGGCAGTATCACCCCCCGAGAGACCCACACTGGGCAGATAACCCAAACGCTGGTAGCGCAGATCATCTTGCATTCTGAGCATAGTCTCAGCAGTTTTTCTCTCTGCTGGAGTCAGTGCTTTATCGCGGGTCGCATCTAAGAGTTGATGAATGGTGACGAAGCCCAGATGTCTTGTATCCAGTCGATCAATCAAGTGCTCTTCGTCCTGAGCAATCTTGTGCAATTTGACGACATCGGGCTTGGGCGACGGATCGCCGTGCTGTTCTATAGACATAGTAAACCCCCTCAGGAGAAAAAATCGTTGGCGAAAATTTCAGGGGTGTTCGAGCATAGTGCGGCACCAAAATAACAGCCAGATAACAGAAATCGGAAAAAACGCCTGCCAAGCAATAAAGCATTTTTCAGAGTCCCCGGGCGTGCACCCTAGCAGAAGGACCGATGGGCAGAAAAGCAGGGCTCTTGGCACCATCCTTGCGCAGGCTACGCTAATAGTCATTACTCAATCTTTGATAACACTACTTTCAACCTTGAAGAAGCTTAGTTTTAGGGTAAGGTCATTGACACCCCCTCTTCTTTTTCATTTAGCGACCCCCTCAGCCGGAAAATCAACCGCTATCGCTACATAAATCAACCGATGACTCAATCAATGAGTTACGCGGCATAACACTCCGAGAGAGAACCACTATGACTTTTGACCTAATCAACTGGCTAAATCAGCAGTCCGGTGGCCCTCAATTGCCGCTGGCTCTGAGCAAACTGGATCAAGCCGACGACTCCTCCGCGGCAGCGGACAGACGCGAATGGCTCGTCACAAACGGACTTGGCAGCTACGCATCCGGCTCCATCACTGGAGCCAACACGCGGCGTTACCACGGTCTCTTCGTTGCATCACTGGTACCCCCTGTAAGGCGCACAGTGCTGCTTTCTCGCCTTGATGAAACAATCACAGTCGACACCGTCGGCAAGTCTGTCGAGCTGTCTACTAACCACTGGCAATCGGGGATAATCGCTCCCAGCGGATACAAATTCCTGGAAGCGTTTTCCGACCTGCCCGTGCCCACCTGGTGCTATCGTATTGCCGGCGGTCGTCTGATCAAGCAAGTCTTGATGCAGGCCGGCTCACAGCGCGTTTATCTAGGCTACACCTGGCTGGCTGATGACGGTACTAGCAGTGCCGACCTGAAACTTGCCGCGGCCGTCAATTACCGAGACTTTCATAGCGAGACCCACGGCGCGGACAACTGGATTTTCTCCCAGGAGCAAACTACAACAAGTGCCGGAGAAACGGTGAAGATAACCGCCTTCCCCGGCGCTCAGCCCTTCCACATTCAGGCGACCTCCGGCGGCTACAAACCCTTCACCGACTGGTACCGCGGCTATCAATGGCCACGCGAGTTCGAACGTGGCCTGGGGGACAAAGAGGACTGCTTCCACGCAGGCGATTTCCATGTCACTTTGCCCTCCGGTCAGTCGCTCACTGTTGCTTGTGGTATGGATGCCCTGGACGTCGTGCCGACCTTGAGCGAACTTGTGCAATCCGTGGCCGTTCACAAACAGGCTCTGATCGACAAAGCTGGAGCTAAAGCAAAAGCTGACACGATCAAACGTCTCATTCTGGCGGCCGACCAGTTTATCTCAAGGCGTGAATCCACCGACGGCTCCACTATCATCGCCGGCTACCACTGGTTTTCAGACTGGGGTCGCGACTCGATGATCAGCCTGCCTGGACTGTGTCTGAGCAGCGGTCGGTCGGATGACGGCAAAAGCATACTTGCTACTTTCGGCAAATACCTGAGCCAGGGCATGCTGCCCAACTTCTTCCCAGACGGCGGACAAGTGCCTGAGTACAACACCGCCGACGCCACCTTGTGGTGGGCTCAAGCACTCCACCATTACTACAAGGCAACAGGCGACA
>Ga0105248_10000941_pt1 | contig 32417 bp, 40 predicted proteins | sample KBSS34metaG_FD_81524 | JGI IMG/M metagenome (GOLD analysis project Ga0105248, IMG submission 81524) | Switchgrass rhizosphere microbial communities from Kellogg Biological Station, Michigan, USA - KBS S3-4 metaG | ecosystem: Host-associated > Plants > Roots > Rhizosphere > Soil | place...
CGACCTCGTCACCGTGCTGCTCCCGACGTCGGACCCGGCGTTGTTCGTTCGTGAGCTCGGCGAATTAGTCGTGCCCGCCCTGGCCGACCTCGCCTGAGGCTCGCCCAGGGAACTTTCAGGTAGCCCTGCGCGTCCCATTTGTCCCGTTGGGCCAGACTGAGCACACCTTCCCCAGCGGCCTCGTAGGCCGTTCTTGATCGAGTCGACAAACCGCATGTGCGGATGTCAGGTTCGTCGAGGTCAGTGGGCGCCCTGAGCGCTCAATGTCACTCGGATGCTCCATCAAGGGGCTTCGTAACCAGAACGACAAACCAAGAGAACTCACCGCGGAATCCTCCGCATCGGTCGATCACTCGAGCCTGTTCTGGCGTTCTGGCGGAAGAAAGCACCGGTTTATGAAACTCCCCAAAAAGCGAACTGCACTCATGTCCGGCAGCCTGACGGCGGCAGCGCTCGTCACCGCCGGGCTCGTCGCGTTCACCCAGAGCGGCGCCGGGCAGAGCCGGGTCACGGCCCAATCTCCTGCCGTGACGGGGACATCACCCGCTGACTTCCCCATGGTGGAGGTGCCCACGGTCGAGGCAACCCCGACGGAGGCCCCGCCCGCGGAGGCCCCACCGGCAGAGGCGGCAGAGGCGGCAGCAGCGCCCGCCGCCGCGCAGAAGGCTCCTGCGGCGAAGCAGCAAGCGGCTGGCGGTGGCTCTGGCGGCGGTGGTGCCGCCGCTCCGGCAGCTCCCGCTCCGGCAGTCGCCGCCCCGGGCTGGCGGCTCGTTTTCGCCGACGACTTCAACGGCAACGTGGGCCTGGGCGGCTGGAGCAGCTCGTCGTACAACTCGAGGTACTACGCGTACACCGGCCGGGACACCCACGGTTACGCAACGTACGACCCGTCGCAGGTGCTCTCGGTCAGCGGCGGCAACCTGGACATGTGGATCCACAACACCCCGGGCGGCCCTGTGTCCGGCGCGATCGTGCCGGCCATTTCGGGCCAGACGTACGGGCGCTACGAAGTGACGTTCCGGGCCGATTCGATGCCCGGATACGGCGCCGCGTTCCTGCTGTGGCCGGACGGTGACGACTGGGACAAGGGCGAGATCGACTTCCCCGAAGCGCCCTTCGACGGCACGATGTCGATTCACGATCACTGCATCGGGAACCCGACCCAGTCCTGCTACAACGTCGACACCCACATCGGTTGGAACGGCTGGCACACGGCGACGACTGAATGGCTTCCGGGACTCGTCACCTTCTACATCGACGGCGTCCAGGTCGGACAGAGCACGGTGTCCCCGACGGCCAACATGCACATGGTGATCCAGACCGGGAGCGAGAACGCTCCCCCGGACCCGTCCGTCCAGGGACACTTGCAGATCGGATCGATCGCCATCTGGGCACTCGGCTAGTCCGAGGTCAACCGTCACCTTCGCCCGCCGGCGGTCGGATCAGTCGACCGCCCGGCGGGCGAAACCGCGTAAGCCCACGGCCAACAGGACCGAAATCGCCCCAACCATGACGAGTAGGCAGATCCACGGGTGGATATGCGGGACGGCCGGCACCAAGGCGCCGCGCATCGATTCGCTGACGTAGGTCATGGGATTGGCGGCGGTGACGACTTGGAACCACCGCAGCCGCGACAACGACGGCCACGGATATTGGCTGCAGCCCGTAAAAAGCAACGGCGTGAAGACCAGCGAGAACACAACGTTGATCCGGGTTGGGGTGACGAGTGTTCCCATCACGAGTCCAAGCGCGGCGCCGAGGAGACTGCCGAGCAGGGTTGCGGCCGCCAGGAGTGGCACACCGGCCCAGCGCCAGGGAATGTCGCCCAGGACGACGATGCCGATCGGGATCATCACCAACGTCGCAACGATGCTGCGCAGCATGGCGAACAGCACTTTTTCCGCCGCGACCAGCGACGTGGCCATCGGAGCGAGGAGGCGATCTTCGATTTCTTTGGTCCATCCGAATTCGATGACCAGGGGAAATGCCAGAGTCTGCATTCCGGTGATCACCGATGTCAGAGCAAGTAGGCCGGGGAACAGCAGGTCGCTGTATCCGCGCTGCGTATACCCGAGACTTCCCAGCACCTTGCCGAACACGAAAAGCAGGAAGAGCGGCTGAAGAATGACCTGCGCGAGGAAGACGAGGACCTCGGATCTCGTGACGAAGATGTCCCGCCGCAGGACTGCTACGAAGGCCCGCGCCTGACCGCCGCGGATCGCGGTGGATTCGCTCAGCGCGGTCATCGCAAGGCCCGTCCCGTCAGATGGATGAAGACGTCTTCCAGGGTCGGCGAGCCCAAGCCGATGTCCCGCAGCGCGATGCGCCGTTCGGCAAGCAGGGTGGCCACCGGTGCGACCAAACTCGGCGCATCGCCGGTGAGGTAGAGCCGCGCGCGGAACTGAGCTGCTCCCGAAACATCTGGTACGGCGGGCAATTCTTCGGCCCGTTCAACCGGCGCCAAGTCGGTGAGCGCGGCCAACAACTCCCTCGCCGCAGGCGGTTCGAGCGCGGTCGTTGTGAGCTCAAGAGTGGCGCTTCCCGGCAGCGTATGAAGCAGGGCTTCCGGGGTGTCGAGCGCGAGGAGACGACCGTGGTCCATGATTCCCACTCGATCGGCGAGGGTCGCCGCCTCGTGCATGTCGTGAGTCGTCAAGAGCAGGGTCACACCGCGATTCGTCAACTCTCGCAGGCGGTCCCAGACGAAGAGCCGGGCGGCAGGGTCCAGGCCGGTGGACGGCTCGTCGAGAAACATCACGCTCGGCTCGTGCATCAACGCCCTGGCGATCATGACTCGCTGCGCCTGGCCGCCGGAGAAGAAGTCGGGTTTGGTATCCCCCCGGTCCAGCAGACCGAATTGGTCGAGGAGTTCGTCCGCGCGACGTCGCGCGTCATGTGCGGGCACGCCGTGGTAGGCCGCGTGGAACAGCAGGTTGTTGCGGATCGACAGTGACCGATCGAGGTTGCTGCGTTGCGGTACGACGGCGAACTGGCGCCGCGCGTCGACGGGATTCGTGACCACGTCGACGCCGCCCACCGTTGCTCGGCCGCCGGTCGGGCGGACGCGCGTCGTCAGCATCCCTACGGTGGTCGTCTTCCCAGCGCCGTTCGGTCCAAGCAGACCGAAGACCTCGCCCGCCGGTACCGCGAACGACACCCCATCGACCGCATTCGTCGTTGCTTTCGGGTACCGCTTGACGAGCGACTCGCTCTCAACCGCAGAACCCATACGTCCCTTCTACAGGCGAAACCCCCTATGTGTCACGCGCTTTCGCTCACAGCCCATCAGACCTTTCGCTTCGCCAGCTCGAGCGCGTCACCGAGTTCCCCAAGGCGCTTACGTCCCCATTCCTTACGGATCTGCGGGAACATCTCGTCCTCTTCCTCTTCGACGTGGTGCCGGACGCTCTCGATGAGCACGGTGACCTTGGCGTCGTACCGCTCGTCATCGGGCTCGAGGTCCGCGATCTCCCCGAGCAGCAGCTTCGCCACGTGGTGTTCCTCGATGCCCTCGAGGATGTCGTCTTTCAGATCCGGCAAGTCTTCGCGAACGGCCGGGTAGAAGACCTCCTCTTCAATCGTCGTGTGCACGGTCAGCAATCGGATGATCTCTTGGGCGGTTTGCCGCTTCGAGGCTGCGGCGTCGTCGTCGAGCTTCTCGAACGCCTTGAACACCTTTTCGACCTCACGGTGGTCGTTCTTCAGCAACACAATCGCATCCATCGAAGTCGTCCTTTCGCGGGCGGCTGGACCGTAGATGGGCGCCACGTACCCGCGATATCGACGGTCAAGCACGACTGTCGCCGGCGCGAACTGCGTTCGCAGCGGTATGAGGAACACGAAATGGGGTACCTCCGGGTTCGCCGGCGCCGACCGGCATCCCACGTTCCCGAGTCACCTAGGTAGGGCCGATGCGAGCAGTCGACCACAAGGCCCACGAGAAGCCGCACCGATTCGGCTTGCTTCCCCGTCGGCGGCGTAACCCGCAACCCGACCCTCCCCCGTACGCGGCCGGAGACGGATCGGTGCGGATTCTCCGGTCGGCAGACGATGTCGTGGCGGCCATGGACCGCGCCGCCCGTGACGCAGAGACGCTGGCGATGAACGCGCGCCACCGCGCGGAACGTTACGTGCGCATCCTCGAAGAGCCGGCGGCACCAACGCCGATCCGGCACACCAGCCCGTCCGACTACACCACCGGCGTGTGGGTGTTACGAACCGCAGACGAGTTGCGGCAAGCCCTCGGCCGCGCGGCAACCTTCGAGTCCGAACAGGCGGAGACGCTCGGCCGCCGGCGGGAGTCACGAAGCGCCTGATCGAGCAGGTCGGCTAGGAAGCGGCTGGCGACTGGTCGATCCGGACGAGGTTTCCTGATGGGTCGCGCACCGCGAAATCGCGGACGCCCCAGGGCTGATCGGCCGGCTCGGAAACGACCTCGGCCCCGGCCGCACGGACCTTCTCGAACAACGCGTCCAGGTCGGCGGCGTGGAAATGCACACCATTGAGCGCCCCCTTGGTGGCCAACGCGGCGATCGCATCGTTGTCCTCGGGGCTGCCGTTCACGTAGTTGGTCAGGACGACGGCGACGTCCGGCTGGGCCGCCGATCCGACGGTGATCCATCGGAGCTCGCCCCGCGCGACGTCCGCGCGTACCTCAAGGCCAAGGGCGTCGCGGTAGAACGCGAGTGCGAGATCGGGATCGGTGACCTGTACGAAGCAGGTTGCGAGTGAGATATCCATGGCCAGCACGCTAGGGTGCCTGAACCCCGAATGCTTCTTCGTTCCTGCTCGATTGCGATCGAGCGGGACGCGCGGCGTGCTTGACGATGCACGTCGGAATGCCCGTAAGTCCGCCGTGGTCCCGCGACCGATAAGCGGTTGGCGCTTCGCCGACCAGCTGGGTGAACCGAGCGCTGAACGATCCGAGCGAGGTACACCCCACTGCCAAACAAACTTCGGTCACGCTCAGATCTCCCCGTCTCAGCAGGAACTTCGCTCGTTCGATCCGCCGCGTCATCAGATACGAGTATGGGGTTTCGCCATACGTCGCGCGGAACCGGCGCGAGAAGTGGGCGCTCGACATGAGCGCCTCGTGGGCGAGCGTGGCGACATCGAGAGGTTGAGCGAACTCGCGGTCCATCAGGTCGCGAGCCCGGCGAAGCCGTGCGAGCGTCGCGAGGTCCTCGGCAGTCATCCGACGAGGGTAGCGAGGCGCGAGCGACTGTGGCTTTCGTGTAACGGGTCACGTTCGGGCGCTCTCCGTGGGAGACTCCGTAACCAAGTTGGTGATCGGGAGGCGACATATGCGGCTGGGCTTCGTGCACACACCGTCGGGGGGGCACGTTTCTCGGGTTACCGAAGAGCAACGCGCCGTTTTCGACCAGGAAGGCTTCGTCCTCTTCGACGAGCCACTCATCAGCGCGACCGATGTCGCCGAAATTCGCGCACTTCTTGATCCGCTGTTCACGCGGTTCGACGACTACCCCGACTGGATCGCCCACGACCTCGGTGGAGAGCGGGTGCGCGGCGGGCAACCGCTGGTCGCCGAGTTGGAGTACGTCACGCTCCTCGCCCCCCGGCTGATGCGCACTCGCGGAGTCAAGGTCTGCACCGATATTGCGCAGACGTTGTTCGGACGCCGCGCTCCGATTGCGTTCAGCCACTCCGTCTACAAGCCCGGACATTCCCCCGGAACGACCCCGTGGCATCAAGACGCAGGGTACGACCCGACCGGCCGTAAGACTGTCGCCGTCTGGCTCGCGCTGCAGGACACCGACCAGAGCAATGGCTGCATGCGTTATCTCCTCGGTAGCCAGCAGGGCGGACTCCTTGAGCACCACGACATCCCGGGCCGCCACGGCCGCACGATCTCCGCGGAAGTCGACGAAAGCCGAATCGTCAACGCCGTCCTGCCGATGGGTGGAGCGGCCGTGCACCGGGAATTCGCCCTGCACAGCGCAGGTCCGAACAACACCGACGAAGCGCGACGGAGCCTGATCCTCGAGTTCGCACCTCCGCTGGATGCGAAGGATCGCCTACGCGTACGCCTCAATCGGGCGAAGGTCGCGCGGGTCCGCCGGGCGGTCAACAGGAAGACCTCGGCCGCCGCAGCCTAAGGCCCGCCACGTTCGCCGCCACGAGCAGCACGCGCCCGTACGGTTGCCCGGCGAGGGTCCGCAGACCCGTCTACTTCCCTCGCTTTTTCAGGATCGAAGGTCACGGCCGCTGCGTTCTACGCTCGAGACCATGGCCGCCGAATTACCTGAACTGACCGTTGCCGACGTCGGTGCCTGGCATGAATGGCTGGCGACTCACGCTGAGAGTTCAACCGGAGTCTGGCTGGTACTGGCCAAGAAAGGCACCGTGGAACCGACCAGCCTGAGCTATGCCGACGCCCTCGACGAGGCACTGTGCTTCGGCTGGGTCGACGGCCAAATCGTCGGTCGAGATGCCGTCACCTTCCGTCGACGGTTCACGCCGCGCAGGGCCGGCAGCGCATGGTCCCAACGCAACACCCAGCACGTAGAGCGCCTTAGCGCGGCAAACCGGATGCGTCCCGCCGGTCTCGCCGCGGTCGACCGCGCGAAGGCCGACGGAACCTGGGACGCTGCGTACGCCGGAGCGGCAACCATCCAGATGCCCGAGGATCTCGCTAAGGCGTTGAGCAAACATCCACGGGCGCAGGCGGTCTTCGAACGGCTCGACGGCGCGAACCGCTACGCCGTGCTCTATCGGGTCACCACCGCCAAACGGGCCGACACCCGAACTCGCCGGATCGAACAGCTCGTCGCCATGCTCGACCGGGGTGAAACCCCGCACCCGGTCCGGCCCCGGGACCGAACGGCGAGGGCGGATCACGTCAAGGCGTGACCAGCCGCGTGGACTGGATCCATAGGTTTCGCGCCAGGTCCTCGTCGGCAGCCTGGGCGGCCGTTGCGCCGTCTATCCTGAGGCGGTCGAAATAGTGGCCATCCGCGTACGCGGGATCTGGCCAGGTCGCAAGATGCAACAGCGGGGCGGCCCCTTCCTCAGCTGAGATCAGGAATGCCCTGCTCAGCGGAACGCGATAAGCAACGCCGACAAATGGCGAGTTGCGGGCGAACGCGGTGGCGACGACGCCCGGGTGGAACGCGGTCGCGGATGTGCCGCTTCCGCTCAGCCTTCGGCTGAGTTCGCGCATGAACAGGATGTTCTCGAGCTTGGTGGTGGCATACGTCTTGAATGACCGGTAGCGACGTCGGGTGGAGTCGAGATCGTCGAGGACGACGTCGCCGTAGCGACTCGCAGCGCTGCTCGTGATGATGACCCGCGAGTCCGGCGTCGCGATGATGCGGTCCTCGAGCAGGTGCTGGAGCAAGAACGGCGCGAGGTGATTCACCTGGAACGTCAGTTCGTGGCCGTCGACGGTGGAGATCCGCCTCGGAAAGAGACCCCCGGCGTTGTGCGCCATCACATCGATGTGGGGACAGAGCTCCAGAATGCGATCGGCGAGAACGCGAACCTGCGCGAGGTCGGCGAAGTCGGCGACCAAGGCGGTCACCCCCAGCTCGCGACCTATCGCGTCGACCTTCTCACGCGACCTGCCGATGGGAACGACCGCAGCGCCGGCCGAGGCGAAGGACCGTACGGCGGCTGCGCCTATCCCCGAACTTGCGCCGGTCACGACCACCGTGCGGCCGGTCAGATCGGGCAGCGCTGGATTAGAGGTCGGCACGCCGAAGCTGTTCTGCGTCAACGATCCGGACGCCGTGGACCACTACTTCGACTGCGCTGCAAGCGTTTCGCTAACCTGCGTGAGACGCAGACTGTTGCCCGAAGGATCCCGGAACCCGGCGTCGATGCCGTAGGGACGCTGTTCGGGCGTCTCGGTGAACTCAACGCCGCGGGCCGCAAGTTCCTCGTAGCTTGCCTGGCAATCGTCAGTCGTCAGGAAGACGGTGCCGGCGAAGCCTTTCCCCATGAGGTCACGGATTTGCTCCGAGGTCGCGGCGTCGATGAAGGGAGCTCCCGGGACGGCCATCAGGACGAGCGCGAAGTCGTCTTGGCCGGGCCAACCCACGGTGAGCCAGCGGAAGTCGCCCATCTCAGGCATCGTCACATCGAGACGGACCTCCATGCCGAGCTGCTTCGTGTAGAAGTCGAGAGCGGCGTCTTGGTCGTGCACCCACACCTGGGCGTTCGCGATCTTGATCATGTCACTCCTTCAAAACGACTCGTCCGATATAGACACGCTATTCGGCCGCTCCGCGCGGGTCTTCTCGAAACGTGCGGTGTTGCGGCCGTCCGTAGACCCGCAGAACACATGTCGGCACGTGCGCGTAAGTGGCCGGATCCGGAAAGGTCGCGCGATATGCGCTCGGAGTCTTGCCGAACATTCTTACGAAGCTTGTCGTGAAGGATCCGACGCTCTCCAGCCCGACAGACATGCAGATGTCGGCGACCGTGTGGTCGGTACCGCGGAGCAACGCGGCCGCACGTTCGAGGCGACGGGTCAGTAGGTAGGCGTGGGGCGAGTCGCCGAACGTTCGACGAAATTCGCGGCTGAAGTGGCCGCGAGATAGGCCGGCTGCACGCGCGAGATCATCCACGGTCAGTGGGTCGGCGTAGCGCAGATCAACGAGATCTCGTGCCCGCTGAAGATGCCGGGACGCGGGAACCCGTCTCATCGCGCCATTATGCGCCGGACATGAGTGGGCAGGTCTCGTGACCGTCAGGCGTCTCGATGCTATGAGCGATATTCCGGATTTTCGAAGTCGAAGCGCGCTCCAGCATCCCACTCTTTGCGTTGGTTGCCGTATGCGGGGAATCCGCCGGCAGCCTTCAGCACGCGGGCGAGGTGGAGCAGGTTCCAAGTCATGAACGTCGTGTTCCGGTTCGTGAAATCGTTGTCGAGCCCAACGCGATGTCCATCGTCGTCCAGGTCGCCATAGCTCGGCCCCGGCCCTGCCTCGCCGATCCAACCGGCGTCGGACTGCGGTGCGATTGAGTACCCGATGTGTTGCAGGCTGTAGAGAACGTTGGACGCGCAGTGCTTGATGCCGTCTTCGTTCCCGGTGATCAAGCAGCCACCAACTCGCCCGTAATACAACCATTGACCCTTGTCGTTCAGCTCGCCGGAATGTGCGTAGAGCCGTTCGATGACTTTCTTGGTTTCGCTGCTGTTGTCGCCGAGCCAGATCGGTCCGGCGATCACCAGGATGTCGGCGGCGATCACTCGCTCGAACAGTTCAGGCCATGCGTCCTGGGCCCAGCCATGTTCTCGCATGTCCGGGTACACGCCCGTCGCGATCGGGTGATCCACCGACCGGATCTGATCGACCTTCACCCCGTGCTTGGTCATGATCGAGGCGCTTACGTCGACGAGCCGCTGGGTGTGACTGATTCCAGGGGAACGGGTCAGGGTGGTGTTGATGAACATGGCCGTCAGGCCTGAGAAATCGAGGTCAACATCGGTCATACCCAGCACCGTAGCGACATTCCCTTTTGTCACCTAGGCCGCGAAGCGGCCGGATGTTGACCGCTGTACGATCGCGCTGGCCGACATGTCGATCAGGATGCGGGGCTGTACCGCCATGGAGATGGTGAGGGTCGGTCGGGGAATATCCAACCGCTTGCCGTTGGCGCGCGCGACCTTCGCCGCTTCACCCGAGTAGCTCTTGTTGACAAGGTCGAGGTTGGGAATCCCGTTCGCGTACCGGCCCCCGAGGGTGGGGAACAGTCCGCCCTCCGTCGAGGTGACCACAATGTTGCCGTGCTTGTCCAAAAGCTCCGCCAAAGCTTCGGGTGTGACATCGTCTGCCAGGAACTCAGGCAGATAGAGAGCTGGACGATCCCGAAGTTCCATTGGTGGGGGCCTAGATCAGCGGGCTGCAGCCGCTGGTCGTACCGTCAAGGGGTGAAGCGAGCGATCGTCGGATACCGCCAGGACGACGCTGGCGATTGGATCGCCGAACTGCCCTGTGGCCACAGTCATCACGTGCGCCACGAGCGACCGCTGAACAACCGGCCCTGGGTACTGACGGCCGAAGGTCGAGCGTCGATGCTCGGCGAGGCCTTGGACTGTGGGCCGTGCGATCGCGCCGAACTGCCGACGAGCTGGCACGTCGTTCGATCCACTCCGGAGTTCAACGAACACTCGATGCCAGCGGGGCTTCGCAAGTCTCACCGAGTCGCCGGAGATCGGTGGGGACGGCTGGCAGTTCACGCGGGACACATGAGGTTCACCGCACGGACAGAGCCGCCTATCGACATTGTGCTTGGTCCAGGCGCGACGCAGGCAATTCCGCCTCAGGTAGAGCACGAAGTGGAACCGATCGGTCCCGTTACGTTCCACCTCGACTTCCTGGCGCCCGAATAACCACGTCCGACTGCTGAGCGGAGACCCGATGCGGCAGTCGAACTTCGCGCGGAACATCTGGACACCTGCAGCGAAGACGGCCGGGGGCGAGGGAACAAGTCGACATAACTTGCGCGCCACGTGCGCGAGCCTGTTGATCCGGCAGGGCGCGACGCCGATCGAGGTGCAAGCCCACCTAGGTCATGCCGACGTTCCGACGACCATGCGGATCTACGCGAACGCGACATCGCGGACGCCAGCGAACCTGGTGGACCGCATGGCACGAGCGCAAGCCCTAGTGGACATTCGACCTGCGGGGGACGCGTGACGATGGAGCTAGTGGCACGCTGGCTGGCATGCCCGAACGGATGATCTTCGGTGTACGGCTTGAATTTGCCTTGTGACCTGCACGTTTGCGGTGGGCCGTCAGGGACTCGAACCCTGAACCCGCGGATTAAAAGTTCGAGATCGTTCGTGTTGATGTGTACGGCCTAGCACTGAACATTCCTGGAATGAGCGTAACCCGGAACTCCATTGGACTGTGCGAGACGACCTAGCACGAGGCGGATGTGACACTTCGGTGACACCTTCGTGGATCTTCACCTATTCGAACGCAGGCCGCTGCGACTCGCGCGTACCCGTGTCGCGCTAAGTCGAACGTGAGTTCTACTATCGGCTGCGTGTCCGATCGACTACGTACGCCTGCGCCGTACGGGTCCGCCAAGGACCTGCCGTCCTACCAGGAGCTATCGCAACAGATTCAGGGCTTGAAGCTCGCGACGCATTTTATCGCTCGTAGCCAGCGGTCGGAGATCATTCAGCTCGAACAGCAGGTGGAACGCCTGGCGCGGGTGGTGGACGATTTCTACGAGCGCCTCGGGTCACGTAACTGGATCTTTCATGGTCAGCTGAACGTGGACGCGATCGAGCTACTCCTCGGTGACACCTCGGATCCCGAGTCCGCCGAGGAACGATTCATCGAGTTGCACCGCGATCCCGATTCGACGAAGTTCTGGGACATGGGCCTTTGGGCGCACGACGGACTGCGAGAACGACGCAATCAAATCACGCGAGCGCGCGACCATTACGAGGCTGGTCACTTCGACAGCTGCGCGATGCATCTGATCGCCGTCATGGATGGTTTTGTTAACGACTTCGCGCCTGGCGAGCGGCGGGGCCTTGCGTCCCGTGACCCGGAGGAGATGACCGCCTGGGACAGCGTTGTCGGGCATCACATGGGACTTACACACGTCATGAAGGCGTTCAAGAAGACAATCAAGAAGCGTATGGACGACGAAGTCTTCGAGCTGCACAGACACGGGATCATGCATGGATCGGTGACGAACTTCGACAACGTGATCGTTGCGACGAAGGCATGGAACATGCTTTTCGCTGTTGCCGACTGGGCCACCGCGACTAAGAAGGCGGCAGAGCCGAAGGAACCGAAGCCTACCTGGGGTGATGTCTGGTCGCTTCTAAAAAAAAGCGCTGCCACCGACAAATACGAGCGAGAGTTCGTAGCCTCAAGCATCGAGGCCTCGGACCCGAATTTTGCGACGAACGAGGTTGTCAAGCTCGCCTCAGATTTTCTCACGGCCTGGGAGCATCGCCGATGGGGGCTCGTCGCCAGATTCATGCCCCCGGTACTTCGCCGGTCAACCTCGGATGGGGAGGCGGCCGCTGACGCGAAGGGGGCCTTTGAGCAGTACGACCTAGCGGGATGGGCCATTTCGTCGATGACGCTCGACCGACCTAGTGCCGCTGAGATCACGGCGATCGCGTCCGTAAATGGGCAACTCCAAGGCCTCCGGTTTCGGCTCGTGATGGTGACCGCCGACGGCAACGTCGCGATTCCTGGGGGACAGGAAGAAGCCAGCTGGCATCTCGCTGTCTGGGCTCCTCACACGTTCTTTGGCTCGGCCGATCCGAAGTCGTCTTCGGTTACACCTGATTCGTAGGCGGGTTACAACCAGCTGGGTGCTCATGCTGTTATCTGGATAAATACGCACCCAAGCCTCGGGGGACCGAAGAATGAAGGACTGTGTGAGACGGCGACGGTTGAGATGACCGAGGACGATGGACAAATGGAAGAGACGCGGTATGCGAACGCGCTCTGGGCGACCGCCTTCGTCTGGGAAGCAGCCATCCGCCAGGAGGCAGACCGACTTGCGGTGGAAGTCCGCACGACGGTTCGCCGAAAACGCCGCCGTGCTGTTGGCTCAGGTCGACGGCACGCCACGAGTGCTAAACATCGACGCCGACCTCGACGGCAAAGACGATATCTAGGGCGATTAACCGGGACGCAGGCCATCCACAAGTATCGCTGGATTGAGATCAAGCGCTTCGGCCAGTTTCAGGATGTTACGTAGCGCGATGTTGCGCCGACCCCGCTCGACCGACCCCACATAGGTCCAGTGGAGGCCCGCGTGATCGGCGAGGACTTCCAACGACCAGCCTCTATCGGTGCGGGCAGACCGAACTCGACGACCGAACTCAACCGCGGCTAGGAACGGTACTTCTCGGGGTGCCATGACTGGCCCACCGAACAACGTTGATCCATCCAGGACCAGAGACTATGAGACCAGTAGCGGCTATCCTCGGTGCAAGCCGCGCACGAATATGCCGGGCTCGTGTGACCGGTAAGACAGGGTGGAATTCGTTCGAGCTGCGGCCCGATCACCACATCGCTACTAGGCGCCCAGGACGTCGAAAGGATCGACCCGTGACCGAGAAGTACACCGTCGAAGGCATAGATGGACGAGTCGACTTCGATGGGGCGACGGCGACCACCTTCACCGACCAGGGATCGCGAACCTTCCCATCGTCCGAAGTCAGTTCCGTTGAGTGGACGGCTGCCACTGAATCGTCACGAGGTTGCCTAAGCATCTTTTGCAGCAACGAGAACGCGCCCATCAGGATTGCGTTCACGGCGCCGCAGCAGCCAAGAATGGAGTGGCTCTTCCGCAACCTCGATCCTGAGTCCGCCGCAGGAGCACTAGCGGTAGACCCCGGCGGCGCCCAAAACAAGGCAGAGCCTCCCCCAAGGCTCAACAACGTGATCGGCAGGTACTACGACGCGACTGGGCGATCAATCGGCTTCGCCGAGGCGTTGAAGTTTCAGCTTCGGGACCAGGTCGGATATGCGGCGGCGCAACGGGATGGCAAGGCTGCGGCGCAGCGCGCAAAGATCGCCGCGAAGCACGGGCTGTCGGCTCGCGAGATCGAAAACAGCGTGGTCCCGTTCGGCCACTACGTGATCTACCTCAGCGACGATGGCGATGTTGTGTGGCCCGAGGGGCGCGGAGCGCTGGACGGAGCGCGGGCAGTTGTCGAGACCTCAGGAACGAAGTCGATCGCCTCTAGGAGCACTGCTACCCGAAAGATCCTCGCCCCTTACCTGGGCCAGAAGAAGCTCGCCTCCGACACGCGACGATGCTTCCTGGTCATCGAAGGCCGGGGGTGGAGCAAGACGGTCGATGTCGACGTGGACCGTGAGGACGCCGCAAGGGCCTTCGCAGCGAAAATCAATTCACGTTCGGGCGTCGCCAGCGCGACTGAGGTAGAGCCATCGCCGATGGACATCACCGAGGAAATCAGCAAGCTAGCAGCGCTACGGGATCGCGGGATTCTCACCGAAGACGAGTTCGCAACGAAGAAGACGGAGCTACTCTCGCGGTTGTGAGACGCAGGCAGCTTGACGCCGAACAGCATGCGCCCGAGTGATGAGGCGCCGCCGGGTGCGAGCCCTCTGGGACTGGTGTGATTCCGGAGACTAGGGTTCCATCCTGCGCGGGCCGCGCTCACGCCCATGCCCCCGAGATCCAGGAAACTGTCGGTAGGCCGTGGTGAGATAGCTGCGTGTCATCGAAGCCGAGACTCCTCGACCTGTTTTGTTGCGCCGGGGGTGCGGGCGTCGGCTACGCCGCAGCGGGCTTCGATGTGGTCGGAGTTGACCTGTCGCCTCAACCGAACTACCCCTTCGAGTTCCACCAGGCAGACGCTCTTACGCTCGATAGGGACTTCCTCGCAGGCTTCGATGCCGTGCACGCTTCGCCGCCATGCCAGTCATACTCGGACCTCGCGAAGCGCAACGGCAACGGGCACATGTGGCCACGCCTCATCGAACCCACTCGGGACCTGCTTCGGAGCCTCAACGTGCCGTACGTCATCGAGAACGTCGAGGGAGCACCGCTTCTTGATCCGATTGTGCTGTGCGGCACGATGTTCGAGGGATTGCGCGTCATTCGGCACCGGCTGTTCGAATCGAACCTGTGGCTCGATGTGCCTGAGCATGGGAAGCATCCCCTCGTGTTCACGCACGATAAGCGCAAAGCGCACTACGGCAAGCTGGACCAGAACGTCTCTTTCGTTCAGGTGACTGGCGGCGGCAACTGCACGATCGCGAACGCGCGGGACGCGATGGGCATCGACTGGATGACCAAGAACGAACTGAACGAGGCGATCCCCCCGGCATACACCGAGTTCCTCGGCCGCCAGGTACTCGGACATCTGCGGCAGAAGGTGCAGAGCGTCGCGTGACGCGTGACAGCGCCAAGAACCGCATCAAACAGTTCTTTCTCGACAACATCGGCCAGGTGGTCACTGCGGCACAGCTGCAAGCTGTCGCTGCCCCGGTCAGCGAGTGGGCCCGGCGAGTCCGGGAACTCCGTGAGCAAGAGCAATGGCCGATCTCGACGAACAACGATGATGCGAGCCTGAAACCAGGCCATTACATGCTGACCGGCTTGCCACCTGAGAACAAGAACGTCACCTTCCAGCGGGGCATCACCCAGAAGCTGCGTGCCGAAGTTTTGGACCGCAACGGTTTCACCTGCCAGTCGTGCGGACTCACCCCCGGCGAGATCGACCCCGACACAGGTCGAAAGGTCCGTCTGCACATAGCGCACATCGTCGACAAGAGCCTCGGTGGCAAAGACGAGCTGTCCAACCTCCGCACGTTTTGCTCGACCTGCAACCAGGGCGCCAAGAACATCACGACCGAAAAACCGTCCCTCATCTGGCTCCTTTCGCAGATACGCCGAGGCACGATCGACGATCAGATGGCAGTGCGCGAATGGCTAAACAAGAAGTTCGGCTGACTGCCCCGAGCGCATCTCGGTCGCGGAATATGGCGGCAGTGCGTCGCAGCAACACCCAACAGGAGCTCAAATTGCGGCGTGTGCTGCACACCCGGGGGTTCCGCTATCGGGTGGATCACCGAATTGATCTACCGGGCGGGCGGGTCCGACCCGACATCGCTTTCACCAAGTGGAAGGTGGCTGTCTTCTGTGACGGCTGCTTCTGGCACGTGTGCCCCGAGCATGCGACGTATCCGGTGCAGAACAGGGACTTCTGGTCGGTGAAGCTGGCCCGAAACGTCGAGCGGGACCGCAGCGACACTGCTCGACTTGAAGCGGCAGGGTGGATCGTCGTGAGGATTTGGGAGCACGAGCCGATAGACCAAGCATGCTCGCGCGTAGCCGACGCCGTCGAACAACGGCGGTCCACGTAAGCATCCGTTTGCGCCTAGCCTGCCCTAGCGGGTGACGCGGACGAACGCGTACCCGTGAGGCGTCGGTCCCTTCGCCTCAGCCGCGCTCTGGCTCGCCGATATCGTCGCCGGGTGGAAGACGTTGCGTGGACCAGGGAGTGGCTTGAGGCGCAAGGTTTCAGCGGTTTCGTCCCGTTCGCCGCGCTAGACAGCGCCCCAGTACCTGATCTCCCCGGTGTGTACGTCGTCGTTCGCGAAGGTCTCGACGCCCCGAACTTCTTGCCGACCAGTCCCGCAGCGCGTCGAAACGGACGTGACCCTTCGGTGAGCGATGACCGGCTTCGACTTGCGTGGGGCTCCGGGTCGGCTGTGGTCTACATAGGGAAGGCAAGCGCAGGCGCAACAGGGAAACGGGGACTGCGCACCCGACTCGACGAATACCGACTCCACGGCGCTGGCCAGCCGGGCCACTGGGGCGGTCGTTTCATTTGGCAGCTAGCCGACAACGCCAACCTGCTTGTTGCCTGGAAGGCAGTGGAGGGCGACGCCGAACAGGTCGAATCGAAGCTGATTAGCGATTTTGTGGCGCATCACGGGCGGCTACCGTTCGCGAACCTGAAGATGGGTCGCCGCCCGCGCGCAGGGACGACCTAGCGGATGACGCGGACTGTGCCGGTATCTGTTTGCTCAGGGGCGACGTGCTGGAGCGCCGGTAACGGCATGCGCGGCCGGGGACGCACTGTTCGAAAGAGGCGGTAGCCCAGAAACATGTATGCGGGCACCGCGAGTAGCGCGCACCACATGGTGCCAGCCAGCTCGCAAATGAACATCACTGCAAGCAGCCAGTAGGACGGTCCGCAGAGACTCCAATCCCGGCGACCGCTCTTGATTGCGACGAGACGGCGCCACAAAGACTCACCCGGAACACGGACCACGTGGATCTCGAGCACGAACAACAGCAGGAATGTCGCGCTGAGAAAGATCATGACGCCGAGCGCGAACGTCGACGGGTTGGTAAGCCGGTCGTGCAACACGCGCCGATGCTAGCGCTGGCCCTCGGGATGTTCATCGCGACTCAATGTGCAGAGTGTGTGCGGGCCCGTCTATCCATCACGAGCGAAGCGAGCCTTGCTCCATCGACCTGTCATCTGTGCTCGGGTCCTGGGGCCTAGTTGCCGCGAAACACTCCACTCCCCGTGCCCCTCCGGTACGCCGCCCCGGGGCTCCCGGACTTCTTCCGTGCAGTTTTCGTGCTTGCTTGGCCAGGCCAGATCCGGCTTTGGGCGATGTAGCGATCGCTTACTTTGTGACCCGGAATGACAGCGCAAAGCGGTCCCTCAGAATTCGCGCTGCAGTCGTCCGGCCACTTGTGGCTGATAAATCGACGCTCGAGGACCTAATATCGCGCTAATATCTCGTCCACCTCATTCGATAACGTGAAGGGATTACCCATTTTGACGCCCGTACAGATGATTTGTTGACGTATTCCCTCGAGCGTCTACTATCTCTGTAGGTGGTTATGTTTCGTCGAAATACTTGTGAGGCAAAAAAATGAGGCTAAAACTGAGACTGCGAACGAAGTCGATTCGAAGCAGTTTCTTACTGTGGAGGATTGCGCATATCTACTTCATTTAAGTAGGAGCGCCGCGTACGCATTCGTGCAGAATAAGACGATCCCGAGCGTTCGCATCGGCAAGAAGTCGATCAGAATTCCTCGTAAGGCGTTGGATCGTTTCATCGCCCAGCAACTCGGGGAACCAGAGTGATTGATGACCAGAGAACGCTTAGGACTTTGTTAACGGTCGAGGAGAACCCCTAGTGGTTCAGGGGGACGGCGGGGATCGTCACGACCGACCTAAAGCTAAACCGGGCTCTGCCGAGGATCGCATCTATGATGCACTCCTCGCTGCAGGCTCGGTTTGGCATGGCGGAAACGCATGGACATGCCCCAATCCCTCGCACGACGATACCAACCCCAGTTTCGCCGTAGACCCTCGCGCTGATGGTACTGGCGTTGTCATTACCTGCTCTGTCTGTGGGCAGGATGGATTCCAAGACATTCTTAAAAGCTTGGGGTTCAAGAATTCCAAGGCGCTCAAAGACAGTGTTTCTGAGCCGATCAGCACAACATGGACGTACCGAGACGAGAAGGGCGTTGGAGTCTTTCAAGTCTGCCGGATGGATTTCCCCTCCGGCGCGCGAAAGTTCATGCAACGGCTGGTTGGCGGAACCTACAAAGATGGGGTAAAAGGTGTCCGTCCCCTCCTGCTAAATCTGCCCGCCATTCGAGAAGCCGTAGAGGCTGAGTACTCCGATCCGATTTACGTCGTCGAGGGTGAGAAGTGCGTTTCGTTCTTGGCTGTGCGCGGGGTGCTCGCTACTTGCAACAGCATGGGCACCGACGCTTGGCGGGATGAGCACACCGAGCAGCTTCGTGGGGCGCTCGATGTGGTGGTGGTGGCCGACAACGACGAGCACGGCTACAAGCACGCTCTGTCGGTCGCTCAGGCCATTCGCGGGGTGGTTGAGAAGGTCCGGGTAGCTCGCAGTGTGACGGACGGCTACGGCGATGACGTGGTGGATCACGTGCTTGCAGGACATGAACTGGAAGAGTTGCGATTCCTCAAACCTGCAGAACTCCGAGAGATTGTCGCCGAGGCCCCTGCCGGAAAAAGAGTTCCCATTGACATCGAGCGTGAGGAATCGAGGCCCAGCGCGGATGGACCGGATAAGGCATACCAAGCGAAGGTCGCCGCGCGAGCTTCGGAGCTTCGCCTGGACCGTGACGCTCGGGCATTGTTGGACGAGGAGCAAACGCAGGCGATCGCGACGCCACGTGTTTGGTTGCTGGACGAATTCTTGTCCGAGGCGGACCGGGACGTGCCTTACCGAGTCGATCGACTTTGGCCGCTCGGTGGACGCGTGCTTCTCACGGCGCAATACAAGGTCGGCAAGACGACGCTACTTGCCAACCTCATCCGGTCGCTGGTCGACGGCGCGCTCTTTCTCGGCGCGTTTCAAGTGACACAGGCGGCCCGCGTCGTGCTAATCGACGACGAGCTCGACGAGCGCACGCTGCGCGCGTGGCTTCGCGACCATCGCATCGAACACACCGACCGGGTATCGGTGATATGCCTACGCGGCGCAGTATCGACGTTTGACATCCTGACCAAGCCAGGCCGTGAGAGATGGGCGAGGCTGATCGGTCCCGCCGACGTGCTCCTGCTGGACTGTCTGCGACCGGTTCTAGACGCGCATAGTCTCGACGAAAGCCACGAGGCAGGGAAGCTTCTCGTTGCTCTTGACGAGTTCTGCCAGCTCGCCGGGATTGGTGAGGCGCTTCTTGTGCACCACATGGGCCATACCGGCGAGCGTTCGCGCGGTGATTCGCGGCTCCTGGACTGGCCGGACGCGCTGTGGAAGCTCACCCGCGCGACCTCCGGCGAAGAGGCTTCGCCGAGGTTCTTCTCTGCCTACGGACGCGACGTTGATGTCGCAGAAGGACAACTGGCGTACAACAGCAGTTCGCGGCACCTAACCTTCGATCCGGATTCCGGGAGCCGTAAGACCGTCGCGAGCGACGCGCTCGTGCAGGAAGTCGTGAGGTACGTCAACGGACACCCTGCCTGTACGTCCGGCTCGGTCGAGCGGGGAGTCGGGGGAGACAACAAGGCAGTCAGAGCAGCGCTCGAGGACGCGGTCACGACTGGCCTAATCCTGCGGCTGGACAAAGGCAATGCCAAGCTGCACTACGGGCTCGGCGACAACGCCAAGTTTGATGCCGCGCGGGCGAAGTACAACGCAAGGAAGCAGCTGCGCGATGAACCGTGAATTCAACGCGATTCGGTGCATTTCACCGATTCGGTGCACCGGGGCGCGCCATTCGGTGTGTCCCTTTAGGACACCGAGTGGCGAGTGACACATGCGGCGACGGCGGCTCACCCAGCAACGCACCCAACCGCAACCTTACGAACAGAAGCACTGGTCCCCACCTCATGGAAGAACCGAAATGACGAGTGGAAACCCTCGCGTGCGTTGCACTGCGACAGCGAAGAGCACCGGCAAGCGGTGTGGGAATGCTCCGGTCCGTGGCGCGGCGATCTGCCGCTACCACGGCGCCAACCGGGCCGTGCGTGCCGCAGGACAGCGACGCATCGCGATGGCAAACGTCGTTCTTCATCTGCAGCGGGCCGAGAAGGAGCGGGCGAAGGAGCAGGCAATAGTTGCGGCGGCCCGTTCGCCCTGGGCCCACGAGGAGTGGCTGTGGTCACCGGCCGTGCGTCATTGGTCGGATCCGAAGGATCTTCGGCGTATCGCGAAACACATGCGGCAGATGGCCAGTTTGGTCGACCACGAGGCCGCCGCCATCGAGCGCGAGCTGAAGGCACATCGAAAGTCCGGCCGCACCGCGACGGGCCGGAAAGCGCATGAGTCCGAGGAGTGCGCTCTTGCCCAACGCCGGATCGATCCTCCCCGATGAGTCCTGATACTGCGAGTGAGGCAGCGCGGCTGCTTCGGCGACTGCTCGATGCCCTACCCACGCGCGGAGGCCATGACGAAGCCTCCCGTCAACGCGTCCTCGGGGCGGCGCTCGGCCTCGAATCAGCCGCAGAAAAGCTGAGCAAACCGCCCAGTGATACACAAACCGAACCCTTTGTATAAGATTGGTACCATGACCGCGCCTAGAGCCCGCCGCGCTGACCGCACGCCCCCGCTGGCGCTCGCGTACGTGCGTGTGAGTACGACCGAGCAGGCGGACGAGGGCGCGAGTCTCGATGCTCAACGCGCGATGTTGACTGCGGAGGCAGCCCGGCGTGGCTGGGACGTGGAGATCGTCGCCGACGAGGGCTACAGCGCAAAGGCCATTGAGAACCGGCCCGGATTGCTGAGAACGCTCGAACGGCTCGACCAAGGCGAGGCCGACGTGTTGCTCGTGCTGCGTGTTGATCGACTGAGCCGCAGCGTGGGCGACTTCGCCGGCTTGATGGCCCGGTCCCAGCGCCGAGGCTGGTCGCTCGTCGCTCTCGATCTCGGCGTCGATACGTCAACGCCGGCGGGCGACCTGATGGCCCATGTCCTCGCGAGCGTCGCTCAGTACGAGCGCAAGGTGATTGGGCAGCGCACCCGAGAGGGAATGGCTCAGCGCCGCGCCGAAGGCGTCCACATCGGACGTAAGCCCGTCCTACCCGAGCAGGTTGTCGCGCGCATCATTGCCGAGCGAGCGAACGGCTCAGGACTAACAGAGATCGCAGGCCGACTCACGGCCGATGGCGTCCCGACCGCTACCGGCGGCAAGTGGCACGCCTCGACGATTCGCCGGGTGCTCGACAGCACGACGGCGCACCGGTTGCTCGCCAAAGGAGCGTAAGCCGTGAAGATCGCACAACCGAGAGACGGCGAACCGATCCGCTTAGTGATCAAGCAAGACGGCACGCCGAGCTATCGCGTCGTGCTCGACGGCGATCCGTTCCCAAACGGCAAGCGTCGACAACTGCGTTCGACACACCGGACCCTTGGCGACGCCCGTACGCATGTCGCGACGCATAAGACCGACCGAGAGCGCGGCCTACTCATTGCTCAGACTCGACAGACGTTCAAGGAGTACGCCGAGACGTGGCTCGCAATCAGAGCTCGGAGGGTACGTGAAGTCACGTCACGTTCCTACGCGAGCTGCCTTGCCCATGCCTATGCGGCTTTCGGAGATAAGGCGCTAGCGAGAGTCACACGAGCCGACGTCGAGCAGGTAGTCGAAAGGCTGAGTACCGCAGGACGTTCCAAGCGCCGAGCTTCGCTTGTGCTGTTCGTGCTCCGAAGCGTATTCAATGACGCGGTACACGACGGCTTGATCGGTCGTAACCCGGCCGCGAGGGTCGAGGCCGCAGGCCGGGAAGCGAAACAACGCGAGGCATTGTCGCGGGCGGACCTGGGGAAACTTTGTCAGCATTTTGCGACCGACCGGCTATATCCGTGCTGGTTACTAACGCTCAACGGTCTCCGGCGCTCAGAAGTACTCGGGCTCAAATGGTCTGACGTTGACCTCGACAGCAGGACGGTACGAATCGAGCGAGGCCGGGTAGACGTCGACGGCAAGCGCACGATCGAAACGCCGACCAAGACGCGACGGGGTACTCGGACCCTGCCGCTGTCTTCTGACCTGCTCGCGGCGCTCCATAGGCTTCGTGAGGCGCAGCTCGCAGAGTTCGGCGCGGAACAAGTTCGCTCCGGCTATCTGGCCGTTGACGCAGCCGGGGAACCGATGCGGCCCGAGCGTTGGACGGATCTCTGGAAAGAGGCTTGTGTCGCTGCGAAAGTCCCGTCTGTGACGCTCCACGCGGCCCGCCACAGTTCGGTGACCGCAATGCGTGACGCCGAGGTGCCAGACCACATCGTCGCGGCATTTCACGGCCATGACGAGTACGTGATGCGCTCGGTGTACAGCCATGCAGACGCCACAGGCCTGAGCGTCGCCGCCGAGGCGCTTGCTGCAGCGCTGAACGGTCGATCGCCCGGGGCCTAACGAGCGGTCGTCCAAGCCCTGCAGCTCGCGCTCCCTAGGCGTCTCGGACTGCGCCACGGGTTGAGCTTGGCGTTCCCACCCAGCCCAGCCCCAACGTCTCATCGGGTCCATCCGGATGGAAGAGCCAGCAAATGTGGCTTGCAGCAAGGGACGCACGGCTTCGCGGCCGACGCGCCATCCGACTACGGAGTGCGGCTTCAAGATCTTTAACGGCCCCCGCAGGTCCCAGCCACCACTCTTCGAGAGAGTCGTATCCCTCTGGCTTCTCGTTCGGGCGCCACTTCATCGGCAGGACGTCCCCGAAGAGCGTGAAAGCTCGGTATTGCACGAGCGCCATGAGCGCGCCACGGTCAGTCAATCTTGCTAAGAAAGCAGGCGTCACACACAGGTTCCATAAGGCGGTGTACGCATCCGGGTCCGTGTTTGTCCCTGGCCAAACGTGGTTGTACTGCACGTCCCGTGCTGTTTTCGAGCCGCTTGACCATAGGAATAGGTCACGCGGAGTCGAGTTATCACAAAAGACAACCCTGCGCCCATCCGGCAATTGCCCTGCCGTTCCGCGCCGAGCGAAGTCGCGCACCACGGGCACGACAGCACGGCCCCGAGTCTGCTTCACGACATCGGGATGAAGGAAGAGGGTATGCGCGGCGAGCAACGCCTCGAGGCTCCCGAATCGTGACGATCTGGCGAGGTCGTCGAGGACCCGAGTGCCGTCCTCAATCACTTGGGAGGAGCCTCATGACGAGCCGTTCCACGTACACATAGTCATCTGGTTCGAGAGCGTCAAGCCGGGACGCTAACTCTCGAACACGCGAAGAGCTCTGTTCAATCGCGATGACGCCGTACCACTCTTCCGCGATCATCTGGCAGACATGGGCATGGGTCGTCCCCATCAGAGCCGCAAAGCGGTCAATGGTGCTCCAATCCGGAGGGCTTACATCCCAGCGCTCGCCAGTGATCAGCTTGTTGAACCACGCCGACGAGCGAGCGTCCTGCGACTCGTTCGCAAGGTCGGAGTAGCGCAGCTTGCGGGTGGTGCGGATCTGGTCGATCTTGTCCCTGAATGGACGACTTCCGCCGTCTTTGCTATTAGCCATGACGGAAGATTACATGGATCATACGACGGAGTCAAACTAAAATACGCAGGGAAGCACCATTTCGTATTACGTCGAGACGATCCCCCTAACGAAGCCGGTTCCGCGTTCCAGAGGCTCGGGCGCGCGGAGGTAACGAGCATCGGCATGTGCTTCAGCTCTCGCGTCTTGACCCAGCTGAGATCCCAGGCCGACTGTGACACTTCTGTGACAATCACCGGAGGCTGGCCGTTGGGATCCGCGTCGGGAAAGGTGATTCATCTGCATGTTTGCGGTGGGCCGTCAGGGACTCGAACCCTGAACCCGCGGATTAAAAGTCCGCTGCTCTGCCAATTGAGCTAACGGCCCCGGGCGTGCCGAGAACGACCGATGCCCACGACAACGTTACCGGTAGTCGGCGCGCTGCCGCGGCAAGGGAGGCCTGGCTACGAAGTCTCGAACCGGGCGCTCCATTCCAGGTACTCGGCACGGCGAGTCAACTCGTCGATGAGAGCCGGGGAGGCACGTCAAGGGTCGTCCGCTCGCGGCGGCAGAGGATCCTCGGCCCGTACGTGACGCATTCCGTCGTAACAGCCTGGACGGCCATGTGGAAACGGCACAAAGTCGTGGTACCGCAGTCGTACGTCGTTCGCCTTCAGCACTACGGGATCGGTCGTGCCCATCGGCGGACGCCGGCTTTCGTGAGCCTGCGCGCGAGGGGGCGCGGTCCGCCATCTCGATGGCGGATACGCCGACCAGCTCGAGTTCCGCGACGGTACGGGCGGACTTCCGCCGGCGCATAGCCGCCGTCCCCCGCGTCGACGACAAGCGGGCCGTCCGTTGCGGGCATCGCGGGTTGCACCTCGCGAAGGGCCCGCAGCCGGCTGGAAAGTGATCTTGACCGACTAAGGACAGGGAACTGATCTGCCGATGACATGGGCGCTAGCGACGCAGCTAGCCAGTCGGCTTCGGAAGGCGGGTTGCGCAGATGACGAACGCGGTTGTGGGACGCGACGGCTTCGTCGCCCGCATCCCACTTGCCGCAGTAGCCGCTCTCCTGCTGGCATCGGTCGTCATCATCGTCGGCTTCGGCGACACGACGTTCGCACTCTGGTACAACGACCTCGGCGAGGCAGCGGCCGCCGGCTTCGCGGCCATCTGTACTTACCGGCGGTCCCGTGCAGTGGACTCTGCGAGAGGTCAGTCCTGGCTCGTCTTGAGCATCGGTTGCGCGGCCTGGGCGGCTGGCGAACTGATCTGGTGCTGGTACGAACTCATCGATGGACGCGCACGTTTCCCGTCGTTCGCCGACATCGGGTTCCTCACCTTCGGCGTAGCAGCCAGTGCGGCGGTCCTCCTTTACCCGACGGATCAAACCCGCGAATCACGAGCCAAGCGGACCTTCGACGCGGTCTCGACCACATCCGCGTTTGCGTTGATCGTCTGGATCGGCGTCCTCGGCCCGATCACCGGCAACCACACCGAAGACAGCTTTGGCTACGTGATCTCGCTCGCCTATCCCCTGACCGACGTCAGCGTGTTGATCCTGACAATGCTGACGCTCGGGCGAGTCGCCTCAGGCCGCCGTTCGCTGCTCTTCGTGGCAATGGGATTTATCGCACTGAGCGTGTCCGACAGCCTGTTCGCAACCCTGCAGGCGGCCGCCCACTACACGGGCGGGGCCAGCGACCTCGGCTGGTTCGTCGGATTCGGACTGATCGCACTTGGCGCCCTCGCCACAGATCAACCCACCGCCGAGGTCGCCAGAGCGTCAACCGAAACAGCGGAACCGACTGTCCCGAGCTTCATTCCGTACGTGCCGTTCCTCGCGGCTTTCGTGGTGACCGTCGCTATGGCGATCGCGGGCCAAGGCCCGAACGGTGCGCAGCTTACTTTCGGTGCAGTCCTCGTTCTCCTGCTCCTCGCGCGGCAGTACGTGACGCTCCGCGCGAACCTGATGTTGACGTCCGATCTCGCGGCCCGCGAAGCGGAGCTGCATCACCGGGCGTTTCACGACAACCTGACGGGCCTCGCAAACCGGGCGCTATTCCAGAACCGGCTGGCACACGCAATTGACCTGCACGCGCGGGATATGCGGCCGGTCGCGGTGATCTTCCTGGATCTCGACGACTTCAAGATCGTCAATGACACTCTCGGTCACCGCGTCGGCGACGAGCTTCTCGGTCACGTCGCCGAACGAATCACCGCTGCTACCCGCAGCGGCGACACCGTCGCGCGGCTCGGTGGCGACGAATTCGCGGTGCTGGTCGAAGGTTTTTCGGACCCTTCCCGCACGGCTGCTCGTATCACCGAAGCACTCCGGCCGCCGTTCTCCGTCGCGGATCAACGCATCACCGTGACGGCCAGCCTCGGCATCGTCTCGCTCGACTCCGATGCGTCGGCCACGGCGGACACGTTGGTCACTCGGGCGGACACGGCGATGTACGCGGCGAAGCGCGGCGGTAAGGGCCGCATCGAAGTCTTCCGCGAAGGAATGTCGCTGCTCGAGCTGAGCGACAAGCAACTTTCGGCGGCGTTGGCCCGCGCGCTGGCGACGAATGAAGTGCAGGTCGCCTTCCAGCCAATCGTCGAACTGGCCACCGGCGCCGTACATAGCATCGAGACCCTGGCCCGGTGGACGCATGAAGGCCAGAGCATCCCGCCGGATGTGTTCATCCCGGTCGCGGAACGGACCGGCGTCATCAACGACCTCACCGAATACGTCATCCAGCGCGCCTGCGAGCAAGCCGTCGCCTGCACCCAGATTCCGGGCTACGAGAAAATGCCTGTGGCAGTGAACATTCCGCCGCAGCAGATCGGCACCCCCAGCCTGGAGCGGACGATCCGCGCCATGATCGACCGGTACCAGTTGCACCCCAACCAACTGTGCATCGAGATCACCGAGACTGGCTTGTTCGCGAACATCGATGCAGCGAAGTCGACCATCGACAGCCTTCGCGCACTCGGCGTTCGTGTGTCCCTCGACGACTTCGGCGTCGGCTATTCCTCTCTGTCGCAGCTACATTCGGTCGAGCTGGACTGCGTCAAGATCGATCGCTCATTCATCGAGCGCCTGGAAACCGACGTCCGGCAAGTGAAGTTCCTCCGGACGATCATCCGGCTTGGGCAAGACGTGGACCTGCAGGTAGTTGCCGAGGGCGTCGAGCGCCCCGACCAACTGCAGGTGCTACGCCGCCTCGGATGCACGTTGGCGCAGGGCTACCTGTTCGCGCGGCCGATGACGGGTGCCCAGATCTTGGCGTTTCTCGTCAGCGCACCGGACAAAGTCTCCGCACCACAGGCGGCGCTCACCCACTTCTAGTGGCCAGCCGCAGGGCGAGCGTCGGACATGCCTTGACGGCCCGCCGTACGGTCTTCTCCAGCTCGGCCGGCACGGCCGCCGCCGGAATGATCGGGTAGCCCCACTCATCCAACTCGATAACTTCGGGGGCGAGCTCCGAACAGATTCCCCTACCGTCGCAGGCGATCCAGTCGATCTCGACGTAGGTGCTCACCGGGCGCCGCCGACGCCGGGAGTGGGGAGGAAGGGACGGCGGTCCGTCGCTGAACATCGACCGTGGGCATGCAGGTCGATCTCAGTCTCGAACATCGACAGTGCGCTTCGGATGAACCGCACGCTTCCATCGGGGTGATGGCACGCGCCGCGACGTTCGACGAGGGCTGCCAACTCCGTAGCGCGACGAACCTGTGGCCCAATGGCCCGGCCACCCGAGCGGCCACGGGCGATCTCACCCAGAACAGAGGCAAGCGCCGGAAGCCCGTTAAGACAGGGACCGCATTGCTGTGCGCTTTGGTCAGCCAGATACGCCACGACCCGCGCAGTCTCAACCAGTCCACACACGTCAGTCGGGAGGGCGACCACGACCCCTGCCCCCGGGCGGAAGTCCATCGTGGTGGGAGTAAGCCAGGTGCCGTGGTATCCCCCGACCAGGACGGCCTGCACCGCGTGGCGCAAACCGCCTGCGGCAGCGATGATCTGCTCGATCGACGATCCCCTGGCAACTTCAGCGATGCCGGGTCGCGCGACGGCTCCAGAGATCGAAACCAGCATCGAACCGGGATCCTCGACGCTTCCGACCTCTCGGAACCATGCGGCACCGTGCCGGGCGATCAAGGCGATGTGGGCGAGCGTTTCAACGTTCTGCACCAACGTCGGCCGCCCGAAAGCACCCTTCTCGAAGACGCGAGGCGGCGTCGACCGAGGTAGCGATGCGCGGCCCTCGACCGCGTTCACCAATGCCGACTCCTCACCGGCGAGGAAAACGTCAGGCACCGGTAGGACGCGCACCCGGACCCGATCGACCCCGGCGGCGTTTCGCTCTGCAATCGCGAGATCAAGCCGGTGCCGGGCCGGATTCGAGGCGACCGCGAGATATACCTCGTTCGAGCCCACCGCGTCCGCTACCACTTGAAGACCGTCGAGGACGAGGTGCGGCAGGCGCCGCATCAAGAACACGTCCTTCGCACTGGCCGGCTCACCTTCGGCGCCATTTGCGATGATCAGCGAGTTCTTGCGTCCGGCGATCGATCGAAGCTTGCGCGCGGCAGGGAAGCCGGCTCCGCCGCGACCTGTCAGTCCGCTGTCGTCGACAGCCCGCAACAGCCACTCGGGTGCTATATCCGGAAGATCACCGTGCATCCGCCGATGTTCAGCCAGTGATACGTCGGCGCCCGCGCCGCGTAACAGTCGCGGCGCCATACCCGTGACGGGCGCGGCTGTCATGAGGTGACCTCCGGTCCCGGCGGTTCCACGAGCCGATAGACGACCGATGCCACCGCGACCGCGATGCAGGCAGCACTGAGTAAGAGCATCCACCGAGCCGCGGCGTCGGTGCCGGTTCCCAGGGTGTGGCCCAACGCCATCGGCCACGCGGCGTACGAGAGCAGGTGAACCGCCCGCCAGGTCCGCCGGCCCAGCATGCCCCGTAACAAACTGGTCGCGACGACGGCCGCGAACAACTCCGCCGACAGCGTTCCGACTCCCATCCAAAACGGCTCGAAGTCGGACCGGAATGGAATGACGACGTCGATCCAGCCGACCTTCGCGTAGGTGTCGAACACGATCGTCACGATGTGAATCACCAGCAGAAACATCGCAAGGAGAGACGCATTGCGGTGCAGACCCGTCACGACGAATTGCGGAGTTCCCGGAAATGGCTTGCCCTGGTGGGCGAGAACGCCCAGCACGACCACGAGGGTCAACACCAGCAGCGCGACGACGCCTGTGCCCCGGCTGGCATACCAAAGAGCATTCACGGCATCGGCCATCCGTTCACGGTCGTGACGCGACCGCCGTGATCGACGAGGCGGCCCGCGAAACCGCTGTCCTGCAAAGATTTTTGCCCCATCACGCCGCGAATGATCGCGGTCGTGCTGGCGATATTGGCCGCGAGACACGTCGGCGCTGCAACCGATACGGTCCGCCACGGCGTGACTGCCGGCGCGCCCGTCCGGGGGTCGAGGAGATGGTGCATGGTTTCGCCCCCACGTCGCCACCTCCGCGCCGTCGTACTCGATGTCGCAAGTCCGCCCGTGTGGACGGCAACGGTTTGCGTCGGGCCGGCGGTGTCGGCGTCCCCGGGATCCGAGCCGTCGGGGCGGTCTTGCACCTGAATCGGCCAGCCCTCGGCAAGCGACTCCCCGGCGAGCGCGATGTCACCACCGAGGCCGACCAGAACCGAGCCGCCAACGACGTCACGGATACGGGCAGCGGCGCGGTCCGCCGCCCACGCCTTCGCGGTCGCCCCGAGGTCGAGATGTACGCCGGCGGGAACCCGAACCGTGCACGCCGCCGGATTGAGTTCGACGGCTGTCCAGTTCACCCGATGCCGCACCACAACAGGCGCGGCCGGATCGTCGACGGGTACTGCGGCGAAGTCCCGGTCGTATCCCAGCGACGACATGACCTGGCCGAGTGTCGGATCCAGGTCGCCGGCTGTCCCGCGAGCAGCATCGAGTGCGACGCCGATCGCCTCCGTCAACAGCGGGCTGATCAGCACTCGGCGTCCCTGAGCTCGGTCGATCGTGGCGATCTCAGAGTCCGGGCGGAAGCGGCTACAAGCCCGGTCGAGTTCGTCGAGTTCGCGTAGCAGGATGTCGCGCGCCGTGTCGATGGTGCCGGCGTCGGTCACGACAAGACGAACGTCAACACCGAGCGCACGGCCGTCCCAGGTCGCGGCGCGCTCGAGCGACTGGACCGAAACGGTCATGAGCCCGACGACCTAGCGACCCCAGAGCGGTGCGACTGGGTCACCGATCCGGAGGATCCGCTGGAGGTCGGGTCATCGGTCGACTGGGTCCCAGATGTCGCGGACGCGGCGGCGCCCTCGCCCGAAGCCATCACTGCAACGCCACCGACGGCGAGGCCGCTCAGGACAGAGAGTGCAACGGTGCCTGTGACGAGTTGACGACGGCCGCGTGCTCGCCAGGACAGCGCAGCCGCCCGGTCGCGATCGTTCATGTCGAGCCTCCTACCCGCGTTCCGCGTCTGAACAGAGCTTCGTCACCGAACCTGAGGATGCGCTGTGTCCGGTCGATGCATCGTTTGTGACAGGTTCGCGACACCAGGTCGAGCTCGGATCAGTTGGCGGCTCTTCGACACGTCCCGTATGCTCCGAGAGCTTCAAAGGCGCCTCATGAGGCTCCCGCCCCCATCGTCTAGTGGTCTAGGACGCCGCCCTTTCAAGGCGGTAACACGGGTTCGAACCCCGTTGGGGGTACTTCGTATCGTCGCAGGTCAGAGGGCGGTTAGCCGGGTCTGCGAAGGCCGTCGGGCTTCCGAAGGCCTCGGCGGGTACACAACGGGTACACATCAGAAGTCGGTGAGGGCGTAGCTCGCCCCAAGCCAGTGGTTTCCATCGCATCCGCCACCTCGTCGAGGCGGTCACCGAATAGGTGGCCGTGCTGGTCCAGAGTCATTGCCGCGGACGCATGGCCCAGCATCTGCTGGACGACCTTCACGTCCGCACCCGACGCGATGGCCAGCGACGCTGCAGTGTGTCGAAGCTCATGAGGGTGCAATCCTGGGAGCCCGATCGAGGTCGCGGCGGCACGGAACCCCGTGCGGGCAAACGTCGCGGCCCGCATGGCTCTCCCGCCACGCACCCCGGGAAAGACCAGGTCGTCGGCAGACTTCTCTCGACCGTGCTGGGCGAGCTCGTCGAGCAGAAACCTCGGAATCGGGACGTCCCGGCGCTCATGCCCCTTCGGCGTACCCCAGACTTGACCGCGGCCGTGCACCGCCGTAACGGACTCGACGATCGCTGCGCGTCGACGTTCGAAATCCAGCCGACCGACCCGGCACCGACCCCCGCCAATGGCCCCAGGGCGTCCTTTCGGATAGCACGATCCAGACGCAACAGACGGTTACGGTGACGATTCCGCTGTCTGCGGTCTTCGATAGCGATCGAGTTGATTCGCTCCGCCAGCATCGCTCGATGCGCATCGACGGTCCGGCGTACCGAGGTCGTCCGCTGGGCCATCGATTCGATCCCCTTCGCTGCAAGCTTGCCGAGATGGAACACGAAGCCTTTGAGGCGTCGGCGCGCTCAGCGGACTGATTGCTAGGGAGGACAGTAGGCCTATGAGCGGGGGCTCGCGGCTCTGCCGCAGGGAGGAACTGAGGACGCGATCCTCGCGGCTGCTGATGCGAGCTTTGCTCGTATGGCTAAGCTGGCGCCCGCGCCTGGACGCGAGCACGCAGTGAGTGTCTGGTATTCGCGCCGGTCCGTAGGATTTCGATGCCACAACTACAATATGGCCAAGGCATTTGCCGGTGAGCTGACTCCACCGTCGGCGTTCAACGGTGCGCTGGCAATGAGAACCTCGTGCCGACCGATCTCGGCGCAACGATCGGCCAGCTTGTCAAGATCCCACAGCTCGCCGATCCACATGCCGAACTGCCCTAGCAGTATTCGATGCAACGATCCGAACGGGAACTCGGCGGCGCTGTAGTCCATTGGCCAAACTTCCAGCGACGGGCAATCCGCGACGACAGCTGCGGCATGACTATTCCACAGGTATTCCGCCATTCGTTCTGTATGCTCGAGACCGCATGCTCGCAGTTCCCTAGCGTCTGCGACAAGTTCCCTGTCCCGGGCTGATAAAGACCGATACCACCGCAGGAATCCAGTGCGGAGCACAATGATGTCGCCTTGCCGATAGGTGACTTCGGCGTAGGCCCGAGCCTTCTCGAGGTCATCGACCGTAAATGAGAATGACGTTCCCGGCGAGTACGACGCATCGCGCTCCCGCGCTACTGATTCGAGGTCTAGTACAACACCGCGAGTTGCAATGCCCTTCTGGGCCAGATGCGCGATGCTATTCCGTCCCTCGTTTAGCACGTCGGACAAAGAAGCGCCGTTGTAGAACGCGTCGAGATCGTAGGCTACATGTCCGAGTGCATCCCACTGAGAGGACGCGCTCGGATTGAACTCGTTGTAGACGTCCTCGACGGCCCGGCCCTTCGCTGTGGTCTGAAGATCAAGAGCCAGCGGTGCGCGACCGAACAACGGGGGCGAGGCAAAGCTGAGCGACGCGTTGAGCGGGATCACCTCGCCCGACCGGACAACCTGGACCGCGGCCAAGGTCTCCTCAGGACCGATTAGATTCATCAGGCCGAGAGAGTCCTCGCTACCAAACAGACCCCAGCCCGAACGGCCGCCACGAGGGGCGGGCGGAAGGAACTCGTAATCGGGTAGTTCCATTCTACGTGACCGCCTTTCATAGGTCTCCAACGTGCATCACTTTCCAGGCGAAACTTGTACCGCGAGCAACTCGACGCGACTCAGATGAGCGGACCGTTCGTGCTCATCCCTCGGGCCGACGCGTCGTCCAGCGTCCTCGTGTCGGCCCGCGGTTCCTCGGAAATGTCCGTGCCTAGGTACGCCTGGCGAACGGCGGAATTTCTTCGTACCTCGTCGGGTGTTCCCAACGCGATCAGGCGGCCGAACTCGAGGACAGCGACACGGTCGCAGGTGC
>Ga0105248_10000944_pt1 | contig 32350 bp, 29 predicted proteins | sample KBSS34metaG_FD_81524 | JGI IMG/M metagenome (GOLD analysis project Ga0105248, IMG submission 81524) | Switchgrass rhizosphere microbial communities from Kellogg Biological Station, Michigan, USA - KBS S3-4 metaG | ecosystem: Host-associated > Plants > Roots > Rhizosphere > Soil | place...
AGAGACCACTGGAACCGGCGGCTCGACCGCCTGGAGAAGGCCCTCGAGGAGGACGACACACCATGACTGCAGCCGCGACGTCGAAGAAGACCTTCACCGTGGAGCGAATGCTCAAGGCCAGCCCGGAGAAGGTCTGGAGCATGTGGACCACGAAGGAAGGGCTCGAGCGCTGGTGGGGGCCGGAGGGCTTCAGCGTCCAGGTGCAGTCGATCGACCTCCGGGTCGGCGGGCGCCTGGAGCTGGTGATGAGGACCGAGGTGCCCCAGATCGTCGCCATGCTGAAGGCCGGCGGGATGGGCGCGAGCCAGTCGCTCGTCTGCACGTACACCGAGATCGAGCCGAACCGGCGGCTCGTCTACGAGAACGCCGTGGACTTCGTGCCAGGCGTCCCTCCCTACACCGCGACCACGCGGGTGGAGCTCACGCCGGTGACCGGTGGCACACGCCTCGCGGTCACCAACGACGTCATGCACGACGAGATGTGGACCGAGCGGGCCCGCATGGGCTGGGAGCAGGAGATCGGCAAGCTCGAGCGCGCGCTGGGTTGAGGCTCAGGCCGGGGCGGACAGCCCGCGCTTCAGCGCTTCGCGGAGCGCCTGGATTCCGGCGGCCGGTCCGCCCGGGTGGGCAAACACACACGTGCCGGCCACCAGAACGTCGGCGCCGGCCGCGGCGGCGATGGGGCCCGTGGTCAGATCCACACCGCCGTCCACCTCGAGCTCACACCGCGGCGACCGCTGCTGGATGAGCGCCCGGGCCCGCCTCAGCTTCGGCATCACCTCGTGGATGAACTTCTGTCCGCCGAAGCCCGGGTTCACCGTCATCAAGAGCAGGAGGTCCAGGCTCTCGACGACGTCCTCCACCGTGCCCAGCGACGTCCCCGGGTTGAGCCCCACCCCGACCTGCTTGCCGGCCTGCCTGACCTGTTGAATGGCGCGGTGCAGGTTGGGCGTGGCCTCCTGGTGGAGGATGAGCAGGTCTCCGCCGGCCTTGATGAAGGCGTCGGTGTACCGCTCCGGCCGCTCGATCATCAGGTGGATCTCGAGTGGCAGCTTCGTCCCCCGCCGCATCGCCTCCACGACCGGGATGCCCAGCGACAGGTTGGGCACGAACATCCCGTACATGACGTCGATGTGGAAGCGGTCCGCCCCACCCCGCTCGGCGTCGGCGACCTGCTCCCCCAGCCGCAGGTAGTCCGCCGCGAGGATGGAGGGAAGGATCTTCACGACTCAGGTCGATAGCCCGGCCGCGGCCGCCCGGTCCACCAGGAAGGTGACCTTCCCCGACGTGGGGACGATTCCCCGGGCGGGAATCTCCGCCACCGGCGCGGTCCCCTTCAGGACCTCCTTCAGCGCCCAGGCCTTGTCCTCTCCCACCACGAGGAACAGCACCTCGGCGGCCGCGTTCAGCACCGGAAAGGTCAGGGTGATGCGGTGGGTCCGGAACTTCTCCACCCAGTTCGCCGCGACCCAGCGGGTGCGGTCCACCAGCGCCGCCGAGTGCGGGAAGAGCGAGGCGGTGTGCCCGTCCGGCCCTAGCCCTAGGAGCACGAGGTCGAAGCCGGGGAACGTGGTCGTCCCCGGGAAGAGCGTCCGCAGCGTCTTCTCGTAGTCCGCCGCGGCCTCCTCCGCCGGGAGCTCGCCCTTGATGCGGTAGACGCTGGACTGGTTCACGAACGGCTGCCCGGTCAGGGCCTCTCGCGCCATCCGGGCGTTGCTGTCGGGACTGTCCGGCGGAACGTTGCGCTCGTCGCCGAAGCAGAACACCGTCCGGTCCCAGGGCAGCCGCGGCCCGTCCGCCATCCGCCGGTAGAGCGCGCGCGGCGTGTTCCCACCGGAGAGCGCGAGGGTGAAGCGACCCCGGGCGTTCGCCGCGGCCCAGGCGCGGTCATGGACCCACTGCGCCGCGGTGCGGGCCACCGCGTCCAGGCTGTCCAGCACTCGCAGCGTCGGACCCGCCATCGCTCACCTCAGCTCTCGTCGAAGGCCGCGCAGTGCGCCGCGCCCCAGAGCGCCGCCCGGTCGTTCAGCACCACCAGCACCGGGACGGACTCCAGCAGAGAGCGCATCCGTCCCTTGTCGAGGAACGCGGTCATGAACAGCCCATTCCGCTTGAAGGCGGCGAGATTCTTCGGCGCGATGCCGCCTCCCAGGAAGACGCCTCCGGTCGCAAGCATCCGGAGGGCGACGTTCCCCGCCTCGGCGCCATAGGCGGAGACGAACGCGTCGAGCGCCTGGACGCAGACCGGATCCGCCTGATCGAGCGCCGAGCGGGAGATGACCGCTGCTGCATCTTCCTTGGCGAAGCGCTCGGCCAGCGCCGGCGACTCCGGCACGCCCGAGCGCTCGCGCAGGAAACGGTAGAGCCGGACCAGCCCGCTCCCGGACAGGATGCGCTCCGCGCTCACCCGGCCCTTCTCGCGGGCGATGGTCTCCATCACCTCCGCCTCGAGATGGTTCCGGGCTGCGAAGTCGGAGTGCCCGCCCTCGGTGGCAAACGGGCGGTGGCGCTGGCCGTCCCAGTAGAGGCCCGCGCAGCCCAGCCCGGTGCCGGCGGAGAGGATGGCCTGGTTCCCCGCGGCGTCGTGGGAGCCGGCCTGGAGGACGGCGAAGTCGGTCGCCCCGAGGTGTCGGAGCCCGTAGGCGTTGGCCTTGAGGTCGTTGAGCAGGGTGACCTTCGGCACGCCGAGGATGTCCGCCAGCCGCCGCGCGTCCACCACCCAGGGGAGGTTCGGGGTCTCGGTGCGCCCGTTCTTCACCGGGCCGGCCACTCCCAGCGCCGCCGCCGTGGCGGCCGGCCGCGCCTCGTCCACGAAGCGGCGAACGATGGTCTCGAGGTCCGGCGCCGACCGGCTCGGGTAGACGATCTCCTTCACCAGCAGGAGACGCCCCGCCTGCACGTCGAAGGTCGCCAGCCGCGCGTTGGTCCCGCCGATGTCGCCGGCGACGATCACGTCCCGGAGTTCTCCCAGTGCCGTCCGTCACGACGGAGCAGCTCGTCGGCTTCGGGTGGACCCCAGCTTCCGGCGGCGTAGTTGGGGAAGCTCCGGGCCGGGAGCGCCTTCCAGACGTCGAGCACCGGCTGCACCATCGACCAGCCCGCCTCGACCATGTCCGCGCGCTGGAACAGCGTCGCATCGCCGATCATCGCGTCATAGAGCAGCGTCTCGTAGCCGGTGCTCGGGACCTTCCCGAAGTAGTCGACGTAGTCGAAGTCCATCTCCACCGCGCCCATGGTCAGCACCGGACCTGGCACCTTGGCCCCGAAGCGGAGCGAGATGCCCTCCTTGGGCTGGATGTGGATGTAGAGCCGGTTGGTGGTCAGCCGGTCCACCGAGGTGTGCTGGAAGAGCATCGCCGGCGCGTGCTTGAACTGGATGACGATCTGGGTCATCCGCTTCGGGAGCCGCTTCCCGGTCCGCGCGTAGAAGGGCACGCCGGCCCAGCGCCAGTTGTCCACCAGCAGCCGGAGCGCCACGAAGGTCTCGGTGTTGCTCTCCGGCGGGACCTTCTCCTCCTCGCGGTAGCCGGGGACCTTCTTCCCGTCGACGTCCCCGGACCGTACTGGCCGCGGACCGCCTGCTGGAGGACCTCCTCCGGAGTGAGCGGCTCGATGGATTTCAGCAGCTTCACCTGCTCGTCCCGGACGGCGTCCGCGCTGAACGAGATCGGCGGCTCCATTCCCACCAGGCTCACGAGCTGCGCGATGTGGTTGGGAACCATGTCCCGCATGGCGCCGGCGGTGTCGTAGTACGGGCCGCGCCCCTCGACGCCGAGCTCCTCGCTCACGGTGATCTGCACGTGGTCGATGTAGTTCCGGTTCCAGATCGGCTCGAACATCCCGTTCCCGAACCGGAACACCATGAGGTTCTGGACGGTCTCCTTCCCGAGGTAGTGGTCGATCCGGAAGATCTGCTTCTCGCCGATGACCGCCTTGATGGTCCGGTTCAGCTCCACCGCGCTCGGCAGGTCGTGCCCGAACGGCTTCTCGATGACCACCCGCCTCCAGCGGCCGTTCTCCTCCTTCGCCAGGCCGCACTTGCCGAGGTTCTGGACGATCGGCGCGACCAGGGTCGGGGCGACCGAGAGATAGAAGAGATAGTTGCCCGGTGTCCCCACCTGGGAGTCGGTCTTCTTGAGGAACTCGCCGATGCCGGGGAAGGACTCGGACTTCGTCGCGTCCGCGGCGAAGTAGAAGACCCGCTCCGACAGGCTGGCCCAGGCCGCGCGCATCGGCGCGGCGGAGATGACCTTGTCGTCGGGCTTCACCTCGTCGCGGAACTCGGCGTGGCTCATCTTCGTCCGCGCCACGCCCACCACCGCCAGGTTCTTGGGCAGGAAGCCGCCGTTCTGGAGATTCAGGATGGCCGGGATCAGCTTCCGCTTCGTCAGGTCACCCGAGGCACCGAAGATGACCACCACGCAGGGGTCGGCAGTGCGGTTGTGCTGCGGGGTGGCCGCCGTCTCGAGCTTCTGCACCATGCGCCGGGCTCCAGGGTCCTACTTCGGTTCCACGTGACCGCCGAACTGCTTCCGCATCGCCGAGAGCAGCTTCTCGGCGAAGGTGTGCTGCTGCCGGGACCGGAACCGCACGTACAGCGCGGCGCTCAGCACCTCGGCCGGGACCGCCTCCGCGATCGCGGCCTCGATGGTCCATCGACCCTCGCCGGAGTCCTGGACGTAGCCCTCGTAGCCGTCGAGCTTCGGGTCCTTGGCCAGCGAGATACTGGTCAGGTCCAGGAGCCAGCTCGACACCACGCTGCCCCGGCGCCACAGCTCGGCGATGTCCGCGAGGTTGAGGTCGTAGCGGTAGTCCTCCGGGAGCTGCTCGGAGGTCGCGTTCTTGAAGATGTCGAAGCCCTCGGCGTAGGCCTGCATCAGGCCGTACTCGATGCCGTTGTGGACCATCTTCACGAAGTGTCCCGCGCCGGAAGGGCCGCAGTGGAGGTATCCCAGCTCTGCGGTGCTCTTGCCGTCGCGGCCCGGGGTCGGCTCGATGTCGCCCTTGCCGGGAGCGAGCGTGCGGAGCACCGGCTCGATCCGCGCCACCGCCTCCTTCGGACCGCCCACCATCAGGCAGTAGCCGCGCTCGACGCCCCACACGCCCCCGCTCGTGCCGGCGTCGACGTAGTGGATGCCCTTCTTCCCGACCTCCTTCGAGCGCCGGACGTCGTCCTTGAAGAAGCTGTTCCCGCCATCGATGATCGTGTCGCCGGCCTCGAGCAGCTCCGCCAGCGACTGGACAGTGCTCTCGGTGGGACCGCCAGCCGGCACCATCACCCACACCGCGCGCGGCTTCTGGAGCTTCGCGACCATGTCCTGCAGGCTCTTCGCCGGAGTGGCGCCCTCCTTCGCGTACGCCGCGACGGCGTCCGCGCCCTGGTCGTACACCACGCAGGTGTGGCCGCCCTTCATCAGACGGCGGACCATGTTTCCGCCCATCCTGCCCAGCCCGATCATGCCGATCTGCATCGCTGTCGCTCCTGACTGCCGACTGCCCGCTGAGAACTGCTCTCTCGTCGTCAGACCGCCTGGTCGATCGCCTCGCGCAGCTTCCGCAGCGCCGCGTCCAGCGGTCCGCGCAGGTGGACCCGGAGCGCCCGTCGCTTCCGCGCCGCCAGCACCTCGAAGTCACCCCGCGCCTGCGCCGCCTTCACCACCCCGAACGTGTACTTCTGCCCCGGGACCGGCAGCTGCACCGGATCGTCGCAGGTGACCTGGAGGAACACGCCCGAGTTCGGCCCGCCCTTGTAGGCCTGGCCGGTGGAATGGAGGAACCGCGGCCCGAAGCCGAGGCAGGTGGCGACCTTCTTTCCGTCGCGGACGGCCATCCGCGCCGACTGGAGCACCTCCTCGTTCTCCTGGGTCATCGGGACGTAGGCGAGGAGTCCGAGGTAGTCCCCGGCGCCCAGCCGGCCGAGATGCTGCTTCAGCACCGAGGACAGCGTCTTGCTGCCCTGGAGCGCCAGGGTGTTCGCCAGGTCGGCGAAGAGCGCCACCGGCCCGTCCTCGACGAACGGCCGCTCGTCGGGGAGCGCGCCGGTCTTCTCGTAGGCCTCGGTCAGCTTCCGGGTCTCGATCTTGCTCGCCTCGACATCCGGCTGGTCGAAGGGATTGATACCCAGCACCGAGCCCGCGACCGCGGTGGCGATCTCCCAGCGGAAGAACTCCTGGCCCAGCGCGTAGGGCTCGGTGACCGAGATGCGCACCACGGGCTGACCGGCCTTCGCCAGCGCGTCGACCGCCCGGTCCTGGGCCGCGTCGGGCGCGGACTCCAGGCGCAGGTATGCGAAGAGCCGGTCCTGACCGTACCGGTCCGGAGTGCCGAGCGTCTCGCGGTCCACCGGGATGAGCCCCTTGCCCTGCTTCCCGGTCGACTCGGCGAGGAGCTGCTCCAGCCACGCCCCCGCGTCGCCGATGCCGGGGCTGGTCACAAGCGTCACCTTGTTCCGCCCCGCACGGCCCAGCGTGCCGAGGACGGCGCCCAGGATTCCGCCCGGATTCTTCGAGGCCGGCACCGTGCCTGCGCACGCGTCCACCATCGTCAGCGTGCTGCCCAGGAAGCGGGGCAGATCCACGCCCAGCACCCCCGCCGGCACCATGCCGAAGTTGGAGAGCGCCGAGTAACGACCGCCGATGCTCGGACGGCCGGGGAAGATGGCCCGGAAGCGGTGCTCCTTCGCCACCTGCTCCATCTTCGAGCCGGGGTCGGTGATGGCCACGAAGTGCCGCCCGGCCCCGTCCTGGGCGATGACCTTCACCGTCTCCGCCCAGAAGTACTGGAAGAAGATGTTGGGCTCGAGCGTGCTGCCGCTCTTGCTGGAGACGATGAACAGCGTTCGCGCCGGGTCGATCCGCTTGCGGAACGACTGGACTTGGACCGGATCCGTCGAATCGAGCACCAGCAGCTGCGGCTTGCCCTTCACCGGGCCGAAGGTCCGCTCCATGACCTCCGGGCACAGCGAGCTGCCGCCCATCCCGAGGAGCAGGGCATGATCGAATCGCTCGCCGGCGATCTCCGCCAGGAAGGCCTGCAGCTCCGGGCTGACCGGCCGCGCCTTGTCGATGATGTCGAGCCAGCCGAGCCACTTCGCCTCGTCCTGGTTCGTCCAGAGCGAGGCGTCGCGCGCCCAGAGTCGCTCCATCTTCTTGCCCTGGTCCCAGTCGGCCAGGGTGCGCTTCACCTCCGAGTCGAGCTCGGGAGGAAGCTGCAGGGCGATGCCGTTCACTTCCGGCCTCCCCCACTCTTCAGCCGGCTGCCCACCGCGGAGATCAGATCGGCGAAGCTCTCGGAGAACGACTTCACGCCGTCCTCCACCAGCTGGTCGGTGATCGCCTTCATCGAGATGCCGGACTGCTCGAGCTTGCGCATCACCGCGTCGGCCTCGGGCACCCCCTGGTCCAGCGTCCGGCGGACCTTCCCGTGGTCGCGGAAGGCGTCGATCGTCGCGGGCGGGATGGTGTTCACCGTGTCCGGCCCGATGAGCTCCTCGATGTAGAGGACGTCGGAGTACTTCGGGTTCTTGGTGCCGGTGCTCGCCCAGAGCACCCGCTGCGTCTTCGCCCCCTTGTCGGCCAGCTTCTGCCACCGAGCGCCGGAGAAGAGATTCTTGTACTTCTGGTAGGCCTGCTTGGCGTTGGCGACGGCCACCTTGCCCACGACCTCGTCGAAGAGGGCCTTCTGCTGCGGGGTGGCGCCGGCCTTCTCGCGGGCGGCGATGGTCTTCTCCACCAGCGAGTCGATCCGGCTGACGAAGAAGCTCGCCACCGAGGCGCTCTCCGAGATGTCCTCTCCCCGCGCCAGCCGCTTCTCCAGGCCACGGATGTACGCCTCGGCCACCGCCACGTAGGCGTCCTGGCTGAAGAGGAGGGTGATGTTGATGTTCAGGCCGTCGGCGACGCATTGCTCGACGGCCGGCACGCCTTCGGCGGTGCCGGGGATCTTCACCATCACGTTGGGCACCCCGAGCTTCTTCCAGAGTCGGTGGGCCTCCGCGATCGTCCCCTGCGTGTCGTGAGCCAGGGTGGGGGTCACCTCGATCGAGCAGTACCCGTCGCGGTGCTTCGTCCGTTCCCAGACCGGCCGGAAGACGCGCGCCGCGTCCCCGATGTCCCGCACCGCGAGCACCTCGAACACGTCGCCGGCCGACGCGCCGCGCGGCGCCCACTCCCGGAACAGCTCGTCGTAGTCCGAGCTCCCCTCCACCGCCTTCTGGAAGATGGTCGGGTTGGAGGTCAGGCCCCTGAGGCCGTCGTTGTCGATGTAGCGCTGCAGCTCGCCGGTGGTGACCAGGCTACGCCGCATGAAGTCGAGCCAGACGCTCTGGCCCTGCTCGGCCAGCTGCTGAAGCGGATTCATGACTGCTCCTTTTTCCCCAGCTGCTCCTTCGCCGCGGCCACCACGTGCTCGGTGGTGAAGCCGAAGTGCGGGAGCAGGTCCTTCAATGGCGCCGAGGCGCCGAAGCTCCTCATGCCCAGGATTTTCCCGGTGAGCCCAACGTAGGCCTGCCAGCCGAAGGTCGCCGCCTGCTCCACGGCGACTCGCGCGCTCACCGACGAGGGAAACACCGACTCGCGGTACTCGGGCGACTGCTGCTCGAAGATCTCCCAGCAGGGCATGCTGATCGCGCGGGCACGGATCCCCTCGGCCTTGAGCTTCTCGAACGCCTCGACGACCAGGCGCACCTCGCTGCCGGTGGCCATCAGAAGCACTTGCGGCTTTCCGCCCTCGGCATCGGCGAGCACGTAGGCGCCCTTCCGGGCACCGCTCGCAGGCGCGTACTTCGTCCGGTCGAAGGTGGGGAGGGCCTGCCTGCTGAAGCTCAGGATGACCGGGTGGCGCTTGCTCTCCATCACCAGCCGGTAGCACTCGGTGACCTCGTTCGCGTCACCGGGTCGGATCACCCACAGCCCTGGCATCGCCCGGAGCGAGGCGAGCTGCTCGATGGGCTGGTGCGTCGGCCCGTCCTCGCCGAGGCCGATGGAGTCGTGGGTCATCACGTGGAACGCCGGGATCTCCATCAGGGCGGAGAGCCGGATCGGCGCTCGCATGTAGTCGGTGAAGGTGAGGAAGGTGCTCCCGAAGGCGCGGAGCTTGGTCAGCACCATCCCGTTCACGATGGCACCCATCGCGTGCTCGCGGACCCCGTAGTAGATGTTGCGGCCGCCGGGCTCGCCCGCGGCGAGGTTGGGCTCTCCCTTGAAGGTCACCTTGGTGGAGCCGCTGAGGTCGGCCGCGCCTCCGAGGAGCCAGGGGATCTTCTTCCCCAGCGCGTTCAGCACCTGTCCGGACGACTCGCGGGTGGCCATCCCCTTCGGATCGGCGGGGAAGACCGGCAGATCGGCGTCCCAGCCGGGGGGCAGCTCGAAGCGGTCGACGAGGTCCAGCTCCTTCGAGAGCTCCGGCTGCTCCTTCCGGTAGCGTTCCCGGGTGGCCTCCCAGTCCTGCCGCAGCTTCCTGCCGCGCATCCCGAGGCCTTGCTGGAAGTGCTCGCGGACGCCGTCGGGGACGAGGAACTGGGCGTCCTCCGGCCAGCCGTAGAACTTCTTCGCCGCGCGCACCTGATCCTCGCCGAGGGGCTCACCGTGGGCGGCGCTGGTGTCCTGCTTCTTCGGTGCGCCGTAGCCGATGTGGGAGTCGACCACGATCAGCGTGGGCCGCCCCTGCTGCTTGAAGAACTGGAAGGCCTTCGCGAGCTGGCCGAGGTCGTTGGCGTCGGTCACGTGCGTGGTCGCCCAGCCGTATGCATCGAAGCGCTTCGGCACGTCCTCGTCGAAGGAGAGCGAGAGCTTCCCGTCGAGCGAGATGTGGTTGTTGTCGTAGAGCCAGCAGAGGTTCGGCAGCTTCAGATGGCCGGCGAGCGACGCGGCCTCCGAGGAGATGCCCTCCATCATGCAGCCGTCGCCGAGGATGGCGTAGACGTCGAAGTCGAAGAGAGTGAGGTTCGCCCGGTTGTAGTGTGCCCCGAGCCAGCGCGAGGCGATGGCCATGCCCACCGAGTTCGCAGCCCCCTGCCCCAGCGGCCCGGTGGTGGACTCGACGCCGGTGGTGACGCCGTACTCGGGGTGCCCCGGAGTCCGGCTGCCCAGCTGCCGGAAGGACTTGATGTCGTCGAGCGAGACCGCCGGCGCGTCGAGCACCCGGCCCTCGGGGTCCACCTGACGCACGCCCGTCAGATGGAGCACCGAGTAGAGGAGCATCGAGGCGTGCCCGTTGGAGAGCAGGAACCGGTCGCGGTTCGGCCAGGTGGGCTCGGCCGGGTCGTACCGGAGGACGTTCTGCCAGAGGGCGTAGGCGACCGGGGCGAGTGCCATCGGCGCTCCGGGATGTCCCGAATTCGCCTTCTGCACCGCATCCATGGAGAGCGTGCGGATGGTGTCGATCGCGAGCTTCTCGATTCCTGGCTGGGGCACTGGAACTCCGATGTGTGGAAAGGGCGCTGTCGGGCCGACTGCCCGTTTCTGGCGCACCGGAGGGTTCGACACAAGGCGCAGGTAGGTGTCGGTCCGCCGGGTGAAGCCTTGCGTCAGGGCTTCAACAGGGTCGCCACACCGGCGCCGCTCGGTTTCGCCATCGCGCGTTTGCCCGGTACACTCGCTGGAACAGTGTCCGATACGCGTGCGGCCATCCGCGAGCTGCGCTCCCTCAGCGAGAAGCGAAGCACCGACGGTCTCAACGAGCAGGAGCGAAGCCGGCTCGCCGAGTTGCGGGAGAGGCTCGGGTTGCCCTCGGAACCGGCAGAGGTCCGGACCGGCGGCCCCCAGCCTGGCGGCACCCCTGCGCCCTCGCCCAGCCCCATCGCGACGTCTGGACCTCGGGTGGCGGCAGCGGCGCTTCCCCGGCTCGATGCATCGGGAGCGGCCCTGCTTCCGCGCCTGGAGCCGGATTCGCCCTCCGGGCCCGGGCCGACGCCGGACCTCGTCGACTCCGCACCCCCGGCCCCGACGGCTGAGGCCCGCGCGGATGCGCCGATCCTCCTCGTCGGCGAGCTTCCGGAACCCGAGGCGGAGCCGGCCCCCGGCCTCGCCGCGGAACCGTCCCCCGGGATGGAGGAGGCGCCCTCCGGCCTGGAGCCGATGGCGTTCGAGCCGGAGCTGGCGCCACCGGAGCGGGCGCTCGAGCCCCTCGAGGCGGAGCTGGCGGCACCGGAGCCGGCGCTCGAGCCCCTCGAGGCCGAGCTTCCGGTCCTGACGCCGCCGGCCGAGGTCACCCGGTTCGAGCATCCGTCGCCCTCCGAGGCGGCGACCGACCCGGCGATCGACCTGCACGCCTTCGTCGACCACGGGGCTGCCCCACCCGAGCCGCTTCCCGAGCTCGAGGCGGAGGGCGCGTTGCCCCTCCCCGGGCCCGAGGCTGCGGCTCCGGAGGCGGAGGCGGAGGCTGCGCCCGCCGAGGCGGTCGTCGAAGCGCTCGACGCTGTCGCGATCCCGCCGGATGCCCCGCTCCCGGGGGAGGAAGACCCATCCGGCTGGGCCGCCGAGGCCGGGGAGACTCCCACCGACCCGCAGGACACCGTCGAGCTGCTCCCGCCGCTCCCGCCCGAGACCGAGCTCGCCGCGGGGGCGCAGGCCCTCGACCCCGGAGCGCTGGGGGCGTTGCCCGAGCTCGAGCCGGAACCGGCCGTGGTTCCCGAGGCCGCGGCGCGGCGGCCGAGCCTCGCCGAGCGGATCGACGCGGCAGCCGAGGCGACCGATGATGACATCGAGGCGGGCGACGCCGCGACGGCCGAGTCCACCGACTGGGGCGCGGTGCCGGTGGCTGCCGAGGCGCTCCCTCCCGAGGACCTGGGCGCGATCCCGCTCGACGTCGCGGATCGGGTCGCCGAGTTCCATCCCGCGGACCTCGCTGCCACCGAGGCCGGTCCCGGCGAGCCCGGTCCCACCGAGCCCGGTCCCGGGGAGGACGCTGCCCCGATCGAGCTGTCCTCGGCGGACGTCATCCTCCTCGAGGGCGAGTCGCTGCCGGAGGAGCTGGCCGGGCAGCCCGAGGACCGCGTCCCGCTGGCGGCGCTCCACGAGTACGTCGGTGAGCAGCCCGCGGACCCACGGGCGATCGCCTTCGACGACCAGGAGGAGCAACCCACCTTCGCCCCGGAGGAGCTGCAGGCCACCGAGGCCGAGCTCGCGGCCGCGCCGCAGGCCTTCCAGTACGGGGAGGTCGGGGCACTGCCCGAGCTCGAGCCGGAGCCCCCCGCGCCGCCGCAGGCCTTCCAGTACGGGGAGGTCGAGGCGCTGCCCGAGCTCGAGCAGGAGCCGCCGGCGCCGGTCGCGCCACGCATCTCCGTGCCGCGCCCACCGTCCGCGCCACCTCCGGGCCCGGCCTTCGCGCCGCCTCCACCTCCGGCCCCCGCTCCGCCCAGGGCCGTCGCCGCTGCCCCGCGGCCGGCCTCGCCGCCACCGCCTCCGCCCGCCGCCTACGTCATGGGCGAGGACGGACGCAGGGTGCCCGCGCTGAGCGCTGCGCGGCCCGAGCCGCCCCATCTCGCGCATCAGTTCGGCCACAGCGGACCGTTCGCGCGGAACAAGGCCGTCCTGCTCGCGGAGGCACCGCTGGACGTGATGGAGGAGTCGGACGCGGTGATGCCCGAGCCGCCGCCAGCACCGGTCACCGACGTCGCCACCGGCGCCGAGGTGTTCGGTGGCTCCTACCTGAACCCGACCTTCGTCGAGGGCGAGCACCGGGTGGTGCTCCACACGCTCGAGGGACAGGTGCGCCGGGGAACGGTCCGGGACCTGGACCTCCTGGATCCGGTCATCCGTCTCGCCCAGCCCGGCCGCCCGCCCGAGGCCATCGCCGCCGAGCGAGTGAAGGCCATCTTCTTCATGCAGGAGCCCGGGACCTCGCCACCGCCGTCGACGGGCCGGCGGATCCGCGTGGGCTTCTCCGACGGCCGGCAGATCGTCGGGTTCTCCGAGGACGTCGACGGGGCCGAGGTGGGCTTCTTCCTCGTCCCGGCGGACACCCGCACGCACACCGCCCGGATCTACGTCTTCCGGGCGGGCGTCCAGTCGATCAGCGCCGCGTAGGCCGGGCGCCGCCGACGGTCACTTCGCCGCGCTCGCGGCGTCCTTCCGGTGGAGCTCTCCCTCCACGGTGATGGCGACGTCCTCACCCACCATCACGCCGCCGGCCTCGATGGTCCGGTTCCAGTTCAGCCCGAAGTCCTTGCGGTTGATCTTGGTGGTGGCGGTGAAGCCCCGGATGGTCTTCCCCCCGGCGAGAGTATCCGGGGTCTGCTCGACGTTCACGACCACCGGCTTGGTCACGCCGTGGATGGTGAGGTCACCTTCCATCTTCACGTTGTTGCCCTCGGCCTTGGTGATCTTCGTGGACTTGAAGGTGATGGTCGGGAACTTCTCGACGTCGAAGAAGTCGGGCGACTTGAGGTGCGCGTCACGCTTGTCCACGCGGGTGTCGATGGTCTTCGCGTCGATCGTGATCTCCACCTTGCTCTTGGTGACGTCCTTGTCGTCCTGCGTGACGGTCCCGGTGGTCTTCCCGAATTGACCGCGGACGTTCGACACCATCAGGTGCTTCACCACGAACGAGCTCTCGGTGTGGTTGGGGTCGATCTCCCAGGTGGAGGCAGCTGCGGGTAAGGCGACGAGGGCTGCGAGGGCAACGAGCGAGCGCATCGGGTGTCTCCGGAAAGCGAGGGATCTTCTCTCGTGAAACGAATCGCGGGCCCTTGGATGCCCGTCCGCTCCCGGTGATGCAACCAAACCGGCTGAAACAGACCGTCTCACTGGATGAAACGGTCCGAATCCCGGGGGGTGTTCCGGTCAGGGCTGACCAGGGTCAGGTGCTTGCTCCGCGTCCGCAGCTGGCGCTGGAGCCGCCAGCTCTGCAGCCGGAGAATCCAGCTCGACGGGCCACCCAGTCGCAGGTAGCCGAAGGTCAGCAGCAGCGCCGCCGCCTCGGGGATGACCCTCAGGAAGCCGGAGAACGCTCCTTCGAGGAACACGAAGCCCACGCCGATCAGCGCGAAGACGTTCCCGCTCACCGGCAGGCCCCAGAAGTTCAGACGCTGGCGGCCGAAGCTGAGCCCGTACGCGACCCAGAGCACCGAGCCCATCACGAAGCCGCCGGCGAAGGGGAGGAGCGCGAGCGTCCGGATGACCAGGGCGAGGAGCACCGTCACCACGCCCGCGAGCACGGTGGTGCCCACGGCGAAGGACACCATCCGCCGCGTGCCCCAGGTCTGCTCGAGCGCTCCGCCGAGCTGCCAGAGGATGAGCGCGCCGAAGATGACGCCCATGGGGGAATCGGCGACGAACCCGTAGGTCACCGGCTGCCACAGGAAGCCGTGGAGCACCGCGCGCGGAATGAGGAGGAGCAGAGGGCCGAAGCCGTCGTGGGCGAGCGCGTAGACGACCGAGCCGACGACGAGGGCCGCCGCGAGCCACGCCGCGGCGCCGTGCAATCTAGGGAAGACGGGGCGGAAGCCCCGGCGCATCGGACGCATGTCCAGAGGTCTCCACGACCGGGGCCCCGGGCGCAACCCCCCGGAGCCCTCGCGTGTTCAGCCGTTCCGCGAGGCGGGCTCTCGGTGCCGGTAGAAGAGGGTGACGGTCAGGCAGTGGAACTCCTTGTCGGAGCTCTGGGTCACGACCCGGTCGACGACCTCGACCCCGGGGTTGTTCTGGAGCCACTTGGTGATCGTCTCACCCATGGTCTCGCGGTCCCGGGCGAGCGTCGTCGAGAACACCTTCACTCCGGTGAAGGGGGCGCTGGCCATGCGCCCATCTTCTTACATCCGATGCGGCGGAGCGAGCAACCGTATTGGAAAGCTACAGCGAGCGTGCCCTGCGGGAGAGACAGGTCGCCTCTTCCCGGCAACTTGGCCCGATGCCGTCCGGGTGGGGTCCCAGCGGGGTCCGGTCGGACTCCTCCACCCCGCACAGGACGCAGTGGCGCTTCCGCTGCCGCCGCTCGGCCCGCCGCTGCTCGGCGATCTCCTTGGCCCGCTCCCGCGTGCTCTTCGCGCCATCGGTGGTCATCGCGCCGTCACCCTCGGGGGACATCGATAACACGCCTTGCTGCGAAGGGGGGGACCCGATGATGCTCGAAGCGGTCTTCTCGATGGTTCCTTCCCGCGTCTTCCGGGCTCTCCTGGCCCTCGGAGCAGTCGCCCTCCCCGGCTGCGGTCCCGGCGCGGCCCCGGAGACGGTCCCGGAGGCGGTCGCGACCGCCCGCGCGCTGGTCCGGCCCTACGTCGCCCGGAACGCCCTCACCACCCGGGCGCCGGCCAGCGATGCCATGGGCGCGGTCACGCCTGGGCCGACCGCAGTGGTCCTCGGGCGCCGGGCCAACGACGGCACGCTGAGCGTCGGGTGCGTGGACAGCGAGGACGGCGCAGAGGCAATGGTCCGGGACTCCGAAGACTCCAGATGATTCCCCGCCGTCTCCGCGCGCTGTGTGCCGCCACGCTGCTCGTCTCCCCGGTGGCTCTCGGGGGAGCGGAGATCCGCATCATCGACGGAAACGGCTCGGGCGAGGGGCTGAACGACACCACGCCGGCGGAGCCGGTGGGAGGGAACCCCGGCACCACCGTGGGCGAGCAGCGGCTGATGTCCGCGCAGTACTCGGCTGCGCTCTGGTCCGCGACGCTCGGCAACCGGATCCCCATCTCCATCCGCACCGAGTTCATCGACCTCGACTGCTCCGGCGGGACGGCGGTGCTGGGCGCCTCGGGGCCGAGCGCGCTCTACGAGGACAACCGCTACCCGGCCGCGCTGGCGAACGAGCGCGCGGGGCAGGATCTCGACCCCGGCCGCGAGGAGATCGACTCCCGGTTCAACGGCCGGGTGGGCCGCTCCGACTGCGCCATCACCGCCTGGTACGCCGGGCTGGACAACCTCGCGCCCGCCGGCACCACCGACCTCGCCTCGGTCTTCCTCCACGAGATGGCCCACGGCCTGGGCTTCATCAAGTCGGCCACGGCCTTCCGTGAGCAGGCCCGCGACGACACCAGCGGGGTGCTGCTCTCGCAGCTGTCCTCGAGCGACTACGACCTGGCCATCCGGCGTCCCTTCGGCGTGAGCTGGGTCGGGCCCGCGGTCCGCGCCGCCAAGGACGCGGTGCTGGACAGGACCGACGGGCTGATGCGGCTTCCCGATGGTCGCACCTTCCCGCTGGCCCGCGCCCGGTTCGGCCCGGGACACGTCTCGCTCGCCGCTCCGGTGGTGATGGCGCAGGACGCGGACGGAGGGACGGCCCAGGACGCCTGCAACCCGCTCGCCCCGTCGCCCGGCATGCTGGTGATCGCCGAGCGCGGCGTGCGCTCCGACGCGGGGCTGTTCTGTCTCGTCTCGCAGCGGGCGCTGAACGCGCAGGCCGCCGGGGCGGTGGGGCTCGTGGTGCGGCCCTCGCAGTCCGGAACCGGGCCCACCTCCTACACCGGGGACGCGGGCCCTGGCCTCACCATTCCGGTGTGGGGCATCTCCGCCGATGACGGGACGGCCCTCGAGACGTACATCGAGGAGGATGGCGGGCTGGTGAGCGTGGACGGCGACGGGCGGCGCGCGGGCGAGAACCTCGCCGGCGACGTGCTGCTCTACACGCCGAGCGCCTACTCCGACGGCTCGAGCGTGGGCCACTGGGACTCGAGCGCCTCGCCGCCTCTGCTGATGATGCCCACCATCAACCCGAGCCTCTCGCGGACGATGGACCTGACCCCTGCGGCGCTCGAGGACGTGGGGTGGTCCCCGGCAAGGGGGCTGGCCATCGGCGCCACCACGCTCGGGCACGAGTACAGCAATGGGCATCCGCCTCGGTTCATCGTCCACGTCGTCAACCGGGGCACGGGCACGGCGACCGGGGTGGTGCTCGACGCGCAGGTGGACCCCGCGCTCCGCCTGGTCTCGACGTCGCTCGACTGCACCGGGGGGATGCCCTGCACCCTGGGCGACATCGGCCCCGGCACGGTGAAGACGGTCATCGCCGGCTTCGAGTTCACCTCCGGAGCGCCGCGACAGGCCTCGGTCCAGTTCCGCATCACCGGCGGAACCCCTGCACCGGCCGATCGCGACGCCATCACCACCGTGATCGCCAGCCACGCCTCCGGGTGCAGCAGCACCGGGACCGGACCGGGCGGCGCGCTGGCGCTCCTGGCGGTCGCCGGCTGGATGGTGCGCCGTCGTGCACGGCACGTCTGAGGCCGCAGCGGCACGCGAGGCGCTCGACTCGCGCGGAGGCGAAGGTTAGGTCGGCGCCATGTTCCAGCCGCTCTACACCGCCACCGCCACCGCCCACGGAGGGCGCGAGGGCAAGGTCCAGACCGACGACGGCCAGGTCTCCCACGGCCTCGCGATGCCCACCTCGCTCGGGGGCAAGGGAGGCCCGGGGACGAACCCCGAGCAGCTCTTCGCCGCCGGGTATGCCGCGTGCTTCGAGAGCGCGCTGCGGGTGGTGGCCCGCCTGCAGAGGAAGCCGCTGAAGGACGCCACCATCACCGCCCGGGTGACCATCGGGAAGACCGACGACGGCGGATTTGGTCTCGCCGCCGAGCTGCACGGCCACGTCGACGGGGTCTCGCGCGAAGAGACGCGGGAGCTGATGGAGGCCGCGCACCAGGTCTGCCCCTACAGCAAGGCGACCCGGGGCAACATCCAGGTGACCCTCGTCGCCGACTAGGTGGGCGTGAGCGCGGTCTCGGAGGTGCTGCGGGCGCGCCGTCGCTCGATGAGCCAGGCGGCGAGGACACCGACCTCGTAGCAGAGCAGCATCGGGCCGGCGAGGATGCCCATGTTGATCGGGTCTCCCGTCGGGGTGATGACCGCCGCGAGGATGAGGCACACCACGAAGGCGTGCCGCTGGTACTTCATCAGGAACTTCGCCTTCACCAGCCCCAGCGCGGCGAGGAGCGCCATCACGAGCGGGAGCTCGAAGACCACGCCGAGCGCGAGGAGCAGCATCAGCACCAGCGACAGCTGCTCGCTCATGGTGAGCAGCGGGCGGGTCCAGGCCTCCTCGGCCAGCGAGCCCTGACCCGCGGCGAGCGTCTTCTGCATCTTCCACAGCCGGGCCACCGCCGAACCCTGGCTGCCCGCGGCACCGGCGAGGAGCGAGGCGGACTGCTCCAGCGCCTCGGAGGCCTTGCTCGCCGAGCCGGACTGGAAGGCGTCCACCGCCTCCATCCGCTTCTCCAACGCCTGGCGGAGCGCCGGCGCCGCACCGAGCCCGAGGCCGTCGCGGGTGGCGTCGACCAGCCGGCCCTCGGCATCGAGGCGAGCCTGGAGCTCGACCACGCCGTCGGCGAAGCGGTCCGGCGCCGAGACCCGTCCGTCGCCCATCGCGGTGAGCCGCTGCGCCTCCCCGTCGGCGAGGTTGGCCGCGCGGTCGAAGTCACCCGAGCGCGCGAACCGGAGCGCCTCGACCTCCACCGCTCTCGCCCGCTCCACCCGGGCCTTGATCGGTGCCGTGTCCCCGCTGGAGAGCAGGAACTTGAACATGGTGGGGAGCACCACCAGGTAGCAGAAGGTCGCGCCAATCAGGAACGCCACGGTGCCGAGGAACACGAAGGGGAAGGCGTACTTCCGCTCGCGCGGGTAGAGACCCGGGGCGACGAAGCCCCAGATCTGCGTCAGGAGCACGGGCGTGGCGAGGAAGATGCCGGCGTAGAGGCCGACCTTCATCAGCACGTTCAGCTCCTCGATGCCCGAGGTGTAGATGAGGCTCCGCTCGGACGGCGGCAGCGCGTCCAGCACCGGCCTCATCAGGAAGCCGAAGATCGGGCGGGCCCAGACGAGGCCGGCGACGCCGAGCACGAGCACCGCGATGACCACCCGGAGCAGGCGTGACCTCAGCTCTCCGAGGTGCTCGGAGAGGCTCATCCGGGACTGGATCGGCTCCTCCTCAGCCATGCGAGGCGGGCTCGCCCTCGGGGCGCACGGGGGCGCCCGGCTCGGTCGAGGAGGCGGTGGCGGGCTCGGTCGAGGCCGTCGCCGGAGCCGGAGCCGGGGTCGGCGGCTCCAGCTCAAGCGGCGCGGCGGAGGATCCCTTCGCGGCGACGACGCCCTCGGGCGGAGGGAAGACGGAGGGATAGGCCGGCGGAGGCAGCGCTCCTTCGGTGCTCGCGGCCGCCGGGGCCTCGGCCTCGACCGGGGCGGGCTCGGCGGGTGGCTCGATCCGCTTGGCCTGCGGCTGCTCCTCGGCGAAGACCTCCTGGTCCATCTTGTAGAACTCGCGCTCCACCATGCCCCGGACGTCGTCGGTCTGGCGGCGGAACTCCCGCACGAACTTGCCGATCCCGCGCGCCAGCTCCGGGAGCTTGTCCGGGCCGAGCAGCAGCAGGGCGACGATCATGATGACCGCGATCTCGCCGGCGCCAAGGTTGAACATCGCTTGCTCGCTCTTAAACCTTCTTGGGGAGGGTTGCCATTCCCCCGGGCAGGGCCTCGGGCAGTGTTTCCGGAGGTGGGATTCGCCGCCGGACCCCGCGCTCGACGAGGAAGAGGAGGACGGGCAGGAGCAGGGTCAGGGCGATCGCCATCCGGCCGAGCATCGGCACGTTGCCCAGGCTGCCGTCGGATTGCACGAAGAGCACCTGCGCCGAGAGGCTCGCACCGGCCGCGCTGGCCAGGTGCTGGACGGCGGACTGGAAGGACATGAATCGCGCGCGCTCCGGCGGCTCGGGCACCCGCGAGGCGAGCGTGTTGTAGCTCACGTTCCGGGACGAGAGGGCGAAGAAGAGGAAGATCGACATGGCCATCGCCGCTCCGGCGGACGCGCCGGGCGGGTGGACGAACATCAGGTCGAAGGCGACGGCGAGGATCAGCGAGGCCACCGTCCCCACCCGGAAGCTCCCGAACCGGTCCACCAGCTTCCCCACCACGCGGAGGGTGGCGAAGCTGACCAGCCCGCCGATGCCGTACACCCACTGCAGCTGGTTCCGCGGCAGGCCGAGGTTGGTCTGGACGTAGGCGGAGATGTTGGGGATGACCAGGAAACCGCCGGCCATCGTCACCGCGGTCATCGCGAACGAGGTGAGCACCAGCGGGCGGAAAAGAGGGAGTGCCGCGGCGATGCTCTCCGCCCGACGGACCAGGTGACCCTGGAGGCTGGGGAGCGAGGCCGCGACCGCCGCGGTGACGCCGAGGCCGAGGCCTCCCACCACGAAGAAGGGCAACCGCCACCCACCCCACACCGACAGCTGCAGGCTCAGGGGAACGCCAACGACCGAGGCCACCGAGAAGGCCCCCATCACCGCGCCCATGGCCTTTCCCCGGCGCTCGGACGGCACCACGTCGGCGATGATCGACAGCGACAGCGAGGTTGCCGGGCCTCCGAACGCCCCAGCCAGGAAGCGCGCGGCGAGCAGCGTGGGAAAGCTCCAGGCCAGGCCTCCGGCGATGGTGCCCAGCACGAGCCCGGTCATCGCCACCGCCAGCGCGGAACGACGGTCGAAGCGGTCGAGGAACGTGGAGCCGGCGATGCCCGCCAGCGCCGCCGCCGCGGTGTAGGCGCCCCCGAGCAGCCCGAGGTGGGACAGCGGGATGTCCAGCGCCCGGGCGAAGTCCGGCCCGAGTGGCATCACCATCACGAAGTCCCAGATGTTGATGAACTGCACCGCCCCCACGAGGAAGACCATCCAGCCCTCGGAGGGCACGCGGCGCGCCGGCTTCACGCCGACATTCATAGACGGAAGCGACGGACCTCGCCGCGGAGCACCTCGGCCTCCTCCTGGAGGCGGGCGATCGCCTCCTCCAGCTGGCGCACCGTCCGGGCCTGCTCCTCGCTGACGCCCCGGATGGCCTCCATGGTCTTGAGCACCACCGCCGAGCCGCGGGTCTGCTCGCGCTGCGCCCGGTCCAGCTGCAGGACGCGGTCCCGCATCGCCTCGAGGCCCCGGGTGACGAGACGGCTCCCCGCGGCCTGCTCCTGACTCCGTCGCTGGACGTCGGCGGTGACGGTCTGCATGTGCTGGGCGGACTGGGTGATGCGCGCGGTGCCCCGGGCCTGGGCCTGTGCCGACTGGGTGACCGACTGGACCGTGTCGGCGATGCGCTGGACCGCCGAGGTGACGCTGCGGCTCCCCCGGGCCTGCTCCACCGTCGCCCGGGCAATGGCCTTCACCATCACCGTGCTCCGGTTGGCGGTGCCGCTGATTCGCTTGAGCGCCGTCTCCGCCTCGCGGCCCAGCTCCACGCCCTCCTGGACGTGCCGGACGCCCTGCTCCACCGCGCCCACGGCGTTCCGGCTCTCCTCCTGCACCCGGGCGATGAGCTCGGAGATCTCCTTGGTGGAGGCGCCGGTGCGTTCGGCGAGCTCCTTGATCTCGTCGGCCACGACGGCGAACCCCTTGCCCTGCTCACCGGCCTGGGCGGCGATGATCGCCGCGTTGAGAGCGAGGAGGTTCGTCTGCTCGGCGACCTCGTCGATGACGTCGAGGATGGCCACCACCTCGCCCACGCGGCGGCCCAGCCCCTCGATGACCCGGGCGGCCAGCTCGCTCGACTCGCGGATGCGGTCGATGCCGGCCAGCGTCTTCTGCAGCGACTGCACGCCGCTCGCGGCCTCGGCCGAGACCTGCTCCGACAGCCGGGCGGTCTCGTTGGCGTTGGTCTCCACCTGGCCGATGCTGACGTCCATCTGCTTGATGCTGAAGGAGGTCTCCTCGGTCGAGCCGCCCAGCTCCTCGATGGCCTTCGCGACGTCGAGGATGCTGCGGGTCATCTCGTCGATGGCGGCGGTGGTCTCCTGGACGCTGGCCGCCATCTGCTCCACGCCCTCGGCGACCTCCTCGTTCCGCCGGGCGATCTCGGTGATGCGCGCGGTGCTCTCCTCGGCCGTGCGCTGGAGGGCCTCGACGTGCGCCGCGACCTCCTGGTGCGTGCCCACCGCCTCGGCCATGGAGCGGCTGGTCTCGGTGACCTGGGACTGGATGGTGGTGGCGCCAGAGGTCACCTGGACGCCGGAGCGGGACAGCTGGTCGATGATCGCGCCCACCGCCTCGCCCACGGAGCGCACGCGCGAGAGCGTGTCCCGGAGCCCCTGCCCGATGCGATTCAGCGCGCCGGCCAGAACCGCGAGCTCGTCGCTCCCGGCGAGGGTGACGGTCTGGGTGAGGTCGGCCTCGCTCATCCGCCGCGCGGCCACGAGGATCTGCTCCAGCGGCCGGGTCAGGACGAGGCGGCCGAGGAGCCAGAGGATCAAGGCGAAGGCCAGCGAGCCGACGACGATGGCCAGCAGGAGCGTGCGCCGGAGCTGGCTGATGACGCCCGCCTCGTCGCCGCGGTGGATGGCCGCGAGCAGGCTGGCGTCATGCGAGACGTACAGCAAGATGGCCAGCAGCACGGCCAGGAGCGACAGGCTGGAGACGCCGAACAGCGCGTTGCGCAGCCCGATCTTTCGGAGCCATCGCACCACGGATCGACCCGGACTGTACTCTCCCCGACCCGCCCGGCGAGCAGTCGTTTCAGGCCGGACGGCCGCGAGCGGGCGCGGTGGGCTACAGTCGCCATCTTCCGCACCGTGTCCTCGCCCGTCCTGGTCCTCACCCACCCCCTCTTCCTCCAGCACCAGCCGGGGCGCGGGCACCCCGAGTCTCCGCTCCGCCTGTCGCGGACGCTGGAGTACCTCGAGCAGCACCGGCTACCGGCCCTGGAGTTCCGGGTCCCGCGCCTGGCCCGCGCCGACGAGATTGCCCGGGTGCATGGGCCGGAGCTGCTCGAGGAGTTCGGGAACATCGCCGGGGCGCACGTGGCCATCGACGTCGACACCTTCGCCTCCCCCAGCACCCACGACGCGGCGCTGGCGGCGGCCGGCGCGGCGATCGAGGCGGTCGAGGCGGTGCTCACCGGGACGCACCGGACGGCGTTTGCCCTGGTGCGGCCTCCCGGGCACCACGCCGAGCCGAACCGGATGATGGGGTTCTGCTTCATCAACAATGCAGCCGTCGCGGCGGAGGCGGCGCGGACGCTCGGGGCTGCGCGGGTGCTGATCCTCGACTGGGACGTGCACCACGGCAACGGGACGCAGGCGGTGTTCTGGGAGCGCGGAGACGTGCTCTACCAGTCGGTGCACCAGTATCCGTTCTACCCCGGGACTGGCGCGTCCCACGAGACGGGCGAGCGGGCCGGCGCCGGGTACACGGTGAACGTGCCCTTCCCCGCCGGCCGGACCGACGCGGACCTGGGAGCGGCGTTCCACGAGCTCTTCCTCCCGGTGGCGCACGCCTTCCGGCCTGACCTGGTCATCGTCTCGGCGGGGTTCGACGCGCACGAGGACGACCCGCTGGGCGGAATGCTCTGCACCGAGCGCGGCTTCGCGGCGATGTGCAGCGCGATGAAGTCCCTCGCGGAGGAGGTCGCCGGCGGGCGGCTGGTGCTCCTGCTCGAGGGCGGGTACTCGCTGGTGGGGCTCCCCCGGAGCGTCCACGCCTGCCTCGAGGTGATGGGCGGCCGGCGGGACGAGTTCCCCCGGGGCGCGAGCCGCGAGGCGCAGCAGGTCATCGAGGCGAGCCGCGAGGCGCTGAAGCCGTTCTGGAAGCTCTGAGCCGTGGCTCGCCCACGGCCGAGACGTCCGAGGACGTCGCAGCGCTCGACCGTGCTCCCAGGTCTGACCGCGGTGCTCCAGGCGTCCGTCGGTGACCGCCTCCATGCCGCCGGGCTGGCAGCGGAGATCCGGATCGTCCGCGGCGGGCGACCCGTCCCTCCCGAGCTTCCATCCCTGCGCGAGGCCTTTCCCCGCGCGAGGCGGCGGCTCTCCCTCTGGGTGCACGGGCTGGGGGTCACCGAGTCCGTCTGGAGTTTTCCGGGGCGGTCACGGACGAGCTACGGCTCGCTGCTGGAGCGCGACGCCGGCTTCACCCCGGTGTACGTCCGCTACAACACCGGCCGCTCCATCCACGACAGCGGCGCCGCGGCGGACGCGCTGTTCGAGCAGCTCGTGGCCTCCTGGCCCGTCGAGCCGACGGAGATCGTGCTCGTCGGCTACAGCATGGGCGGGCTCGTCGTGCGGAGCGCGCTCCAGCACGGCCTCGCCCGCTCGGCGGCCTGGGTGGGGCGGGTCCGCCACACGGTGCACCTCGGAGTGCCACATCTCGGCGCGCCCCTCGAGCGCCTCGGCCGTGTCACCGCCTCTCTCCTGAAATCGCTTCCCAATCCCTGGACCAAGCTCGTCGGCGCAGTCGCCGACCTCCGGAGCGCGGGCGTGAAGGACCTCGCCCACGGCGACCTGGTCCCGGACGGCAGCTGGGTTCCGCTGCCGCTCGAAGGCACGCACCACGCCATCATCGGGACGTTGCACGCGGACCCCCAGCACCTCCTCTCGTGGCTGCTCGGGGACGGAATGGTGCACATGCAGAGCGCGCGGGCGCAGAGCTACCGCGGTGCACCGGTCTTCCTGCCGGAGCGCATCACGGTGGTCGGTGGCGTCGGGCATCTCGGGCTTCCCCGGAGCCCGCGGGTGTACCCGGCCATCCTCGCCGCGGTCACCGGCCGCGCCGTGCGCCGACGACGCTCCCGCGCACCGCGACGGAAACGGACCTGACCCCGGGTACGAAGCCGCGGGCTCAGCTCGGGTTGATTCGCCGGACGAGGATGTTCTCCACCGCGGTCTTGCCCGGCCCGCCGCCGAAGGTGAAGCGGAGGTTGAGGCGGTCGGCGTCGAGGAGCCGCACGAAGAACGCCTCGACGTGTCCGGGGTTCTTCGGGCCGACGCCGGTGACGTCGACGAAGGCGAACTCGGCGGAGCCCTGCGCCTCGTCGAACCGCACCGCGCGCAGCCGGGGCTGATTCCGCGCCGCGCAGTAGTGGGTCATCCGGAGGTCGCTGCCGTCCAGATGGTAGACGGTGGTCATGGTCGGAACGCCGCCCATGACGAGGTTCTCGACGACGGCCGAGCCACCGCCGGTGAGATAGTAGCTGACGCGAACGTTGCCCGAGCCGGTGCGGCCCCCGGACCACTCGAAGGTGCCCTCCCAGTCGCCGGTCAGCGTCTTCAGCCGCTCGAACATCCGGACGCCCGGAGCCTCGGGAGCATCCGCCGGCGAGGCTCCGGTGAGGAGCAGCACTTCCAGGACGGCGAGGACCGGGCGCATGTAAACCTCCGGGGGGCTGCACTCCCGGAGCATGCGCGACCGGACGGAGCCCATGCCGTCACCGGCTGCACCGGGAGGACCGGCGGCGGACGCTGGCGGCCCACGAATCGCCGGGGCGATGCCGGCATCTGGACGTCCCGGCTCACGAGCTCGCCGTCGCGCGCCGACTGGAGGCCCGCCGCTCGCTGAGTCAGGATGCCCGCCCTCGTGAACGACTCTCCTCGAAACGTCCTCGTCACCGGCGCGTCCAGCGGGCTCGGACGGGCGCTCGCGCTGTGGTTCTCCCGCCGGGGCGCGACGGTGTGGGCCGCCGCGCGCCGGACCGAGCTGCTCGAGTCTCTCGCCGCCGACTCCTCTGCTCGGCCGGGGTCCATCCTCCCGCTCTCGCTCGACGTCTCCGACGTGGCCGCCATTCGCCGCGTCCTCCCCGAGATCGACTCGAAGGCCGAGGGCGGACTCGACGTCGTCATCGCCAACGCCGGCCTGGGCGGCGAGGCCAATCCGCGCAAGGACACCTGGGAGAAGGTCGAGCGGATGATCCAGGTCAACGTCACCGGCGCGGCGGCCACGCTCGCCACCCTGGCCCCGCGCATGGCCGAGCGCGGCCGCGGCCACCTGGTGGGGATCTCGTCCCTGGCCGGATGGATCGTGACCCCCAAGATGGGCGTCTACGCGGCGACCAAGATGTTCCTCCAGGTGTACTGCGACGGCCTCCACCTGGATCTCAAGGGCGCGGGCGTGGCGGTGACCTGCATCAACCCCGGCTTCGTGAAGAGCGAGATGACGGCGAAGAACAAGTTCAAGATGCCGTTCCTCCTCGAGGCCGACGACGCGGCGGACCGGATGGGCCGCGCCATCCTCCGGGGCGAGAAGCTCTTCGCCTACCCCTGGCCGATGGTCCTCGCCACCCGGGCGGCGCGCTGGGTGCCCGAGGTCATCGTCGCGCGGGTCATGGGAAAGTCCGGGCTCCGGCCGCCCAGCTGAGCGCGACCGCCCGGACCTAATTCGGCAAGGTCATGAACTTCGACGGGTCGACGCTGTCCTTGGGCGGCGTCTTCTCGTCCGGCGCCGAGCCCTTCTTGAACCACATCACCGCGGCGGTCCGGCTCGCGTTGGAGGCGATCTTCCCCGTCTTGGTGTCGATGACCTTCCGCTCCAGCGAGTCCTGCAGCCAGTCCGGCGGGGCGAACTCCGGCTGGGGCCGTCCGTCCAGCGCGCGCTGCATGTAGCTCAGCCAGATGGGGAGCGCGGCGCGCCCGCCGGTCTCGTAGCGCGCGAGCGGATGCGGGTTCAGGTCGTAGCCCACCCACGCCACCGTCACCAGGTCCCGGGTGAAGCCCGCGAACCAGGCGTCGAACGAGTCGTTGGTGGTGCCGGTCTTCCCCGCGGCGGGCTTGCCCAGCCTCTGCGCCGGGGTGCCGGTGCCCTCGCGGACGACGCCGCGGAGCAGGTCGGTGAGGATCCACGCCGTCTCCGGCTGCATCACCTGCTCGCCCGGAGCGTAGAGACGCGAGTAGCCGCCGGCGATCCGGTCGGTGAGCGAGGCCCACGGATCGTCGAACGCGGTGTGGTCCTCGAGCGTGCGCCCGTACCGGTCCTCGATCTTCCGCATCATGTAGGTCGGCTTCTTGTTCCCGAGCCGGTTGAAGGTCGCGTACACGCCGGCGAGCTCGAACGGGTACACGCAAGAGCTTCCCAGCGCCGCCGAGAAGTCGCGGTTCATCGGCGTGCTGAGCCCCAGCTTCTTCACCCACTGGGACATGGGCTCGATGCCCACAGCGATGAAGGTCTTCACCGCGGGGATGTTCATCGAGTTCACGATGGCGGTCCGGAGCAGAACGTCGCCGTGGAAGTCCTCGCTGTAGTTCTCGGGCTTCCAGCGAACCTGGTGCTCGGGATCGTTCTCGACGATGGGGCTGTCCACGATGACGTGGGCCTCGGTCCAGTCGAGCTTCTCCAGCGCCGCCGAGTACACCAGCGGCTTGAAGCTGCTGCCCGGCTGGCGGCAGGCCTGGAACGCGCGGTTGTACTCGTTGGCGTCGAAGTCGTAGCCGCCCACCATCGCCGACAGGTACTGGCGATGCGGATCGATGGAGACCAGCGCGCCCTGCAGCTCCGGCTCCTGCTCCAGCCGGTAGAGCTGCGCACCCTGCGGGAGCGCGTCGAAGAGCTTCTTGTCGTACTGCTCGCGGTCGTCGGTCAGGTCCTTCGCTTGGACCGCGCGCACGACGATGACGTCGCCTGGCTTCACCACCTTCTTCGCCGAGGTGAGCATCGCCGAGGGGTAGTAGGCCTCGGGGTTCACCTTGCGCGCCCAGCGCATGCCGAGCAGCGGGAGCACGCCCTTGTGCGTCCCCACCTGCAGGTCGACCCGCGTGTCGTCCACCCCGGTCACCAGGGCGACGTAGTACCGGTTGTTCTCGATGGGCTTGCCCTCGAGGGCCTTCTCGCTCCGGTCGACGAAGGCCTTCCGCTGCTCGGGCGTCTCGAGGGTCATCACCGGCCCGCGGAACCCCTGCCGCTTGTCCACCTGGAGGAGGCCGCCGAGCATCGCCTCCTGCGCGGCGCGCTGCTTCTCGGAATCCATGGTGGTGAAGAGCTTGAGCCCGCCCCGCAGCAGGGCGGGGTTGCCGTAGCGCTGGACCACGTCCTTGCGCACCTGCTCGACGAAGTACGGGGCGAACTCGTGGAAGACGTCCTCCACCGGGAAGACGTGGATCTCCTCGGCCATCGCCGCGTCGTACTCGGCGCGGGAGATCATCCCCTTGTCCTTCATCTGTCCGAGCACGTAGCCGCGGCGGGCCTTCGCGGACCTGGGGTTCAGGAAGGGCGAGTACTTGCTGGGCGCCTGCGGGAGACCGGCGATCAGCGCAGCCTCGGCGAGGGTGAGGTCGCGCACGTCCTTGCGGAAGTAGTTCTCGGCCGCGGCCTGCACGCCGTAGCTGTGGTGCCCGAGGTAGACCCCGTTCAGGTAGAGGTAGAGGATCTCCTCCTTCCGGAGCGCCTTCTCCAGCCGGAGCGCGAGGATGGCCTCCCTGGCCTTCCGCTTGAGGCCTGCGGCGCCGCTGCGCTTGGTCGCCTTCGCGAAGCCCTCGGAGGAGATGAGGATGGCCTTGGCGGTCTGCTGCGTCAACGTCGAGCCGCCCTGCACGCTGCCGGCGCCGGTGGACTTCTTGAGCACGGTCTTGATCGCCGCGCGCAGGGTGCCGAAGGCATCGATGCCCGGATGGTCGAAGAAGCTCGCGTCCTCGGAGGCGATGAACGCCTGCACCAGTCGCTTGGGGATGCGCTCGTAGGGAACGACCTTCCGGCGCTCGTCGTAGAACTCGCCGGCGAGCACCTGGTCGTCGGCGTAGACCTCGGTGAGGATCGGCGGGGCCCAGGCGGCCACGCGGGGGATCTCCGGAAGGCCCTCGCTGAACGCGTAGTAGACGGCCAGCGCCCCGACGACGGCGGCCGTGGCACCCACCAGCACGAGGAAGGCGAGGACCCTGCCGCTCCGGCGGGCCCAGAACTTCCAGGGCGGTCCGGGCGGAGGAGGCGGCCGTTCGGCGAGGATCAGGCGGTGCCGGGAGCGGTCCTCGGGCGGGGGAGACTCGGGGATGGGCGGGGACGTCATGGGATTGAAGCGGGAGCAGAGGTTATCAGAACCCCCCGGGGATCCGTCCCCTGCTGCCATCCGGCCGCGGGGTTGTGAGAACGTGGACGCCGAGCATGCAGCCACGCACGACCCACGCTCCCCGAGGAACCGAGCAGCGGGTGTGCGTGCTCGGCGCCGGTCCCTCCGGTATCGCCGCGGCGAAGAACCTGCTCGCAGCGGGCTTCCGGCGCGTGGTGGTGTACGACCGCAACGCCGAGGTTGGCGGGAACTGGATCTACTCGCCGGACCCGGGCCATTCGAGCGTCTTCGAGACGACGCACATCATCTCCAGCAAGCGCCTCTCGCAGTACGACGACTTCCCGATGCCGGACGGGTACCCCGACTACCCGGGGCACGCCGAGCTGAAGGCGTACTTCCAGAGCTACGCCCGTCACTTCGGCGTGGACCGCGTGCTCGAGCTCCGGACCGAGGTGAGGAGCGCGCGGGCGCGGCCTGAAGGCGGGTGGACGGTCACGCTGGCAGACGGGCGGCGCGAGGAGTTCGACGCGCTGCTGGTGGCGTCGGGCCATCACTGGGATCCGCGGATGCCGAGCTACCCCGGAACCTTCGACGGCGAGCTCCTCCACAGCCACGGGTTCAAGACGGCCGGGCTGTTCACCGGCAAGCGGGTGCTGGTCATCGGCGGAGGGAACTCGGCGTGCGACATCGCGGTGGAGACCTCGCGCGTGTCGGCGCGGACCGAGATCAGCATGCGCCGCGGCTACTGGTTCGTGCCCAAGTTCGTGATGGGGCTGCCGACCGACGTGATCAACGACCAGCTGATGCGCAAGTTCCCCAAGGCCATTCGCCAGCAGGTCGGCAAGCTCACCGTGTGGCTGGTGCAGGGGAAGAACGCGCACTACGGGCTGCCCGAGCCGGAGCACGGTCCGTTCGAGGCGCACCCCACCATCAACTCCGAGCTGCTGTACTTCATCCGCCACGGGCGCATCCATCCGCGCCCGGACATCGCCCGCCTCGACGGGAGGACGGTGCACTTCGTCGACGGCAGCTCCGGCGAGTTCGACGCGATCATCGCCGCGACCGGCTACGTGACGCGGTTCCCGGTCCTCGACCCAGTGGAGGTGGGCGACTACTCCGGCCGCGAGGTGCCGCTGTATCTCAAGGTGTTCCACCCGCGGTACGAGGACCTCTTCTTCATCGGGCTCTTCCAGCCGCAGGGATGCATCTGGCCGCTGTCCGACTGGCAGGGGCGACTGGTGGCCCGGGCGCTGCTCGGCGCCTGGACGCGTCCGGCGAACATCGAGGCGGCGATTCGCCGGGAGCTGGACCACCCCGACTTCCGCTTCACCGACTCCATCCGCCACGCGGTCGAGGTGGACTACCACGACTACCGGAAGCGTCTGGTGACCGAGGTCGCGGGCGGACGGGCGTTCTAGCGGCGGCGTTCTCCAGCGTGGGTGGGGTCCCCTCCGTCCCGGGGTGGAGACTCACCACCCTGGAACGCTTGCCCTCGACGGCAACGATTGGCGGCGCATGGGTCCGTCGTACAGAGGCTGCCTTCCAGCGAGCGGACTGTCCTAGGCTCGGCCGCGAGGAAGAGCCTGGAGGACGCATGTACGGAGATCTGGGACGCGCCGGCCGCGCCGGTGCGTGGGTGGTGCTCGCGCTCTGCGGGCTGAGCGCATGCAACGCCATGCCCGACAGGGCTGCCGCATCGCCGGCCGCCGCCGCGCAGACGGCCAAGGTGGTGCAGGCAGTGCAGGCGGCGACGGATCGCTCCGGCATCCAGCAGAGCAGTCTCACCCTCCAGAACGGGCAGCGCGTCCGACGGCTGACCCTCCAGAACGGGTTCAACCACGTGCTCGTCGCGCGGAGGGGTGCGGACGGTCAGCCCCAGGTGAGCTGCGTCGACAACGCGCCGGCGGCGGAGGCCTTCCTCGCCACCGGGAAGGGAGCCGGTCAGTGAGGACGCTCCGGACCCTCCTCGGCGCGGCCCTGTTCCTCACCGCGCCCGCCGCGTTCGCGAGCGCAACGATCATCGTCACCAACGGCGACGGAGCGAACACCGGCTTCAACGATCCGACGCCGAAGACCCCGGTCGGAGAGAACACCGGAACGACCCTGGGCGCGCAACGCCTGATCGTCTTCCAGAAGGCGGCGGAGATCTGGGGCCAGAACCTGGACAGCGACGTCCCGATCTCGATCATCGCTCACTTCCAGCCGCTCGCGTGCAGCAGCACCGGCGCCGTGCTGGGCAGCGCTGGTCCACCGAACTTCTTTTCCAGCGACGACCCGACGCTCGACGCCGGGATCCCGCCGACGTTCTTCCCCAGGGCGAAGACCTGGTACGTCTCGGCCGAGACGGCGCGGTTCGCCGGAGTCCAGTTCCTGTCCGGCACGGGCAACGTCGAGACCGACTACGACATCGTGGCGCGCTTCAACTCCAGTCTCGACACGCCGGAGACTGCCGACTGCGGGGGCCTCAGCTGGTACTACGGGCTGGACGACAAGCATGGCGGCGCGATCGACCTGCTCACGGTCGTGCTGCATGAGTTCGGGCACGGACTCGGGTTCCTGAGCCTCGTCGACACCGGGACCGGCAATTTCCCGGCGATGAACGAGCCGGACATCTGGTCCTACTACGTGTACGACGAGGCTTCCGGGAAGCACTGGAAGGACCTGCCGCCCTCTGCCCGGCTTGCCTCGATCACCAGCGGAGCGCTCGCGTGGGACGGCGCCGCCGTGACCAAGGCCGTGCCGTCGGTCCTGGCCCTTCCCCCGATCCTCAACGTGACCTCGGCGCCGAACACTCCCTCGGTCGTGAAGAGCTATGCCATCGCGGCGGCGCAGTTCGGCGGGGCGATCCCCCTCGACGGAGGAATTTCCGCACCGCTCGGGGTTGGGTCCACCGGCTGGGGATGCACGGCACAGGGCCGCCTCGACCCGCTCGACGGGAAGTTCGCCATCCTCGACCGCGGCGGACCGAACGACGCAGGCTGTCCCTTCGTGGAGAAGGCCCGGAACGCCCAGGACGCGGGTGCCATCGGCCTCGTGGTCGCGAACAACGTCGCGACCGCGATCATCAACCCGGGAACTCCGCCCGACGACGACGCGCTCGACGTCGTCATCCCCGTCGTGATGATCAGCCAGGCGGATGGAACCTCGCTGAAGGGCGCGGTCGCCGCCGGGCCGGTCGAGGCCGAGTTCACCCGCGACACCGGCCAGGGCCGCGCAGGCGCGGACGCCGAGGATCGCGCGCTCCTGTACGCCCCGACGGCCTTCGAGTCCGGCTCCTCCGTGTCCCACTGGGACAAGACGGCGTTCCCGAACCTTCTCATGGAGCCGGTCATCAACCCCGACCTCACACACTCGCTGGACCTCACCCCGGTCCTGATGCGGGACATCGGCTGGTTCCCGGTGGCGCTCGCGATCTCCGGCCAGGGACCGACCTCGCTCACGGACGGCCAGCAGGGCTCCTTCACGTACACGGTGCACAACCCGGGGCCCTACGTCGCTCCAGGGGTGACGGTGACCAGCGCGCTCACCGGACTGACCTTCGTCTCCAACTCGGGTGACTGCACCTCGGCCTTCCCCTGCAAGCTCGGGGACCTCCAGGTCGGCGACACGCGAACCTTCACGAGCACGCTCAAGGCAGCCACGACCGCCGACGGAAACGCCACGGCCGTCACGACCGCGGACTCCGTGTC
>Ga0105248_10000947_pt1 | contig 32326 bp, 52 predicted proteins | sample KBSS34metaG_FD_81524 | JGI IMG/M metagenome (GOLD analysis project Ga0105248, IMG submission 81524) | Switchgrass rhizosphere microbial communities from Kellogg Biological Station, Michigan, USA - KBS S3-4 metaG | ecosystem: Host-associated > Plants > Roots > Rhizosphere > Soil | place...
CTCCACGCCCATGATCCGATCCCTAACGTTTGAGGATCAGCCGGAAGGCGCCGCCGCCATTGAGGCGCTGTGTCAGACGCACGGTGGGGATGCTCTCGACCCACATGGGGAACTCACGGCAGATATCGCCGCTCAGCCCAGTGATGATGACCACCGATTTCATGCCATGCTGTTTGGCCGCCGAAACGAACGCAAGCGTTTCGGTGTGAGCCTGCGCGAGCGTCAGGCCGTGGAGATCGAGGGATCGGGGGAAATATTCTCTAGCCAGCGGGACGACCGGCCGCATTGCCGGTGCCACTGGGGCAAATCCCAACGGGAGCGTGCTCTCGGTGACTTGCTTCCAGATTTTGTGATCTTCGGGCGTCATGACGCCCGTATTTACTACTCCCCGCGCAGCAGGCGGACGTAGATGTGACCCCCGATGGGGGTGTGGATTGGTGACCGACGCGACCACTTGGGCGCGCTGATCTTGCGGGAAAAGAAGCTGTCGGCTCCCCCGGTCGGATCGGTCAGGTCGTCGTCCGTGACGATCTGCCGTGCGTATTCGATCATTCGATTCCATGACGCTTTTTCCCGAGGCAGGATGCCGGAGACAGCCCGCTTAGTCCACTCGTATTGTCCGCGCTGCCAGATGGTGGCGCAGTAGTCATCACGGTCGGCGCTCTTTTCGACACGGTTACGCGTCGAGAAACCCACGGCCTTGATGTCGGCTTCAGTGCTACCACGAGCTTCGTGGTATTGGTTAAGGGCGAGGCAGATGATCTGCTTCTGGGTAGAGACCTCCAAGTCGCTGAGGGTCTCTGGGACGAAATGTTCCTGTAGTGCTGTGAGGGTTTGATCGAGTGTTGCGGATTTTGCTGGTGTGCCGAGACCTGTGACGGTCAGAAGTAGCACAGCGAAGGCAGCAGCGATTTTGCGGGATCGCATAATTTCTCCTGTAAGTGTTAATGGGAAGGCCGATTAAGGCCATCACGAGGCCGCCTGTCAACCTCAAAACGTTCCAATTGGGCGCGCAAAATCGCACGCGAAAAGTCAGGCTATTGATATTTATCACGAATCTGACACGGCTTAACAGCGCATATTGCACCGCAGCGCGAATTAAGGGACTTGGTTGACCATAACACACTGAGAGTTTTGGGCTTTTCGGGAACGATTTTTATTGAGTTTCAGAATGTCAAGAGGGTAATCTGAGGACTGAGTGAGGGAAACCGCGACCACCCGACGGCCCCAATGCTTTCGCTCTATTTTCGGGTGACACGATTATTTTAGGCATAGAAATGACCAAGGAAAATAAGGGCCGCCCGGAAGGCAAGCGCGCCCCGCGCCGCGTCACGAGCACGGCGGAACTGAAGGATTTGGAAGCGTGGCTGACCACGCTTCAGATCGGTGTGAAGCCTTCTGTGAAAGTCAACGGCTCTCACCACCCGACCGCCATTCTGGTGGTCGATCTCGGCCAGCCGGTGAAGCAAATTCGCCTCAATTCGGAACAGTCCGGTGAGCTTGGCCAGCGCCTTCGCCGGACGGCCCGTGAACTGCTTGGCGGTCGCGACGTGAACATTCGCGTCTCTGCCGACAACAGCCACGGCATTCATTGGGCCAGCGTCCAATAACGCTGAACGGGGCGGTTGGGGAAACCCGGCCGCCTTTCTTCTATGATTTTCGACAACACGGATGTCGGTCGATACATTTTCATCCTAGACATCAACGACGGTTTCGCGTTCCGGCCGGAAAAATATCTGGCGAACCACGCTGATTTTGACTGGGTTCCCTACAAGCTCCATCACATGACGGATGCGAGCATAATTGCTCGTTTTGCGCCAATGCATGAGTGGCTTGAGCAGCAAACTGCCGCATTCCGCATCAACCCGGTGACGATGACCGATATCAACCGCCGAGAGGCGCCGGACGTTCTGGCATGTATGGTCCAGCTACCGGAAACCCTCGCGGTGCTCTTCCGGCTCTACTGGTATGACGCTTAGGAGAGCTTGTCCCAGTCCACCGGGGCCGCATACACCCAGCCCTTGAAGACGCGACGGCGCCGCCAGCTATACCGCCAGATATAGCCCCACGGCCCGAACTTGAATTTGAAGCCCGTCGAGGCCGGATCATCGAACCGGTAGACGTTGAAGCCGTTTTTGAGGTTGGTGCCCTCTTCGGTCCAGTGGAACATCACCACCACTTCATCTTGAAGTGAATCGCCTGCGCCGCACTGGCGAAGGTCAAAAGGAACTCATCGTCGCGATCAACCGCATAAACCTCGATCTTGGTGAGGGGTGCGTGGAGTTTCAGCCATGCCATGACGGCCGAGCGCACATACGGTCGCTCTGTGGCCGATTGCCAACCGACGATGTTTTGGTTGTCGTTGTGGCTGACGATCAGTTCGACTTTCTCAAGACGCGTAGGGCACGGCGCAAGGCCGTCCTGAGTGAATTCAGGACGGCCCGCTCCGCACCACCGGTCCCCACGCGTCGCCCCCGCCACAATCCAGTTGCACAGGTAGCAATCGTCGAAAACGATCATAGGTTAGCCGAGCTTGAGCTTTTTCAGTTCTTCGAGTTCGTCGTGATAGACCGCCTTCAGGCGAGCAGGCGACGCCAGAATAGCTTCGTATTCGGCGATGGCGCTGTCAAGGTCGGCAATCTTCGAGTTGACTTCTTGCTCGAACGCCTTGGTCCAACGATAGGTCGGCAGGTTGACGACGCGATCCAGTTGCTTGTCATCGAGCGTCAGCTTGGATTTCGTTGCGACCTTGGTCACATCGTCTTCCACAGCTTTCCTGTCGGGGAACGTGCCCAGACGCTTGGTGAACTGGTCCTTGAACAGAGCCGCCAGCACGCGCCAGTAGTTGCGCTCGTAGATGGCGTCGGCCTTCAGCTTTTCGAAACGCTTTGTATACCAGCCGAGACGCCACATGGCGAAATCGACCACAAGCTCTTCCGGGGTAGAGTAGGTGCGGATCGCATTGCCACCCCAGTCGATGACCACGATCCGTTCCGTGGTTTTCTCGGTGAGCTTGAAGAAGCGGATGGCGTCATCTTCGGTCCACGCCTTGCGGGCCGGGATGCGGTCGCGGAACTTCCGGCCTTGATCCATATACTCGTGAACGTGGGCCGCCTGCGCGCCCAGATAGCCGCGCTTGAACTTCACGGTGATGTCGATGCAGTCCGTGGAGCGATCCGTGAAGCCCTGAACGGGATTCTCGTTCTCATCTTCCATCTTGATGAGCTTGGCTCGGAAGCTGTCGATCTTTTCGCCGGGCGGAAGCTCGGTGATCTGGATAGTCGATGTGTCCAGAATTTTGAGCTTGCCGGTGAACTCCCACTGGTTCGGCCCAAGATTCTTCACTCCGACGTTGTAGCGGTTGAAGTGGGGTTCGAGGCCCTTGATCTTCGTGCCCGCCAGCGCGTCTTGCGTGGCTTGAATGAGGCTCTTGAGCGAGCGGGGCAGAATTTCCGTGCTCCAACCGACCGCCACGCCCGCCACGCCGTTGAGCAGCACGGTGGGGATCAACGGCAGGAAATGTTTCGGCTGCACGTTCGAGCCGTCATAATTCTCTTCCAGCGGGATGAGATCGAGATCGCGGTAGAGGAACGCCTCGGCCGCCTTGGCGCGTCGCACCTCGGTGTAGCGGGGAGCCCCGATGCCTTCGACCGGCGCCACGCGGCTGCCGAACTGGCCAAGGCCCTCAATCAGAGGCACGTTGTTCTTGAAAGGCGCCGCCAGCTTGCCGATGGCGTCATTCGCCGAGACTTCGCCGTGAACGTAGAGCCGCTCGAAGCCCATGAGGCCCGAGAGCGCGAACGTCTTGATCTTGTCGGCCCGGTGTCGCAGCAGCCACAGAGCGATGCGTTGGCCGGACTTGAGTCCGTCTTCCACGGAAGGGATCGCCCGCGTCGAACAGACATAGATCGCGTATTCGCGGCTGTCGCGGAGCAGATAGTCGGTCGGCTGCGGTTGGACCTTCGTCTTGCTGTTGCCAGCAAAATCTTTCCACTGTGCGTCAGAAAGGCCGAACAATGCGCGTCCAGCGGCAACTTCGCCCGCAGCGGGCTTGGAACTTTTGGTGGGCATAATGGCTTTCAAAAATCGGTGGAGAAAATATGGTAAACGATATTAGGACCAACGCAGCTTGAAAAGCAAGGCGTCTGATTCGTTCTCGAAATAATACACCGGCCGGTTCATTTCGCCGGAGATCATCCAAAGCTGCCAAGCGTGCTTGATGTTTTCCCTGATCCACAGGTCGATGGTTTTCGCCTGCGCCCGGTTGTCAAACACCGTCATGTCGAAGCTCGGAACGATTTTGTTGGGGAACAGGTGATCGAGCAGCCGGATCAGATCGTGCGGTGAATGAACATCCGGGTTGAATCCCATTTTGAGAACTTGCGCTCGGAGTGTCCCATTGCGGTCCCAAACGTAGGACCAACGCATCCGATTGCTTTTGTCGCGGTATCTCTTGGGGATCATCAGGCGGCCATCAATTTCATCATGGCTGCGTCCTGCATTCGGACGAACCAGAAAGTATACACGAAGTATCCGTCGCGGAAATTACGCTGACGAGAGGGATAGTGCCTGTAATTTTTGGGGTCTTTGAAGTTGGTCTTCATATAGACGACGTTGCCGCGAGAGTTCGTGCGAACGGATTCAAGCAGTTCCGCTTCGGTTTCAAAGTTGCGCCCATCGACTTCCACTTTCCAGTGGCGGCCTTTGGGTGGTCCTTTGACAAGGGCAAGAGTGGGCATGGCGTTATTTACTGTGCAACCAGAACAGCTTGAAGAGAGCCGCGTAATGCTGGCTGGTGAAGGTGGCTCGGATGACGCAGTCGCCATTGTTGGTGGGACGCAGCGTCAACTCGGGATGAAGTTCGAGCGGGACATTGGTTTTGATCCAGTCCTGAACCACCTCAAGGCTTCGGACTCGGACGACGACAGAAAATTTTTCCGGTTCGCCTTCCATCACATTCCGATCCATTCCTTGCGCTTGTCGGCCAGCTTCGGATTGAACAGCAAATCGAGGGCGCCAGACAAGTGCCCATCGTTTGTCACGGCTCTCGCTTTCGGATTTTCCAGCACCCAACGCCAGTCGTCGCGCTTCAGCGCCGCCAGACCCTTGGCGCGGGTGATCTCCCACCCTTTGTGAGCCTCGGAGTCGAAGTCGTGATAGTTGTCGTTATACCAGTATTTCCGCTGCTTGCCCTTCACCGCCACGATGAGCGGGGTGTCGAACAGATAGATGAACGGCTGCTTCTCGGGGTCGAAAAGCTCCGGCCACAGGGTATAGAAGAAATTCACGAGCAGCGCAGCGATGTTTTTTCCATCCTCGTCGGCATCGGTCGTGATGTAGACCTTGCCATAGCGGAGCATGTGGCGATTGACCCGTTGACCGGGGATCAGACCGATAGCGGTCATGATCTTGGCCAAGGCTTCGTTTTCCAAAACGCTCTTCGGAGATTCTCCGAAAACGTTGAGCACTTTGCCTCGCAGCGGCAGGCCGCCGTGGATGTTGGGATCGCGCGCCTCGACCATGCCGGAGATTGCGCTCTTGCCCTCTCCGAGGAACAGGATGCACTTTTGGCGATCCACACCGCAGGCGTCTTCAAGGTCTTCGACCTTCGTCCGCAGGTTCTTCTTCGCCATCTTCGCAGCGTCGGCGCCATCCTTTTTCATCGTCCGGTCGGCGCAGCGAGCGTAGACGTATTCGATCCACTCGGGGTTCTTGCGGATCACGCCCTTGAAGAAGTCGGGGTCGTCCAGCGCCCGCTTGATGATCGCTCCAACCTCTTCGTTGATGAGGCGGGTCTTCGACTGGCTGTCGAACGACGGGGCGTCCATTTCGGTGATGTTGTAGAGCAGCAGCCCGTCAGCAAGGTCCGAACGATTGGGCGACAGCTTGCGCTTCTTGCTCTCGCGTTCGAGCGAGGCGAGCATCCCACTGAAGAAGATGCGCCGGAACGTCTCGATGTGAATGCCCCCGTTGAAGGTGGGGATAGCGTTCACGAGGCTGTGGTTGAATTCGTTGATGGCCGAGTTCATCGAATCGAAGAACTGGGGCACGAGCCAGAAGCGGCTTGAGAAACCGGGCTGCATGATCTCGATGGTGATCGGCTTCACACCGGGGAACAGTGTCTTTTCCACGCCACCCTTGGCGGGCTGGATGCGCACACCGTTGTAGAAGACCTTCAGGTCCGGGTAGCAGAGGGACACCTCGACCATCCGCGAGCGAATGAACCGTTCCGGCAGGCGGCGGTCGTGGAAGACGTGATGGCTGAGCTTGAACTCGATTTTCGTGCCGTGCTCACCCTTTTCCTTCGCTTTCAGCGGCAGGATGAAGGGGTCTTCGATCACGAGATCGGCGGTCTTCGAGCCGTCACCTTCGGTGAAGCGTTGGCTGAAGTGCTTGCCGTCGCGACGGATGTCCATCTGAAAATATTCGGAGCAGAAGTTCACGATGGAACCGCCGACGCCGTTCAGGCCGCGCGTGGCGCCCCGGTTGTCTTCGAAGTTCCGGCCAGCCTTGGTCTCCGTGAGGGCCATGGTGGCTTCATACTGCTTGTGCTTCTTGTCGAACTCGATGGGGATACCGCGACCGTTGTCCTCGACGGTGACGATCAGAGTCTCGGGATCGTAGGTGATTTTGAGGCTGTCGCCCTGCTTGTGGGTCACCACTTCGTCGATGGCGTTGTCCATCACTTCGCGGAAGGCCGTGAAGAGGGCGGGAACCCACGTCGTTTCGCGGGCGACCGGCTTGCCGTTTTCGTATTCCAGCACCGTTTGGGTATGGGGATCGCGCGAGCCGAGATACATTTCGGTGCGCAAACGGGCGTGCTGGAAATCGTTGAGCTTCTTAATACGCTCGGACATTAAACGGCTACCTGAAAAGTTACCAACCCATTTATCCCCGAGGTGGGCTCAAACGGAATATCATTTTGGTTACACCAGTTTGGCTTAAGGGGTCAAGCCCTCCGATTTTTTGATAAATACTCCACAACCCCTCGGGAGATCGGCCATGCTGAGCACCTTTTATCGCGTTTCAATCGCAGCCATCGCGGGCACAGGCGATGCGGCCGGTTTCATCGACCCCACGACTGTCCAAACCTACATGGCGAACAACGGCGTCGCTCCGACTGTGCCGCCTTCCACGCTGACCACCAGCACTGACAAGGTTCGCGCCAACGTCCGCTACAAGGACGTGGTCGAGAACCTTCAACTGGTCGCCAACATGTATGTCTCGAACATCGTCGTCACTGGTGGCACGGTTGACTCCGCGCCGAGCAACGTTGCTTTCACTCTGGAAGTGGAGCGTGGCGATTCTGTTTTGACAACCCGCGACGAAGCGAATACTGCTGTAGAAATCACCGGCGCCAATGCTATCGTGCGCTGCGTGGCGCGTGGTCTTTGCGAGTCTCGCATCAACAAGCTGGACGCCGTCTACGACCCGACTCTGTCTACTGCCGCTCAAAACGGTAGTATTTCTAACGCCGCAGCCCGCGTCGGCCTCCGTTTGATGAACTTCAACGTCGCCGCCCTCGCAAACTCGGTTACCACCGCCTCCGCGTCCGTCACCGTGACGCGGCTCGCTGTCAACTGATTTTAGAGACTGGTCCTATATTGATGCAAGAACTTGACCACCGACATATGGTCGGAACTGTTTTCGTGTCCCGCCCTCCCCTCACGGCCGAAGAAGGGGAACAATGGCTTCGCGATCTCGTTGAAAAGATTGGGATGAAAATCCTGATCGAACCGCAGGCAATCGTCTGTAATACTTTCGGAAACGAAGGTGTGACAGGTATTGTTTGCCTCGAAACCTCTCATGCAAGTTTTCATAGCTGGTCTTCGGTTGAAAAACCGTTCATCAACTTCGATGTCTACTCTTGCAAGCATTTCGATGCACAGACTGTGATCGACCATTTCTCTTGTTTTGGTGTCGTCGATCATCGCTTTGTTGTTCTGGATCGCAACGCTGAAATTGAAGAGGTGGAGCGTTTCGGCTAAGCTGAAGCACTACTCTCTGGATATTTCATGAAGTTTCTGATCGGCATCCTTGTCCTGATACTGGCGCTGGCCATCTCGGCTGTTGCGGCATATTTCTCCGTGGTTGGTCTTTCGGCCATCTTCCCCGCTACGGCTGGCGCCGTGGTGTTGATGGGTATCGCCTTGGAGGCTGGGAAACTGGTGTCGGCGGGGTGGCTTCATGCCAACTGGCACAACCCAAGGGTCAACAGACTGCACCGGGGCTACATGTCGTCGGCCGTCGTGGCGCTGATGATTATCACCGCGCTCGGTATCTACGGCTTCCTCGCCAAGGGTCACCTCGAACAATCAACACCTCTTGCTCCCATCGAACTTCAGATCGGCACCCAGCAGGCGGACATCGACGCAGCCCAAACCGACCTGAAGAGCCAGCAAGCTCGCCTCGCGCAGTTGGACGCGGCCGTGAATTCGATGATCGGTGGTGACCATGCCGAACGTGGTCTTCGCTATCGCAAGAGTCAGAACGCCGAGCGCGCAGAGATTCAGAAGGCCATCGCGGCGGATAACGCAAAAATCCAGTCGGTCACGAAGGACATGGTCCCCCTGAAGCTTCAGGTGAACGAAGTCGAGACCAAGCTCGGCCCAGTGAAATACGTCGCCGAACTGTTCGGGTTGAAAGATACCGAGGCTGCCGTTCGCATCGTCATCCTGATCCTGATGTTTGCCTTCGATCCCCTCGCGGTGGTCATGGTGCTGTCAGCAGCCATTTCGCTCTCCGATGGTCTGGCCGAACGCAAGGCCGCAAAAGTTGTGGCGGATAGTCGCACGGAAGATGAATCACCGGAGCAACAGATTGACGAACCGGAGGCCAGCGCCGCGCCGGAAATTCCCTCCGAGCCGGAACCCGAACCGGAGCCCGAAGCCAATATTCTTCAAGAATTGGAAGAAGTTGTGGCTCTGAAAGAGGAACCCCAATCGCTGACGGACAAGGAACAGTTGCTCGATATTTTGGAGCGCAAGCCTGACCTGTTGCAGAATATTGTGGACGCAATTCAAGATCAAGAACAGCGGAATGACGAGAAAAGTCCGTCTTGGCTCGATGAAGGCCCCCGCTAAATACTTATATAGTAAGCATTTTTATGGGTAACACATGAGTAATGATATTGATAAGGACGATCTACATTGCTCCTTCTGTGGAAAGAATACCAAAGAAGTCAAAAAGCTCATTCAAGGCCCGGACGTATACATTTGCGACGAGTGCATTGATCTCTGCTACGACCTTCTGAGGCCGGGCACGCGCGTCGCCGCGAAGCCCAAGACCGACGAAATCGCTTTGGCAGAACCCGCCGCCGAAGAAGATGACGGCATCCCAACGCCCAGAGAAATCCGAGATCATCTCGATCAGTATGTGATCGGGCAAGAAGACGCGAAGATGACTATCGCGGTCGCTGTCTACAATCACTTCAAGCGGCTCAAGACACCCGTCGTGGACGGGATCGAGATCGACAAGTCCAACATCTTGATGGTCGGCCCGACCGGCTCGGGCAAGACGCTGATCGCCCAGAGCATCGCTCGTATGCTGGACGTGCCGCTCGCCATTGCGGACGCCACTTCGCTCACCGAGGCTGGCTATGTTGGTGATGATGTTGAGAGCATCATTTCTCGCCTGCTCCAAGCGGCTCAGAACAACGTGAAGCTGGCCGAACGCGGCATCATCTTCATCGACGAGATCGACAAGAAGCGCGGTAAGGGTGGCGATGGTTCAGGCACCCGCGACGTGTCCGGTGAAGGTGTGCAGCAAGCCTTGCTGAAGCTGCTCGAAGGCTCGGAGATCATGGTTCCGGCTTCTGGCAAGCGCTCACCCGGCGGCGAGATGGTCAAGATCAGCACCAAGAACATCCTGTTCATCGTCGGCGGCGCCTTCGTTGGCCTCGAAAAGATCATCGCCCGCGCGCAGACAAAAGAAGCGAGCGGCATGGGCTTCTCGGCCAAATCGGTCGGCCCGAACAAACTCTCGAACGACGCTCTGCTTCTGAAGATGGAGCCGGATCACCTCGTGAAATTCGGCATGATCCCCGAAATGATCGGCCGCCTGCCCGTCTACGCGACGCTGAAGGAATTGACCGAAGACCAGTTGGTTCGCGTCCTCGTTGAGCCCAAGAACGCCGTGACGAAGCAATTCACCGCCCGCTTCGGGTTGGATGATGTTGAACTCGAATTCACCCCAGAAGCCCTGCTCGATATCGCCAAGACGGCACGCATCCGCAAGACCGGTGCTCGTGGTCTGCGCAGCGTGATTGAGAATGCCCTCACCAAAATCCAGTTCGAACTTCCTGAACTGGCTGAGAAGGGCGTTTGCAAGGTCATCATCGGCCAAGGCGTGGTTGAAGGCACGGCGCAGCCCGAATATGTGTATTCGGGGGCTGTTATTGAGGAACCTGAAGTGAAGGCTCTGCCTTCTGAGTAAACACCTGACTAAATACAGATGAATATTGCGGACCCCTAGTAGTCTCTGTATTCTGATGTCAATTAGCTCATGGAGTTTTCTAGCTAATGTCTTCCCACCGTATCGGCCCGTTTGAAAATAAGCGCGGGCTCTCCGTAGATGTTCGAAACAACAACATCGAGGGCGCTATCCGCACGCTCGGCCGCAAGGTCAAGCAAGAAGGATTGATCCGTGAGCTTCGGCAGCGGACCTTTTACGAAAAGCCGTCCACCGTCCGCCGCCGTGAGCGCGCGGAAGCTGTGTCGCGCGCAATGAAGGCCAATCGCCGCAAGGAAGGATGAGCCAGCCGGGACCTTTGATGGACAGCGCAATCGCCCGCAAGGTTTGGCGTGCGATTGTCGTGGCTGACACCGAGACCGGTGAAAGCTACATGGTTGGTCAAGACGATCATTCAAAGGTTCCGGTTCCCGCCTTCAGCACAGAATTGGAAGAGGCTCACAAGATCGTCGAGTTCTTCCAAGCGAAGGGCTGGACGTTCAGGGTCAGAAGTATTCCCGAAGACAACAACTTCCAAGCCTGCTTCTACAGAGACGACAATCGACAGTATCGGTTCGTGAAGGCGGAAACGACTCCTATGGTGATTTGCGAAGCTGCGTTGGCTGCCCTCAACGGCACAAATATCCTCCGCTGATATGCCACTTCTATTTTGGCAAATCTATCCGGGCGTGTGTAGGATGCTCTTATTGGAATGGTTAGCGGGAATTTACCGCACCACATATTTCTGAAAAGAGCATTTGATGACTGATGTTGCTGACAACACGCCTCTTGATGAGGCAGTGAACGGCTTGAATTTCCTCTCGACGGAGATTCACGGCCGCAACGTGACCGCTGGCTGGTGGACTGATCTGGCGACCGGCACTGACCTGCGCGGCAAGGATGCGAACGGCCGCGACCTGCGCAACGTTCCCGAACTCCTGTGCCTCGTGCACTCGGAAGTCTCCGAGGCGATGGAAGGCTACCGCAAGAACCTGATGGACGACAAGCTGCCCCACCGCAGCATGTTCGAAGTCGAACTGGCGGACGTGTTCATCCGCATCTTCGATATCGCGGGCGCCCACAATCTCGATCTCGGCGGCGCCGTGCTTGAGAAGCTGAACTACAACGCCAACCGCGCTGACCACAAGGTGGAAAACCGCCTGAAGGCAGACGGAAAGAAATTCTAACTTCATTTCCAAACAGAGGACATTATGGAAAAATATTTGAAGCTCACGTCGTCGGCTAACGGCGCTCCGCTTGTGGTCGGCAACCCGATCTACATCGCGATCAAGGAACTGGTCTCCTACACTCCGGTCACGGACCCCAAGAAGGTGACCTACCTCATCACGACTGCGAAGGAATACTTCGTGTCGGAAACAGCGGCCGAAATCACGGAACTGCTGGTTCTGGCCAACAAGACTTCCGGCGGCACCGGCGGCTCGATCTATGCCATGTCGGCGGGTCAACCGACCGCAACCTGATGCGCACGACGCTCACCATGGAGATCGCGGGAATTATTTCCCGTGGTCGCCATGACGACCTAACCTCGACGCGTATCGCATACGAGATCATGGATCATCTTCGCCGTGAGGCAAAACGATCCAATCGACGCCCGGATAAACCGCCGGGAACACCGCAGCGAGTGGTTACCCAAGAGCATTTGTTCAAAGGGCTCTAGCTCTTTTTATTGCTTTCGTTAACCATGTTTCCTAAGATGCCTCAATCATCCAAAGGAGACCCTTCGCGTGTCCACCCCCATTCAAGATACCATCAATTTCCAACTGCGTGCCGACACGGTCGTGGTGAGCGATACCGTTAAGGTCATCGTCTACATCAACGCGCTGGTCACCGCAGATACCACGGAGAGCGCCCTCCGTCTGGACATCAAGCGTGCTCTGGCCTCGTTCCTCGACACGTCGTGGCAGATCAACGGCATCGAGCGTGCCTCTGACGACAGCGGCTACGAAAAGGTTTCCATGCGCGCCACGGCCCGCGTGAACGAATCCGAAAACTACAACCTCGAAAACCGCGCCAAGGCAGTCTCCCGTCAGGGTCTCCAACTCGGCTCCGTCGAAGTGGACAGCACCGTCCCGGCTCCGATGCTCGAAGCGGCCGAGAAGAAGCTCCGTGCCGAAATCCTGACGAAGGCCAAGGAAGAAGCCGCCGAACTGGCTGAGATCACCGGCCGCGCCTACCGCGTGGGTCAGGTGAATTTCCAGAACCAAGGCGATCCGATGATGCGTAAGGCGGCCGTCGCCAGCACGTCGAACATGGCCTACGGCTCCGGCTTCAACGGCGGTGGTGCCGGTGATGGTGGCGAAGAAAGCCTCGCCAACGCCCAGAAGGTTTCGCTGGCGGCGAACATCGTCCTCAGCGTCATCGTTTAAGCCTGACGCCTCCTGATCTAGAGAATGGGGTCGTCCTCGGGCGACCCCTTTTTCGTTGACGAAACGCTAAATTTCTCCTACCGATGGAGATTATAGCCGCAGAGAAGCTCACATGACCGCGACCGACACCAGCGTAGTTGAGAAGACCAAGCTCAAGGAGACGGTTCTCTGGACCGTCGTGCTTCACAACGACGACTTCACTCCCATGGAGTTCGTGACGGCGATCCTGACTGAGGTGTTCTTCCTCGACGAACTGGCCGCCAACGAAATCATGCTGACCGTCCACAACGAGGGTAAGGCCCCGGTGGGTAAGTTCAGCAAGGAAATCGCCATCACCAAGGCGGCTCACGTCTGCCATTTGGCAGAACAGTGTGAGCATCCATTGCTGGCCACGGCCGAAGAAGCCTAAAGACCAAAAATCAATATCCGTCGGCCTCACCGGGATAAATAAGTGTGGATCGAGTTCAATGATCCACAAATATTTCGTCCAAGGTGGCCAATGTCTCGACCGAAACCTTCAATACTGTTGAATTACACTGATCCGAAGACTTACAAGTCGGAACAGGTGTTGAAGGCTGACGCGATCTACGCTGTGTTCTACGATGGCCAGCCGATCAACCTGCGGTCCCTCAACTCTCTACTCGACTATCCGGGTCCGAAATACAAGAAGGTGTCCTTCTCTAACCCCGGCCATGCGTTCAACCTCGCTGAGAAGCTGAACAAGCTTTTCAAGAGCGACAAGTTCGAAGTTCACATGCTGACGCAGGGTAAGAAGGTCAACGAAGCTGATCTATGAGCCAGCACGCGCAGATCGTGCAGTTTTTGCGCGATAGCGTCGCCAAGGACAACAACGATCTTGGCAAACATCTTCGTGGGTTCACCGACGAGCAGGTCTTCCACAAAATTTTCCAGAGCTATCGCGGCAAAGATGCGGCGCCCAAGGGTCTGCGCCTGACTTGGCTCGGCTACCAACTGTTGAGCGCCTATACCCAGTCCTTCGAGGTGGCCATGCCGGAGCAATATCGCCTCGGTTCCCGCGACCTTCTGTATCTGGATGCCCGCGCCAAACTGCCCTATTATATCGGCCGGGGTGAAGACCCAGAGGGCGGCACTCGTTTGGTGGTCTTTGAATCCAAACTAGGAATCATGCTCAAGCTCGCTGACGGCATGATTAGCAACCTCCGCGACATGGAATCCTGAAATTAATTTGGTTGACGGAATCGCAGTCGTCGGCCATCCTCATGTGAGTAGGGAAGCAGTTGAGCAATCAGCGGTTTCCCGGTTTGTCGAAAATTTTCGTTGACGAAAATCTAATCGTCGGCGAAGGTTTGAAACCGCTTAGTAGCAGAGGAACAAGCAACCCATGACGACCACCCAAAAGTCCAAGTCGAAGGTCGAAACACTGACCCTCAAGCCGTCGGAATGCGCTGCGGCGATCCGCGCCATGATCCCGACGATGCAATCGCTCTTCATCTGGGGTCCTCCCGGCATCTCCAAGTCGGCCACGGCCAAGCAGGTCGCCACCGCCGAAGGCATGGCCTTCATCGACGTGCGCCTCTCGCAGATGGACCCGACCGACCTTCGCGGCATCCCCTATCCGGTGGCCGACGAAGAAGGCGTCAAGTGGTCGGCCCCCATCGTGCTGCCGCGCGATCTGGACGACAACAAGGTGGTGGACATCGCCGCCATTGAAGCCGTCGTGAAGTTCCGCAACCCGCAGGGTTCGAACCGCATCCACTACATCTCCGACCCCGTCATCACCGTCAAGTCGGTCGATCCGAACCTGACGGCCGAAGTTGTCGAGGAAGGTCTCGACCGCTTCACCGTCGTCCTGAAGGACGCCAAGGGCGATCTGGCCGCTGGCCAAGTCCACTACACGGTCACCGGCAAGGCGCGCGGCATCCTCGCGCTGGAAGAATTCAATTCGGCCCCGCCGTCCGTGCAGGCCGCCGCCTACCAACTCGTGCTGGACCGCGCCCTCGGCGAATACGAAGTGCCGGACGGCGTGACCATCGTCGGCATGGGCAACCGCGACACCGACAAGGGCGTCACCTTCAAGATGCCCACGCCGGTCATGAACCGCTTCGTGCACATCGAGATGCGCTCGGACTTCGAAGACTGGCAGCGCTGGGCGCTGGGCGCCAAGGTCAACGCCGAAGTGGTCGGCTACCTGACCGCCTTCAAGAACAAGCTGTTCGAGTTCGAGCCCGGCTCGGCCGCTCGCGGCTTCGCCACCCCGCGTTCGTGGTCCTTCGTGTCCGCGATCCTGAACAACAACGACGACATGCCGGAAATGGTGGCCCTCGGCCTCTGCACCGGCGCCGTCGGTGACGCTTCGGGCATCGAGTTCATGGAATTCCGCCGGATCGCCAGCGATCTGCCGGAAGCCGAGAGCATCCTGAACGGCACCCTGCAAAAGATGCCGAAGAAGGTCGAAGTGGCTCTGGCCTACGCCCTGACCACCACGCTCTGCTACGAACTGAAGGAACGCGCGGACGACGTGAAGCGCAAGGGCGGCCAAAACTGGCTGAACTCGCCGGAGCGCACCCGCTGGCTGAAGGAAGCCGACAACTTCCTTGAGTTCATCATGAACAACTTCCAGCCGGAAATCTGCATCATGGGCGCCAAGGCCGCGATCTCGGTCCACAAGCTGCCCTTCGACACGCAGAAGATGAAGCACTTCGACACCTTCGCCGGGAAGTTCAAGGAACTCATCATGAGCTAATCCAAGCGGGGGCGGGTTGGGCCGCCCCCATTGGACGCCTGTGATGATGCGCCCCCTCCGATCCTCTGCCTCGGAGGGGGTGCTTTCTTTTTGGAGACACCGTTGAACGCTCACTCCGTAATCCTGACGGCCCTCTCTGGGGCTCCCGATACCCAGATCGACGCCTCGGCGACTGCCCGCCTCGCCGCCCTCTCGCAGCAGGCCACCGTGCGGTCGGACGAGCTTCTCGCGATCATTGACGATTGCGTCTACGCCTCTCTGGCCTCTGATTTCGCCATCCACGCGATGAACATGGTCTGGACCAAGATGCTCGCCGAAGAGGGCTTGAGCATGGAAGAGGCCCTCGCGAACCGTGACCTTTCCCTCCGCACGTCGAATGTCTGAGACCATGACCCGCATCCGCTCGATCCTCTTCACCGCCGTCTACTACATCGTCAGCGTTCTCTACGTCCTGCTGGCGGCCCTGTTCCTCGTCCTGCCCGGTCGCAAGGCGGTGGGCTGGATCGTTCGCCGCTATGCCCGCCGAATGGTGCAGGCGTTGTGGCTGTTCGCCGGGATCAAGCTGAAGGTGGTCGGCCGCGAGAAGGTCCCCGCCGCCTGCATCATCGCCGCCAAGCACCATAGCTGGTTCGACGGCTTCTGTGTCTACAGCCAGTTCGACGACATGGCGTTCGTCACCGGCGACCACCTCGAAAAGATTCCGCTGCTCAGCACCGTGCTCAAGAAACTCGGCGCCATCGTCGTCGATAGCTGCGGTGGGCGTGACGCGCGGGATCGCCTGCAAATCCACGCGGCCAAGGCGAACGAAGAGGGCCGACGCATCCTGATCTACCCGGAAGGTCATCTGGCGGTCGCCGGAGAGCGCTTCCGCTACAAGTCCGGCGTCTACCACATGTATAAGAACTTCGGGCTGCCTGTGGTGCCGCAGGCGACCAATCTGGGCGTGTTCGCGCCGCAGCAGGGCGTGGCGAAATATCCGGGCACGGCGACGATTCAGTTCCTCGATCCGATCCCGCCCGGCCTGCCGAAGGCCGAGTTCATGGCCCGGCTGGAAGCCGCCATCGAAGGACAGAGCGACATCCTGATCGCGGCGGCTCGCCGCCAGCCCGTGGAGCCGTCGAAGCTGGTCCCCGACCCGATGACTTTCGGCCAAGCGATGCAACAACTGTCCTGAATATCCTTGACGGATTCGGCCCTCAGCCGTAATCTCGTAAACGAGTAGTAATTTAAGGAGGCACACCTTTGAGCGACCTTTCTGATCCCGTCTACAAAGAGATCGTCACCGCTCGGGTGAAGTTGCTCTTCGAAAAGCCCTTCTTCGGCCAACTCGCCGCGCGCATGGTCGCCATCGAGGCGCCGTGGTGTAAGACCGCCGCGACCGATGGTCGGCACTTCTACTACAATCGCGAGTTCATCAAGGGCCTGAACAAGGCCGAGCTTCTGTTCCTGATCGGCCACGAAGTGCTGCACTGTGTCTATGACCATCTTGGTCGGCGCGGCGGTCGTGATCCGAAAATCTGGAACATGGCCAACGATTACATCGTGAACTGGACCCTGAAGGACCAGCAAGTCGGCCAGATGCCGTCGATGGGTCTCTACGATCCGAAGTTCACCGACGACATGCACTCGGAAGAGCTTTACGAGCTTCTGAAGAAGAACTCGGTCACCATCAAGATGCCGCTGGACGAACACCTCGACCTGACCGGCCAAGGTGATGATGACGGCGACGGCTCGGGTGACGGCGACGAGGATGGTGACGGCAACGGCGGCGGCAAGGGCCAGAAGTCCGTTGACGTGACGGTCATGGGCAAGGACGGCCCGCCCAAGCTGACCGAGGAAGACATCCAGAAGATCAGGAACGAAATCCGTGCGGCGGTCATCCAGACCGCGCAGCAGGTCGGCGCGGGCAAGGTCCCGGCCGGTGTGCGCCGCATGATCCAAGAACTGATCGAACCGAAGATGGACTGGCGCTCGCTCCTCGACGCGCACATCCGTTCCTCGATCAAGGACGACTACACCTTCCGCCGCATCGGCCGCCGGTCGTGGGGCTCGGGCTTCGTCCTGCCCGCGCAGGACTTCATGGACACCATCGACGTGGCCGTCTCCATCGACGCCTCCGGCTCGATGAGCGAAACCATGCTGCGCGACATCCTCTCGGAAACGAAGGGGATCATGCAGACCTTCCGCGACTTCAAGCTGAAGCTGTGGACCTTCGACACGCAGGTCTACTCCTACAAGGAATTCACGCCGGAGAACCTCGACGAGATCGACGAATACGCTCTCGGCGGCGGCGGCGGCACCCTGTTCGAGTGCAACTGGGAGCATATGAAGAAAGAGGGCCTTGAGCCCCAACGCTTCATCATGTTCACCGACGGCTATCCCGGCGGCTCGTGGGGCGAAGAGAACTACTGCGACACCCTCTTCGTGATCCACGGCAACGACTCCATCGTGGCGCCGTTCGGCATGACGGCCTACTACGAGCCGAAGGACAACAAGTAAGATGGGCGCTGGCGCGGCGATCATTCTGCTCGGTCTGGGGGTGGGGATCATCTGCTCGATGATCTTCGTATTCGAGAGCAGAAGGATCGACCGCCAGATGCGTGCGCGCATCGAAGACGCCCGGCTTCAACGCGAAAGCGTTGCCAAGTATGGTCGGGAAGACCCTCTCTTGCGGGAAATCAAGTGCTGAATATCGACCAGCTTGAAGCCCTCGCCGAACGGGTCAAGGGCCTCACCGATTCCGACCGCGAAGTTGATGCCCTCGTCACTCTCGCCCTGCTGGCCCGGCCCACCGCCAATCCCCGCATCGCTACATTGATCGCTCAGCCCTCGCAGCCTGTCTGCATGTTCTGGGACCAGTCGTTCAAGGATCACATGGTGAAGCGGCTTGAGCAGCAAGCCAAGGATTACGACGAAGACCTGATCTATTTCGAATACGACGAGAAGTGGCTGCATTTCGTGACCCGCACCGTCCCCTACTTCACCAGCGATATTGACGCTGGCCTCGCCAATCTTCCGGCGGGGTTCTCGAAGTGGAAGATGGATTCCAGCGGCGCGGCTACTCTCTGGAACGAAGACGCCCGCAAGAACATCCTTTTCGAAAATACAATTCCCGCCATCTCCCTTACGGGTGCTATTTTGAAGGCGAAGATTTTTCTTTTGCGAGATTTGAATGAGCGAGAACCTGAAGCTCGGAATTGACCGAGAAATCGAACGCCTTCTCAATCGCGTCAACGAATTGAAGGTGGTCAAGGCCAAGGCAGAAGCCGAGCCCGAACTCTACAATCCGGTCATCGAATGGGTGGAGCGGGTGTTCGCCAACGAGCATGATCTCGTGTGGGACTGGCTGTGCAAGCCTCTGCTGCGGTTTGGCGATCTGACGCCCCTCGCCATGGTCGCGGCCGGGCGCGGTGCCGAAGTCACCCAACTTCTTGGGGCCATCGAGCACGGCGTCTACCTGTGATCCCAGCCCTGATCCGCTACAGCGGAGGCATTGAGTTGGACCCGCGTCGGGTCATCTGCCGCCGCCTCCGTGCCCCGACGCCGCCCGATTGGCTTCGCCACCAGTTCGCGGTGGACGGCCTCTACTCCGACCCCGAATACACACTCACCGGCTGGCTGGAAAACAACCTCGTGGGTCGGTTCACGATCAACTCCCAAGCCTGCACTGATGGGATGCTGGTGGTGATCGGATTCGAACAGGCTACCGACGCGGTGATGTTCCGTCTCATGGACGGAGAGACCGCGTGGCGTGAAGAAGAAAACAAACTTTTTTCGTAAAACAAATTTGGAAGGTTCTATTATGGCTCTCATCCCCATGGTCCTCGAACAGGACGGTCGCTCGGAACGTTCGTTCGATCTCTATTCCCGCCTGCTGCGGGACCGGATCGTTTTCTTGACCGGCGAGGTTGAGGATCACATGTCGCAGATCATCTGCGCTCAGCTTCTCTATCTGGAAAGCGTCGCCCCGGATCAGGATATCTCGCTCTACATCAACTCACCGGGTGGCGTGGTGACGGCCGGGCTGGCGATCCGCGACACGATGAACTTCGTCAAGTGCGACGTGTCCACAATCTGCTTGGGCCAAGCCTGCTCGATGGGAGCCATGCTGCTGACCTCTGGACAGAAGGGCAAGCGCTTCATCCTGCCCGACGCCCGCGTCATGTTCCACCAGCCGTCGGGCGGCGCCCGTGGCATGGCGTCGGACATCAAGATTCAATACGAGGAAATCCAAAAACTGAAGGATCGCCTCAACCAGATGGTTGTGGAAGGAACCGGCCAACCGCTCGAAGTGGTTGAAAAGGTCATGGACCGCGACACCTTCATGAGCGCCGAAGAGGCCCTCGCCTTCGGCGCCGTGGACCGCATCATCAAGAACCGCTCCGAGATCGAAGCCTCGTGATCTCAATGGACAATCAGCCCTGCCCTTGCGGGCGGGGCGTTTTCCGCGCGATGTCGTTGATGGACGACTTCTCGGGCGATCTGAATTGCACGGCCTGCAACCGGTATACTCCGACGAACGTCAACGAAGATGGCAGTCGTTACGTCTACGTTCCGCCGCCCGAGCCTAACGATGTGCTTTCCAAAGCCGAATTGTCCGTGCTGAACCATTTGGTGTCGGCATACAACGAGTTCGCCGATCTCCCCGACCATCGCGCCGATGATGCGACCGAATTTGCGCAGCACATTCATGTGCTGCAACGCCACGTCATGGCCCGGCTGGCGAGGCGAATGCACCCGGACCTTTTCGGAACTTAGGCCCTCTCCACCGCGTTCCATCTCATGCATAAATATCCTCAGCATGGGATCGCGAATGCGGCACACGGCGGGCAGCGAGGTGGAGCTTCGCTACAATCTAAGCCTCAATCTCATTAGAGCGGGGCTGGACGAACCTCGCTCTGATCTCCTGAGTCGTTTCATTGAGTTTTGGTGCCAGAAGAATTGCAACGGCAACTGGCGCATCGAAGAGACCAACCTATCGCTGACGGTCTGGTTCGACTTAGCTAGAGACGTGGTTCTCTTCAAGATCAGCGACGAATACGACTACTTCGAGACGGCCCAACTGGTCACCAGTCAGGAAGCCTTTCCTCAGTTTTTGGCAGCGTGATCCACGTCGTGTTCGACCAGTCGAGCACACCCAGCACAAATCCCTTGAAGAACATCGCGATCAAGACCGCGCCTTGCTGGTCGTTCAGATAGCACCGGCCGGGTTCGCTGAGAAACACCGCGCGTTCGCCGGTCATGTTCTTGATGATGGGCACGGCTTCACCGTGCCACCATGCGTTCACCTGTTCCCGCGATTTCGCCTGCATCATTTGCATGGTGCGAAACTGAACCTCGAACTGTGCCGGGCGACCGGAATACGGCCGCGCCATCTGCTGGCGCAGTATTTCGAGTTCCGACGGCATCTGCGGGATCGGTTTCACCCAAACGGGCCTTTTCAGCAAACGTTGAAACCCAGTGATTCGGTGAAAATCGTAGCGGACTCCCCTCAGATGTCCAGCTAAATATTGGATGCGCTGGAAAGAGATCAACGAAGCACCCATTGCCGATTTCGGCACGAGTGGGGACCTCGATAAGGAAGGGTCCTTCCGAGCGAGCGATCTGAAAGCTATTCGCAACCCGAAATGGGTTGAAAAGGTCCACGACGCATTCTCGAAGACCGAGTTCGACTTCAACCTCTATCTGCACAACGCAGAAGACGCCATCCTTAATCTTGGTGGGAAATATTACGATGCCCGCAGTATTGCGGAGCTTCGTAAGTTCCACGGTCTCGCGTCGATGCCCGACGTGGCCAAGGTCATCGGCTTCCAGCCGCCAAACTGGCAACAGTCTATCACCGTCCTTCTGGTTGAGAACGAAGGCGATGAGCGGTTCCCGTTGACGCCGTGGATGCTGGCCCACCGTGTGGCGCACGCGTTCCTCTATGCCGACCGTTCCCCGGAAGCGACATCTAACCAAGACATCGCAAATTTCGTGAACGAATATGATAGGGAATTCAGTAAGTTCGTTCGCGAAATTGACATTCCAATGAGTCGTCTGCTCCCGCCGGGTGCAGCGAAAGAAGCCGCCGATCTTCCCGAAGGGGAATACATGCGCTTCATGGCCAAACATTACGCGAAGATGCTCGGACAGTTCCGCAGCGCCCGCGAAGGCACGATCCGCGATGCCGGTGAGTTCAAGGTAGAATGCTTCACCCAATATCTCGTTCAGGGCGCTATTAAATTCAACCGCCCCGAGCTTCCGGGCGAGCCGCGTGTGCCGAAAGAAGAGCCGAACCCATTGCTCGCCAAGGCCCGCGAATATAACAACCGCTGGCCGATGGCGCTCGCAGACGATTTTGCGAAGAAGGTCGTTCGGTCTGTGCCGCGTCCCTATGACGGCTATGTCGCCATCGACGCCAACGGCCAAGCCATGGCTTCGTTTGGCGGTGGCAAGTCCGATCCCGAACGAACGGCGCAACTGATCCAAAAATATGAAGCCCAAGGGCTTAAAATCGAACAGATCGTGAGCAAGCCGGGTGCGCAGGCACGCTATGACGCCTACCTCAAGAAGCTGGCACAGGTCACCGACCAATACAGCGAATGGCGCCAAGAAGGCTTGCTGCGCGGGCCGAAGTCGTCAACCACTGACCGCCTCGACGTAATCATCACTGACGCCGAAGATCGACTGAACGCCACGATTCGCCGTATCCTGATTCGTTGCATCGGCCGAGCGTTGATTCTCTGAGATTTTGGTTCACGAAACCTAATTCGATGATATGGTGCTCCGATATAGATAGGAGGCACCATGCGCTACGAGTTCCCGACCGGCATCACGATTGACGAAGTTCGCCAAGCGGTGGCCAATGCCAATGCTCGTTTCGCGAAGAACGTGCCCCTCGACGGTTTCCCCGCCGATCCCGACCCGGAATTTACCCCGGAAGAGATCGCGCAGGGCTATCGCGTCTCGTCGCCGAAATTCTTCATCGAAGCCGACCGTGGAGATCACTCGATCTTCAACTACATCGTGGCCTTCGAACACTCGTTCCCGCCGCCGACCACCGGTGACGCCGCGCTGGACCGCGAATACGCGATCCTCCGTGAGTGCCGTGGTCTGACGTTCGGCGCGGACGGGCGCATCATCGCGCGCAAGTATGCGAAGTTCTTCAACCTGAACGAAAAGCCGGAGACGCAAGCGAACGTCATCGACTGGTCGCAGGATCACGACATCCTCGAAAAGCTGGATGGCAGCATGATTACCCCGTTCTACGCGGGTGATCTGGAAGACATCACGCCCGAGCAAATCCGCTGGGCGACCAAGATGGGCCTGACCGACGTGGCCAAGCCGGTGGACGAGTGGGTCGCGGCCAACCCGCACTATGCGGCGTGGGCGGCCCATACGATGTATGCTGACTACACGCCGATTTTCGAGTGGTGCTCGCGCAAGCAACGCATCGTGGTGGATTACCCGGAAGACCGACTGGTCCTGACGGCGATCCGCAACAACCGCACGGGCGAGTATCTCCCGCGCGAAGCCATGCTCGCGGCCGAACGGTCGGGGATCGAGATCGTGCGCGCTCTGCCGGGCAGCGTCGAGAACCTCGAAACCTTCATGCAAGAGGCCCACGATCTTGAGGGTGCGGAAGGCTACGTCATCCGTTTCGCTGACGGCCACATGCTGAAGGTGAAGGGCGCGTGGTATTGCCAAATCCACAAGACCAAGGAACTGCTCACGTTCGAGAAGGACGTGCTGTCCCTGATCTTGGAAGATCGTCTGGACGACGCCAAGGCGTTCATGGACGACACGGATCGTGGCCGGGTCGAAGCCTTCAACGAAGCCTTCGTGAAGGCCATCGTGGCGACGGCTGAGCGTCTTCGTTCCATCGCCGAAGAGGGCGCCCGCATCACCGGCGGCGACAAGAAGAAGTTCGCGACCGAGTTCGTCCCGTCGTTGACGCTGGCTGAGCACGAGTCCACGATCATCTTCCGTATCAATTCCGGCAAGGACGCGGTGGAGCAAATTCGCCAAACGCTGTCGAAGAACGTCGGCACCCAGCCGCGCGTCAACGGCGTGCGCCACCTCTTCGGTGGTCTGCGCTGGGACGACTTCATGGACCCGAACGCGGTCTCGGGAGAGGATTGATGGACGAGGACGAAAAGTATTTTCCGTCCCCGGCCGAACTGTTGGCGAAATACCCGAGTGTCACGATCACAGCGGAAGGGCGTGCAGCAATGGGCCTTCCTCCTGTGTTCGTGACACCTCCCTCCGGTAAAACGGGCCATTGGTTCGCTGATTCGGCGCTCTCGATCATCGAAACGATGGGATACGAGCTTGAGCGAGGCAAGGTGCGAAACCTTGTCTCGTTCGCCAACGGCTCAATTGATCTGTGGTCATATCTCTCGCTGATGCCCAAGGAATGGCGGGCGGCGCTCGGTGACGAGTGGGTGAATTTCATTCTCGGCCCGTTGGCGGCGGCGCTGAAGCTCAAAGGTCTCGACTTTGATGGGCGTGCCGAGATTATCCATCCCGGCGGGCTCTTGATGCTGTTCGAGGCCATGAACCTTGATCTGGTGCCGCCCGGCAAGCGCAAGCCGCTTTACGAAGCCCTCATCACTCGGTTCAATGCCGAAGCGGTTTTCCGACACGGCTATCTGTCCGAGAGCGAAGCACGACTGGCTTTCTACACGATCCTGAGCGATATTCTGGCGCCGATCTTCGACGAGGCCAGCGGGGACGAACTGACAGTCATGGTGACCAAGGCTCTGGCCGACAACCCGAAGCAGGCTGGTGAAGCCAAGACGGACCCGAAGGTCGTCGGCTGGCTGATGGGTCAGGTCATGCGGGCGAGCCCGACCAAGCTCGACCCCAATACCGTTCGAGCAGCAATCATCGCGCAACTCTGATGGCCGAAGAGCACATCCCGACGTTTTTCATCGCACCCGTCCCGGCCGATGTGATCTTTGTGTCTTCGCACCAGTTCATCGCTCGGGATCGGAACACCGGAATTCGCATGTTGCGCCCGGAAATCGAGAGTTGGTGCCGCGAAAATCTGCGAGCGGGCTGGTCCTTCGAATCCGTCTTTTATGCCCGCGATTACCGGGGCTCCGCACTCTATAAGAAGGCGATCCGCTTCGAGGATGAAGTCGATCTCGTCTACTTCAAAATGCATTGGTCTGAGAGGCTGTGAGAGCCCTCCCTAAGCCCTATGGCTGGCCGAGGGGCATCGGCATCTCCATGCGCGCCAAGGGGCCTGTAGACGGCTCTGTGGTCGCTGGCGTGGCCCTTGGGTTTGGGTGCCCCGCTTTCATCCTTCCGAAGGTGGCATCAGCAATGACGGCCTCCGGCCGATACGATTGTCGAGTCACCGTTAGTAGACATGCCCTCGACAACTTGCGGGTCTGCCTTGAGCAGATTGACGTAGAGCTTATTCTCATGGACGAAGAGGGCGGATACCGCCCGCGCACAGTCTTGGACGACAGATAGCGAATATTGTTGCCAGAATGGGCTTCGGTGGTAGCTTCATATGGAGTTCAACCGCACGGGAGACCCACATGCGCTACGAAGGCTACCACAGCGACTCGGCTCTTCCGATCAAGCGCGGCCAAAAGGTCGTGATCCCGGCGGGCGTGACGGTGCGTAGCTTGGGCGCGAAGGGCACCTACGTCACGAAACGCGCGCAGACCGTGACCGTCCATATCATCATGCCCGGCCAGAGTATCCCGAACCATTGGGCTCTGGGCGACAAGGACTACCGCCGCCCGCTGGAAGCCAAGGGTTTCGACTTCGGCCCGCTGGAAGCCCTTCGCGCGGCGAACAGCCCGGAATACTACGAGGGCAAGGTCAACGTTTCGAACCCCATGGTGACGTGGGCTGGCGCCGGTGGCTACTGGTGCGACGTGGACATCAACGATATCCTCGACGCCAACACCCCCGACGAGGACGAGGATGTCGAATGCCCGTTCTGCGGCGGTATCCATTCGAAGAGCCTGCAAGGTTCTCTCGCCTGCGTGGATGGTCAGTGAAATGCTTTCACCCCAAGACCTGATCGAGTCCTATGAGGGCCGCGCCGGGCTTCTGGCGCGATGCATCCTCTATGGTCTGGTCGAACCCGACGTGGAAATCGACGCCAACGTGCTTGCTACGCTCTCGTCCACGCTAGTTTCTGAATTGGCGACCACGTTGGAGGAAACACCAACGCGGTTCGTCGGCCGCGCCCAGAAGGCATATGCGTGGGCTCTCAGGTTTCAACCCGAATTCGCGGTGATGTTCGCTATTCAACTCAATCAGTTGATAGTGCGCCAAGACCAAACCGTGGTTGACGAGATTCTTGAGATGCCGGAATACAACGAATTCTTAAATCGTTTCAGGGAATTCATCTTCCCGCCGACCGGTGACCGATGAGTGATCCCCTCTCGGAACTGACCCTCTGTGAAGACGGCGCCACGTCGATGCCGCTCACGGAACGCACCGTCGTCTTCAAGGGGGTGTGGGGACAGAACAGCTATGCGTCGAAAATCGAGCCGATGCTCGGCGAACTAGCCACCAAGGTTTTAGAAGTTGGTTTGCGAGATGAGGGTATTGCGGTATTGTTCGCGAACCGGAAGGACGCGAGCCTCGCGCGGCTGTTCTTCCCCGGAGACACTGTGACGGGCTGAGTGATGGAAGAGTTCAAAGTTCCCGTCCTCTATACGGGCGTCTCGAACGGGACACTTCATGACCCGAACTCCCCACCGAATTTCGTCACCTTGCGGGGCCACACCTACTTCTACCACTCGTCGCCGGACAAAATAGAAGACCTGTTCGAGACGCTCGACCGGCTATGCCCAATGATCCGAAAATATCTCTCGGAGAAACAGTGGTCGTGGAGCGTGACCGCCGATTTCATTTACGTCCAAGAGTTCGACCAGTGGCAGATCGCCACCTACATCGTGTTCCCTTCGCCCGGCGAGGGGATCATTTTCGCCATGTGGATGGCTGAACAAAATTTTGACGACCGGAGCAGTCCCTTTCGGCAGGGCTGGTTGAGCAGAGCCGATGCCTGAACTGAAACCCAACACCTTCGAGCTTTGCCGCACCATCCTCCATCCCGACACGCGCCGGGAGGACTTGCATGAGACGATGCTCCGCGTGTTCGACCGTATGTGTAGTCATGTCGGTGAGTTCATGAAGGAACAGGGCGTAACTGGTATCTTCACCTCGGCTGTTGTGGGCTACGAGGGTGGCCGCCCAACCAAACCCGATCCAATTTGTGCTCTCTACTTGACGATTCCCGATATCACGAAGGCAATTTACTTCAAGATGTGGTTCGAGAAAGAAAATGATACTGAATGATGCCTGCGTTATACTAACGCATGGATCAACAGTTCATTTATGTCATCTGTGAGGACGCTGCCACTTCGACGGTCAAGATTGGTTTCAGCGCAAATCCAGACCGGCGCCTGAAGCAACTTCAGACCGCGCAGTCCAACCCGCTTATCCTTTTCCACAAGGAAGAAGTCCCGGCCGCGAGCGTGCGGGCGTTGGAGCGCGTGATCCACAAAGAGCTTAGCTATCGCAAGGCGCGCGGAGAATGGTTCTCCATCTCTCCCGAGGACGCTGTTGCGACAATCAAGCACGCCATGATCCGCTACGGCGAGATTGACGATCTGGCGCAGCGGATGCGATCAAGGACCCTATAATTTTCGTTAACCAGATTGACACCCATTTCATTTTGAGTGAACTATGAAGATCGAAGTCGGCCAAATTGTTGGCTGGGGTAGCGACCTGCCATATGGCGACCACCTCTACAGTGAGGGGCGCGTCATGGCGCGACATGGAGAGTTCTTGGTGATCCTGAACGAGGGATTGCTTGAGAGCACTCCCCACGCGATGCCGTTCGTCATCCGCAAGGATGACCACGTCTGGCTGGTTGAAGGGAAGAACGGATGCCTCTCGGCTGCGACTGTTATGACGGCTGCTGGGGCGACCACTCAGAGCGATGGCCCAGTGTCCTGATCCCCGAAGCCTTGATGGAGCAGGGTCGCAAGAAAAATCCGCGCTACCCTTCGGCAGGCATTGGAAACCGCCTGCTTCGAGAAGCCAATGTCCCTTACGGTTGCGCGGTCGTCATGACCGACACCATTCGCGTTGAGACCCTCGAATATCTCGCCTCCTTGCTTGACGTTATCAACGAAGTGCCCTTCGCATGATCGACCCCACTGACGTTACAAAGTTCGACCGCACGGATGCCGAGCTTCAAGAATGGTGGCTGTTCTCGATCCTTGTCGCTGGCAAGACCGCTGCGACCCAAGCGAGGCTGCTGGAACGGTTTTTGACCAGCATCCCCGGTGACGGCACCCCTTTTGAGAAGTTGGCCTCCTTGGTCGCCTCTGGGGCTTTGAAGGCCCATTGCTACGAGCATCGGATCGGCCAGTATTCTCGTCTGGTGCCTTGCATTGAGCAAAGCCTCGCACTCGATCTTCGCAATGATCCGGTCGAAGCCTTTGAGGCGATCCACGGCGTCGGCCCGAAGACCGCGCGCATGTTCCTCATGCACAGCCGACCGAACCTGCGGTTGGCGGCCATCGACACGCATGTGTTGAAACATCTCGCCGCGCAGGGCCACACGGTGCCGAAGGCAACCCCGCCTGCGGGCAGGCTCTATCGCGATTTGGAAGAGAAATTCCTTGCTCTCGCAGATGCGGCCGGGGAGACCCCGGCCGACTATGATCTGCGTGTCTGGAAGAGCTACGCGCGGACGCCTGCTTAAGCCGCCTGACGGTGGGCCTCGTATCGGTAGGTGGGTTTCCAGACATGGCGAACTTCGCCGTTCTTGTCGATGCTGTAGCCCTGCTCGTCTGCCCATTCCGGGTAGAGGCGAATGCAGTCGATTATCGGCCGGGGCTTACCGCTGAGGATGATTTCTTTGTAGCGTTGGGCGAAAAGATCGAACTGCGTCATCTTCATCGTATTGAGAAGCACGCGCTCTTTGGAGAGCATGTGTTTGGCGATAGCGACGGGGATGACCACGTCTAGAAGCTTTTGCAGCCCTTCAACGGTCATGGTGTCGGGTTGAAGGCGCCGGGCGAACAGGTCATCGACCTGCCACGTCGCCTCGTCATCTTGCGGCCCGGTGAAATTGTCCATAGCGAAGCGAAGCACATCATCGGCTTCGCGGTTGATGCGCGCATAGAACTTGCCGAGCGGGGTGTCGGTGCTGGATTGGTGGGAATAGAACACCCGCTCGCCGCGTGCCTGCATCTTCTCGCGAAGCGCCCGCGCACGCTGGTTGGTCGCGTAGAGCTTCTTCTGCAACCGGATCACTTTGACATAGCGCCCGATCACCGGGTCGCATTCTTGCGCCCGTGTGACGACTACGGCTGTTCCGCCGACCACGGCGCCCAGAATTGCAAGGAGAAGTTCGCGTCGCATGTGTGCCTCCGAGTGTTACTCTTACTCGGAAGCTATCCCCGAAACGGGATTCGTCAACAATAATCAGGACTATTTGTGGCGGTATGCGATCCGACCTTTGGTTAGGTCATAGGTGCTCAGTTCAACATCAACCTTGTCGCCCATCAGGACCCGGATGTTGTTTTTTCGCATCTTCCCGCTCAGATGGCAGATCAATACCATCTTGTTTGGTAGTTCGACTTTGAAGGTTGTATTCGGAAGGACATCGGTTACGCGTCCTTCTATACGCATAATATCATCTTTGGGCATGGGCACTTTCTTGGTTGAGTCGCAAAATAGCTTTGCGATAGTTGATAATGTTGTGGTCATCCCAAACCAGTGGGATGAGACCCAGAAGACCCACCGACATTCTCGTGCACGTTGAGAGTAGTGAACGAGGGGCGATGTTTCCTTTGTGGTCGATGAAAAATTCCTTGCCGAAATGGGAGAACCCCATGAACTTCCCCGGCAAGCTGGGGATGATGTCTCGGTTGTTGACGAAACGATATGTGTCGGTTCTCACGCCCCCGACGTAGGCAAAGTTTCCGATACGCGGCTGCCCGAAGGTGAAGAGCCCATCCAAATTTGGTCCGGCTCGATGGTTAGCGCGAATGCAAGCGATGGCGGCCATGGCGCCGCCGAGTGAGTGGCCGGTGGTCCAGACTTTTTTCTTTGAGTCCAGCACCGGAAGGACAGTCGGCCAAATCCGGTCGAAGCTCTTCAGGAAACCGTCGTGGGCTTTCCCATGAAGCGTCCCGTCAGGCGTGAGATCGCAGTCGAAATTCTCTTGGATGTTGGCTAGGTTCTGCGTCCCTCGAAACGACACGACGATATCCGTTTCGTTAGACAGGATGGTGACGGCGAGATCGTTTGGGATGACGCGCTGGGTGATACGGGTGAACCCCATCAGAGTGCCCCACTTGGTCACGTCGGGCATATCGAGGTAGGCGAGGATCGAAGCCTCGACGAACAAGAGCGATTGCGCCCAGAAATCCAGATCGGCAATAGGCCCCGCCGCCCGGCTCGTAAGCTCGGTGACTTGGGCGGATACTGGCGTAAGGATTCCCTGAAAATTCACGCATCTATTTAGCGTTCAGGTGGTTGACTGCTCGGCTGGGATGCAGGAGGATATGGTTTACGAAATTGGTTAACCGAGTGGTGCGCGTAACATGAAAATCGACGACCCCGTCCGAATTTATGAGGGCGATTGGTTCAGTGAGGGACATATCAAATCCATCGCTGACGAGGGCATCACCGTTGATTTCATGGACTGGGTTCAGCGATTCCAGCCGGGTGAATTGAAGCTCGACATCATCTATTTCCAAGAGATTTTGGTCGTCACGGGCGTCGGAGAAATTCTCGTCGATTACCGTTGACATGGTTTACCGATTTGGTAAACGAAATGAGACGTATTTTTCGAAAGCATTTTTATGAAGCTCGCTACCGTCGAGCGGCCTATTGACCGCATCAGCACGAACACCGAACGCCAGTTCACGATCAAGGCGACCGGTAAGGCGTTCCGCATTCTGTCGAGCGGCCTCTACAAAGAGAAAATCCTCGCCATCGTTCGCGAGCTTTCGTGCAATGCCTACGACGCGCACGTTTCCGCTGGCTGGGCCAACCGCCCCTTCGACGTGCACCTTCCCAACAGCTTCGAGCCCTATTTCGCCGTCCGCGACTATGGCCCCGCGCTCTCGCCCGATCAGATCAACAACGTCTTCACGACGTATTTCGAGAGCACCAAGACCGACAGCAACGACCAGATCGGCGGCCTCGGCCTCGGTTGCAAATCGCCGCTCTCCTATGTGGACAGCTTCACGGTCATTTCGCGTCGTGAGGGGCTGAAGCGCACCTACACCGTTTTCTTTGATGAGAGCGACACGCCGTCCATCGTCCTGATGGGCGAAGACGACATCTCGACGCCGGAGACCTTCGAAGAGCCCGGCCTTGAAGTTCGCCTCGCGGTGGAGAGTTCGAGCGCCTATCACGAGTTCCGGTCCAAGGCGCAGCAGGTCTATCGCTACTTCGACCCGCACCCCAATGTGGTCGGCAGCGGCGACTACAAGCCGGATGCGCCGGATGTCGCCCTGCGCGGCATCGGTTACCAACTGGTGCGCGGCGGTGGTAGCAGCCGTGCCATCATGGGCGTCGTGGCCTATCCGCTCGACGCTTTCGCCGTGCCGCTTTCTCCCGTCGGCCGCGATCTGATCCAGCACACCGCCATCAACATCGAGTTCGGTGTTGGTGAGTTGGACGTGACCGCCGGTCGCGAGGAACTGTCCTACGACCGGCGCACGAAGGAAACGATCACGTCGCGCGTGGACAAGATTTTGTCCGACCTTTACCGCCGCGTCATCCGTGACGTGGCGAATTGCAAGAACGAGTTCGAGGCCCGGCGCTACTATGGCAAGACGCTGAATTCCTTCAGCGTCCTCAAGCGCCTGTTCCGGTCTTCGGCGGTGCCGTTCCGTGGCGGTCTGATCGACTCCGGCAACTTCGTCCTCAACTTGCGGGAAAAGTGGACCGCGTTGACGGCCCTGCATTACGATTTCGACTACCAGAAGCCGCGCTACAGCACGGCGAATGCGGAGTCGATGCGCGATCTGGCGCTCCCCGCCAACGACGATTTGACCATCATCATTGATGATCTCAACGGCCGCCAGACGACTTCGCGTATCCGGCAATATCACGAGGAACACCCGGACGCCGACGTGTTCGTCATCCGGTGCCACGACACGGAGCAACTCGAAGAGTTCAAGGCGCTGCTGGATGGCGTGACGCCGATCCTGATCTCGACGCTGCCGAAGTCCCCGGTCGAGCCCCGCAAGCCGACCAGCGTCCTGAAGCTTTCGGACTGGCCGAAGAAACAAGGCAATATCACCCGCGACTCGTGGGAACGCACCGAAGTGAACCCGGCCGAAGGCGGGGTGTTAGTCCGCACGATCTCCGGCGCCATCCACAACGATAACGGCGTGCGGGTTCATGACTTCAGCAAGTTCTATCAGCAAGCGCTCAAGCTTGGCCTGTTCAAGGCCACCGAAGACGAGCTTTACTCGATCCCCAAGAGCATGGCGGCCAAGTTCCTCCCCGAAGATGGCTGGGTGGATTTCTTCACTCTGATCCGCGCTGAGTTCACCAAGCAAATGGTCGAACAGAAGTGGGGTGAGGACATGGCCAAGTCCCGAGCCATGGGGAAGTTCAACAGCAACTATCCGGGTGTGACCGGCGAACGCGAACTGTTCGAGAAGATCGTTGCCACCCTTCCGGCAAATCACCGTCTCGCCTCCTTCACGAAGCTTTGGAACGAGTGCCGGATCGGAACTGACTTCAGCCGCCACACGACGATGTCGGAAAC
>Ga0105248_10000949_pt1 | contig 32309 bp, 21 predicted proteins | sample KBSS34metaG_FD_81524 | JGI IMG/M metagenome (GOLD analysis project Ga0105248, IMG submission 81524) | Switchgrass rhizosphere microbial communities from Kellogg Biological Station, Michigan, USA - KBS S3-4 metaG | ecosystem: Host-associated > Plants > Roots > Rhizosphere > Soil | place...
CCCCGTCTACAACGAGGAACAGACGATCAGCGAAGTCGTCGAGCGCGTGCGCGCCGTCGACATCGGCGCGATCGAAAAGGAGATCATCATCGCCAACGACGGCTCGAGCGACGGCACGCAGGTGACGATCGAATCGAGCCGCTGGGCCGGCGATCCGCGGATCAAGATGCTGGAGAATCCGATCAACGTCGGCAAGGGCGGCGCGGTTCGTCTGGGTCTGAACGCCGCGACCGGAGACATTCTGCTGATCCAGGATGCCGATCTCGAGCTCGATCCGGCGGAGTACGGCGGGTTGCTCGCGCCGATTCTGGCCGGCGAGAGCGACGTCGTCTACGGCTCGCGGTTTCTCAAGCCGGTCACCCGGATCGCCTGGCGGACCCGCATCGGCAATCGGGTGCTCACCACGCTCACGAACGTGATGTTCGCGGCGCGGCTCACCGACATGGAGACGGCCTACAAGGTGTTTCGCCGCTCGGCGCTCGACGGTATCAGCCTGCGGTGCGTCGGGTTCGATTTCGAGCCCGAGCTGACCGCCAAGCTGTTGCTCGCCGGCCGGCGCATCCGCGAGGTACCGGTCACCTACAACCCGCGGCGCGTCGACGAAGGGAAGAAGATCCGCTGGACCGACGGCCTCGACGCGGTCTACGTGCTGTTGAAATGCCGGTTCGGCGTCGCCCGCTGACGTGCTTGCCGCTCTGTATGCTTCTTGGTACCATGCCGGCGTCCCCGCAATGCTGACGCAGATTGGCGCGCCCTTCCTTCTCGCGCTGGCACTTTCCCTGGCCCTGACTCCGCTGTGCCGGCTGACAGCCAGCCGGTTTGGCTTCGTCGCGCGGCCAAGGGAGGATCGCTGGCATCGCCGTCCGGTGGCGCTGTTCGGCGGCGTCGGCATCGCGTTCGTTCTGTTTGTCTGCGCCGCGGCGCTCGGCGTCGCCCGTCAGCAGCCGGTACTCACCGGCGCCGCCTTCGCCGTGTTCATCGTCGGGCTGCTGGACGACGTGCTGTCGCTCAAACCGGCGACCAAGCTGATCGCGCAGATCGGATTGGCCTCGGTGCTCCTGGTTTTCGGCTACCGCCTGAACTGGCTGGAATCGACGACGCTCGATCTGCTGCTGACGCTCGTGTGGATCGTCGGCATGACCAACGCGTTCAACCTCCTCGACAACATGGACGGGTTGTGCGCGGGCATCGCCATGATCGTCGGCGCCGCGCTGATGATCGATCTGTTGCCGGGGGCCGCGGGCACCCTGCTGATGCCGGAGGCGCGATACCTGGCGATTCTGCTCGGCGCGACCGGCGGGTTTCTCGTCTACAACCTGCACCCGGCCTCGATCTTCATGGGCGACAGCGGGAGCCTGCTGCTCGGCTTCAGCTTCGCCGCGGTCACGCTCAGTTCGGGACGGCCGACGCCGGGCCGCTCGGACGTCCTGTCGATCGTCGCAGCGCCGGTGCTCGTGCTCCTGATCCCGATCTTCGACACCACGCTGGTGACCCTGTCGCGCTGGTTCTCCGGCCGTCGCGCGTCGCAAGGCGGCCGCGATCATTCGTCTCACCGCCTGGTCGCGATCGGGCTCTCCGAGCGGCGCGCGGTGGCGCTGCTGTGGATGCTCGCCGCCATCGGCGGCGGGCTCGGCGTCGCACTCGATCGTTATCATTCGAGCTACTCCGCGCTGGCAGCCGCGCTGGCGTTTGTCGTCGGCATGGTGCTCTTTGCCGCCTACCTGGCCGGCATCCGTGTCTACGACGATACCGATGCCCGTGTGCAGCAGGGTTCGCTGACGCCGATCGTCGTCGACTTCATGTACAAGCGGCGCGTCGCGGAAGTGCTGCTCGATTTCTGCCTGATCAGCCTCTGCTACTACGTCGCCTACCGGCTGCGGTTCGAGGATCCGGAAGACTTCATGAAGAACTTCCAGATGTTCACCAACTCGCTGCCGATCGTCCTGACGGCGCAGCTCGGGGCATTCTTCGCGGTTGGCGTCTATCGCGGCGTCTGGCGGCATTTCGGCATGACCGACACGCTGACCGTGGCGCGCGGCGTTTTTTTCGGCACGTGTGCCGCCGTCGTCGCCATCCTTTTTATCCCGTATTTCCTGACGTATTCGCGCACGGCGTTCGCCGTCTACGCCGTGCTGCTGGCGGTAGCGGTCACGCTGTCACGCGCGTCGTTCAGGCTCGTCGGCGAGTTCATGCAGCGGCAGCGTCAGACCGGCCGCCGCATCGTCATCTACGGCGCGGGCGACGCCTCCGGGCTCGTGCTGCGGGAACTGCTCGCGCGTGACGCGCAGGACGTCCGCATCGTCGGCTTCATCGACGACGATCCGAGGAAGGCGGGCAACCGCGTCATGGGATACGCGGTATTGGGTGGATTCTCGGCGCTGGCCGTCTTGATCAAGGCCGCGTCGGTCGACGCCGTGGTCATCAGTGCGCGGACGCTGACGCCCGAGCGTCTGAACAATCTGCAGGTGTTATGCGCGGGGGCCAACGTCGGGCTCACACGGCTTCGCGTTGATCTCGAGGCGCTCGTCGACGTCGACGGCGCACCGACCGAGCTGCCGACGCGCACCGGCATCAGGCAGTTCCGTTCCTGATCGCCGGCTGAAACCGCAAAACGTCGTACGTGGGGTCCGCCTGAAGGCGGACCCCACGCATTACACGGATCCGAACGCGCTCTCACGATCCGGCTAAAGCCGGACACTACCGATCTGCCGGACGCTACCGAGTTGAAGGGGAGGGCGGGACGCTTATCGACGGGCGGGCACGGCGCCTTGGTCGACCGTGCCTGGAAACGCCGGACCGCCGGAGCCGACATAACCACGGCTGGCGCCGCCTTCCGTCGGGCTCACCCAGAAGGCGTACAAGGATCCGCCGGTCAGGCGGAAGCGGAAGCGAACGGTTTGCCCGGCGAGCGCCGACAGATCGCCGGCGCCGCTCCAGGCGACCCGCGCGGTCGCGTGATCGCCCGTGATCGGAACGCATTGCGCGGCGGAAAACCCCGGGAGCGGGCGCGCCTCGCGATCCAGCACCTCGACGCGAAGGTCGCCTGCCGGCACGTCGAGGTTGACAAACAGATGACGGCCCGAGAAGCGCACCGGCCGCGTCGTGAGCGTGCCGGGCTCGATCGACGGATCGATCCGCTCGATGCCGGACGGAGACGCAGCGTAATCCATTGAGGCGAACCCGTCGCGGCGAAGGATCGCGAGACCGGTACTGCAAACGCCCGGATCTCCGGAGCCGGGCACGCCGCGCCGTCCGCTGACGTAGAAGTAGATCTGATCGCCAATAACCAGGCAGCCGCCGCCGGCCGACTGCACGTTGGCCCAGTTCCAGTCGCCGACGTGCTCGGATACAGGCAGGAACGCGCGGCGGTCCGGGCGATCCCAATGAAACCCGTCGCGGCTGAAGCCGACGCACACGTCGTTCGGTTTCTCGCGTTCGTTCCGCTCCCCCCGGAAAATCGTGAACAGGCCGAGCAGCAGGCTTTCGTAGGCCACGCAGTCGAGGTTGTAGATCTCGGCGGGCACGTTGTACTCAGGCCGTCGCGGGTCATCGACGTCGGCGGAAACCCATGGCACCGGCCCGTCTTCGTGCCAGTGCGCACCCCGTTCGAAGTCAGGTGTCTCCAGGTACCGCCGGGACCGCCCTGCCGATCGCTCGTCTCTGATGCTGAAGACCCATACCTGGCGGAAGGGGTTGTAAAAGAAGGTGGTGCGATCGCCGGCCGGACCGCTCCGTCCGATTTCGGTCCAATGGATGCCGTCTCCCGAGACGAACAGCACCAGATAGTGATCGTGCCACAAGGTCATCTTGAAGCGGCGTGCGGGATCGCGCTCGGCCAGATCCAGCCAGATCGTCGACGAGTCGCGATGCTGCGCCATGACGATGTTGGTGCCCGCGACGACATCGAGCGCCGGCTTGTCCCAGCTGATGCCGTCGTGCGACACGGCATAGCAGGTATTCTGCGAATAGCCGCCCATGTACCACATCTTGAAGAGGCGATCTTTCGGGTCGTAGAACACGCCGTCGCTGAAGACCATCGCCGCCGGGTTGGAACGCGTCTTCGTCCGCTCCGCGTACTCGTCGTACTTCTCCCACCGCGTCGTGGGACGCAGCACGGGATTCGCTGGATGATAGACAGGACGATGGAAGGTGCGGACGAGCGAGGTGGATTCGATCAGGAAATCGTCGACGAACAGCTGCCGGCCGACGTCGATCGGGACGACATCCGGCCGGTCGATCAGATAGGGCGGCGCGACCGGGCGCGCCTGGAAACCGTGACGCCGGGGCGGCCAGGGATGGGCGGCGCGAATGCCGTTGTACAGAATGTCGCCCGGCCCCGCGGCCCAGGCGACGCCGCCCGGCCACGCGTACGCCAGCGTTCCGGCCGCCGCGGTCTTGATAAACGTGCGACGATCCACAGACCGCCGTTTGAAAGGGGACACCGATTCGTATTCTACCAACCCGCTGGATGATCGCAGCGGCTGCGGCGACGCTGACGGCCGGGTGCGGATTCACTCGCTCCACGACCGTGGAACTGCACGCCCGCGCGGAACCGGCGTCGCTGCCGGCGATCGACGTCCGCATCCTGCTGCAGCCGGAGCACAGGCGCGCCGGGGAGCGGATGCTTGGCGCCGCGGTGGCGACATTGAACGTCTGCAGTGAATGGCTCGGTGCCTTTCCCCGCGCATCGCTGACGCTGGTCGATCCTCCGTGGCGGCCGGTAGCTGCCGTGCCGCCAGACACCGTGCTGATGGATCGGGTCCCGTGGTGGACCACCGAGACCAGCATGAGCCATGAACTGGCCGTCGCGCGCGCCGTCAGCCGCCGCTTCTGGCACGAACGCATCGATACGGCCGGCCTCCCGCCGTGGTTCGTCGACGGATTGACGGAGTACGTCGCCCGCCGCGCCGTCACCGCCCTCTTCTCCGTCGATAACCCTGGTCCGGGGTACGCCTTTTTGGAAGAGCGGTACTTCGGCGGCTTTGTACCCAGGTTTGTGAGAATCAGGCTGCTGCCGGAAATCCACGGCGCCTTCGAATTGGCGTTTCTCGATGACCCGGCGGTCGCGATCGTCGATCACCCATCGTCGCCCGCCGTGGGACAACGCCTCGCCGGCAAGACGCTGCTGATCCTCGGTACTCTCGAGCGATGGGTCGGGCGTCCGGTCTTCGATCAGATCGTCAGGGAGTTCACGGCCGGATCGTCCGCGCGTCCGACTCTCGCCGGCTTCGCGCGCACCGCGTCTGCCATCAGCGGACAGGATCTGTCGTGGCTGTTCGACGACGCGCTCGGCTCATCGGGTGTCTTCGACTACGCGGTCGGCACCGTGACGAGCGAACGCGACACCACCGGCAGCTTCACGACCCTGGTCGTCGTCCGCCGCATCGGTGAAGCGCGGTTCACTGGCGCAAGCGCGGCGCCGGTCGGCCCCTTCGAGAGCGGTCGCGGCATCACACTCCGCGTCATGTTCGAAGATGGCCAGCAGCGGAGCGACGTCTGGGACGGACGCGCGCGCGACAAGACCTTCCGCTACCGGAGCGCCGCACGGGCCGCCTCGGCGGTCGTCGATCCCGATCACGTGCTGCTCTTGGACGTGCATCAGACCAACAACAGCCGGAGCGTGACGCCGCGAGCGGGCGCGGCCGCATCACAGTGGGCGCTGCTGTGGATGGCCTGGCTCGAGCACGCGCTCTTGAACTACGGCGCTCTCGTGTGATCTTCGAAAGGTGACGCGTGGCCGGCCGCGGCCGACGATGCTCGCCACTCCGCAGGCCGTCAGGGCACACGTGACCGGCATCACATGGATCGAGAACCGTCCGGTATATGCCCAGCCCGCAGCGACGAACGCGCTGGCGATCGATGCGAAGAAGAAGAGCACCGCCGCGGCGGGCAAATCGCGCAGCCTTGGCACTCCCGCGAGGCTCAGGACCGCGACGAGGGCGCCGGCCAGGATCGGCAGCGAGTACAAGTCGAATCGAGGAGGATCGTTCACCGTGAGCACCATCATCACGCTGTGAACGAGGCGTCCGAGGGACTGAGCGACGGGCTCGCCCGGCTGCCAGATCTTGACCGATACGGTGTAGCGCTGTGTCCCGTAGAACGGGTCGAAGCCGCCGCCGTAATGCCAGTTGCGCCACGCCAGCAGAAGCAGACCGAGCGCAAGGATCCCCGCTACGATCGCGGCCGTGCGCCACGCGATGCGACGCCACCACCCCGCCGGGCGGAGCAGGTCGCGCATCGACACATGAAGCGGTAGCGCAAACAGCGCGACGCCCGCGGCCATGATGAGGTTGTTCAGCCGCGTATAGAAGGCAATGGTGACGAGAATCCCGGCCGCCACGGCTGCCGCGGTACGCCGGTGGCGGCTGCGGATTGCGCAGAGCGCACCGATGCTCAACAGCCCTGCCGACGAGATCTCGCCGAGCCCGAAGCCGATCAGGTAGTGCGCGGTTCCGAGCACGAAGACCGCGAGCGTGCACACCGCCGCGATCAGCCCCCACCGAAAACCCGCGAACATCCGGGCCAGCCTGAAGCTGAAGATCGCGCCCGCCAGCAGACACGCTCCGTCCCAGTACCACTCGCCGACGCTCGAGTCGCCGAACGCCACGTGCAGCAGTCCGACGATCCAGCGATAGAACGCCTGGAAGTAGAACGCAATCGATCCGCCCTCGAGCCAGTAGCCTTGCATGACGATGCGATAAGCGAACCGCTGATACATCCAGTAGTCGTGGCCGAAGTCGTAGATAGTGAACCGTCCGATGGCGGGAAAGCTGCTGGCGAGAACGAACGTCATCCACGGAATACCGATCATCGCGAAAACGCCGCGGCCGTTGCGCAGCCTCGCTGGCACCGGGACAAAAGCCGCAGCCGCGAGGCCGGCGATCGCCCACGGCGCCAGCCAGGCGCGATGGGTGAGAACGAGCCCGCCGATCAGGAATGACGCGCCCGCCGACCACGTGAGGACCGCAGCGTCGGCAATCTGCGCCACAGCCGACAGCAGCCACATGATGAGCAGCGCCGATGCCCCGATTGTCGGGATCCACGCAATCCACGGACGTACCGCCAGATCGAACGACGATGGGCGGCGCACGGTCGTCGTGACGCGGGACCAGATGTCCTGCTCGTTCCAGCGGGGAACCAGCCCCCACCTGTTACCGGTGAGCGTGCCGTCCATGGCGACGAAGTGCACGCCGCGCGCGAGTGGTGACGGCCCGACGCGGCCGACGCCGTCGACGCTCAACGCGACGTGAACGTCCGGGCCCGCGTCAATCTGCAGTACGCCGTCTTCCCGCGCGCTCAGGAATCCGTGGATGTGCAGGGCGACCGTCGCACCGGGCGGGCGATCGGCCGCCACGGGCCAACTCTCGTTGGGCGGCGGCAGGTTGAAGAACCAGGCGGGAAATTCGCCCAGCCCCCGGTACGACCGCGTCATGATCGCGGAGCACGCCGGATCCTGGGAGCGCCAGTCGGCGCGCATGTCCCATGCGTGCGGCGCGGTTCCGGCATCTTTGGTGAAGGGGCGCGCCGGTTCGAACCTGACGCACCAGCCGTCCTGCACGAACAGCAGCGCCGAGGCGATTCGCCACGCGACCAGGAGCAGGATGCCGACGCGAGCGCGGGATGTGCGAAGAAATCGAGGATGGATGTACCAGAGCGCCGGCAGCACGCCCGCGACGAGGACCGCTTCTGTGATCCGATCCAGCGGTACACCGTCGAAGGGACCGCTGATGCGATCGGGCCAGAGCAGCGCCGCGGCCGCCAAAAGGCCCCAGAGCGAATACACTGAGGGACATTGTACCTGACCGCTCGCGACTGCCTGTGCGGCCGGGTACGGGAACTTGATGCAGACCGCGTTCTCCTCACTCGACGCGTCGATCATCGTTGTCTATCTCGCCGTCCTCACCGGCGTGGGCGTCTATTTCTCCAGGCGGCAACAGACGCTCGATCAGTTTTTTCTCGCGCGGCAGTCGATGACGTGGCTGCCGGTCGGTCTGTCGCTGATGGCGGCGCTGGACAGCGCGATCGACTATCTGATGCAGCCGTCCTCGACGATCAAGTACGGCCTGATCCTGCTCGTCGGCACAACGTCCTGGCTGTTCCTCTATCCGTGGGTCGCCTACGTCACGCTGCCGTTCTACCGCCGGCTGAATTACTACACGGCGTACGAGTATCTCGAGGCGCGGTTCGACGTGAGGGTGCGCAGCCTCGCGGCCGGCATCTTCATCGTCTGGCGCCTCGGCTGGATGGCCACGGCGATCTACGTGCCGTGCCTGGCGATCACCGCCGCCACCGGCGGGCGTATTCCGCTCGGGCCGACGGTGTTCGCGCTCGGCTGCATCGTGACGCTGTATACCGCCATGGGCGGTGTGCAAGCCGTCATCTGGAACGACGTGATTCAGTTCTGCGTGCGCTTCGGCGGCCTGACGGCAGTCGTGGCGATTGCGGCGGCTTCGGTGCCGGGCGGGCTCGCCGAGATCTGGCGCGTCGCCGACGCCGCCGGGAAGACCACGCTGCTCGCACCGATCGCCGGATCGAGCGGCGGCCTGCTCGCGCGTGTTCAGGCGTTTTTCGAGCAGCCGCTCAACATCGTCGCCATCATGTTCGCGCTGCTGGTGGGGCGGATGGCCGCCTATGTCGGCGATCAGATCATGGTCCAGCGTCTGCAGACGACGAAGTCGCTGGCGGATGCACGAAAGGCGTTCGTCGTCAACGCTGCCGGCGACATCATCTGGATGTTCGCGCTGTCGTTTGTCGGGCTGGCGCTGTTCGCCTACTTTCAACTGCACGTGCTGCCGCCCGATTTCTCGACCGACAAGATCCTTCCGTATTTCATGTCGCTGACGTTCCCGCGGGGGATCGTGGGGCTCGTCATCGCGTCGATCATGGCCTCGTCGCTGTCGAGCGTCGATTCAGCCATCAATTCGTGCACGTCCGTCGTGGTGGTCGACTTCTACAACCGGCTGTGGCTCCGACGCCAGACCGGCCACGAACTTTCGACCAGCGAGCAACGGCATGAGGTTGTGGTCTCGCGTGTCGCCACCGTTGCGTTCGGCGCAGTCGGCACGATTCTGGCGACCAATGTGTCGCGAATCGGCAGCCTCCTCGAGATCGCGAACAAGCTGATCAACGCGTTCACGGGTCCGCTTTTCGGCATCTATCTGCTCGCGATGTTCAGTCGCCGGGCGACCGCGACGCCGACGCTGGTGGCGGGCGTGGCCGGCTCGCTGGCCAGCTATTACGTCGCGTACCACACGACGATTGGGTTCATGTGGCCGTCGACCTTCGGCCTGGCGGCGACGCTTGTCGTCGGCGGTGCGATGACCGCCGTCGGCGGCGCGCGCCCGACGCCGGAGGCGCTGCGCCTGACCTGGCGTCAGGTGACGCAGACGCCGGCAGGATCGCTATAGAGAATGTGCGGCATCTGCGGTGAGCTGAGATTCGACGGCACGCCTGTAAGCGAGGCAGCGCTCGTCGCGATGCGCGATCGCCTCGTGCATCGAGGTCCCGACAGCGTTGGCGTCTACCGTTCGCCGGGGGGCGGCAGCGGGCTCGGGTTCCGCCGGCTGCGGATCATCGATCTGACGCCGAACGCCAGCCAGCCGATGCCGAATGAAGACGGGACCGTGCAGGTCGTCTTCAACGGCGAGATCTACAACTATAAAACGCTGCGCGCGGGGCTCGTCGCGCGGGGCCATCGCTTCCGGTCGCAGAGCGATACCGAGGTCATCGCGCACCTGTACGAGGAGAAGGGCGACGACTGCATCGCCGACCTCGAAGGCATGTTCGCGATCGCGATCTGGGACGAGCGCGTCCGGCGGCTGACGCTGGCGCGCGACCGCGCCGGGAAGAAGCCGCTCTTCTACTACCGCGACGATCGCCTGATGGCATTCGCGTCGGAGATGAAAGCGTTCTTCCAGCACCCGGACATCTCGATCGAGCCCAATCCCGAAGCGGTGCCGTACTACTTCATCTACGGCTACGTGCCGTTGCCTGCCACGATCTACAAGCGCGTGTCGCAGCTCGAGCCGGGCACGTTGATGACGGTCGATGCCGCCGGACAATCCACGATCCGGCGCTATTGGCAGCTGCGTTACCCGGAGGCGGGAGAGGTGCGGCCGATCCCGCGCGCGGAAGCCGCAGCGGGCGTGCGCGATCGACTGACACGCGCCGTCGAGCGACGGCTGATGAGCGACGTGCCGCTCGGGGCGTTTCTCAGCGGCGGCCTCGACTCCACCATCGTCGTCGGGCTGATGAGCCGAATGATGTCCGAGCCGGTCAAGACGTTCAGCATCGGCTTCGAAGGTGACCCGGCGTACGACGAAACGGAGTACGCGCGCCTGGCGGCGGATCGGTTCAAGACGGATCACACCGAGTTTCGCGTGTCGCCGTCCGCAATCGACCTGATCGACACGCTCGTCTGGCATCACGACGGCCCCTTCGGCGACTCGTCGGCGGTGCCGACCTATCTCGTGTCGAAGCTCACACGCGAGAAGGTGACGGTCGTGCTGACGGGCGATGGCGGCGACGAACTGTTCGCCGGCTATCTGCGCTTTTACGCCGCCATGGTCGCGGAGCGGCTGCCCGCCGCGGCGGGCCGGGCGGCGCACGGGGTGCTTTCACGGATGCCGACGCCATCCAACGAACGGCACTGGCTCGCCCGCACGCAGCGGTTCACGCGCTCGATGGGTGCGCCGCTGCACGATCGTCTGACGGCGTGGAATGCGCTTTTCTTCGACAATCTCGAGGCATTGCTGCGGCCGGATTTCGTCGCGAGTCTCGCGCCGATCGACAAGTTGCGGCACATCAGCCGGGAGCGCCCGATGATGGCCGGGCGCACGGCGCTCAGCCAGGCGCTCCACGCGAACTTCACGTCGTACCTCGCGGACGACTTGCTGGTGAAGACCGATCGCTGCACGATGGCAAATTCGCTGGAGGCGCGCTCGCCGTTTCTCGATCGCGAGCTCGTGGAATACGCCGCCGGCTTGCCTGACGATCTGAAGCTGCAGGGGCGCCGGACGAAGGCGATTCTGCGCGACGCGTTCCCCGACCTCGTGCCGCCGGCGATCGACCGCCGGGGCAAGATGGGATTTGGTGTGCCGCTCGATACCTGGTTCCGCGGCGAGCTGCGCGATTACATGCGCGATCTCCTGCTGCCCCCCGGCGCACGCTATCGCGACATGCTCTCGGGCGCGTTCGTCGAGGGTCTTGTCGCGCGGCATCTGGCCGGCGGCGCCAATCTCGGCCAGCAGTTGTGGTCGATCATCTGCTTCGAAGTGTGGCTGCGGCGCCTGCCGGAATGGACGGCGCGCTGATGCTCGATTTTCTGAAGGCCACGTTGCGACCTGGGCAGCTGACCTGCCTGCTCGCCCTGATGACGCCCGGCACGCTGATGCTGTTCATGCCGTCGCTGGCGCGCTGGGGACGGCGTTGGCTGGCGGGGGTCCTGGTCTTCTATCTGCTGATCAGCAGCCAGCTTGGCGCGGGCCTGCTGGCCCGGACGCTGATCGGCCCGTACCGGCCGATCGCATCGGCGGACGAGGCACACGGTGCGCAGGTCGTCGTCTTGCTCGGATCGGGCAGCTCGAACCTGCGCGTCGCCGGCCGCGAGCTCTCCTCGGTCACCATGACGGCCGGGCTGCGTGTTCTGGAAGCCGCGCGCCTCTTCGATTTGCTGAACCGGCCATTTATCATCGCGTCGGGCGGCATCACCGAACGCGGCGGCACCGGAGCGCCGGAGTCGGCGGCCTTGAGTCGCGCCCTGATCGATCTCGGCGTGCCTGCTGACAGAATTCTGCTCGAATCAGAATCGAAGAACACTCGCGACGAAGCCATCGTCGTCAAGCGGATGCTGGCCGAACGCGGCGTGACCGATTTCGTACTCGTCACCTCGCCGCTGCACATGCGCCGGTCGATGTACACGTTCGAGCAGCAAGGCATGCACCCGATCCCGTCGCCGTCGGCGCTCGTGACCGATCAGGCCAAGCGCAGGAGCCTGCTGCTGCCCAGCGACGCCTGGCTGCAGGTCGGCGACTCGGTGATCTACGAATGGCTGGCGCGCGCGTACTACTGGTGGCAGGGCTGGTATTGACCGGGCGTGCTACTCGCGGATGAGTCGAGGTTCTCCGACCTGCATGCCGACGAGGCGCATGTCCGCGCTGCCCGCCACGTAGAGCGCCGGCTGCCAGACGCGATCGATCTTCAAATCGATGCGCTTGAACCGTGCCGGCGGCGCGACAGGAGCCAGCGGGATGCTCAGGATCGCCCACTTCGCATCGACCATCGTCCGGCCCCGATCGACCGCGCCGGTCATGACTTCGACGCCCATCGGTCTGAGGCTGCGCCCGTCCGTCGGCAAGCGAACCGGAATCTCGACGCGCGTGACGTCAGCCGGGACGAACAGGCTCGCGTACTGACCGGTCCACCGGAATCGCGTCCCGTCCTCCAGCGTTTCCCACGGATACATCCCGTCGACCGCGTGAGACGCCGGCGGCGTGAGCTCGGCTCTGGCCGTGACACTGGGGCTCCCGATGGCGATGACGATGGCCGCCGCGGCCGCGATGATCCGCGATGCCCGCGGTGTGCCGCGGTCAGCGCGACCTGCCGCAGTGAGCCCAGTACGGTTCAGCACCGCCGACCCGGCGAGCGCGGCCATCAACCCGAGCTGCATCCAGAATGGATACGCCACCTGGCTGACGAGGAACGGATGTCCGGTCAGACAGGTGATCAGGAACACGACCACGCCGCTGCTGATCCCGAGGAGTCGCCAATCGCGCGGCGCGCTCGCCAGCGCGCGCGCCGCACGGACGAGCGGTGCACCGAGGCAGATCCCGAACAGGGTGAGGCCGACGAGGCCAAGCTCGCCGCCGACCTGAAGGAAAAAGTTGTGGGCGTTCTCGACGCCGTAGGTCCATGCCAGCTGCGGCGGGAGGAACAGCGGTGACGAGGGATAGTACTGGCCCTCACCGACACCGAACAGCGGCCGCGCGGCGATCATCCGGGCGCTGGTCTGGACGAACTGTTCCCTGAAGCCGCCGCCGCGATACGTCGGGTCCGTGTCGAGCAGGCGCGCGCGAACGGCAAGACCTCCGATCAAGGCGATGACGATCGCCGCCAGGGTCGCGGCGCGCGCCGACGCCTTCAGACGGCTGGTTGCGGCCCACGTGCCGGCGACGGTAATCACGGCGCCGGCCGCGCCCAGCGCGCTGCGCGACTCGGAAAACCACAGGCCCACGCCGCTCGCAGCGGCGAGCCCGAACCACATGACCCTCCTGCGGCCTCGATCGCGCATCGCCAGACCCAGCGTCAGGCACGCGATCATCGCGAAGTAGCTGCCGGCGGCGTTGACGTCCGCCACATGCGCGCTGACGCGGTAGCCGATCATCTTGACGCGCGCCAGCGCTTCCTCGGAGCCGATGCCGCGCCAGAGCAGGACGCTCGACAGCGCCGCCGCCGCCGCCGCTGTCGCCATCGCCAGCGGCAGCGTCACCGCTAACGTCGGACGGCGACGGAACAGCGTCACCGTCGCCACGGCGAGGCCGAGACCTTCGAGCAGCCGCGCCCCGTCGATCAGGCCGATAGGGTCGGGAAGCAGGAAATAGGCCTGGACGATCTGTTCGATGGCTCGGGGAAGCACGCCCGGGAAGCGCGCGAGCTGCCAGGCCAGGCCGACAATCGACGCGGCGATGACGGTCGCAAACAGCCAGGTGGCCGCAGGCGCGGCAACCCGCGGGCCGCGCCGGTCGGGGACGTCCTGAAGCAGCCATCCGAGAAGGAATGCGAGAACGAGCGCTTCGTCGACCCTGAAGCCAATCGCGCTGATCATCGGCGCGACGACGTTACTGAGTGGGGCGAGCGCCGCGACCAGCAGCAGGCCGCCGGCGGGTGTCGCGAGGCTGAGCCCGAACGTCGTGGCGATCAAGAGCTTGAGCGGCCAGGCGACGCGAGAAACCAGGGCCGAGGCGATCAGCAGAAACGGGATCGCCGCCATCGCCAGGCGCAGGGGCAGGGAGCGCCAGATCAGGGGCGCCGGTTCCTCAACACCCTCGGCTCTCGGCTCAGCCATCGTCGCGCCCGCGGCGTGTCATCTCCGCGAGCTGGTCTTGCAGTGCGCGGATCGACGACTCGAGTGCCTCGACGCGCTGCTCGTGGCGTCGATCGCGCGCCAGCGTGGCCTCGGATCGCTTCAGCACCTCGTCGGCGACGCCGTTGATCGCGCCCGACAGGCCGCGCAACAGGCCGGCGACGTCGCGATCGCGCGTGTCGACATACGGCGTGACCTGCTGCAGGAACTCGACGAGCAGGCTTTGAAACCGGATCAGCTCGCCGATCGTGTCGCGCATGACCGTCAGCGTGCTCTCGATCGACGCGCGCGTCTCACGCGCGACCGGCACGCTCCGGTTCACGTGATCGACGACGGCGGCGTTGAACGCCTGCTGCTGCTCGAAGAGCGGCGCGATCGCCCGCCGCACGCCGGCAATGAAGCCGCGTCGCAGACCGGCCGCGGGAGGCGCGTCGATCTTCCAGAGCGTGTTGAGGGGAGTGACCTGATGTTCGTCGGGGACCGGGGGCGGCTGCGGAAAATCCGCGGGCAGCTGCTGGATCGCCCGATCGAGGCGGGTGAGTGCGTCGTTGTACGCCCGATCGGCCGCCGCCCGCTCGGCCTTGAGTGCTTCGAGGTCGTCCGGGCTCTTCGGCACCTTAATGTCGCGTCTCGGGCGTTCGTCGGCATTCGGACGCCGATGCATCCCGGCTGGCTGCGTTGCTCATCGTTCGAATATTCCCGATATGCTCACTCTTCGCGCCTTGCCATCCGGGCGCCTCGCCGCCCTCGATGCTCGACGAACGCCCGAGACGAGACACTATCTTCCGACCAGCCCTTCCACCGGGCTGCTCGCGTTTGCGTAGAGCTTGCGGGGGATGCGTCCCGACAGGAATGCGAGTCGGCCGGCGCGCACGGCGAGCTTCATCGCTTCGGCCATCGCCACGGGATCCTGGGCGCCGGCAATCGCCGTATTCATCAGCACCGCGTCGGCGCCAAGCTCCATCGCCAGTGCCGCGTCGGACGCCGTGCCGACGCCGGCGTCGACGACCAGCGGCACGCGCGCGAACTCGCGGATGATGCGCAGGTTGTTGACGTTCTGGATGCCGAGGCCTGAACCGATCGGCGCGCCGAGCGGCATGATCGCGGCGGCTCCCGCGTCCTCGAGCTTGCGGCACACGACCGGGTCGTCGCTCGTGTACGGCAGCACCACGAACCCTTCGCGCACCAGGACGCGCGTCGCTTCGATCAACGCCTCGTTGTCGGGGAACAGCGTGCGCTCGTCGCCGATCACTTCGAGCTTCACCCAGTTCGACAGGCCGGCCTCGCGGCCGAGCCGCGCCGTTCGCACGGCTTCGTCCGCCGTATAGCAGCCAGCCGTGTTCGGCAGGATGAAATACTTCGACGTGTCGATGAAGTCGAGCAGGGACTCCTTCGAGCGATCGGAGATGTTCACGCGCCGGACCGCGACTGTAATCATTTCCGCGCCCGACGCCTCGTGCGCCCGCACCATCACCGCAGGAGATGAGTACTTGCCCGTGCCGACGAACAGGCGCGAGGTGAACGTTTTGTCAGCAATCGTGAAGAGATCCATGGCACTTCCCATCAGCCGAAGCCCTAAGTCCTCAGCCCTTCCATTTGACCCGCTATCCGCCGCCGACGAAGTTCACGATTTCCACCGCGTCGCCCTGCTGCACGAGCGTCGTGCCGAAGGCGTCGCGCTTTAGCACGACCAGGTTGTGCTCGACTGCAACGCGGCGCGAGTCGATGTCAAGCTGTGCCAGGAGATCGGCAATCGTCAAGGGACCGACAACCTCATGCGTGTCGCCGTTCAGCGTAATCTGCAATTTACAGCTCATTTTAGTCGCTTTCGTATGAAGATGCAGGGATGCCTGTCGACCGATTGGCCGCCGTGGCGTGGTACCGGCGCAATCGCGCGCGGTCGCGCGCGCTGTTTGACCTGCTCGACGAAGACACCTACTACAGCCGCCCGATTGCGCTGCGCCATCCCATCGTGTTTTACGAAGGTCACCTGCCCGGGTTCAGCTTCAACACGCTGATAAAAAAAGGCCTCGGCCGCCCGAGCATCGACCCGCGCCTCGAGAATCTCTTCGCGCGGGGGATCGATCCGCACGAAACGACGGTTGGGGCAGGGGAGGCAGGTGGGGCGGGTAGGTCCGATGGATGGCCGTCTCGCGACGAAGTGCACGCGTTCGCGGATGAGGCCGATCGACAGGTGATCGATGCGTTGATCAACGGCGACATCGATCAGCCGGGACATCCGCTGCTGGACCGCGGCGAAGCCGTATTCACGATTCTCGAGCACGAGGCGATGCACCAGGAGACGCTCCTCTATATGTGGCATCGCCTGCCGTTCGACCAGAAGCGCAAGCCGGCCGGGTATCGTCCACGCGTGGAGGGAGCGATCGCGGGAGAAGACTGGATCGAGATCCCTGCCGGCTGCGCGACGCTCGGGGTTTCGCGCAGCGCGCATGCCTTCGGCTGGGACAACGAGCATCCGGCCTTGAGCGCGGAAGTGTCTGCGTTCAGCATCGAGCGGCACGACGTGACCAACGCCCGGTATCTCGAGTTTGTCGAGGCCGGAGGCTATCGCGATCCGCAGTGGTGGCGGCCGGACGACTGGGCGTGGGTGCAGCGCGAGGCGATCGCGCATCCGTTGTTCTGGGAGCACGACGGGACACGCTGGCACTGGCGCGGCATGTTCGACCTGGTGCCGCTGCCGCCCGCCTGGCCTGTCTATGTCAGTCAGGCCGAGGCCGCCGCGTATGCGCGCTGGCGCGGCGCGCGCCTGCCGACCGAAGCGGAGTTTCAGCGGGCCGCGTACGGATCGCCCGGCCGCGAGCACACGCATCCGTGGGGTGAGGCGCCCCCTGACGCATCCCGCGGCGTGTTCGATTTTGCGAGCTGGGACCCTGAAGCGGCCGGTAGCCATCCTAAGGGTGCGAGCGCGTGGGGCGTGGAGGATCTGGTCGGCAACGGGTGGGAGTGGACGAGCACGCCTTTCGGCCCGTTTCCGGGTTTCGAGGCGATGGCGTCGTATCCCGAATACTCCGCCGATTTCTTCGACGGCGAGCACGTGATCATGAAAGGGGCGTCGATGGCGACGGCGAAGGAACTGCTGCGGCCGACTTTCCGCAACTGGTTCCGCACCCGCTATCCGTATGTATATGCGACCTTCCGTTGCGCCACATAAGGCTGCCGGCCCGGGGCCAATCGACTCGCTGGCCGGCGATGTCCAGTACTACCTGACGCTGACGCCGCGGCAGCTGCCGTCGCGCTACTTGTACGATCCGCTGGGCTCGGCGCTCTTCGAGGCCATCTGCGAGCTCCCGTGGTATCGCATCACGAAGACGGAGCGCGCCCTGCTCGAGCGCCACGGCCGCGAGATCTTCGCGCGCGTCGATCCACTGTCCATGCTCGTGGAACTCGGCCCGGGCAGCGGTGACAAGCTGGCGGCGCTCGTCACGGCCGGGGGAGCGCGCGCGCAGCGGCTCGCCGTGCACCTGGTCGACGTCTCGGCTGCCGCCCTCGCCCTGACCACGCGCACGCTCTCGGCGCTCGACGCGAACCTGACGCTGATCCCGCACCAGGCGACCTACGAGAGCGGCCTGGTCGACGCGATGGCGCTGCGCCGATCGACCGGGCGCACGCTGACGCTATTTCTCGGATCCAACCTCGGCAACTTCGATCCGCCTGGCGCCGACGAGTTCCTGCGCGGCGTCCGTGCCTCGCTCGCAGCCGGAGACGCGCTGCTGGTCGGCACGGATCTCGTCAAACCGGAGCGCGATCTGCTGCTGGCCTACGACGACCCGCTGGGGGTTACCGCGGCCTTCAACCGCAACCTGCTCGTGCGGATCAACCGCGAGCTCGGCGCCGACTTCGACATCAGCGCGTTCCAGCATCGCGCCGTGTGGAATGCCGACGCGTCGCGCGTCGAGATGCACCTGGTCGCATCGACCGCGCAGCACGTGCGTGTGCCCGGCGCCTCGCTCGACATCACCTTCGGGCCGGGCGAGACGATCTGGACCGAGAGCTCCTACAAGTACCGCCCCGGTGACGTCGTGCGGACGCTGGAACGCGCGCGGTTTCGGCAGCTCGAGCAGTGGACGGACGAGTCGGATGCCTTCGCGTTGACGCTGGTCGAAGCCGTGTAGGGCGGAGCAAGGTCCGCCCCTACACCGGTTCGTAGGGCCGACCTCGGTCGGCTGCCGCCACGCACGCCCGCAGAAACTCTTGGCCTGGCCCGCTCAGTCGCGACGCACGCCCGTCCGTTGTGGTGTACCTTCAATAGATCTATGACTGTCGCGGCAGCTTCTCTGGGCGTTCCCGGCTACACGTTTGCCGATTTGCACGAGCCCGAGCGGCTCGAGTCCCTCTATGACCGGTTCTGTGAGGAAACGGCCGCCGCCGATCCCGGTCTGTGGGCCGACTGGGATGCCTACCGCCGCGCCCCGGACACACCGCCTCCACCCGTCGCGCTCTCCAACCTGCTGATCGCGATGGCGCCGCACGTGAGCCGCTTCGTGAAGCGTCTCTTCGACGTCGACGCGCCCGCCTCCGCGATCGCGGCCTCCACTCGCGCGCAGGATGATCTCTTCCGCTTCAAGGTCGACTTCGTGCGGCGTCGCGTCCTGCCGCTGCTGAAGAACGGCGCGCACGTCGCGTCGACGCCCGAAGATGATGCGATCGTCGAAGCGTTGATCGCGAGCCAATCCATCGCCGATCGCGAGCTCGCCATCGCCCGAGTCGGCTGCGCGCTACTTGACAATGAAAAAAGCAATTTGCAATTTGAGGCTCTGAAGCGTTGGTGCGCCGCGCGCCTGCACGATCGCGCGTATCGCGACTGGATCATCTTCCGCTTCCCCGAGAACGTCGAGCCGTTTCATCTCGTCGAGGTGCAGCATCCCGATCCCCGGCTGCCCGAGGCCCTGGTCGGCCCCGACTGGCGCTTGCGCCGCCGCGACGGCTTCACGCTGACCGACGCCCGGATGCGGCCGCGCGAGGTCCTCAGCGAGATTCACTACTGCGTGCTGTGCCACGAGCGCGACAAGGACTCGTGTTCGAAAGGGCTGCACGCCAAGGACGGGACGATCGCGGTCAACCCGCTCGGCATCGCCCTGGACGGCTGCCCGCTCGACGAGAAGATTTCCGAGATGCACACGCTGCGCAAGGCCGGCGATCCGATCGGCGCGCTTGCGCTCGTCATCGTCGACAACCCGATGTGCCCCGGGACCGGCCACCGCATCTGCAACGACTGCATGAAGTCGTGCATCTATCAGAAACAGGAGCCCGTCAACATTCCGCAGATCGAGACCGGCGTGCTGACCGACGTGCTCGGGATGCCGTTTGGTGTCGAGATCTACGGCCTGCTCACACGCTGGAATCCGCTCAACGTGCGCCGCCCCTACGCGCTGCCGTACAACGGCAAGAACGTGATGGTCGTCGGCCTCGGGCCGGCCGGCTACACCCTTGCGCATTACCTGGTGAACGAGGGGTTCGGTGTGGCCGGTGTCGATGGACTGAAGATCGAGCCGCTGCCGGAAGACATCACCGGCACCGCCACCAGCGCGCCGCGGCCGATTCGCGAGTGGAGCGAGATCTACCGGCCGCTCGACCAGCGCGTGCTCGAGGGATTCGGCGGCGTGTCGGAGTACGGCATCACCGTTCGCTGGGACAAGAACTTTCTCACCCTGCTGCATCTCACGCTCGCCCGGCGGCGCGGGATCCGGATGTACGGCGGCGTCCGCTTCGGCGGCACGATCCCGATCGCCGACGCGTGGGCCTACGGCTTCGATCATGTGGCCATCGCCGCCGGCGCCGGCAAGCCGACGATCATCGGTATGAAGAACAACCTGATCCGCGGGATCAGGAAAGCGAGCGACTTCCTCATGGCGCTGCAGCTGACCGGCGCGTTCAAGCGCGACGCGCTGCCGAACCTGCAGACGCGGCTGCCGGCGATCGTCATCGGCGGCGGCCTGACCGCCATCGATACGGCGACCGAGCTGATGGCGTACTACCCGGTGCAGGTCGAGAAAACCGTCAGGCAGTACGAGACGCTCACGGCCGGGCTCGGCGACACGCGTGTGCGCGCGTCCTACGATGCCGAGGAACTCGAAGTGCTCGACGAGTATCTGGCGCACGGGCGCGCCGTGCGCGCGGAACGGGCGCGCGCGGCGGCGGCCGGGGAGCCGCCGGACTTCGTGTCACTCGTGCGCGGCTGGGGCGGCGTCACGATCGCCTACCGCAAGCGGATGGTCGATTCGCCGGCGTACCGGCTGAATCATGAGGAAGTGATCAAGGCGCTCGAAGAGGGCATCGTCTTTGCCGAAAACCTCAACCCGATCGAGGCCGTTCCCGACGAGCGGGGCGCGTTGTCCGCGGTCATCTTCAGGCGGGAAGGGCAGGACGCGGCTAGAGAAGGGCTAAGGGCCGAGGGCTCTGGGCTGGTGACGCTGCCCGCGCGAACGCTGCTGGTCGCTGCAGGGACGTCGCCGAACATCACCTGCGAGAACGAAGCGAAGGGCACGTTCCAGCTCGACGCGAAGAAGAAGTTCTTTCAGCCGCACGTCATCGTCGAGCGAGACGGCCGGTTCCAGCTCGTGCCGGACGCACAGGGGTTCTTCACGTCGCACGACGCCGGCGGCCGGTTCGTGAGCTATTACGGCGACAACCACCCGCGCTATGCCGGCAACGTCGTCAAGGCGATGGCGTCGGCCAAGCACGGCTTTCCGCACGTGACGCGGCTGTTCGCGCGCGAGATAGCGGCGCTCGACCCGGCGCGTCAGGCGGAGCGCGATGCGGCGTGGACGCGGCTGACGGCCCGCCTCGACGAAGAGCTCGTCGCGCGTGTCGTCGAAGTCGTGCGGCTGACGCCGACGATCATCGAGGTGATCGTGAAGGCGCCGGCCGCCGCGCGGCATTTCGAGCCGGGGCAGTTTTATCGGCTCCAGAACTTCGAGTCGATGGCCAGACGTGCCGGCGCCGTGCCGCTCCTGATGGAGGGGATCGCGCTGACCGGCGCGTGGGTGGACAAGGCGCGTGGCCTGCTGTCGTTGATCGCGCTGGAGCTGGGCGTCTCGAGCCGCCTCGTCGCCCATCTGCAGCCGGGCGAACCGGTCGTTGTGATGGGGCCAACCGGCACGCCGACCGAGATTCCCGACGGGCAGAACGTGCTGCTGCTCGGCGGGGGCCTGGGCAACGCCGTGCTGTTTTCCATCGCCAGGGCGATGCGCGAGCATGGCAACCGCGTGATTTACTTCGCCGGCTACAAGAAGGGCGAAGATCTGTTCAAGCGCGAGGACATCGAGGCAGCGACCGACCAGGTCATCTGGAGCACCGACATCGGCGGGTCGATCGCGCCGGGACGGCCGCAGGACGCGCACTTCCGCGGCAACATCGTCCAGGCGATGCTCGCGTATCAGAACGGCTCGCTCGGCGAGCGGATCGTGCCGCTCGACACCGTCGATCGGATCATCGCGATCGGATCGGATCGCATGATGGCCGCGGTGAAAGCGGCGCGGCACGGCGTACTGGCGCCGCACCTCAAGCCGGAGCACGTGAGCATCGCGAGCATCAACTCGCCGATGCAGTGCATGATGAAGGAAGTCTGCGCGCAGTGCCTGCAGAAGCACGTCGATCCGAAGACCGGACAGGAAACGATCGTCTTTTCCTGCTTCAACCAGGACCAGCAGATGGATCGCGTCGACTTCCCGAACCTGGCGGCGCGGCTCCGCCAGAACACCGTGCAGGAGAAGCTCGCGAACTTGTGGTTCGAGTATCTGCTGGCGCCGCGCTAGCCGACGCGCCAGCCGTCGCCGCGCAGCTCGTTCATCAGCTGCACGGATCGCTCGATCAGTGCCGTGGGCTCCTCGACTTCTTCCACCGATTCGGTGCCATCCGGGTGAGTGATCGTCACCTTGTAGCGGCCCGCCGATCGGTCGTGGCTGATTTCGTAGCGAAGTTTCTCGCCTTCGCGATCAAAGAACCAGATCATCTGCCGCGAACAGAATATCCCAACGCCTCCAGGGCTTCCACAGGCGCCAGCGGTTCACAGTCGCGTCTGTTCACTCGCTGCCGCTAATGTCAGGTCGTGAGACAGAAATACCTATGAATCAGCGAGCGAGTTCATCTTCCGTTCGAGGGGGCCAGTCTCGACAGCTGATCGACGACATCGACCAGCGTCGCGACATCAATCGGCTTCGGGACGTGCAGCGCGAAGCCGGCATCGCGAGCGCGGTTGCGGTCGACGAGGCTGGCGTACGCCGTCACGGCCGCGACCGGCACCCCGGCAAACGCGGCCCGTTGCCGCACGGCCGCAAGGAAGGCGTACCCATCTTCGCCGGGCATGCCGATGTCCACCAGCATCACCGACGGCCGCCTCAGGTCGAGGACGTGCAGGGCCTCCGTGACCGACGCCGCCTGATCGACGGCGGCACCGCAGGCGTCTAGCGCGGTGGCCATCATGTCGCGGGTCTCTTCGTCATCTTCCACCACCAGCACACGAATGCCATCGAGCAGATTACCCGTCGCCAGCCGCCCGGTCGAAAGCGGCCGCCCGATCGTCGGAAGCGACTCGCCTGAGTCGTCCTGGTGGGCGCTCTCCTGAAGTGGCAGCCACAGCGTAAAGGTCGCGCCGGTCCCGATCCCGGCACTCCGTGCCTCGACACGTCCTCCGTGAAGCTCTACGAGTTCCGCGGTGATGGCCAGTCCGAGCCCGAGGCCGCCGTGCAGCCTCGTCGTGGTGGCATCACCCTGTCTGAAGCGCTCGAAAATGTGCGGCAGGACCTCCGGCGCAATGCCGATCCCCGAATCGGTGACGGAGATCTCGAGATCCTCGGGCGTTCGGCGCGCCGTGAGACCAATGCGCCCTCCCGGGAGCGTGAACTTCGAGGCGTTCGAGAGGATGTTCCACAGCATCTGTTGCATGCGATCCGGATCGCAGCGATAGGCGCCGATCGCCGGATCCACATCTATGTCCAATCGAACGGCCTTCGTTTCTGCCGACGGGCGAATCACGTCGACCGCGGCCTCGATCACCGCGGCCAGGTCCACCTCTTCGAGCCGCAGATGCATCTTCCCTGAGGCGATTCTGGACATATCCAGAAGATCTTCGATGAGCGCCTCTTGCTGTCGCGCGCTCTTGTAGATGACGTTCAGTCCCCGCTCGGCGCGATCGGGCGGCAGTATTCCGCGCCGCAGCATGTCGATCCACCCCAGCATCGCGTTCATCGGCGTCCGCAGCTCGTGCGACAGCGTGGCGAGAAACGCGTCTTTCAGGCGGATGGCCGCTTCTGCTTCTTCGAGGTGCCGCCGAACCGACTCTTCGCCAACCTTCTGACGGGTAATGTCCGTCGAGGTGCCGAACCAGCTCACGACGGATCCATCGTCGTCGATGAACGGTTGACTGCGGACGAGGAACCAACGATAGATGCCGTCGCGGCCGCGCATCCGCGCTTCCACTTCAAAGGCACGCCGCGTCGCCAGCGCCGTTTCCCATTGTTTGAACAACCGCTCATGATCGTCGGGATGAATGACGTCCATCAGCCCTGCGCGGTCGTCTGTTTCCTCGAGCGTGAGCCCTGAGAATGCGTACCACTGATCGTTCAGATACCGCAGCCTGCCGTCTCCGCTGGTCACCCAGACGATCTGCGGCACGGAATTCGCCAGCTGACGGAACTCGGACTCGCTTCGGCGCAACGCATCTTCGGCACGCGCCTGCTCGATCCGCGTCCAGACGCGCGCCGTCAGCTCCCGAAGCAGATTGACCTCGTCGCGCCGCCATCTGCAGGCGTTTGAGCGGTAGAGCACGAGGGCGCAGCGAGGCAGTCCATCGGAGACATACGGCGCAATCACGCAGGACCCGATGTCCAGCGCGCGGTGACCGTCCACCGCGCCGGCCACGCGCGGATCGCTCGCGACGTCGTCCACGATCATCGGCCGGCCGGCGGCGATGGCCCTCCGGGATTCCTCCGACATGAAGTCGGCGACTCGATAGGTGCCGGCATAGCTCGGGTCGGTCTCGTTCCGCCGCCAGTCGGCGCAGACGCTGGCGGTTTCAACCGCGTCATCGAACTCGACGCAACAGGCATGCGTGACGCCGAAGAAGTCGCCGATCCGCTGCGTCGCGGCGTCCATCATCTCGTCGGCCGTCGACACATGCGCGAGCGCCTCGTCCAGATCGAGCACGAACTGGGCGCTGCGCCCCGCGCGGCGGCGCTCGGTCACGTCGCCGATGCCCGACAGCGCGTGAGGTCCGTTCGGCAGATCCACCCGGTTGATGTTGACGATGACGTCCCGCGTGTCGCCGTCCTTCCGGTGGATGGTCAGCTCGACGCTCGTCCGGCCGTCCCGCTGCACCGCATCCACGGCGCGCTGACGCTCGGCACGATCCCGGACGAGGCCGACGTCATCGCTCGTCTTGCCGATCACCTCGTCTGGCGCGTAGCCGGTCAGGGTGGTAAATGCCGCGTTGACGTCGACAATGATCCCCTCCGGCAGCCGCAAGAGGATGACCGCGACCGGAAGGGAGCCGAACATTGTCGAAAACCGCTGCTCGCTCGCGACGAGAGCCTCCTCCGCCCGTTTGCGCGCCGAGATGTCCGTGATGGCGGCGACCCACCCCACGACGTTTCCGTTCTCGATCTCCGGCGCATACGAACAATGCATCAACCGGTCGCCAAGCGCATCGTAGGGGATGTCGACATCGGCCTCGAGCGCTTCACCCTCCAGCACGCGCGCAACATAGACGGTGATCGAGTCGTACGCGCGATCCCCCACCACGTCGCGCACGTGTCTGCCGACACAGTCCTGCGGCGTCAGGCCGAAGCGGGCCGCGTATGCGCGGTTCACGAACTTGTAGATGCCATCCCGGTTGCAGTTGTAGATGAAAACCGGCGCGTTGTCGGTGACCAGCCACAACCGCCGTTCAGTCCGCTTCGCCGCCGCGGCGGCACTTTCCCGCGCCGCGTCGCTCGCGTCGATGGACGCGGCCGTCCACCAGACGATGGTCACGAAGATCACCATGAAGGTGGTCACGAGCAGTGCCGTGCCGAAGGGGAGATCGTAGAGGCCGGCTTGCTCTCCTTTGATGCGCAACCAGCCGGCCAGGACCGGAATCACAACGGCGGTCGGTATCAGACGGCGGGCGAGGAGCGAGCCGCCGGTGTTGCCGTTCAAGAGCGCGGCCAGACCGCGATCCGGTTTCACGCCGAGGATGCCCATGCCGAGGAGCAGCATTGCCGCAGCAGTGTGTGGGGCCAGCTCGCTGTAAGGTCCGATTCGGTAAAGCGATTCCGCGCCGTACGCGTATCCAGCCAATCCGATGGTGCTCGCCAGCAGCATCAAGACGGCAGGAATGTCCGTCGCGGCACTCCGCGGCGCACCGTCTGCAAACAGCAGGGACAGGCCGGCGCACGCCAGACAGAAGGCCGTGATCGGCGACGTCCGTGACGCGAACGCCCGCTCGGCTTGCGGCATCGCCGTGGAGAACCAGTCGTCGATGCCGGTATTGAGATGGAAGACGTACTCCAGGAGGGTGAAGACTCCCACCGTAACCACGAGGGCGGCGAGTGCTTTTGCGAGGCGCACCCGCATCCCGGTGGGCCGGCGCGCGAGCAGCCCTAGCGACACGGCGGCAACAGCGAGTGCCGCCGCGGTGTTCGGCTTCATCGAACCGCTATCGGGGATCCAGCTTGCTAGCCTTGGAATTCGCAGTACCCAGCCGAGCAACGAGGCCAGCGACGTCGCGAACACGACGACGGCCGCGATGAGCGGCATCCGGCCGGTGTCAGCGGCCGGCGCTGGCGTCAGTTTTACCCGCCGAGCGTTGGCGTGAGCCATTCGTGGATGGGACCGTTTTTGTATCGGCCGGTCGCAGCCCGACCACTAGAGGCGTGTCCACCCGTTCTTCGAGGAAATTGCAGCGCGGTCGGAGAGCACAGCTCAACAGTAAGCGGTGAGGGGACTCAGCGTCGCTCCGCCGCGAACACTGCGGCCCCCAGCAATCCCGCTTCGGCGTTCAGGATCACCTTCACCGGCATTGCGGCGAGCATCGGATCGAGCGGCGGCTTCGCCCGGAACGTCCGTATGAATTCACCGGTCGTCAGCGCCGGGAGAATCTTCGGCGCGATGCCGCCGCCGATATACAGGCCGCCGGTCGAGACCGATCGCAGCGCAAGGTTGCCGGATTCCGCCCCATACGCCTCGACGAACATGTCGAGCGTCTCGACGCAGCTGGCGCAGCGCCGCTCCAGCGCCGCCGCGGACATCGCGGCAGCCGCATCGGGCGACTCCAGATCCACTCCGGCGGCGCAGGGTTCCCGGTGGGCGACGCGATGAATGTTGATCAGCCCCCGCCCGGAAACCACGTGCTCGACGTCCGCGCGCCCGTAGCGCGCGGTCAGATCGCGCACCAGCGCCATTTCGCGCTCCGTCCGCGCCGCGAAGTCCGCATGTCCCGCCTCGGAGGCTGACGGCAGGAACCGGCCGTCGACGTTGTGCAGCAGCGCCTGTCCCAGGCCGGTTCCGGCGGCGATGAGCGCGATGTTGCCGCCGCGGATGGCCTCGCCCTCCTGCAGCCCGTGCGTCTCGGATTCGCGCAGCACGGGCACCGCATGCGCAAGCGCTTCGAGGTCGTTGAGCAACGAGACGCGCGCGATTCCCAGCACCGAGGCGACCCGGCGCCCGTCGACGAACCACGGCACGTTGGTCACCTTCACGGTCTCGTCGACGACCGGACCGGCGACACCGAAGCACGCCGTTTCGACCGCGCCGTGCGCCGAGCGCGCGGCGCTGGCCTCTGCGGATTTCAGGAACTCGGCGATCAGCGTCGGCAGGTCGGGATAATCGAGGGTGCCGAACGATCGCACCGTCACCGGCCGCGGCCGGGCGGGTACGGCGTCGAACAGACCGAGCAGCGTTTTCGTGCCTCCGATGTCGCCGGCAAGAATCATCTTCTCTTGACTTCCCCCACATTCTCCATCATCTTGAAGCGGTTTCGTCTCCCCTGCATTTCACTGAGAGGCCGTTTGCCCTCACCCTCGCGTGACTCGAGCCGTTCGCCACTCCTGGGACAGCTCGTCGTATTTACCGGAAAGCTCAGCTCGCTCGGGCGCAAAGACGCGCGCGCGCTCGTCATCCGTCTCGGCGGCGCGACCGCCGACGATGTCAACGCGAAGACGACGATGCTCGTGATCGGCGCGGAAGGGTTCGGTCCGGCGCCAGAAAGTTCCGGTAGTGTCCGGCCTGAGCCGGACCCGTCAGACGACGCGGTCGTGTCCGGCCTTAGCCGGACCATCCGTGATAAATCGAACAAGCTGAAGCGCGCGGAAGAATTGAACGCACAGCCCGGAAGCGTCCCGATTCAGATCCTGACCGAGGACCAGTTCTGCCGGCTCGCCGGTGTCGCAACGCCCGAGGCGCTGAAGCGCCAATACCACGCGCTGCGCGATGTGCTGGCGAGGTATCGCGCGTTGCGAGAGGATCACCTGCGCTACCTGGTGAAATGCGGGGTGCTGCGGCCGGTGCTGCGCACGAACGCCGACACGTTCTTTGCGTTTCCCGATCTGGCGACGATCAAGCAGGCCAACGAGGGGCTCGTCCAGGGACTGAGCTTCCGCAGCGTCGTGCGCACGCTCATCGCCGCGCGACAGGGCCAGCTCGAGTTCGATTTCCGGCTGGACGCGGCGCCGGCGAAAATCATCACGCTGAGAAAACTGGATACCGTCCGCCAGCCGCCGGCAAGAATGGCGGCCGGGGCGACGGCGGCGGTGCGCGACACGGCCCGCGCCGAGGAGTATTTCCGCGCCGCCTCGGCGCTCGACGAAGGCGACGAGTCGACGCAGGAGGAAGCGGCGGCCGCCTATCGACGGGCACTCGAGTTCGATCCCTATCTCGTCGCCGCGTTGATCAACCTCGCGAACATTCACTACAGCCGGGACGAGCTCGCCGAAGCGCAGGCGCTGTACGAGCGCGCCATCGGTCTCGAACCCGATTTCTTCGAAGCGCACTTCAATCTGGGCAACATCTACCACGACCTGGGCCGCTTCCCGGAGGCGCAGGCGTGCTACCGCGAAGCGCTGCGGCTCAACCCGTTCTACGCCGACGCGCATTTCTATCTCGCGGTCACCTTCGAGAAGATGGGGCTGTCGCAGGAGGCGCGCCCGCACTGGCGCAGCTACCAGCAGCTCGCGCCGCAAGGCGAGTGGGTTGAGCTCGCACGGGAGTTCTCAGAGTAAGAGTTATCCGCGGATTACACGGATTCTTCCGGAGACGTCCGGTTAGAGGCGGAGAGGGCACCAGCCCTCCCCAATTCATGCGGCGGAGGACGCTAGGAGATTCGACGGGCCTCACTTTGCCATGACGGCCTGCACCTCACGGAGGAGGCGATCTCGTGTGACCATGATCGGGTAGCCCCACGAGATCGGCCGGGGGAATGGCTCTTTCCACGGATCGCCCGGTGCATACACGAAAAATGCGTCCCAGAGCGCATCGGCTTCAAGCGTCAGCGTGCCGGGCGCCTGGCGGTCGAGGAATGTCGGGAGATTCACCAGCAGCCGCACCCCGAGCAGCCGACCCTCATCCCAGTAATGCACCACCCGATGGTCGGTCAAGAGTTCCGCGGGCCACTTCCCTCTCGCGTCACCAGGGTACATGTTGAACCACACGGCGTAGACACGAAGGGCCGGGTCCGAATAGCGCTCGAGGAGGTCCTGCTGCACCCACCGGGCGGCTTTCAGACACGCCGGTCACGTCGGCGACAGCAGCAACACGATTCGGGTTTTGTCGCTGTCCCGATCGAAGTGCGCCTGCAGCTCCGGGATTCCCGCGAGCTCCTTCAGGACAGGCGGCGCGGTCGCATTGGCCGTTTGTGCGAACGCGCCCGGAACCGACCACGAGAGCCAGAACGCCGCCGCGACGCTCAGCCCGCAACGCATGACGATCCGACGATGCCTCATTGGCCCGACGGCTTCCTCGGGACGGCTCGCGTCGCCGTATTGGGGCACCCGGCGTTGATGGCTGTCAGGCACATGTTGCCGAGAATCACGTTGTTGTTGCTCGCCGGCGACTGATCCCAGATGTCGACTCCGCCGCCCGCGGGAACCGTCGTCACGCTGTTGGCTTGTTGAATCGGCGGGTTGCCGACCGCGACGTTGTCCCTGATCCGGTTGTTCGTGGCGGGAGGAAACACCACAATGCCATTCGAATTCCCGATCGCCGTGTTGCTCTCGATCAGATTGTTGTCGGCGGTCCCGACGACGCCGATACCGAAATCGATTGCGGCACCCGTGGAGTAGCCATTGCCGCTCGTCTCGTTCCACCGGAACGAGTTATTGTTGCCCTGGATTCATATGCCGCCGCATGCAGCGGTTGGCGTCCCGTTCCTCACCGCGACGTTGCTTTCGACGCTGATGCCAGACGACGTGGCGTTAACGCGAATCCCCGACATGCAGTTCGTCGACGTCGTGACGCCTTGGAGCCAGCCCTTCACCGTGCCCAGGAAGAGAATCCCGTCACCCTGGAATCGCTGCACGATGCCGGGGCCGCGAATCCAGACATTGGCTTGACCGTTGGTGGTGATGCCGGTCTCCGTTGCGACGTTCGTGCCTTTGCAGCCGACAACCGGATCGGTCGATCCGGTGATCGAGAACCCGTTCAGGGCGAGGCCGATGTTGGGTGCGCCGAACGCGATGCACGGCCCGCCGGTCACCTGACAGGTGATATCGCCGACGAGGCGCGAGTCCTCCGAGAGGATCAAGGTGCGAACAACCGTGCCTCTGAGGTCCTCTGCATGCACGATGTCCGACCCGATCAACACCGCCGCGCTCGCCAGAACGGATACGGCGATCCGTCTCGCGTGTGTCATGACTCACCTCCGTAGAGGACGTGGTGGCCGGCCGCCGACTGGGGGGTTCTGAGGACGGATCTTATACGCCTACTCAGCGTTGAAGTCCAATGGTTTCGCAGCTCAATTACCGGTCCTCCGGTTGCTAACCGGATCTTGAGGCCCAAGCGATTGCGTGCTGACGCATGCCGCGGCCTGCGAAGCACAAGGGACGTTCGCGGGCACGATCGAAGTCGACGAATCGCAATTCGGTCCCCGGCGCGTCCGAGGCAAATGCGGGCGCGTCCCTATCGCAGGACCATCGTGTTCGGCATCTTCAAGCGCAACGGCACCGTCTACACGCAGATCATTCCCAATGCCCGCAAACGCACGATTCAGCCGATAAATCTGCGGCAACGTGAGGCGGGCTCGACGGGTCCCCGCCGACGGCTGGCACGCGCACGACGGCCTGGCTACCGTCGGCTATCCCAAACATCATCGCGTCATTCAGCGCGGGTGGGGCCTCGTCGATCGGCGCCGCGGCCATCACATCGATGGCATTGAAAGCTTTTGGGCGACGGCGAAAACACGCCTGACCCGCGGGGCGGCATTCGCGTGCCGTACCCAGCTCCATCTCAAAGAAAGCACCGGATCACCGACGCGAACTTGAGCGCGGGATAGGATGCACTTCGTCATGGTAGGCGCAATACGAGGCTTGGGCTTACACATCGGGTTAACAGGGCGATTCAGCCGGGGAGGGCGACAACCCGTCCTTGCTCTGCCAAATCAAGTCGGCGTTCGCTGCCGCCTGTCGATGGGCTGAATGGTGAACGCGAATCTACTCCGGGGCTCGGTACAACCGCAGCTCGCGATCCCGGCTTGTCAGAAGCATCCTTCCGTCAGGACTGAAACGACGTTCTCGCTCCGGACCACGACTCGCTTCATCCGCATCCAGCGAAACATCCCAGGAAGAGACACTCTCGAGGAACGCGAGCCGCTTTCCGGTCCGTCTGAAGACGGCCTCGGACATCTCATCGCTGTTTCCGCCATGAGGCCACGTCAGCACGGTGGCGCCGTCACGGTCGAACACATAGGTCGAGACATCTCCCGCGTCGCATGCGGCGCTGTCTCCGACGTTGAAAGCGTCGGGATGATCAGGATCGCCTGTCGCAATCACGAATTCTCCATCGCGTGTCAGATCGGCGGATGGGCAGCCCATGGTCTTGATCCATCGCGGCTGGCTCCCGTCGCCGGTCATGTGACGGCCACGATAGCCGCCCGCTCCGGGTCCCCACAGTTCGATGGAACTGGTGATCGGGCCTCGAACCGGGTTCCTGGCAACCACCCGCCATTGCCCGTCGTCGGAGACGCTATCCGCAACGCCCCAGCCCCACAGCAGCGCGCCGAACAGAGTGTCCACATCCTGCCTGGCAAATTCAACGGCTGGCGCTTTCGCTGGGTCGAGTTGCTGCGACGGCCATTTGACGGGCAGATCGCCCAGCTTGCCGGACCAGCGAACATGCAAACGCGGGGATAACAGATAACCCAACCTCGCGCCGGTTACGACCGCAATAGTGTCTCCACGCAAATCGAACCTGGCGGACAGTGGTGTACCGACCGTCTTGCAGAACGCGTGCGTTCCTTGTCGATCTGCGGCCCACACGTATTTGTAGTCGGCACCGCCACCGACAACGACCACGTCACAGGTGGGTGATATGGCGAGAGCCCGGTCCAGACCATTGACATGAATAAAACGGTTCGTCTCCTGAAAGCGCCACTTCCAGAGAGGGTGGCCCTTGGAGTCGATGACATGGATGGTTGTCTCCGTTGCCGCCGCGACGCAGGAACCCGTCGGAGACCAGGCTGTGACGATGATATTCCCGACATCTTCTAAGGTCAGTCTCCACACTGGCGGGGCTTGCACCCACACAGGTTCGCGTCCAGGCGGTTGCGCCACGCTGTCGCGGACGCTGGCCAACACCATTAATACGGAGATGATTCTGATCACGGCGAGACAGGCTCGAGCCGATTCTAGACGAATACTACTCCGTGGTTTGTTACCGGGACGTCGCTCTTGGGGGCTTGCTCAATCCGATCACATAAAAGGGCCGTCGCCTGCTTCGCGGCTGGAGATAATGCGGTGTCCAAACTCACACGCTCCAGGCCACGAGAGGAGACAGCCCATGGAGCGACAGTATATCGGGATCGATTTACACAAGGCTTCGTTTCACGCGTGTGCGATCAGTGACGACGGCACGCGGCGGTGGGAAGCGCAGTTTCCGCGGACGGCCGAGGGGGTCGTGGCGTTCGCCGCACGCGGGATTGACGGGGCGCAGTTAGCGGTTGAAGCGACCGGCCCGACGTGGCCGTTCGTCGACGCGGTGACGGCGGTGGGCGTGCACGCGTGTGTGGTGGATCCGCGCAAGACGA